>Ga0209471_1001688_pt1 | contig 12975 bp, 11 predicted proteins | sample GraSoiAngelo_128_FD_185885 | JGI IMG/M metagenome (GOLD analysis project Ga0209471, IMG submission 185885) | Grasslands soil microbial communities from the Angelo Coastal Reserve, California, USA - 14_0927_12_20cm (SPAdes) (version 2) | ecosystem: Environmental > Terrestrial > Soil > Grasslands ...
CACGGTCTACGTGAACGAGGCCGGCGACCCGAGCAAGCACATCGCCGGAGCCGACATCCGCCAGGGGACCACCTCGTTCGGTGTGACCACGACCGGGGGGAACCTCGTGGTGAGCCCGTACCCGGGCAAGGACGCGAAGCTGCTCATCTGCGCGAAGGGGTACGACCAGAAGGAGATCAGCGTCCACGGCGTCCTCGGAGTCTTCGAGCTCACGCCCGGCACGAACGAGTGCCCGCCGCTCCCGACGCCAACGCCCGCGCCGTCGCCATCGCCGTCAGCCTCGCCCGGCGCGAGTCCTTCCCCGACTCCAACTCCGTCGCCCACCGCGAGCCCTTAGGACGTCCTTCACGCACGCGGCCTTGCGTGCTGGTCCAGTAAAGCGTCCACATCAGCGCGGAAGGGTTTGGGCTCGACGGCTGGTGCCCGCTGTGTGATTTTCCGGGCCACGCGACTATAGAAGCACAGGTGCTACGTCGACGCGCGGCCGCCCACGCTGTCTGCGCCGGGGTCGCGGGCGTTCTCCTGTGGCGCGCGCTCGCGCAGGTCTGGGTCGACGAGGCCGCGACCGACGTGGTCACGGGCGAGGTCCTCCGCCTTGGGATCCCGGCCTTCAGCGCCGCGGCCAGCGCGCTCGCCATCGCTGCCGGGTTCATCACGGCGCGTCCGCGCAAACTCTTCGCGCTCGACGCCATCTCGTGGGGCGTCTTGCTCGTCATCGTGTTCGCGCTCACGCTCGGGCGCCTCGATCGCGAGTACGTCGGTGTCCTCTTCGTGCTCGCGCTCGCCGTCCGTCTCGCGCCCGCCGTGCTCGCGTGCGTGGAGGCCGACCGGTCGCTTCCGCTCGTGTTCGCGACCGCGTTCACGGCCTACGCCGCGCTTGCGGCCTGGCACCAGGCGGCCGCGCTCCCGCTCGGCGACCAGGTCCATTACCTCCTCGTCGCGGATCGCCTCGCGCATGGAACGGTCGACGCGACGTTGGACGCCGACCTCTTCCGCCGGCTCTCGACGCTCACCGCGAGTGACTTCGACAGCGCGACGCACGTCTTCAACACCCCGCTCGGCCCGCGTGCGATCCAGGGCTACGCCCTACCGCTCCTTCTGCTGCCGGGCTGGCTCGCCGCCGGGCGGTTCGGTGCGGAGCTCGTCGTCGCGATCTTCGCCGCGCTCGCCGCGGCGGCGACCGCGCTCATCCTGCGCGACACCATCGCGTCCGCGCGGCTGCGGGGCGCGGTGTGGGGGATGACGACGTTCCTCGCGCCGGGCGTCTTGCTCGCGTTCCACGTCTACCCGAACGCGTTCGGTGCCGCCGCGATCGGCTTTGCGTGCCGCTTCGGCATCACCGCGCCCGTGCGGCGGCCGCTCCTCGCCGGTGTCGCGGCCGGACTCACGCTCTTCCTCAATCCGCGCGACGGGCTCGTCCTCGCGGTGCTTCTCGTCGCGATGTGGTCGGTCGGCCGCGGCGACTTCCGCAGATTTGCGATCGGCGCCGGCGCGGTCACGGTGGTCGCCGCCATATCGAACGCGATCCTCTATGGGATCCCGCTGCCGTACGTCGGCTACTTCCTCGCGGTCATCTATCCACGGGGCGTCTCGTCCGATGCGGTCACCTCGATCTCGTTCTTATCGGCGGAGTTCTGGGTCGCGCTTCCGGGAATGCTCTTCGACCGGACCTTCGGCATCGCCGGAATCGCGCCGTGGCTCTTCATCGGCGTCGTCGGCATCCCCGCTGCCCTTCGCGCTCGCGGCCGCGTGCTCGCGCCGGCCGCCGTCACGATCGGCCTGAGCCTTCTCGGGCTCTCCCTCTACCACTACTGGGAGGGGGGCTACGCGCCGTCCGCGCGCTACTTCGTCGACGTGCTCCCGCTCGCCGCGCCGTTCGTCGCCTTCGGGCTCCTCGTCGCCCGCGAATGGTGGATGCGGACCTTCACCGGCTTGCTCGTCGGCGTCAGCGCGCTGATGACCCTCGTCCTCTGCGCGATGCCCTCGCGCGCGTTGAACGACGCGTTCCAGGGGCAGGGCCAGGAGGTGATGGATCAGATCCTGGGATGGAACCCGCTCGGCTGGCTTCCCTCGTTCGAGAAGACGTCGCCCGACTGGTACATCGCCGCGTACCTACGGCTCTTGCCGGCCCTTTTGATCGTCGCGCTGCTCGCGCTCTACGGATGGCGCCGGCGCGCCGCGCTCGCTGAAGCGGCGCCGGCGCTCGTATCGAATGCACGCCGGCAGCTCGCGGCTTTCCTCGCGGCGAACGCGCTCGCGCTCGGGCTGGTCATGGTCGCCGTGTCGCAGCCATGGATCGGCGAGCTCGGCGACGTCCCGCGAAGCCTCGCGACGCGCTGGTTGCCGGAGGCGCTTCTCGTCGCGACCGCGCTCGCCGCCGCGATCGCCTGGCACATCGAGCCAACCGACCGGCCGGGATTCTTCGCGCGGCACTTCGCGCTGTACCTCGCGGTACCGCTGCTGCTTCTCGGAATGCGCAGCCTCTTCATTCCCGACACGGAGCTCGGGTTCATCTACCTGCTGATCGCGATCGGCCTCGCCACCAATTCGCTTCACGCGCTATGGACCGTAATTCCGCGGCTCCCCGACGCGCGCGCCGCGGTACTCCTCGGCGCGACCCTGCTCGCGACCGCGTTCGTCGTTCTGCCGTACGACCGGACCATCGCGCCGACCGCTTCGGACGAGCCGCACTACTTGGTGATCGTGCAGAGCATCGTGTTCGATCACGATCTGGATCTCGCGAACGACTACGCGGGCCAGCGCTACTACGAGTTCTATCCCGAGCCGCTTCCCGATGTGCACGGGATCCACGTCGGCGACGCGATCTACTCCCTGCGCGACATGGGCCTCCCCATTCTCGCGGTGATCCCGTACGCGCTGGGGGGCCGCACCGGAGTGCTGCTCCTCATCTGCCTGTTCGGCGCGCTTCTCGCCGCGCAGCTGTACCTCCTGCTGCGCGACCTCGCGTTCGACCGGCGCATCGCGCTCCTCGCGGCCGCCGCGACGGTCTTCGTGCATCCCTTGCTCACGTACACGACCCAGATCTACCCGGACCTCATCGCCGCGGTGATGTTCGTGACCGTCGTCCGCCTAATCCGCCGCGGCTCCGCAACGCCCCTGCGCAATCTTGTCCTCGCCAGCGCGTTCGTGGGAACGCTGCCGTGGCTCACGACGCGCGCGTGGTTCGTCGCGATCGGACTCGGCGTCGTCATCGCGTACGCGGCGCTCCGGCCGCGACGCGATCTGGTGCGGCGCTTCCTCGGCGCGGCGCTTCCGTTCACCGCGCTCGTCCTCCTGCTGTGCTATCTCAACTGGCGGCTGTTCGGCTGGTTCATCCCGGGCGCGGGCTACTTCCTCATACGCGATCAGCAGGAGATCCTGAATTACGCGCCGCAGAGTGGGATTCCCGGCCTGCTCTTCGATCGCGCTTTCGGTCTTGTGCCGCGCGCCCCGATCTACCTGCTCGCATTTCTTGGGATCGCGGCGCTCTGGCGCCGCCGCCGGATGTATGGCCCGCCGCTCGCGGCGCTCACTCTGGGGTGGGCGTTTTACTTCCTATACATCGCGGACATCGTGACCTGGCACGCCGACGGCGGTCCATCGTCGCGATATCTCCTTGCCGGGCTGCCGTTCCTCGTCGTCGCGGTCGCCGGCGGCTTCGAAACCCTCCTCGCGGCGGTCGGGCGGATGCGCGCCGCGCTCAGCGCGTTCGCGTGGATCGCGGCGTGGTGGTCGGCCTTCATCGTGTTCGTGTACGCCGTGCTTCCGGATCTCCGCTACGAGTACATGCCCCAGATCCGCGACGGCAACCCTGTCCAGCTATGGCTCGAGCTGGGGCGCGTCCTGCGGCCGGACATACAGACCGCGCTGCCTTCGTTCTACGGCCACGAGGTCGCGACGATCCCGCTCGCGCTTCTCTGGGTCACGATCGCGGTGTCGCTCGGCGTGCTCGGCTCGGAGCTCTCGCGGCATCGCCGAGGGCGCACCACTCCCTCACCATCGCCCTGAGCTCCGCGGCACGCGCGCTCGCCTCCCTCTCGTCGGTGATGCGCACACGCTTCACGGTCTGACCTTCGAGGTGCGGGTAGCGTCCGTGAAGCCGGCCGCCGCGCATGAGCCTCAGATTCACACCCGGCTCGCTATAGCGAACGAACGCCGCGAAATCGCCACTTTTGCTCGACGAGAACGTCACTCCGTACTGGACGCGCTCGCTCATGCTCGGGTCCGCGCTGAGGATGACGTCACGCACGCGGCGCATCACACCCTCTGATGGCGGCTTGGTCGTTCTGAACCAGCGCTCGACCTTGGCGGACTTCGGCACGATCAGCCTGCCATCCGTTCCGCAGCGCACTCCGTGGCTCGCCGCTGCAGTAGCTCGCGCTCCACGAGGTTCTCCGTCAGCGACGCGGCGCGTTCGAACTCGGCGCGGGCCTCCTCGAAACGGCCGAGCTTCCGCAGGAGGTCGCCGCGAACGGCCGGCAGGAGGTGGTACGCCTTGAGCGAGGGCTCCCCGACCAGCGCGTCCACGAGGTCGAGGCCCGCAGCGGGACCAAATGCCATCCCCACTGCGACCGCCCGGTTCAGCTCGACCACAGGCGAAGGGGCGAGCTCGGCGACCGCATCGTAGAGCGCCACGATGCGCTGCCAGTCCGTCTCGGCCGCGGTCCTCGCGCGAGCGTGGCATGCCGCGATCGCCGCCTGCAGCGCGTACGAACCCAGCGCGCCGCCGAGCCTCTCGGCGCGCTCGAGCGACGCGAGGCCGCGCCCGATGAGCAGGCGGTCCCAGCGCGCCCGATCCTGATCGAGCAAGAGCACCGGCTCCCCCGACGGTCCGACACGAGCGCGCAGCCGCGACGCGTGGATCTCCATCAACGCGACGAGCCCGTGCACTTCCGGCTCGGTCGGGACGAGCTCGGCGAGGATGCGGCCCAGGCGAAGCGCCTCTTCGCACAGCGCCGGCCGGACCCAATCCTCGCCCGCCGTTGCGGCGTACCCCTCGTTGAAGATCAGGTAGATCACCTCGAGGACGGAAGCGAGGCGTGCCGCGCGTTCGGACCCACTCGGGACCTCGAACCTGACGTGCGCCTCGGTGAGCGTCCGCTTCGCCCGCACGATGCGCTGAGCGATGCTCGACACCGGCACGAGGAAGCCGCGCGCGATCTCCTCAGTCGTTAGACCGCCGAGGACACGAAGGGTCAGCGCAACGCGTGCGTCTTTCGAGAGGACCGGATGGCACGCCATGAACATGAGGCCGAGGAGATCGTCGCCGAATTCCTCATCGATCGCGGTGTCCGGGTCCTCGCCTGCCTGACCCCGCTCGACGTCGCGTCCGAGCTCTTCGTACTTGCGCTCGAGCGTCCTGCGGCGCCGGATGAGATCGGTCGCGCGATGCTTGGCGGTCGACATGAGCCAGGCGCCCGGACGCTCCGGCACGCCTGACGCGGGCCATTGCTCGACCGCCGCGACGAGAGCGTCCTGTGCAAGCTCTTCAGCCGTCCCGATGTCACCGACGAGGCGAGTCAGCCCGGCGATCACCCGAGCCGACTCGATGCGCCAGATCGCCTCGATCGCGCGATGCGTTTCGCTGGCTATGGCGAGAGATCCTTCAGGCGCCCTCGTATTGGGAGACTTCGCGGATCTCGAAGGTCCCGCCATCGTACGGTGCCCGTTTGAGCCACTCGAGCGCCTCATCGAGCGAGCGCACCTGCCACAGCCAGTAGCCGGCGACCAGCTCCTTGGTCTCGGCCCACGGCCCGTCGATGACGGTGCGCTTCTTGCCGTCGAACCGCACGCGCTTTCCCTGCGCGCTCGGGGTGAGCCGTCCGGCACCGACGACCACGCCGGACTTGATCAGCTCTTCGTTGAACTTCTGGTACGCCGCCATCGCCTCCGGGGTCGGGGGTGTCGCCGCATCGCTCTGCTGGCCTTCCTTTGCCAATATCAGCACACGCATCTCTGTCTCCTCTTTGGGTCTTCATCGTTACATCGAATGGCAGGAGGCCGTTTCGACATGGCTCCCCGAAATTCTCCGACCGCTGACCATTACGGTCGACCGGGATCGGTTGGCGCTCGCGAACGCGCCAGTCAAGCGGGGGCTTCAGCCTCTGTTATTGGATCCTCAGCAGGCCGCCGGTCGGCTGCTCGCTTCGCCCAGTTCCCTTGGGATGGATGCCCCGGACTAATGGCGTCATCTAGGGTGAGCGTCGGAGGGGAGGGCTTAATGAAAGCGGCGGTCACGGACCGGTACGGCCCACCCACGGTCGTCGAGGTCGGGGACGTCGAGCGTCCTGTCGCCACCGGCGACCGCGTTCTCGTCCGCGTGCGCGCGGCGTCGGTGAACCGGGCGGACCTCGATGGCCTCTACCCCCGGTGGCAGTTCATCCGGCTGTTCTTCGGGCTGCGTAGGCCGAGGAACCGTCGCCTGGGCATCGATGTCGCGGGAGTCGTCGAGTCGGTTGGGCCGACCGTGACCCGGTTCCGACCGGGTGATCTGGTCTTCGGCGACCTCTTCGCGTTCGGGCAGGGCGCGTTTGCCGAGTACGTGTGCGTTCCGGAACGGGCGCTCGCACTGATTCCGACAGCGATGACGTTCGAGGACGCCGCGAGCCTGCCGCACTCGGCCGTCCTCGCGCTCCAGGGCCTTCGTCTTCGCGACGGCCGCTCGATTCAGCGCGGTGACCGGGTCCTGGTCGTCGGCGCGTCGGGCAACGTCGGCCCGTTCGCCGTTCAGATCGCAAAGTCGATGGGTGCGGACGTGACCGGGGTCTGCAGCACCGACAAGGGTGGGTTCGTGCGTTCGCTCGGCGCCGATCGGGTGATCGACTACACGAAAGTGGATCCGACCAGGGCAGCGGAGCGCTACGACTGGATCGTCGACGTGGATGCCCACTACTCACTCCTGCGGTGGCGGCACGCGCTCCGGCCGAGGGGTGTCTACGTCGCGCTCGGCGGATCGACGGGGTGGTTGCTCCAAGGACTGTTGCTGATGCCGGCGATCTCTCTGGCGTTCTCCAAGCGGATGGGGTTGATGCTCTGGTGGAAGCCGTTCAAGTCGGAGGACGTCGATACCCTGAAGCAGCTGATCGCTGCCGGCAGGCTCAAGCCCTTCATCGATCGGCGCTTCCCGCTGAGCCAGATCGTCGAGGCACTCGAATACGTCGACGAGGGTCGAGCCCGCGGCAAGGTAGTCGTCACGGTGTAACTGCGGTCCGCGCCAGAGAGCCTGGTGTTGCGGCGCCGTTACGTCCGAGGGGGTTTGCCTAGGCCGGCTGAGTATCGTTGCGCACGGGGTACGTCCGGCGCCAGGGGAGGCCAACCTCAAGTCGAAGCTCAGATCGGCTTCGCCGCGCGCCCAACGTAGATCCCAGTCGCGATACCTCGCCCAAGGGAGGGCAAGATTGATGTCAAGCCAGGAGACAGCGACCCACGTGCGCGTCGTACGGCTCAAGGGTGAGCCCGCCAACACCGACAAAGCGATCCGACAATGGACGAGCGAGATTTTCCCGCTCCTGAAAAAGCAAGATGGCTTCCGCGGAGCGACCCTCGCGGGAAATCGCCAGACCGGCGACGGCTTGTCGGTGACCTACTGGGAAAGCGAACAGGCGATGAAGAACGCACGTCCCAAGGTCCGCCCGCAAGCGGAAGCGATCTGGGCCCAGACCGGCGGGAAGATTGTGGACGACGATGAGTGCGAGGTGGCCGTGCTCGAGCGGATCCAGCCCGCAAAAGCGGGCGTATTCGTCCGCGTGACAACCGTCGAGGCCGATCCGGCGAAGCATGCCGAAGGCATCGCCAATTTCAAAGACAAGATCGTTCCGGTAATCCGCAAGCAGGCCGGCGCGCGCACGGCCCTGCTGTTCGTGAATCGAAAGACCGGGCGGACCTTCTCGGCGACCACCTGGGACACCCAGAAGGATCTGGAGAAGAGCGAAGCGGCGGTCTCCGGCCTTCGCGATGAGGCGATCAAGAAGGTCGGTGGCAAGAGCGGCAAGGTCGAGGCGTTCGAGGTGTACTTCACCGAGATCCTCACGCCCGTCGCCGCAGCCAGCTAAGTCCTTTTTTCTAGGGGACGGCCGTCTCTCCGGCTTGGGAACCGCGGCCGTCCCCCGGCGAAGGGCTGACGTACCTGTCTTTTGCGCCGACTCCTAGCACCACGGCCCGTCGGCGGCGGGAGAGCTAGGAATCGAACCTCGAGTCTCGATGACAAACAGATCCCGCCTCGACCGAATCGCGGAGGCCTACCGGATCCACATCCGGCAGGTCGGGCAGGAGCTCCGCTTACTCGCCGCGGTCGCGTTCCTTCTGACCTTTCTCGCGACTCGCGTGGTCACGCACCTGCTCCTGGACGAGCGGGGCGGCGGCGGTCTTGCGGTGGGGTCTATTCACATCCACCACATGGTCTTCGGGCTCGTCCTGATCCTGTTCGTCGGCCTCCTTGACCTGGCCAGCAAGGTCATGCGGGTGCGCGCGGTGTTCTTCGGCATCGGCGCCGCTCTCGTGCTCGACGAGTTCGCGTTGATCTTGAACTTGGCGGATGTGTACTGGGCGCCCCAGGGCCGCGAGAGCATCGACGCCGTGGTGATCTTCGCGGCGGCCTTGGTGGTCGTTGCCTTCGGCGGCAACTTCTGGCGGGCAGCCTGGAACGAGCTCATACGCGGGGAGCAGGCTCTGACGCGGCGGTCGTAACAAAAGAGTGGTTTGACAAGCGCGTTGCGGCGAGTAGCGTCGCGCCTCGGTCGACGAGGCCGCTGCTCGCCACCAGGGGAGAGCGAGTTGTTCCAGCATCCATCCGCATCGTTTCGCCCGCTTGCACGTCTGATCGTTTCGCTGTTTGTCGCTGCCAGCGCGCTGATGGCCACCGAGACCGTCGTCGGGCGCCAGGCTGAGGCTCGGTCGACAGGCGAGGCATGTGCTCTGGGTACGGACGGAAGACGCGTCGACCACGTCGTCTACATCCAGTTCAATAACGTCCACCTCAAGCGGGACAACCCCAACGTGCCCTCGGACTTGGAGCAGATGCCAACCCTTCTTCAATTCATGCAGAGTCAAGGCACCCTGCTCACGAATCACCACACGCCGCTGATCGCCCACACCGGCACGGACATCTTGAGCACGCTCACGGGCGTTTACGGCGACCGCAACGGCGTGCCGGTCGCGAATACCTTCCGCTTCTACACCCCGGATGGCGCGAGCCACGCTGCGCTGTCGTTCGCGTACTGGACCGACCGGGTCGTTGGTTTCGACGGGACGACCTCGGACAAACCGCTGGTGATGACCGCGCAGGGCACGAACGCCCCCGCGCCGTGGGTGCCCTTCACCCGGGCCGGATGCAACTTCGGAGCGATCGGACTGGACAACACCGTTCTCGAGCGCGTCAGCAACATTCCGACCTTCTTCGGGCCGGGCTCGCCCGAGGCTGCCGAGGCCAACGCCGACCCGGCGCAGGCCACCGCGGACTTCGTCGGCATTGCGATCCACTGCGCGGCCGGCGCCGCGCTCTGCTCCGGCGATCACGGCGTTCTCGACCCGCTTCCCGCAGAGCCGGGCGGCTACTCCGGCTTCAAGGGGCTCTTCGGCCACAAGTACGTCGCTCCCCAGATCGGCACCGCGGGCGTCGTGCGCGACATCGAAGGGAACGTGATCCCCGGCTTCCCGGGATTCAGCGCGATGACCGCCGCGCGAACGCTCGGGTACACCGCCGCAATGCTCGAACACGGCGTCCCCGTAACGTTCGCCTATCTGACGGACGCGCACGAGAACCTCGAGACCGGGATCGAGCTCGGCCCAGGCGACGCGACCTACGAGGCGAACCTGCGTGCGTACGACCGCGCCTTCGCCGACTTCTTCGCACGACTCAACCGCGACGGGATCACTCCTGCGAACACGCTCTTCGTGATCGGTGCCGACGAGAACGACCACTTTGTGGGCGCGCCGCCGCTGAACCCGGGATGCGATGGCGTGACCGTTGCGTGCCGGTACGACCCGAACAAGCTCGGACAGATCGAGGTCGACGTTCAGTTCCTGCTCGCGCAGCAGGGCATCAACACGCCGTTCGACGTCCGTGACGACTCCGCGCCGAACTTCTATCTCGTCGGCGACCCACGCCAGCCCTCAAACCCCGACACGCGGCTGTTGGAGCGCGCCCTCGGCAGTCTCCAGGTGACGAATCCCCTTACCGGCCGAACCGAGCGCATCACGCAAGGGATGGCGGATCGCACCGAGATGAAGCTCCTCCACATGGTCACGGCCGACGAGAGTCGGACGCCGACCTTCACGATCTTCGCGAACCCGGACTATCACGTTCAGGCCGGGGCTCCCGACTGCTCGGTCGACCCGCCCGAGACACCCGTCTGCGAATTCTCCGGTGGCGACGTCTGGAGCCACGGCGATCTCGCGCCGGACATCAACACGACCTGGTTCTCGTTCGCCGGTCCGGGTGTTCAGCACCTCGGCCGGACCGACAGCATCTGGTCGGATCACCCCGACGTCCGACCGACGTTCCTCTCGCTTCTCGGTCTCCGCGACACCTACCCGCACCAGGGCCGCGTCCTCATCGAGATGCTGGCCCAGAACGCGTTGCCTCGCGCATTGCGGGAGCAGGAGGAGACGCTGGTTCGTCTTGGCCAGCTCTACAAACAGATCAACGCGCCGGTCGGTGCGCTCGGTCTTGCGAGCGTAAAGATGTCGACGCGAGGTTTGGAGAGTGGCGGCGCGGGCGATCAGGTCTTCAAACGGACCGAAGCGTCGCTTGCCACCCTCACCGCATCGCGTGACGCACTCGCAGGGGACATCGAGCGCGTACTCGAGGACGCCGAATTCGCCGGCAGACAACCCGATGAGAATCGAGTCGCAGACCTGATCAATCGCGCGGAGGAGCTTCTCGAGCAGGTGACACAGGATGCGCAACACTGACGGGCTACACGGATTTTTGCTTGGGGGAAGAACGTGAAGAAGTTTCTGACGCTACCGGTATCCGCAGCGCTCCTCGTGCTCGCGTCGACCCTCGCGTACGCGGACCCATTGCCGGCGGAGGCGCCGTGCCAGCCCACTCCGAATGGGAACGGCGCGGCGACCTGCACCGTGAACATTCATCCCTTGACCCTTGTGTTGCCGGCGAGCACCTGCCTTCCCGTCCCGATCACGATTACGGGCAACGCGATCGGGCACGTGACCCAGAACGGCGCCGGTGATTTCTGGATCACCGAGACCATCGAGGGCTCCTTCGTGAGCACACCATTGGGCTACACCGGCCACACCGCCCAGTGGTTCGGGTTCGAAGAGAACGCCTCCAATTTTGTGGTTCACGCGATCGCCGAGGTGGTCGGCACCGATCCGCTCGGAAACCGCTTCAAGACGAACGAAACATTCCACTACAGCGTCAGCGCGAGCGGCCAAGGGCCCGTGTTCTTCGACAAGTGTTCGACTAGTTAATCGAGGTAGCGGTGAAGAGGGGCGGGTCACGACCCGCCCCTCAGCTGTGATCAACTCGCTGACGCGCGGCGCCGCCGCGACGCTCGTCGCCTTCGTCCTCCTTGCGCTGCTGGTGGCGCTGGGCGCGCTCGCTCGCCTGGATCGCGCGGTCCTCGATTTCGTGCAGCTGCCGCACGCGTCGTGGCTCGACCTCGGCGCGTCCTTGATCACCGCACTCGGCCAAACCGAAGTCGTCGGGACAATCGCGCTCGCTGTAGCCATCGCGAGACTGCGAGCTCGGCGCCGCGACTGGTGGATGCCGCTCGCGGTCCTCGCCGTCATCGCGATCGAGCTCCTGATGAAGCTCACGATCCCGCAGGCGCCGCCGCCGGCCGAGCTCGCGCGTAGCGTGCAGCTCTTCCCGTTCCTCGAGGCGCCGACGGCTTTCTCGTTCCCGAGCGGCCATGTCGCGCGCGTTGCGTTCATGGTCGTCGCGCTTCAATGGCCGGCCGGTCTGTCCGTCGCGGTCGTCCTCGTGATGGCGCTCACCCGGGTCTATCTCGCCGAGCACTGGCCGAGCGACGTCGTCGGCGGATGGCTGCTCGGCTATGGCATCGCGGCCGGCGCTCCTAACGCATCCCGCGGACCGGTCGTTAGTTCTGCGTCAGGGGGGAATCACCTGAGTCCGAACATCGGGCTCGGAGAGGAGCCGCACGCATGAACCATCGCGGAATCTGGCTCACGGCGACCGTGCTCGCGGTCATCGTGCGAGAGATGGGACCACGTCCCTCGCAACCACCGCATCGGTAGCCGTCGAGGTCGCCGATACCGTGGCCGCGAAGTCCCTGCCCGAGCAGGCCTCGGTGCGTGGACGCGAGGAGTCGGCGAATGGGATCGCGACCGCGAACGCGTCGACCAACGAGGCGGTCACCGATCGTGCGCGCACGACCGTGAAGACCGAGACGACCGAGGACGAAGTGATCCCGAACCCGCCGGCCCACGCTCCTAAGGACAGCACGACCGGGGCACGTCCGGGATGGGGCTGCGGGGACACGAACCACAAGCACTCGGGCCCGCCTGGCCGTCCCGGTGCGACACCACCGCCCGGCTGCGCCAAGCCCTAAGCGTCTAAGCGCGGACCCCGCACGCGACGCGGCTCAAGCCGAGCCGCGTCGCTCTTGTTCGCTCGCGCTCCTCCGCGATCTTTGGCTAGCGCGAGATCCTCGTACGTTTCGAGCGCATCGCGTAGGAGGGTGCCTTGCCGTGTGCGAGCATGAAGGCACGTGGCCAGCGAAAAGACGCCGTCTCTGACCGCGATCCGCGCCGATCATCTCTCCAAGAACTACAAGCTGCGTCGTGAGCGCACGCGCACGCTCAAAGAGACCGTGCTCCGACAATACGCGCCCGCCGAACAGGTGGAGGCGCTGCGCGACGTGAGCTTCGCGGTCCAGCCCGGCGAATCGTTCGGCGTCGTCGGCGCGAACGGGTCGGGAAAGTCGACGCTCCTCAAGCTCCTTGCCGGTACTGCCAAGCCGACGAGCGGGAGGCTCGAAGTGAACGGGCGCG
>Ga0209471_1001689_pt1 | contig 12949 bp, 13 predicted proteins | sample GraSoiAngelo_128_FD_185885 | JGI IMG/M metagenome (GOLD analysis project Ga0209471, IMG submission 185885) | Grasslands soil microbial communities from the Angelo Coastal Reserve, California, USA - 14_0927_12_20cm (SPAdes) (version 2) | ecosystem: Environmental > Terrestrial > Soil > Grasslands ...
GAGCGCCGAACCAGCGGGTGGTCACGTTTCCCCCTCTCCCCGACCCTCCCCCGTATGGGGGGAGGGAGAAAGTTCCGCGGCTCGCTGCACTGCGCGACGGATCGAGGCGTAGCCCGTGCAGCGGCAGAGGTTGCCGGCAATCCCCTCGTCTATCTGTTGCGGGCTGGGGCTCGGGTGTTGCGCCAGCAGCCCCACGACGGACATCACGAATCCGGGCGTGCAGAAACCGCACTGCAGCCCGTGGCATTCGTGAAAGGCCTGCTGCACCGGGTGCAGCGCCTGGTCATCCCTGGCCAGACCCTCGATCGTCGTCACGTCGTGACCCTCGGCCTGCACGGCGAGCATCAGGCAAGAGCGGACCGGCGCCCCGTCGAGCAGCACCGTGCAGCAGCCACAGACACCGTGCTCGCAGCCGACGTGCGTTCCGGTCAGGCCGAGCTCGTGGCGGAGATAGTCGGAGAGCAGACGCCTCGCATCGGCGGGCGATTGACGTTCGACGCCGTTGACCTTCACGCGGCGAACGCCTTTTCAGTAAGGACGCGCACCAGGTGCATTCGAAACTCGGGCGTCGCCTCCAGGTCGCCGCTGGGCTGCAGTTCCCTGGCCGGGTCGCGTGGGTCCGCCAGCACCGGTGTCGGCGCCACGCCGAACAGGGCCAGCTTGGGACCCGCGCGGACCACGCCGGCCAGCGCGAAGTCGCCGTGCCGGCGCGATTCCTCGAGGATTGCGAACGGCTCGCGAAGGGCGGGAAACCACGCCTCCACGATCATCTCGTCGGGGGCGAGGGTGGTTTCGAAGACGCCCGCGAAGAGCTGGACGGCCGGGATCGTTCGCTCGCCGCGGCTCGACCGAACGACAACGCTGCCCCCGAGCGCGAGCAGGACCGCGGGCAGCTCTGAGGCAGCGTCCGCGTGGGCAAGGCTGCCGCAAACGGTGCCCCGGTTGCGGATGACCCGATGCGCGACGAGCCCCACCGCCGCGCTCAGCAGCGGGCAGATGCGAGCGGCGAGCTCCGAGTCCTCCACCGCCGCCTGGCGCGCCAGCGCCTGCACCGCCACGCCACCGTCGCGCTCGTAGATGCGATCGAGGTCGGCGATGCGATTGATGTCGACCAGGTGCTGCGGACGCGCGAGTCGAAAGTTGAGGAGGGGTATCAGCGACTGTCCGCCGGCGAGCACCTTGGCGTCCTCGAGCGAGCCCAGAAGGGCGTATGCCTCTTCAACCGTCGTCGGCGCGTGGTACTCGAACGGCGGCGGCTTCAATCTGAGTAGTGTGTCTGGGAACCGGCTCGACAAGGCGCGGTCTCGACGGCCGGAGCCAAGGAGCCGACGAGCACGTGAGAGAGCGCATCGCGTAGATGCGCGACCGAGCGCGCGCAGGAGGCGACGCCGGCTTCGGCGGCGCAGCCGCCCGGCCGTCTAGGCCGATGCATTGGCGAGCCCGTTACCTGACGCACTACTCAATCATCGCGACGGCCCGGCACAGGGCTGCTTCGCCGCCCTGGAAACGCCAGGGAAAGCAGCCGAACTGGATCTTGCGGTCCAGCACCTCGTCCAGCCGTCCACCGAGATTTTCGATGTGGATCACGTCATGCGGGAAGAGCAGCGTGTGCATGATCTGATAGTCCTGCTTTGGGAAGATGTCGTCGAGGCTGCGGCCCAGCTTCTTCTCCGCCTCCTCCGCCTCATCGGCGCGGATGCGCCGGATCACGGTGTTCATGGGATGGTCGGCGCTGCCGGCGTCGACCGCGATCCAGCGCACGCCGCGCTTCAGCACCCATTCCGCGAAGGCCCGCGCCGGACCGGGATGGCGGATGAAATATCGCGTCTCGTCCACGCGGGAGCGGTCGGTCCAGTTCTCCGGGTAGTAGCGGTGGTACCCGGTCCGGATGATGAGGATGTCGCCGTGCTCGATCTTGTGGCCAGTGTCCTTCTCCCATCGCTCGAAATGCTCCGGCCCGTAGAGGTCGTAATCGCCGACGCCCATGCGCTGCAGGTCCACGACGCATGCCGTGCCGATGAGGAAGTCGAGCGGCAGGTCGCCGATGAACTTGCCGCCGGTGAGGAAGTGAGCCGGAGCGTCGAGATGCGTGCTGACGTGCAGCGTCATCGTGATCTCCTGCCCTCCCGCCCGGTCGAAGGCGAGGTGTTTGATCCAGCGGATCGCCGGCCCGGGATAGCCGGCAAACGCCGGCGTGTGCAGCGAGAAGTCCTGGGTGAGGTCGAGGAATTTCATTTGGTCAGCAGCGAGCGCTGCACTTTGCCCATCGCATTGCGCGGCAATCGGTCCAGCGTGATCACACGCTTTGGACATTTGTAGGACGCGAGGCGCTCCTGCGCGAACGCGATGAGCTCGCTCTCGACCAGCCGCGCGGAAGGAGACGGCACCACGTATGCGGTGACCTCTTCACCCCACTTGTCGCTTGGGACGCCCGCCACCGCGACCTCCTGCACCGCAGGGTGTGCCTCGAGGACTAGCTCCACCTCGCGCGGGTACACGTTGAATCCGCCTGTGATGATCAGCTCCTTGATCCGGCCCCGGATCGCGAGCGTCCCGTCTTCACCGATCTCGCCGACGTCGCCGGTGAGGAAGAAACCGTCCGGCGTGAACGCTTCCGCGGTCGCCTGCGGGTTGCGCCAGTACCCGCTGAAAACCTGGCCACCTCTCAGGAGCACCTCGTCAAGTTCGCCGAGCCTCACCTCGACGCCCGGAAACGGATGGCCGACGCGGCCGGGCTGGCGCGGACCGTCATAAGGATTGGTCACGACGATCCCGCCCTCGGTGATGCCGTAGCGCTCGATGGGCGGCTGGCCGAGCAGTCGCGCACATCGCTCGAAGAGCGCGGGTGGAAGCGGAGCCGAACCGCAGACGAAGACGCGCACGTGCGAGAGATCGGTCGGATTTTCATCCAGCCAGTCGCACAGTCGGTGGTACATGGACGGGACCCCGAAGAACATCGTGCCGCGCTCGGCGTCATCTCGGGTGAGCTCGGCAACCACGGCCTCGGGGGTGAAGGGGACGAGGGTCGCGCTGCCCCCGCCCAGCAGCGTGCCGTGCAGGCCCATGCCGAGGCCGTGGAGGTGGAACAGCGGAAGCGCGTGCACGAGCACGTCGCGCGACGTCCATCTCCAGACCTCGAGCGCGCCGCGACCCTGGGCGAGGAAGTTGCCGTGGTCGAGCACCGCGCCCTTGGGGCGGCCCGTCGTGCCGGACGTGTAGAGGATGGCGGCCGGACTGTCGGGCGTCAGAGAGGGCTTCGGTGGGACCGCGCCTTTCGGCAGCTCTTCGAGGGAAATCACGCGTAGGCCGAGCTTGGCGGCGATCGCGGCCCGCGGCCGGTCGGCGACGACGGCCGCCGGCTCCGAGTCGTGAAAGATGTGCTCGGCCTCGGCGGAGTGGTAGTCGGGGTTCATCATCACGGCGCAGGCGCCAACCCGCTGGACGCCGAGATAGGCAATCACCCACTCGAGCGAGTTGGCCGCATAGATCGCGACCCGATCCTCCGCGGTAATGCCGAGACCATGCAGTCCGCCTGCGACCCTCTCGGCATCCCCACGCAGCTGATCGCGGGTGAGGTTTTTGTCTCCGCATCGCAAAACGACCTCTCGCCCCGACCTCAGCAGCGCCTCGGGCAGCGTGCCCGAACGCAGCCTGGTCCGGAGCGCGGCGATGTCGTCCGTCACGCGCCCAACAATGCCATACCACCGGATGCCGAACCTAGCTCGAGACGACCTCCGCCGGCTCGCTTTCTGTGTCGCGCACATGACCCGGCCGCAGGATCTGGTACAGGACGATCGCGCCGAGCGCTCCAAGCGCGAGATTGTTGAGCTCGAAGTCACCGAACTTGACGTCGGCGCCGCCCGCGGCGAGGATCAGCGGCACGGCAGCCACCGCCAGGTTGGCTCGCTTGGCGAAATCGACCCGGCCGTCCACCCAGATCTTGGCGCCGATCACAGCGATGAGGCCGAAGAGATAGAGCTCGATCCCGCCGATCACGCTGCTCGGAATGCTGTCGACCAGCGCGCCGAACTTGGGGATGAAGCCGAGGAGGATGGCGGCGACCGCGGCGACGATGAAGACCCAGATCGAGAAGACACGTGTCACACCCATCACGCCGATGTTCTCTGCGTAGGTCGTCTCACCGGTGCCGCCGAAGAGTGCGCTGACCATGGTCCCGATACCGTCGCCCATGAACGTCCGGCCGAGATATTTCGATAGGTCGCGCTTCATGATCCCGCTGATCGCGAAGACGTGGCCCGCGTTCTCCGCGACCAGGATCAGGGGGATGAACCAGAAGAGGCTGAACTGCTTGACCGGATTGCCGAAGCTCGGGAATGAGAAGGTCGGCAGGCCGACCCAGGCCGCGCCCTGCACGCCGGAGAAGCTGATGTGGCACGCCGTCTTTACGCCCTGGCACGCAGGATCGATCAGCGAGAAGACGTAGCCGATGACGACCGCAAACAGGACGGGCAGCAGGCGTGGGAATCCGCGGAGGTAAACGCTCACCAGGACGGCGACGAGCACCGTGATGGTCGCGGTTAAGAGATCGCCCTTGAAGTTGTTCCAGGCGGCACCCGCCAGCGCGATCCCGATGACGGCGACCACGGTTCCGGTAACGACCGGCGGCAGCAGGAAGCGGATCGCGTTGATGCCCGCGAAATGGACGATGACGCCGATAAGGAAATAGATGACGCCCGCGATCAGGATCCCGCCGTAGGCCAGGTCGTGATGCCCGGAGCTGCCGCCCTGGATGGCCAGCACCGCTCCAAGGAAGGAGAACGAAGAACCGAGGTAGCTCGGCACCTTCCGCCCAGTCACGAACAGGAAGATGAGGGTCGCGACCCCACTGAAGAAGATGACCGTGTTGGGGTTGAAACCCAGGATCAACGGAACGAGCACCGTAGCCCCGAACATCGCCATCACGTGCTGCAGACCCATGAGGATTGTCTGCGGCCAGGGCAAGCGATCTTCGGGATAGACGACGCCGCGCTCCCGCGGAGCAGATGCGACAGCCATGACGGCCTCCCCCTTTCATGCGCCGAACCTCCGCCGCAGAGGCCGGGTCGCGGCTATCGTAAACCGCTCCCAGACGTTTGTAAGGCCGCGTTTTTCGCTGGCCGCGTCAGGCGGCGCCGCGGGGATCTTCGGCCTTGGTGATCGGCTTGTCGAGGACCGGGCGGACCGGGCTCAGGTGGATCTTGAACGGGGCGCCAGGCGCCCGGAACTTGATGGCCAGGTGCTGGTTGTCGCAAAACGGCTTGTGCTCCGACTGTCCGCAGCGGCACAAGGTCGCGCGGGGCAGCGTCTCGACCGTCCCGTCCTCGCGCCTCACCTCGACCTCGCCTGTGACAAGGAGCGGTCCATCGCGGATGGGTGTCATCCGGGTCGGACCCTCCGGTTTCTCCTGCGGACGACCGTCCAGGCGCTGGTACAGCAGAGCGCCGCTCGGGCACAGCTCGACCACCCTCGCCACCTCATCGGCTTCACCTGCGTCGGGCAGCGCCCACGGTCGCCGATTCAGGTTGAATACGTTGCGTTCGCCGCGAAGGCATTCGCCGATGTGGATGCAGATGTCGAGGTCGAAGCTCACCTCGATGTCGCGGCCGCGGTAGACCTTGCGCATCTCCCGCCAACACTAGACTCTCCCTCAATGCCCGAGGCGATGGCATCCACTCAACGACCGCGTGGCCGGAGGAGGGCGCCCGGCCGGGCGATGATCTCGTCGGAGCGCATCTCCAAGCGGGTCCGCCTGTTGGGACGTGAGATCTCTGAGGTCTACGCCGACATCGAGACGCCACTGGTCATCGTCGCGATCCTCAAGGGTGCGACGGTGTTCGCCGCTGACTTGCTGCGCAGCCTCTCGATTCCCGCCGAGCTCGAGTTTGTGCGCGCCGCCAGCTACGGCGCGGGGACCAGCACCACCGGCCGCGTGAAGATCGCTCACATGGTCGAGGGCCCGCTTGAGGGGCGCCACGTCCTTCTCGTGGAGGACATCGTCGACTCGGGCCGCACGATCGACACGATCCTCAAGCGCTTTCGCAAGCTGAAGCCCGCCTCGCTTCGGGTCGCGGCCCTGCTGGACCGGCCGGCCCGGCGCGAGATCTCGGTCAAGATCGATTTCACCGGCTTCGTGATCCCCGACCGCTTCGTGATCGGCTACGGGCTCGACTACGCGGGGCTTTATAGGGAGCTGCCGGGTATCTACGCCCTCAGTTAGACCGCGACCGCCTCGACCAGCTGGTACACGCCGCCCGGTGTGAACCGGTCGAGCTTCAGCCCCGCACCTTCAAACAGCGGTTCGTATTCCTCGAGCGTCCTTTCCCGCCCGCCTAGCTGAACCATCATCTGCAGGTCGGTCATCGCGAAGTTCAGGTGGACCGGGTCGTCGCTCAGGTGAGAGGGCGGCACGCGTTCGATGATCATGGTCCTCGCTCCGGGGTTCATGGCTGCCCGGCACACCGCTAGGATCGCTCCGGCGCGCTCGTCGTCCCAATCGTGCAGGATGTCCTTCAACAGATAGACGTCGCCAGCCGGCACCGACTTGAAGAAGTCGCCCTCGACGATCGCGCAGCGGTCCGCCACGCCTCGCGCCGCCAGGTACTCAGAAGTCTCGGCCAACCCTGCGGGCACGTCGTAGACGATGCCGCGCAGGCGTGGATGATCCAACATGACTCCAGCCACGAGCGCTCCCTTGCCGCCTCCCACATCGATGACTACAGACGCATGTGTGAATTCGCCGGACGTGGCAACAAACCGGGCGACCTCCTCGCTGTTCGACGCCATCACGGCGTTGAATCGCGCGGCGAAGTCGGGGTCTCGCGCGAGCGATTCCCAAAGGGTGCCACCGTGAGCCAGGGAGTGGCCGGTCACGCCGGTCTGCAGTGTCTCCATGAAGTGGTCCCAGGCTCGATAACTCTCAGGGATCAGCATCAACGCCATCAACCGCCGTGTTCCAGGAACGCCTTCACGAAAAAGCTCGCCGACCTCGGTGTTGCTGAACCGGCCATCGTTCTGTTCAGCAACAACTCCAAGCGCAACCAGCCCGCGCAGTAGCCGCCGAAGCCTGCCCGCTTCGATCTTCGTTTCCATGCTCAGCCCATCCACCGACATGGGACCCGTCGCAAGGTGATCCGGAATCCCCAGCCTGACGGCGCCTCCTACGACCTGCGCGGCACGAAATCCGTTGACCAGCTGATAGGCCCGATCCTCGGGCTTCAGGGTCACGATCGACTAGCCAGCGACGATTGGCTTGGGCGCCGGCTTCAGAAAGTCGACCAGCTCTTCGCGGTCGTTCCAGATCACTGTCGTCCGCTCTGGCTCCGTGCGCGCAACGATCTTGCCCCCGCGCATGACCAGCTTGCGAGGCGCGACCAGCCGGATGGCGTCGATCTCGCTGGGCACCGCAAACGCGCAGAGATCGGCGCGACATCCCGGCAGCAGCCCGTACTTCTCGAGGCCGAGCGCGCTCGCCGGATTCCAGGTGATCATGTCCATCAGCGTCCGCAGCTCGCCGTGACCCGACATCTGTGCGTAATGCGCTAGCACGAACGCCGCCTGCAGCGGGTCCGCGTAACCGAGCGGGTACCAGGGGTCCATCACCGAATCGTGGCCGATGCAAACGTTGATCCCGGCCGCCAGCAGCTCCTTGACCCGCGTGTGCCCCCGCCGGATCGGATAGCTGTCGAAACGGCCCTGCAGAGTGGAGTTGTCGAGCGGGTTGGTGACCATGTGCATCTGGGCACGCTTGAGGTTGTTGATTAGCCGATACGCGTAGGCGTTGTTGTAGGAGTGCATCGCGGTGGTGTGGCTCGCCGTGACGCGCCCGCCCATCCCCAGCCGGATCGTCTCGGCGGCCATCACCTCGACGAAGCGCGACTGATCGTCGTCGGTCTCGTCGCAGTGGATGTCCACCCGCAGCCCCTTGTTGTCGGCCAGCGCGAAGGCGAACTTGATCGACTGCTCGCCGTACTCGCGCGTCAGCTCGAAGTGCGGGATGGCGCCGACCACGTCCACGCCGAGGTCGACCGCCTTTCGCATCAGGTCCTGCCCGCCGTCAAAGGACATGATGCCCTGCTGCGGAAATGCGACAAGCTGCAGCGTCATCTGGTCGCCGATCTCCTGACGCAGCTCGACCAGGGCGCGCACTGCCTTCAGCTCGGGGTCGCAAACGTCGACGTGGCTGCGCACGAACTGCACGCCGTTGGCGAGCTGCCAGCGGAGCACCGTGCGGACCCGCTGCTTCACGTCCTCGACGGTCAGCGACTTCACCCGCTCGGCCCAGATCGCGATGCCTTCGAACAGTGACCCGGACTCGTTCTGGCGCGGCTCGCCGACGGTAAGCACAGCGTCGAGGTGGATGTGCGGCTCGACCAGGGCTGGCGTGACCAGGGCGCCGCCCAGGTCGATCGTCTGGTGGCTCTCCGGCTCCAGGTCGCTGATCATGCCGTCCTTGACGCCGATGTCCCTGTTCTCCAGCTCGCCCGGCAGACGCGCTCCCCGGAGCAGCAAATCCAACATCGACGGAATCCTAATTGACGCTTAGACTTCGGGCGTACTTTCCGGTTCGCCCTTAGGGAGGGGAAGCGCCTATGCAAACGGTCGAGGAAGTAGAGAAGCACGTACCGGTTCGGGAGGGCGACTACGGGGAGAGGGTCGCCACGGTCGAGCCGGGCGGTGTCGAGTACATCTCTCTCAAAGAGCGGCACGGCAACCCCATCCAGCTCTTCTGGACGTGGCTGTCACCCAACCTCGAGTTCGCGACCGTCTACGTGGGCGTGCTCGGGATCGCGGTTTTCGGACTCAGCTTCTGGGAGACGGCGGTCGCCATCGTCGTCGGGACGGCGCTCGGTTCGCTGACCCACGCCGTCCTATCGTCGTGGGGACCGAAGTTCGGCGTCCCCATGATGGTCGAGAGCCGGGGCGCGTTCGGCTTCCTCGGCAACATCCTGCCGGCCGGCCTGAACGCGTTCACAGGCTCGATCGGCTGGTTCATCGTGAACAGCGTCAGCGGCGCCTTTGCCCTCCAGGCGCTCGGCGGCCTGGCCAACCTGACGCTACCGTTCTGGCTGACCTTCCTGATCATCGTCGTGGCCCAGGTCGCCATCGCAACCCTGGGGCACAACTTCATCCACTTTTTCGAGCGCTGGTCGCTGCCGCTTCTGGGCATAGTGTTCGCCCTTGCGGTCATCGCCATCTTCAGCAAGGCGAACTTCGGAGTCGCCGCCAACCCGGGGGCGATCGGCCACTTCGGCGCCTTCACGCTCCTGTTCACGGCGACATTCGGCTACGCGGCCGGATGGAACCCGTACGCGGCGGATTACACGCGTTACCACCCGCCGACGACCAATCGAACGATGGTCGGTTTCTGGGCGGGAATGGGAGTCTTCGTTTCCTGCGTGGTCCTCGAGCTCGCCGGCGCGGCGCTGGCCACGGTCTCGGGAACCAAATGGGGTCCGAACGACATCCCGACCGTCCAGCTCAAGCAGGCCATGCCTGACTTCCTCTACTACCTGACGCTGCTCTGTATCGCGGTCGGAGCGGTCGCCGCAAACGCGATCAACATCTACAGCGGCACCATGTCGCTGGTCGCGGTCGGCATTCGCGAGATGGGCATGACCCTGCGCCAGAGGCGCGCGGTGCTGGCGGTGGGCGCGGGCGTGCTCGGATTCGTGATTGGCATCGTCGGTCGGGCCAACGTCGGCCCGGGCAGCAAGTACGAGTATTTCCTGATACTCATCAGCTACTGGATCGCCCCGTGGCTCGCGGTGGTCTTTGTCGACTACTGGATGCGCAAGGGCGATTACGGCGACGAGTCGATGTTCTACGACACCAAATATCAGCGGTGGCAAGGTGTCGCCGCGATGGCGATCGGCCTGCTCGTGTCGGTCGGCCTTTTCGCCAACGTGTACTCCGTGTACACGGGACCCCTCGCGAACAACAACCCGCAGATCGGCGACATCACCTTCATCGTCGGCTTCATCGTCGCGGGCGCGCTGTATTACGCGTTCAACATGATGACGCGAAGCCAGGCGGCGCCCAAAGCCGCTATGGGTACGCGAGCATAGAGATAGAGATACTGGTCTCGGGGCTGCGCTTCACAGCGCGCCTCGAGACCCAACGCGCGCCGAAATCCTGCGCGAAGTTCCAGTCCATGCTGCCCCTCAAAACCAAGCTCATCCAGGCGCGCTGGAGCGGCGAGGCGGCGTGGATCCCCTTCGGCGACCTCGAGCTCGATCTCGGCCACGAGAACCACACGAGCTATCCGGCGCCGGGCCACCTTCTTCTTTACCCGGGAGGTTTGAGCGAGACCGAGATCCTGTTTCCGTACGGAGCTACGGTCTTCGCCAGCAAGATGGGGCAGCTCGCGGGCAACCATTTCGCGACCATCTTCGAAGGCAACGAGCGGCTCGGAGAGCTAGGCAACCTCGTCCTGTGGAAGGGCGCCCAGGAGATCAGCTTCACCGCGGTCAAATGACAGATCTGGCGCAGGCGGTCATGGAGCGGTGCGACCTGCTCGCCACCTGCAGCGAGGACCCCGGCCGGATCACGCGGCCGTTCGCCTCGGACGCGATGCGGCGCGCTCAAAACTACGTGCACGAATGGATGCGGCGCGCCGGCATGCAGGTCCGCCGCGACAGCATCGGCAACCTGCGCGGCCGCTACGAGGGCGCGGGCCCCTCAGCGCTCCTGATCGGTTCGCACCTCGACTCGGTGCGGGACGCAGGGAAGTACGACGGGCCGCTTGGGGTGCTGGTCGCGATCGCTGCGGTGCAGCGCCTGCACGATGCCAACCGGCGGCTGCCGTTTGCCATAGAGGTGCTCGCCTTCGCTGACGAGGAGGGCCTTCGCTACGGCTCCACCTACCTGGGCAGTCGCGCGCTGGCCGGGCAAGTCGAGGCTCGCGACCTCGCCCTCACGGACGCCGACGGGATCACCATGGCGTCGGCGATCGAGTCCTTCGGTGGTGACCCCGCGCGGGTGGCAAACGATCGCCGTCCGAGCGATGACCTGCTCGGATACTGCGAGGTCCACATCGAGCAAGGACCGATCCTCGAGGCCCGCGGCCTTCCCGTCGGGATCGTGTCGGCCATCGCCGGACAGAGCCGCTTCGAGATCGCTTTCTCAGGCGAGGCCGGCCACGCGGGAACTGTGCCGATGGATCGCCGCCGGGACGCTTTGACCGCCGCGGCCGAGATTGTGCTGGCGGTCGAGGCCATGGCCGCGACCCAGGAGGGCCTGGTCGCGACCGTCGGCAAGCTGGAGGTCGAGCCTGGCGCCGCCAACGTGATACCGGGCCGTGCCGTGTTCAGCCTCGACGTGCGCCACGCCGACGACAACGTGCGAGCCAGGGTCGCGGAGGCGCTTCTGGCGCGAGCTCGAGAGACCGCTCGGCGTCGCAAGCTGTCGGTCGAGGCGCGCGCGGTGTCTTCGAACCCCGCGGTGCGTTGCGCGCCTCGCCTGGTGAATCTCCTGACGCAGGCGGTCAAAGAATGCCGGCAGCAACCGGTGCAGCTGACGAGCGGCGCGGGGCATGACGCGGTGGTCATGTCTTCGCTGACCGACGTCGGCATGCTGTTCGTCCGCTGCAAAGGCGGCATCAGCCACAACCCGGCCGAATCGGTGACGACCGCGGATGTGGGCGTAGCGATCGACGTGCTGAGCCGCTTCCTGGACCTGATGCCGCAAAAGTGATCATCCGCGGCGGCACGATCGTGAATGCCCGCGGAGTCGAGAGAGCCGACATCGCGATCGCAGGCGGCCAGATCACGGCAGTCGGACTCAACCTGGACGAAGACGGCGAAGAGCTCGACGCATCGGGTCTCCACGTGTTTCCCGGCGGAATCGACTCGCACGTCCACTTCAACGAGCCCGGGCGGACGGATTGGGAGGACATCGCACACGGCTCGGCGGCGCTGGCCGCGGGTGGGTACACGGCGTTCATTGACATGCCGCTCAACAATCTTCCGGTCACAACGACGGTCGATGCGTTTGAGCTAAAACTCGCCGCTATGCAGCGGTCGGCCAAGGTCGACTTCGGCCTCTGGGGGGGCCTTGTGCCCGACAATCTCGACCAGCTGGAACCGCTTGTTCGGCGCGGCGCGATGGGGTTCAAGGCTTTCATGTGCCCGAGCGGGATCGACGAGTTTCCCGCCTGCGACGAGGGGACATTGCGTGAAGGCATGAAGCGGATTGCCGAACTGGGCTCGATCTTGCTAGTTCACGCTGAGGACCCAGCGCTGTTGCTGGAGCCTGCTGGTCCGACCGCTCGTGACTTCCTCGATTCCCGACCACCAGAAGCCGAGGTGAGGGCCATCGAGCGGTGCGTGGCCCTGAGCGAAGAGACTGGCTGTGCTGTACATATCGTTCACGTCAGCACAGCGCGTGGCGGAGTGGTGTCCTATGTCGGGAATGTAACCGCAGAGACTTGCCCTCACTACCTCCTGTACACCGACTCTGACATCGAGCGGCTGGGCGGGCTGGCAAAGTGCGCGCCCCCAATGCGCACGGACCGAGATCGCGAGTTCCTCTGGCAGATGCACTTCGTCGTCTCCGACCACTCGCCCAGCACGTTGGCGCTGAAGCAGGGCGACGACTTTCGCAAGATCTAGGGCGGGATCTCCGGGTGCCAGTCGACCCGGCAGCTGCTCCTTGGACAGGGCCGGCTCGAGTTGCGCTGGATCGCCGCATTCACGTCGACGAACATTGCAAACCGATTCGGCATCCCGCGTAAAGGCCGCATCACGCCCGGCTTCGATGCCGACTTGTGGATCGTCGACCTGAGTCACGACGACGTGGTCAGGCGCGAGGACTTGCTCTACAAGAACCAGTTCAGCGTGCACGAAAACCAGAAGATCCGCGGCAAGACGGTCACGACACTCGTGCGCGGACGCGAGCCCGGGTCGGGACAGTTCATCCGGCCAGGCGCGCGCTCGTAGCCGCGACCTCTCGC
>Ga0209471_1001692_pt1 | contig 12935 bp, 12 predicted proteins | sample GraSoiAngelo_128_FD_185885 | JGI IMG/M metagenome (GOLD analysis project Ga0209471, IMG submission 185885) | Grasslands soil microbial communities from the Angelo Coastal Reserve, California, USA - 14_0927_12_20cm (SPAdes) (version 2) | ecosystem: Environmental > Terrestrial > Soil > Grasslands ...
TTTCACCGCACTTGCGTCGCCTGCCGCCAGGCCTCGAGGGCGCCTTCGCGGGTCAACACGCCCAGCAACGCCGTGGTCTCGGTGGAGACCACCAATGCTTCCGCGACGCCCGCCTGCTTGAGACGTTCAAGGGCGCTCTCGAGATCGTCCTCGGGGAGGACCCGGGGAACATCGGTCCGGCAGAGATCCTTGGCCACGGTGAGCTGCGCGAGATCGGCATTGAGCAGCGCGCCGCGAACCTGCTCGACCGAGATGAGCCCGATGACGCGCCCCTCGCGGGAGACGACGGGAAAGGCGCGATGCGTGGTCTCCGCGACCATCTGAACGAGCGCGGACCAGGAGAGGTCTTCCCGGATCGGTTCCACCTTCTCCATCGCCTGGGCGACGGAGAGGTCGCGCAACGAAGTCCCGTGCGAACGGAGGATGACGCCGCGCGCGCGCGCCGCGAGAGAATAGAGCGAGCCCCCGACGTATCCCTGCACCAGCGCGGCGGCGATGCCGCAAGCGACGAGCAGCGGCAGAACGATCTGGTAGCTCCCGGTGAGCTCGAACATCATCAGCGCGCCGGTCAGCGGCGCCGTCGTCGCCCCGGCCGCCACGGCGCCCATCCCGATCGCGGCGTAGGCATCCGGGTTCGCAGCGATCGAGGGAAGAAGCCAGTGCGCGGCGCGGCCAAAAGCGCCGCCCAGCATCGCGCCGAGAAAGACTGCCGGGAAGAAACTTCCGCCCGGCGCCCCTGAACCGAGCGTGCAGGCCGTGGCGAGCAGCTTGACCACGAGCGTGAGAACCAGGGCTCCCAAGGCGAGTTGTCCTGCGAGCGCAGCGTTCATCGACTCGACGCCGGTGCCGAGCGCGCGCGGTGCGGCGAGAGCGAGAACGCCGACGCAGACGCCCCCCAACGCCGCCCGCCACTCCGGGCGCAGGCCGCCCAGCCACACGCCCAGCGCGCCCCCTCGATGTCCCTCGAAGAGCTCTTCCGAGGCCCGGACCAGGCGGATGTAGAGGATCCCGCAGAGGCCCGCGACGATCCCGAGCGCGACGTGGATTCCGATCTCCGCGGGATGTCCGAGAGTCCAGGCGACGAAGAGAAGATCGTTGCCGGTGCCTCCAAGGCTGCTGGCGGCGACCGTTGCGGTGACGGACGCCAGGACGATGGGTGTGAACGAGGCGACGCTGAAATCGCCGAGGATGATCTCGAGAGCGAACATCGATCCGGCCACCGGAGCGTGAAACGAGGCCGCGATGCCCGCGCCTCCGCCGCAGGCGAGCAGGAGGGTGATCTGCTCGCGCGGCAACGACAGCGTCCGGCCGAGGGAGGCGGCGACCGCGCCGCCGAGATGAACCACGGGACCTTCCCGGCCGGCGCTTCCTCCCGAGCCGATCACCAGGCCGGCAGCGAGCGATTTCCAGATCGCGACGCGGCCGCGCATCTGGTCCCAGCGGCCCTTGTGCACCGCCTCGATCACCTCGACCACGCCGTGGCCGCCGCTCTCGGGGCTCACGTATCGAACGAGCAGGGCGGCGAGAAGCGCGCCGACTGCCGGAGCGAAGACCCAGCGCCACCGCGGCGCAGCGGCGAGGATCCCGTAGAGGCCGCCCTCGCTCTCGGAGAAGGTGCCGTTGAAGGTCGCGAGCACGACCAGCGGGTAGTACAAGGCGAGGCCGAAGGCTCCGGCGAGGCCGATGGCGCGGATCCTGTGCGCCTGCAGAAGCGGGATGCGGATGCGCCGGCGCTTGCTCAGGCTCCCGATGGCGAAAGATCCGGCGAAGAGGAGCAGTCCGGTCGCCAGGAACTCGAGGTGCCAGTGGGCGGCGAGCAGCCGGTGCTCGAACTGGGGCCGCCAGCTCGCCTCGGGATCGAGGACCAGCGAGCGCCACAGCTCCCCCGAGCGGAAGAGGAGCAGCTGGACGAAGCGGATGCTTTGCGTGAACAATCCGGCGGCGATGCCCGCGTAGACGCCGATCACGGCGGCGACGGCGAGAACGATCGCGTGTTCCCAGGAAAAAGGCGGCCGCCGGTAGGTCGGGCCCTGCGATGCTTCCATCAATTCTCGGGGACGGCCAGCGCTCGCGCTCGCGCGCCGCTTCGCCAGGTCGCCGGCGGGTCTCCGACGTGCCGCTTGAAGGCCCGATTGAATGCGGGCTCCGATTCGTAACCGACCTGCGCGGCGATGGATGCAATTCCCTGATCGCTGTCGCGCAGCAGCTGCGCCGCCCGATGCAGGCGCCAGCGCGTCAGGTATTGCATCGGCGGCTCGCGCAGGAGGTATCGGAACCGGTCGGCAAGCGCGGACCGCGACAGCCCGACGCACTTCCCCAGCTGCTCGACGGTCCAAGGTTGGGCAAGGTCGGCATGCATCAGCTGCAGCGCCTTGCCCACCGTGGGGTCCTTCGCCGCAGCGAGCCAGCCGATCTCGTGCTCGCCCAGCTCCTCCATGTGCCGGCGCAAGACCTCGACGAAGAGCAACTCGACCAGGCGGCCGAGAAGGCACGCACCGCCCGGCCGTCGAAGGCTGGCCTCCTCGAGCATGTGGCGGGTGGTCAGCTCCAGCCAGGAGGGCTCATCCGGGCGGGCGCGGACGAAGAGCACGCGCGGCAGATTCGTCAGCACGGGGCTGAAGAGCGCGTCGTCGCAGTGGAGGAACCCGCAGAGGACTCGCGTCACTTCGCCTCCTCCACCGTGCACTACCCTGGGCGGCTCCGGCCAGGGCGGCGGCGGAAGCAGGGCGGCGAAGGGAGTGCGTTTTCCTCCCTGGGGATTCGACAGGGCATGAGCATCGCCGTAGGGGAGCGCGATCACGTCTCCCGGGCCGAGCAGGACGGGGCGCTCCTTCTCCAGCTCCGCCCAGCAGCGCCCTTCGGTGATCACGTGGAAGAAGACGAGGCATTGCGCTCCCGGCAGGAGGAAGGGAGCGACGATGCGCGAGTCCTCGGCCGCGCAGCACCAGGGCGAGGAGAACTCGCCGCGGAAGAGGAACGACCCGGAAAGCCGCACCGCCCGCAGCACCACCGAGAGGAGATCCGTCGCTGCGCCGCCGCGCTCCGGCGTCTCGGGCAACGAATCCGGCGTTCCAGTCATTGTGGAGTGGCCTGCGCCCATGGAAGCTCTCATCCTGCCTTCCCAGATTACCTCAGACGATGGCCCTATTCGATCCAGACGAAGCTTGCCGGCGCGCCCTCGAGGCGGGCCTCGTCGTCCATCGGGCGCATCCGCTCAACTGCGAGACCTCGATCCCGGCGCTGATCGGCGGCGTAGTGATGCCGAGCGCGCACTTCTACGTCCGCAACCATTTCCACATCCCGGCGATCGAGGCGTCCTCGTGGCGCCTCGAGGTTGGGGGCCTGGTGGAGCGGCCGCTCAGCCTCAGCTTGCGGGACTTGCGCAACATGAGCTCGGAGAGGCTGGTGGTCACGCTGGAATGCGCGGGCAACGGACGCTCCCTTCTGCAGCCGCCGGTGGAAGGAGAGAAGTGGGGCCTGGGCGCGGTCAGCACGGCGGAGTGGATCGGAGTCCCGCTCGTCGAGGTCCTCGACCGGGCCGGTCTAGAGGCGAAAGCGCGCGAGATCGTCTTCCGCGGAGCGGACGAGGGAAGGCTGGCCGGACGCGACGAGCCCATCCGTTTCGAGCGGAGCCTGAAGATCGACGACGCGAGGGGCGGCGGGGCGATCCTGGCCTACGCGATGAACGGGGAGGCTCTGCCGGTCCAGCACGGGTACCCTCTCCGGCTGATCGTCCCCGGCTGGTACGGCGTCGCCTCCGTCAAGTGGCTCGTCGGAATCGAGGCCATCGACCATTCCTTCGCCGGCTACTTCCAGACCGAGAAGTATTGGTACGAGCGCGAGGCGGTCAGGGAGCCGGTCACCCTGCAGCGGATTCGCGCGCTCATCACCGAGCCGGAGCCCGGCCAAGAGAGGCAGTCCGGCGAGATGATGGTGCGCGGCGTGGCGTGGTCGGGAGCGGCGTCCATCGCGCGCGTCGAGCTGAGCGTCGGCGACGGTCCTTGGCAGGCGGCGCGACTTCTCGGCGAGCGTCATCGGCACGGCTGGCAGTGGTGGGAGCTGAGCACGCGAGTGGAACGGCCGGGCAAGACGCGCCTGCGCGCCCGGGCCACGGACCTGGCCGGACGGACGCAACCGGAGCAGCCGGAATGGAACCGGCTGGGCTACGGCATGAACGCCATCCAGGAAATCTCGCTGTCGATCACCTGAGGGGAGGGAACGAGCATGAGCAAATACGTCTTGATTCAATCGAAGAGCCCGTGGGAATCGGGGGACGTCGCCCAGTTCTACGCGCTGGCGCGGGAGCTCGGCAAAGCCGGCGGCGCCGTCACCTTCTTCCTCGTCCAGAACGGGGTGGTGCCGGCCCGGACAGGCGCGAAGGATGCCGCGCTCGACGAGCTCCTGCGGGACGGCGTTCGCGTGCTCGCAGACGACTTCTCGCTCCGCGAGCGCGCCATCGGCGGCGGAGCGCTCAAGGCGGGCGTGAAGCCAAGCCCCATCGACGTGGTCGTGGACTTGCTCGCATCCGGCGCGAAAGCGCTCTGGCACTGAACGGAGGAACCATGGCGACCCTCACCATCGGAATCATGAATCCACCCTACGAGTCGGCGAACACGCCGACCGCATTCCGGCTGGTCGACGCGGCCATCCGCAAGGGACACAGCGTCAACGTCTTCTGCTACGAGGGCGCGACCGCGCTGGGATACGCAGGCCAGAAGCAGCATCCCAACGCCGTGCATGGGCTTTCTCTCGAGGAGGAAGACCACCCCAATCCGAAGGAGTGGGTGAAAGCGCTCCTGGCGTTCGCCGCGGAGAAGAAGGTCAAGCTCCTCTGGTGCAATTGCGGGCTCTGCGTCGACGAGCGAGGCGTGGAGAACCAGATCGAAGGCGTCTGCCGCGGCTCGCCGGTCGACGCCTGGAAATACTGCGAAGGCTCCGACGGCGTTCTCCTGATCGGAACGGAATGAGGTGACCCCATGGCAAAGTATCTCAGCATCATCGACACCGCGGGCCGCGCGACCATCGAGGAGCAGGACGACACCGCCGTCTGGTTCAGCCACGCGATGAAGAACGGTGGGGCCGACGTCTCCATCCTCCTGCGCGGCGACGCCGTCCTCTATGCGCAGCTCAACCAGGACGCGAAAGGGCTACGTTTCGGCGCCCGCGCCGTGAAGGGCCCCGACATGGTCCGCGACGTCGAGGCGGTCATCGCCCGGAAGATTCCGCTCTACGCGGTGGCCGACGATCTCGCCGAGAGGGGAATTCCGACCTCCCACTTGATCCCGGGCATCGAGCTCGTGCAGCGCGGCGCGATCGCGCGATTGATCGAAGCGCACGATCGTATCCTCAGCTGGTGATCTTCGACACCTGCACGTTCCGGGTTCAACGGTTCTTGCCGCGGCTGAGAAATTCAGTCAGCTTCGCCCCGAACGCGCGAGTGTCGATGGGCTTGGTGAGGTACCCGTCGCAGCCGGCGGCACGGGCCCTTTCCTCGTCCCCTTTCATCGCATAGGCGGTCAGGGCGACGATGAGGATGTCTTTCGTTTGCGGGGCAGCCTTCAGCCGGCGGGTCAGCTCGTAGCCGTCCATCCCGGGAAGCTGCAGATCCATGAAGATGAGCTGCGGGTGGAAGGTCTCGAGCAGCTCCAGCGCCTCCTTGGCGTTGGTGGCGCCGCGGTGCTCGTAGCCCCTGGCGGAGAGGAGGTGCTCCATCAGCTTCATGTTCGCTTCGTTGTCCTCGACGACGAGGATGGGAATGCCGGCCATCAGGCCTCCGTTCCGGCGCGTCCCCCCGAGAGGAAGCGCCGCAAGTCTTCCAGCAGTGCGGCGATGCCGCGTTCGCCTTTGTGGATGATGCCGTTCGCGGACTGTTGCAGGCGCGCCCGCTCGCCGGCATCGAGATCCTTGACCGTCCAGACCAGCACCGGCGTCGTCCGATTGGCCGGCGAGCTGCGAAGCCGCTCGAGGAAGTCGAACCCGTCGAGTGTCGGCATGAGCAGATCGAGCACCACCGCGCTGGGCGGAGCCCGTTCCGCCATCCGCAGTGCTTCCTCCGCGTCCGCCATGCAGATGGCGCGATATCCGAGCTGCGAGAGCGCGGCATTCATCAGCTTGAGCGAGTTCGGATCGTCGTCGACCACCAGCACGCTGCCGGGCTGCTCGGGCCGGGCGCCCGCGCGCTGCAGCGAGGAGAAGAGGGCATCGAGATCGATCGGTTTGGAGAGGAAGTCGTTCACCGCCAGGCCAGCCACCGCTCCCTTCTCGGCGACGATCGTCACCACCACCACCGGAACGTCGCGGTTCAGACCCTTGGAGCGGATGAGTGCGAGGACCTCCTGCCCGCTCAAGTCCGGCAGCAGCAGATCGAGGGTGATGGCATCGAATCGCCGCTCGTTGCAGAGAGCCAGGGCCTGGGCACCCGTCGTTGCCGGCACGACGGCATATCCGGCCGCGTCGAGCGCCTCGACCAACAGGACATGGTCGTGCGCGTTGTCCTCGATCACCAGCACCGAAGGAGCGCCGGGCGGCTTTGCCGCGCGCGGCTGCGGCTGCGGCTGCGGCGCCCGCGGCGAACCGCGCCGCGGAAGGACGGCGTGGAAGACGCTTCCTTGTCCGGGAGTGCTGCGCACTCCCACCGCGCCGCCCTGCGCCTCCGCCAGCCGCCGGGTGAGCGCGAGCCCCAGGCCGGTGCCGCTGTGCTGCTTCGCCGTGCCGGCGTCGAGCTGCTGGAATTCGACGAAGAGCTTGCCGAGATCCTCGGGGGCGATGCCGGGCCCGGTGTCCTCCACCTCCAAGCGGAAGGCGGAGTCGCCCTCCGGCAGGGCGCGCACCTCGACGCTGCCTCCCCTCGGCGTGAACTTGAGCGCGTTGGAGACGAAGTTGTAGACGATTTGCTTCAGACGCGCAGGGTCGAGGAAGACTCCGTCCTTCAGCGAGGCATCGACCCGGACCTCGATGCGAACGCCCTTGGAGATGGCGATGCTCCGGACGATCCCGGTCACCTCGTCGAGCAGCTGCTGGAGATTGATCGGCTCGGGCCTGAAGTCCAGCTTTCCCGCCTCGATCTTGGCGAGATCGAGCACGTCGTTGATCAGCTGCAGCAGGTGGCGCCCGCTCTTGAGGATGTCGCCGAGGAACTCGCGGTGCTTGGGCGACTCGGGAGGCACGACGCCGTCGTACAGCAGCTCGCCGAAGCCGAGGATGGCGTTGAGCGGTGTGCGCAGCTCGTGCGACATGTTGGCGAGGAACTCGCTCTTCAGCCGATTCGCTTCCTTGATGCGGCTGTTCTGCGCCGTCAGCTCGGCCGCGTCTCGCCGCACCTGTTCGAGCCGCTTGCGCTCGGTGACATCGAGGATGAAGGAGATCACCTTGTCGTCAGCGAGCATGGCCGCGCCGACCAGGACCTCCACGCGGCCGCCATCCCTGCGCTGGTACTCCTTCTCCCAGGTGCGGAGCGTGCCTTGCACCTTGATCTGCTCGAGCCTCACTTCGGTGCCGTCTCTCAGATCGGGCGGAGTCAGGTCCTGCAGACGAAGAGGTTGCGACTCGAACTCCCACCGGGAAAGCCCGATCAGGTGGAGGAAGGCATCGTTCACCTCTAGCAGCCGCCCCGAGAGATCGGAGACGACGATGCCGATGATCCCCGATTCCGAGAGGCCCTTGAAGCGCGCCTCGCTGGCGCGCAGGACAGTGTTCTGCTGCTCGATCATCGCCAGCATCTCGTTGAAGGTCGTCGCCAGCACTCGCAGCTCGGCCTCGGCCGGAGTCTCGACGCGCACCGAGTAGTCTGCATTCCGGGAGACCTGCTCGGCGGCCTCGGTGAGCCCGGTGATGGGCCGGACGATGCGGCGATGCAGGCGAGTGGAGATGCCGAGCGAGGCGAGCAAAGTGAGGAGGAGGACCGCACCGCTGAGGAGCAGGTATCGGCGGATGCGCTGGTCGCGCTGCTCCAGGCCGGCCTCGAGCGTCAGCGTTCCGGCGAGCGAACCGTCGCTCATCACCGGCACGCCGAGGAGCAGCCGATCGCTCTCGAATCGGTGCCAGACGCCCTCCGGTTGCGGCCCCACGGCTGCGTCGGCCTCTCCATACGTGGCGAACACTCTTCCGTCCCTGCCGCGGAGGACGGCGGAGTGGATGGCAGGCTTGGCCTTGAGCGCCTCCAGCGAGGCGGCCGCCGCCTTGGGATCGTCGAAGAGCAGAGGGGCGGTAACGTTGTAGGCGATGGCGTTCGCGTCGCCGGTGAGATCGGCCACCATGGATTTGCGGAAGGTGACCAGCTCGTAACCGAGGAAGGCGGCGCAGGCGAGGAGCAGGGCGAAGCTGCTGGAGAGCGCGCTCATCGCGAGGAGACGGCTTCCGATGGATTTTTGTGGCAGCCGCATGGGTCAGCGCCCCGGCTCGAACTGTCCGATGAGACGGATGGCGACCTTGAGCAGCTGCGAGCTGAGCTTCAAGCCCGCTTTGCGCGCGGCGACCAGGTTGACTTCGAAGCGGACCCTCTTCTCCTCCATGGTGAGGCCGATGATGGCGCCGCGATCGACCACCGACTCGACGTCGCTCACCGTGAGGATGGGACGATTGGCCGTGCGGCCGAGAATCTCTTCCAGCTTTTCCTGTTCGGAGGAGGCGATGAAGAGGAGGTGGCAGCGGCCGACCCCGGAGAGTGAAGTCAGCTCCCGCGCGACGACTTCCCTGCCGTTCACCTTCTTGCCCTGCACGGACTGGGCGAGCAGGTTGCCGAAGGGATTCACGCCCAGGACGCAGATGACGATCGGATCGCCGGCTTCCTCGAAAGCCGTCTGGGGCCAGTCGACGAATTTGGAGAAGTTGAAGAGGAAGGCGGCCTTCACCTCATATTCCGAGGGGCCCTCCGCGCGCGCAGCCTGCGCGAGGGCCAATCCGCAGAGAAGGCCTGTTGCCCATTTGGCTCTGCCCGGCATCAGAGTCGTCCGGCGATCCTGGCGTAGACGGAGCGTTGCACTTCGCTCCCGCCGGAAAACTCCCGATGATGGTCCTGCAGCAGGCTCCGGCCGACGAGCGACAGCTCGAGCCCCTTCCAGCCCCGCCAGGACAGATGCAGATCGAGAGTCGCGTAGGCGGGCACGTCCTGGCCGGCGGGCAATGTCCTGGTGGCCGGCAGGGAGCTGGCGTAGCGGAAGAAAGCATCGAGCTGAAAATGCGCCGGCAAATCGAGGAAGGACTGCAGCCCGACCTGGTTGCGAGGCGTAAACCCTTCGGTGGCGAGCCCGCCGTTGAGGTCCCGGCCATGGGGTTTCAGGGAGATGAGGACGTAGGTGTAGTTCCCCACCAGCCGCCAGGAGCGATCGGGCCTGAGCGTCAAGGACGCCTCGCCCCCCTTGGTAACGCCGTCGGTGAGGTTCTTGTTGACGATCGGCACGACCGTCTGTCCGCTCTGTGGATCGACGAACGGCGCGTCGAGCTCGAGCGAATCGAGCCCGTGATAGTCGTTGTAATAGGCGGCGAGATCGAGGAAGAGCGCCTGCCCGAGCTGCCAGCGATAGCCGAGCTCGTACGCGACCAGGACTTCGGAGCCGTAGGCCCTGCTGCCGAGCAGCTTGACCACCGGGTTCTGCGCCGGGTCGGAGGCGGCGATGTCGACGTCCCGCTCGAGTCGCGTCGGCACCCGGACGGCGCGTGAGACGGCGGCCCAGAGGCTCTGCTCGCGGGCCGGGTTCCAGGCGATGCGCGCGGTGGGCTGGATCTCGAATCCGCTGAAGTCGTTGTGCTCGAGCTTGGTTCCGAGTGTGAGCTTGAGCCAGTCGGCGAGCGCGATCTGATCCTGGACGAAGCCGCTGACGAGGTTGTCCTGCGAGTCGGGTGGAGCGAGCCCGATCAATCCTTTGCCCCGGAAGCGATCGTACGTCGATCGATAGTTGAGGCCCCAGACCACCTCCTGCTGGAGCGGCAGGCGGAAGCGGTGCTGGAAATCGGCGTCGAAGGTGTCGAGATTGTCCACGTAGGTCGGATCGTCGCGATGCGTGCCGTCGTAGTAGAGGCGCAATTGCACGTCCGCGCTCCCCTCAAAGACGTGCGTCCAACGCGCGAGGACGTTGCCGCCGGCCACTCCGGCCACCAGCTTGCCGGTCGGTCCCGGGCGTCCGTTGACGGTGACCGACGGCTGGATCTGTCCGATGTCGCCGGCATAGGCGTCTCCCTGGAAGGTGATCTTGTCGCTCGCCGCGGGCGCCCAATCCGTGCGAAAGCCGAAGTGGCCCAGCTTCCACTTGTCGTTCGACGTCCCGTCTGGGTTGAACATCGCGGCGCGGTCGAAGCCTTTGGCGAAGACCCTGAAATAAGCTTCTTCTCCCAGGCGCCCTCCGTAGCGCACGGCGCCGAAGGCGCGCTCCTCGTTGCCCCCGCCGCCCTCGAAATAGCCGCCTTGCGTTTCTTTCGCGCTCCGGGTCGTGACGTTGATGACGCCGTTGACGGCGTTGGCTCCCCAGAGAGACGCGCCCGGTCCGCGGATGACCTCGATGCGGTCGACGTCCTCGAGGAGCAAGTCCTGCACGTCCCAGAAGACGCCGGAGAAGAGCGGCGTGTAGATGCTGCGCGTATCGGAGAGCACCAGCAGCTTGGCCGAGCTCGCGCTACTGAAGCCGCGGGAGCTGATTGCCCAGATGTTCGAGGTCACCTGCGCGACGTGCAGGCCGGGGACGAGGCGCAGAGCCTCGGGGACCGAGGTCGCGCCGGAGCGGCGAAGGTCCTCGCCGGTGACGACCGCGATGGCTGCCGCTGCGTCGGCGAGCCGCTCTTCCCTGCGCGAGACCGAGGTCACTTCGATGTTCGACAACTCTTCCAGCGAGAGCTCGGTGAGAGCGCGCGCTTCGCCCGCCGCCCGCGCGTTGGTAGCGATCGGCAGGAACACCATCAACGCGGAAACGAGCGGTGCGGGGCTGAGCTTCAGCTGACTGGTTGCGAAGAAGAGCGTGCATTCCACTTCGCCCGCGCTCTCACCGAGAGTCAATACGACCGCGAGCCCTCTATGGTGGCGCACCCATGGCTCGGGAGTAAGAGCGACATTGGGAAAAATCAAAGAACGAATCGACAGCGGTCGCGGCGTCAGGCGAAGAGCCGGCCCAGCCATGATCCCGCTGCCAAAGCGAGCGCACCAGAGGCTCGCGACTTTTGCAAATCCCCAGAGGATCGCGGTGCTTCGATGGGCCGGGTCTCTACGTCGCTGTGTTCACTACATGGGCAGAGGCCGAAACGCACTGCAACGACGACCTTCGCGAGAGTGCCCGGCGCAGATTGCCAGGCGCGCCAGGCGATCGACTTGTTGCACCTCCCACATCGGCTCTTCTTCATGCTCCTTGGTAGAGCAAGTCGCGAGCCAACTTTTCACACCACCGCGACCTTGACGTTGTGGATCGGCGGCAGCGAGTCGAACAGGCAGCTCCACGCCTCGCCAGAATCCCGCCCGATCCAGAGCTGCCCGGTGGTCGTTCCAAAATAGAGCGCGGGCGACTTCGCTTCATCGATGTCCATCGCATCGCGCTGAACCGTGAAAAAGCTCCCCTTCTTGGGGAAGCCGCGCGCCAGCCGATTCCATGAGTCGCCGCCGTTCTCGCTGCGCCACACTGCCGGCGCGCCGCCCGGGCAGGTGCGCGTCATCGGTTCGAGGGGCAGCACGTAGACGGTGTCGGGATCGTGCGGATGCACGACGATGGGGAAGCCGAAATCGGACGGCAGCCCCTTGGCGATCGACCGCCAGGTCCGTCCATGATCGTCGCTCCGCACGACACCGATCCCGGGGCGCTCGGGGAAGCCTCCGTGGTTCTGTAGATAAAGCCGGGCGGGCGTGGACGGGTGGTGAGCGATCTTGTGCACGCACTGGCCGAATTCGGGGAATGGGTCGGGCGCGAAACCGACACCGATGCCTTTGTTCGACGCGGCGAACGTCTTGCCGCCGTCTTCGCTCAGATAGTGGCCGCCGGTGGAGATCCCGAGGTGCATCCGGCTCCCTTCGCGCACGATGGTGTGCAGGCAGAGACCGCCCGCTCCCGGCTGCCATTTGCGCGAGTGCTCGTGGTTGCTGATCCCCGGAATGAGCTGCCAGGAATCGCCGCCGTCGCGGCTGACGAACAGCGAGGCGGGCTCGACGCCGCAAAACAGATCCCGCTTGTCGTCGCCCGGTTCGAGCGACCAGATGTTGGCGAGCGCGCGGCCGTCGTCCTTGGGGAAGGCCGGCGCTGCGCTCGTCTCCTTGAAGGTCTTTCCCAGATCGGTCGAGCGCAGGATCTTCATTCCGAAGAACGGATTGCAGCTCGAGGCATAGACGGTCGGCTTGCCGCGCGTATCGATCAAGGTGGTGTACACGGGGATGCCGGATCCGAATGGCCCGCGCAATTCGAACTTGCCGCGGGTCTTCGCAGCCTCGGCGACGAAAAGCCCCTTCCTGGTTCCGATGGTGAGAAGGACGCGCTCCGGCACGGTCAGCCTCCTGAGACTGCGGCGAGGATGGTCAAGACGTCGCCCGGCGAGAGCGCGGTCTCGAGACCGTCGCGGTCGCGCACATGCGAGCTGTTGACGAAAAGGTTCAGATGGCGTCGCACCGAGCCGGTCTCGTCGCAGATGTTTCGATACAGGGAAGGGTGATTTCGCTCGAGCTCGACGAGAGCGGCGCGCACGGTGGGAGCCGAGACGCGCAATTCCGAGACGCCGCTGCAGTACTTGCGCAGCGCCGAGGGGAGATGGACGGTGACTGCCATCGCTTGGGACATGGCAAGCGTCCCAAGTCTCCCTGCCGGAGGAACGATGTCAAGCGCTACTAGGACGCCTTCCAGTCGATCTCGAGACGGAACGCGTCCATGGCCTTCTCCAACCCGACCTTGAGATCCGCCAGGCCTTCGCTGCCTGCCGATCGCAGCTGCTCGAAATGGCGGCTCACCTCGGCATACCGGGCTTCGAACTCTCTC
>Ga0209471_1001694_pt1 | contig 12931 bp, 9 predicted proteins | sample GraSoiAngelo_128_FD_185885 | JGI IMG/M metagenome (GOLD analysis project Ga0209471, IMG submission 185885) | Grasslands soil microbial communities from the Angelo Coastal Reserve, California, USA - 14_0927_12_20cm (SPAdes) (version 2) | ecosystem: Environmental > Terrestrial > Soil > Grasslands ...
TACGTCCGGGGTCAGCGACGAACCCGGGGCGCGAGCCCGGGGTTCGCACCGGGCAGGCCGCGCGGGGGGGGGGCCAGGCGGCGCGGGTGGCGACGCCGGCGCAGAGCGGCGACGGCCCAACGATCGACGCCTACCTCGAGGCCCACGCGAAGGAGAGCGCGCAGTCGCAGGCGGCGCGCATCACGGTCACCTGGGACAACGCGGACCTGCGGGAGGTGGTGGCGGGCTTCGCGGCGTTCAGCGGGCGGACCATCATCGTGTCCAAGGACGTGAAGGGTCAGGTGTCGGCCGAAATCAAGAACCAACCGTGGGACCTGGCCTTCAATGCGGTGCTCGAATCGCAGGGGCTCGCCGCCAACGTGCTGGACGGCGGCATCATCCAGGTGATCGACAAGCGCGACCTGGCGCGCGCCGACTCGACGGTGCCGGTGGAGACCCGGCTGGTGCGGGTGAATTACGCCAAGGCGGGGGCCCTGGTCCCGTCGCCGATTCCACCAGCAACGCGCTGGTGATCACCGAGATCTCGAGCCGCATCAACCGCGTCGAAGAGTTCGTCAAGGGCCTCGACATCCGCACGCCGCAGGTGTCGATCCAGGCGAAGATCATCTTCGTCGACCGCACCGATGTCGAGGAGCTCGGCGTGAAGTACGACCTCGGCTCCCAGACGCAGTTCTTCAACAAGCTGGTGCAGCGGCCGGACCCGCGCACCGCCAAGGCCGTCGACACCAACGGCGATGGCGTGCCCGACGCGTTCGTGCCCCAGAGTAACTTCGCGCCCAATGACGTGATCGTGGACCTGGGCGGGAACTCGCTGTCCGCCATCGGGAACGCCGATCAGGAAGTGGTGAACCCGGCGCTCAACCTGATCTTCTCGACCGCGATCGGGAACTTCGATTTGACGACGTTCCTGCAGGCGCTGCAACGGGTCGAGCTGGCCGACGTCCAGGCGGAGCCGACCATCACGACCCTCGACAACCGGGCGGCCGAGATCCTGGTGGGCGACCGCGTGCCGATCCGCGTGATCGACGTGAGCACGGCGGGCGCCGTCGCGGGCGCCGTGCCGCGCGCCACCGTGCGCTTCGAGCAGACCGGCATCAACCTGAAGGTGACGCCGCACGTGACGGCGAACCGTCAGGTCCTGATGGAAGTGCACGCCGAGCGCTCCAACGTGAAGCCCGCGTCGGTGGACATCGGGTTCACGTTCCAGACGCAGCAGGCGGACAATCAGATATTGGTGAACGACGGCGAAACGGCGGTCATCGGTGGCCTCACAGTGACGGAGGTCACGGTGACAAAGTCCGGAATTCCCTTCCTTGTAGACTTGCCGATTCTCGGAAAGCTGTTCGGCTTCAGCTCCGAGCAGGAGCAGCGGCGCGATCTGCTGATTCTCATCACGCCGCACATCATCGACGACCTGGTGACGCCCAGCACCGGGAAGTGACCAGGAGCGTTCTTATGCCGCAGGTGCGTGTGGGTCGGGCTTGGTGTGCCATGGTCGCGCTCGCGACTGTCGCCGGCGCGTGCGAGACGGCCCGGAACCCGGGCGGCATCCTGCGCGACGTGACCCCGCCCACCATCGTGCTGACCCCGGCGGCGGACACGCAGGCGATCGCGAACGGGCTGTCGTTCACCGTCAACGCGACCGACAACCTGGGCCTGAAAGACATCCAACTTAGGTACGCCGGCGGCTACATCGCCCAGACCGACACCGTTTTCAACACGACAGTCACGAGCTACAACCAGGGCACGAAGATCTCGTTCCCGGCGGGGTCGGGCGCGGGCGGATTCATCACGATCATCGGCCGCGCCACCGACGGCGCCGGGAACTTCACGGAAGACACGATCCTGGTCTTCCTGTCGAACGTGCAGGCGTTGAGCGTCACGCTGGTCGCGCCCACGGCCCCCGCGCTCGCCTCGAGCGGCAAGAACATCCTGGTCCAGGTCCACGCGCAGCAGCTGGGTGGGATCGAGCGCATCGGGTTCATCATCGTCTCGCGCAACGCGGTCACCGACCCGACCGTTCCGCCCACGGACTCACTGGTGTTCACGCCGCCCGCGCGGCAACCGCCGGACACGACCTACACGGACACGCTGACGGTCAACGCCGGTTTCACGTCTTTCACCGTGACCGGGTTCGCGGTGGACGCCGGTGGGCGCCGGGCGTTCTCGAACACGGTCACCGTCACGGTGCAGACGCCGGGCAACGACGTCACGCCGCCGGCCGTGTCGCACACGATCTCGTCGCGCGTGGAGGTGAACGACAACATCACGGTGCACGCCACCGACCCGAGCGGCATCAAAGTGATGGGCTTCCGGGTGGACACGGCGCTCGCCGCCGCTCCCCCGTTCACCGGGATCACGCCGCTCAAGTTCGTGCTCGACTCGACCATGGCCGCGGCCAACCTGACCACGGTCGATAAGGTGTTCGCGCTGGCGCTGCCGCTGTCAGACAGCGGGCTGCCGAAGAGTGTGGTGATACGAGGCTACGCCTGCGACCTCGCCACCGCCAGAAATTGCGCCTACTCGCAGACGAGCACCGTCATCGCCGGAAGCCCGCCGCGCAGTGCGCCGCTCCGGGCCATAGGGGCGAGTGGCGGCGTGGACACCGTGATCGTGGTGGCGGGGACCACGCATCCGCTGCCGTTCGGTGGGCACATCGCCGACGCGATCTACAACTCCAACCGGCGCGAGCTGTACCTCACCAACGACATGCTGGGCCGGGTCGAAGTGTACAACCTCGCGACCAACACCTTCGACCCGAACGGCATCATCACCGCCGGTCCGGTACCGTGGGGCATCGCGCTCTGGCCGGTGGACACGCTGGGTACCTACGACCCCAACCGGGTCGTCGTGGCGGACGCCGGGGGCACCGAGCTGTCGATCCTGGATGCGAGCACGCGGCTGCTCGTGTGGCGACAGGCGCTGCCGAACTTCCTGATCGAGAAGTACTCGATTCAGATCTCGAGTGGCTTCACCCGCGCCGTGATCACGGTGCACGACGTCTCCGACCGGCCGCAGTATCTCGGGACCGTGTGCCGCGTGACGACGGGCTCATCCACCTGCGCGGCCGACTCGATCTACGCGATTTACTCGACTACCCCGACGCAGAGCAGCTCGTCCCCGTTCAGCGGGCGGGCGACGCTGCGGATGGAAAAGCTGGTCAACTCGGCGGATACGCTGCAGTTGTTCGGCCATCTGTTCTGGGAGCTCGGCGACCTCGGCTCGAACGTGTCGGGGGACACGCTCCGCATCGAGCTACTCCGGCCGAGTTTGAACCAGCGCAAGGTGGTGCTCACGGCGTGCAAGGCCGTCACGATCGACTTCCCGACCTTCGGCCTGGGCGACCAGACGTTCGTCCGCAACACCGGAAACTTCACGCACGCGTTCGTGGGCGAGGGCGGGAACGTCTCGGCGGCGTTCGCGCGCGTGATGGGCTACTCGGCGAAAAAGCGGTTGATCACGCCGGCCAATAGCTGCAACATGGTACCGACCGGCCTCCCCGACGCGGGCACCGACGATCAGGACTTCGGCATGTCCCCCGGTGTGCACGTCAGCGACTTCATCAGCAACACCGGGGTGCACGTCGTTTCGATCGCGACCAACTTCAACGGCCTTACGAACCTGGTGCGGGCGGGCACGGACTCGACCTACTACCTGGACGAGGGGTTGCGGCTGTGGGGCACGTCGTCCGTCGGGTCGGCCACGCCCGGGATGGACATGAACTACAACCACAAGTTCGAGCCGGGTACGGGGTGCACCCCTAATTGCGGCGGCGGCTCGGGCGTCCTGAGCGAGCGCATGGTGTTCGCCGCGTCGCCGGACACGAGCATCCGGGCGTTCGACACCTACTTCTTCAACCAGCAGAAGAAGATCGCGATTCGCGACCCGATCATTGGTCCGTTGCGCGTGGCGTTCGACGCGACGAGCGCCCAGCAGTATCTGTTCGGGATCACGGCCCGCGGGCTGGTGGTGATCTCGCTGCCGACCATCACGAACATCAACCCGCAAGCGCCTCCGCGACGGTGAAGCCGCACCCCCTGGCCCCCGCGCGACACGGTTGCGAGGGGGAACGGCCTGAAGAACTCGTGAGCCCGGCCCGGAGTCGGGCTCGCGTGCTATTATCGGGAGGAGGGAGGTAACGTAGCGTGACGTTCCGCTTCACGACGGCGGGCGAGTCGCACGGACGGGGCCTGGTAGGGGTCCTCGAGGGGATTCCCGCCGGGCTCCCGCTCTCGGCCGAGCGCGTCAACGCCGAGCTGAAGCGACGCATGGGCGGCTACGGCCGCGGCGCCCGCATGAAGATCGAGGCCGACCAGATCGAGTGGCTCTCGGGCGTGCGCGCCGGCGAGACGCTCGGCTCCCCCATCGCCATGCTCGTGTGGAACCGCGACTGGGAGCACTGGCAGGACGTGATGGCGCCCGAGGCCGACGCGGCCGGGGGGGGCTCCGAGCGCCGCCGCCAGGTGACGCGCCCGCGTCCCGGGCACGCCGATCTCGCGGGCTCGCTCAAGTACGACCGCCAGGACGCGCGCGATATCCTGGAGCGGGCGAGCGCGCGCGAGACGGTGGCGCGGGTGGCGTGCGGCGCGGTGTGCAAGGTGCTGCTGGAGCAGTTCGGCGTGGAGATCGGGTCGCATGTGGTCGAATTGGGTGGGGTGGTGGCCAAATGCCCGGTCCCGATCCCTCAGCCCCTCAACCCGGCCTCCGACGCCAGCCTGGTGCGGTGCCTCGACGCCGAGGCGGAGAAGGAAATGATCGCCCGCATCGACGCGGCCAAAGCAACGGGTGACACGCTGGGCGGCGTGGTCGAGGTGATCGCGCTGGGCCTTCCCGTCGGGCTCGGCTCCCACGTCTCGTGGGACGCGAAGCTGGACGGGCGCCTCGCGCAGGCCCTCATGTCCATTCCGGCCGTCAAAGGCGTGGAGCTGGGCCTCGGCTTCGAGGCGGCGCGGCGCAAGGGCTCCGAGGTGCACGACGAGATCCTGCCCGGCCTGGCCCGCGCCACGAACCGCGCGGGCGGCACCGAGGGCGGCATGACCACGGGCGAGCCGCTGGTCGCCCGCGTCGCCATGAAGCCGATCTCCACGCTCATGTCGCCGCTCCGCACGGTGGACCTGAAGACCGGCGGCCCAGCGCAGGCGCAGTCCGAGCGCTCGGACGTGACCGCCGTGCCCGCCATGGGGGTCATCGCCGAGGCGATGCTGGCGCTGGTGCTGGCGCAGGCGTTGCTCGAGAAGTTCGGCGGCGACGCGCTGAGCGAGACCAGACGGAACTTCGAGGGGTATCTCGCGCAGGTGCGCGCGCGCACGCCCAAGGGGGCCGCCTCGTGATCGTGAAACGGCACATCGTGCTGATCGGCCTGCCGGGGTCGGGCAAGAGCGCCGTGGGCCGGCTCGTGTCGGAACGGTTGAAGGCGGGATTCGTGGATATCGACGCGATCGTGGAGCGGCGCGAAGGGCGGCCGATCTCGATGATCTTCGCGGAGAAGGGCGAAGCGGCGTTCCGCGAAATGGAGCGGAAGGAGATGGAGACCGCGCTCGCGGGCGAGCCCGCGGTGATCGCTCCCGGCGGCGGCTGGGCGGCGCAACCCGGCGCGATCGACGCCGCGAAATTGCACGCGCTCGTGATCTATCTGCACACGCGGCCCGAGACCGCGGCGCAGCGTGCGGCGCCCGAGGGAACCCGGCCGGCGTTAATGGGAGAGGACCCGGTGTCGCGCATGCGGCTCTTGCAGAAGGAGCGCGAGGAGTTCTATCGCGGCGCGCACGCGCAAGTTGAGACGGACAAGAAGTCGCCGCCGCAGGTGGCGAATGAGGTCGTTAGGCTTGCGCAATCGAGTGCGGGATGGTAAAGATGCGCTCTCGTGTCGTTTGACGAAGGATTGATGCGTGGCTGCTAAGAAGCGTAGCGTGAAGACCGAAGCCGTCGCGGCTGAGCCGACGGAAACCGCCGTGGCCTTGGCCGCCGCTCCCAGGCGGCGGGTACGGAAGCCGAAGGCGTCGGCCGCCACCGGCGGGGGCGGAAAGGGCTCGCTCGTGATCGTCGAGTCGCCCACCAAGGCGAAGACGATCGGGAAGTACCTGGGCTCGGGCTACACGGTCAAGGCGACCGTGGGGCACCTGCGCGATCTGCCCCAGCGCAAGCTGGGCGTGGACGTGGAGAACGGCTTCACGCCCGAGTACGTCACCATCAAGGAGAAGGCCAAGACCCTCGCCGAGATCAAGAAGGCCGCGAAGGCGTCGGAGCGCGTGCTCCTCGCCACCGACCCGGACCGGGAGGGCGAGGCGATCGCCTGGCACGTGGCGAGCCAGCTGGGCAACGGGAAAGGCGGCAAGATCCGTCGCGTCCTGTTCCACGAGATCACCAAGGACGCGGTGGCTCAGGCGCTGGCGCATCCCCTCGACATCGACCAGCGGAAGGTGGACGCGCAGCAGGCGCGCCGGGTGCTGGACCGGCTGGTCGGCTACAAGACGTCCCCGCTGCTCTGGAAGAGCATCAAGACCGGCCTGTCGGCGGGCCGGGTGCAGACGGTCGCGCTGCGGCTGATCTGCGAGCGCGAAGAGGAGATCCGCAAGTTCGTACCGCAGGAATACTGGACCATCGAGGCCGACCTCGAGAAGGACGGCCAGGCGTTCCAGGCGCGGCTGCACAAGCTCGACGGGAAAAAGCCGGAGATCAAGGACGAGGCGACCGCGCGGGGCATCGTCGCGGACGCGCTCAAGATTCCTTTCAAAGTCACCGCGGTCGAAAAGGGCGAGCGACGGCGGGCGGCGCCTCCACCGTTCCGCACCAGCACGCTGCAGCAGGAAGCGGCCAAGCAGCTCGGCTTCTCCGCGGCGGTCACGATGCGGATCGCGCAGCAGCTGTACGAAGGCATCGAGCTCGGCGCCGAGGGCCCGATCGGGCTGATCACCTACATGCGCACCGACTCGGTGCGCGTGGCGGATTCGGCGATCGCCCAGGCGCGCGACTACATCGCGAAGGAATTCGGCAAGCCCTATCTGCCGGCCGAGCCCGTGGTCCACAAGAGCGGGAAGGGCAGCTCGCGGGTCCAGGATGCGCACGAGGCAATCCGGCCGACCGACGTATTGCGGCGCCCGGACGACCTGAAGCAGCATCTCGACTCGAAGCAGTTCAAGCTGTACCAGCTGATCTGGCGGCGCTTCGTGGCGTCGCAGATGACCCCCGCGGTGTTCGAGGGCTACCACAAGCTGTACCACGAGGCGCACGAGCCGGAGGAAGGGAAGACCCTCGACGACCTGCCGCCGATCCCGCCGCTCGCGCAGGGCGACGTCGTGACGGTGAAACAGATCATGCCGAACCAGCACTTCACCGAGCCCCCGCCGCGCTTCAGCGAGGCCAGTTTGGTAAAGGAGCTCGAGCGCCTGGGGATCGGGCGCCCGTCCACCTACGCGAGCATCATCTCCACGCTCAAGACGCGGTGGTACGCCACGGCCAAGGACCGCCGCTTCGCGCCCACGCCGCTGGGCGAGACGGTGTGGCAGGTGATGAAGCGCTCGTTCCCCGACGTATTCGAGGTCGGGTTCACGGCGCAGATGGAGGACGAGCTCGACAAGGTCGAGGAAGGCGATCTCGCGTGGCAGCAGGTGCTGGGGGACTTCTGGGGGCCGTTCGCGAAGGCGCTGGAAGCCGTGGACGTGCAGAAGCTGATCCACGACGTGCACGACCTCTCCAACTTGCCCAAGGAGAAGTGCCCGACGTGCGGCAGCGGGCTGGTGGTGCGGAGCGGGCGGTTCGGTCCGTTCATTGCGTGCGCTCGCTACCCCGACGAGTGCCGCTTCACGCGGCCGCTGCGGCGCGACAAGGTGCCCGACAAGCCCACCGACGAGATCTGCCAGGAGTGCGGCGCGCCGATGGTGATCAAGACCGGGCGCTACGGCGAGTTCCTCGCCTGTACCAAGTTCCCCGCATGCAAGCACACCCGGCCCGTGCCGCTGGGCGTGAAGTGCCCGAAGTGCGCCGTAGGCGACCTGGCGGAGCGCCGCACCAGGAAGGGACGGAACTTCTTCGGGTGCCTGCGCTACCCGGAGTGCGACTACTCGACGTGGAATCGCCCGGTGGCGGTCGCCTGTCCGAGCTGCGGGTTCGTCGGGATGGAAGAGAAGCAGACCAAGACCAAAGGGGTCTCCCGCAAGTGTCTGAAGTGCGGACACGAGATCATAGTGGAAGAAGCGGCGCCCGCGGAGACGGTGGCGAGCTGACGGGCGGGGCGGCAGTGGTGGGGGGTGGGCTCGCCGGCAGCGAGGCCGCCTGGGCGCTCGCCGAGCGGGGAATCGCGGTCACGTTGCACGAGATGCGCCCCGTGAAGACCACCGCGGCGCACCAGACCGACCGGCTGGCCGAGCTCGTCTGCTCCAACTCCTTCAAATCGGTCGAGCCCAGCAACGCCCACGGGCTGCTCAAGGCCGAAATGCGCCGGCTCGGGAGCGTGGTGCTCGAGGCCGCCGATCAGGCCCGCGTGCCCGGCGGCGCGGCGCTCGCCGTGGATCGCGTGGCGTTCTCGCAAGCCGTACACGATCGGCTCACGAGCCATCCCGGGATCACGGTCGTCCGGGGCGAGGTGACCGAGCTCGAGTCCCCCGGCGTCGTGGCGACGGGCCCGCTCACCTCCGAGGCGCTCGCCGCCGCGATCGCTCGCCGGCTCGACGCCACCTCGCTCGCCTTCTTCGACGCCATCGCGCCCATCGTCTCGGCCGACTCGCTCGACACCACGGGCCTGTTCCGTGCGTCGCGCTACGGCAAGGGCTCGGGCGACGACTACTGGAACGCCCCGCTCACCGAAGCCCAGTATGATGAGTTCGTCACGGCGCTCCGCACCGGCGAGCAGTACCAGCCACATCACGAGTTCGACCGCACGCCCTACTTCGAGGGGTGCCTGCCGGTGGAGGAGATGGCCGCGCGCGGGCGCGACGTGCTGCGGTTCGGCCCGATGAAGCCAGTGGGCCTGGGAACCAACGCGTTCGCCGTGGTTCAGCTGCGGCAAGAAGACCGGGCGGGGCAGATGTGGAACCTCGTCGGCTTTCAGACCCGGCTCAAAGTGCCGGAGCAGCAGCGGGTGTTCCGGATGATTCCAGGGATCGAGCACGCGGAGTTCCTACGGTTCGGAAGCATCCACCGGAACGCGTACATCAACTCGCCGCGCGCGCTCACGGCGCACCTGTCGGCCAAAGATGATCCGCGGCTGCTCTTCGCCGGCCAGCTCACGGGCGTGGAGGGTTACACCGAGTCCGCCGCCACGGGGATCCTCGCCGGTGTCAATCTGGCGCGGCTGCTCGCCGCCGAGGCGCCCGTCGTGCCGCCGCCCACCACGATGCTCGGCGCGTTGTACCGCTACGTGCACACCGCCGACCCCGCGCACTTCCAGCCGATGAACGCGAACTTCGGCCTGCTTGAGCCGCTGGAGCGGACGGTGAAGGACAAACAGAAAAAGCGGGAGCGGCTGGTCGAACGGGCGCTTGCGGACATGGATGCGTTTGCGCACGGGGTTGGGGTGGAGGTGTCGGCTTGAGGGTCGCGAGTGAACTCGCGGCTCGGCGCTTGCCCGTACACGGGCGTGGCATTGCCGCTTCAGCGGTACCGCCGAGCCGCGGCTTCAGCCGCGAGACGCGGGCGTGAGCTCCGCCCCGCTTCCCGAGATCGGCGAGTTCGTGGACTTCCTCTCGAAGGAGCGGAACGACTCCCCGCACACCGTGAAGGCGTATGCCCGCGACATAGCGGACTTCGCCGCGTTTTGCACGCGCTACTACGGAGGCGGGTGGACCTTCGCGGGCGTGGATCGCCTCGCGATCCGCGGCTGGCTGGGGGCGCTGCAGCAGCGCGGCATGGCCAAACGATCCGCGGCGCGCGCGCTCTCGGCGCTGCGGACGTTCTACCGCTTCCTGAGTGTGACGCGCGGAGTGGACGTGAATCCCGCGAAGGCAGCGCGCACGCCTAAGGTCGAGCGCACGCTGCCCCAGCACCTGGACCGCGTGGAAATCGGGCAGCTGTTCACCGAAGCGGAGCGCCGCGCCAAGGCGGGCGGATTCACGGAGGCGCGGGACCTCGCCATGCTCGAGCTGTTCTACTCCACGGGAATACGGCTGGCCGAGCTGGCGGGGCTAAACGAGCAGGACGTGGATCTGATCTCGGACCAGGTCAAGGTGCGCGGCAAGGGGAAAAAGGAGCGGCTCGTGCCGGTCGGGAGCCATGCGGGACACGCGCTGCGGCGCTATTACCGCCAGCGCGATGCGTTGGCGCGCACAGGAACGCGCGTTGGCCGGGCGGTGTTTGTGGGTCGGCGCGGCCAGCGGCTGTCGGCGAGGGGCGTGCAGCTCGCGATCAAGCGACTGCTGGGCACGCTGGCACGGGGCCGGGACCTGCACGTGCACTCGCTGCGCCACTCGTTCGCCACGCACCTGCTCGATGCCGGCGCCGACCTGCGGGCGGTGCAGGAGCTGCTGGGGCACGCGTCGCTCTCGACCACGCAAGTGTATACTCATACATCCGTGGAACGACTCAAGAAGGTGTATCACCAGGCACATCCGCGGGCATAGGTCCTCGCCCTCTGTCCCCACGGGGTCCTCACCCCCTGTCCCCTCTCCCTGCGGGAGAGGGGGGGACGATGCCAGGCCCGAGTTTCCCCTCTCCCGGAGGGAGAGGGGATCGAAGGGGTGAGGACGATACGGGGGAGGGATAGTGTTGGAGGCAGAGTTGCAGCGACGAATCCACAGCACGACCATCTTGTGTGTCCGGCGTAACGGCCACGTGGCCCTGGGCGGCGACGGCCAGGTCACGATCGGCGACACCGTGATGAAGGCCAACGCCAATAAGGTGCGCGCGCTCAAGGGCGGAAAGATCCTCGCCGGGTTCGCCGGCGCCGCGGCGGATGCGTTCACGCTGTTCGAGAAGTTCGAGGAGAAGCTGGAGCGCTACCCCGGCAACCTCCCCCGGGCGGCGGTCGAGCTCGCGAAGGACTGGCGGTCGGATCGCGTGCTCCGGCGGCTGGAGGCGCTGCTCGTGGTGTCGGACCGGGAGCACGGGTACATCATCTCGGGCTCTGGGGAGCTGATCGAGCCGGACGACGGCGTCCTGGCCATCGGGTCGGGGGGGAGCTACGCGCTCGCGTCCGCGCGCGCGCTGCTCACGTCGTCGGAGCTCCCCGCCAAGGACATCGTGCAGCGCTCGCTCGAGATCGCCGCGGAAATCTGCGTGTACACCAACACGCACATCACGATTCTGGAGCTTTGATGGCCGAGCCGACCCGCACACCCGAAGACAAGCTGCCCGCTCCCGCCGCTCCGGAGGAGACGCTGCCGTGGCTCGAGGAGCTCCCGCCCCGCAAGATCGTGGCCGAGCTGGACCGCTATATCGTGGGCCAGGAGGTGGCGAAGAAGGCGGTCGCGATCGCCGTGCGCAACCGCTGGCGGCGCTCCCAGGCGCCGGAGGACATTCGCGACGAGATCCTGCCGAACAACATCATCATGATCGGCCCCACCGGCGTGGGGAAGACGGAAATCGCGCGGCGGCTGGCCCGCCTCGCCGGCGCGCCGTTCCTGAAGGTCGAAGCGTCCAAGTTCACCGAGGTCGGCTACGTGGGCCGCGACGTCGAGTCGATGGTGCGCGAGCTCGTGGACGTGGCGATCAACATGGTGCGCACCGAGCGCGAGGACGACGTCTATCCCCAGGCCGAAGCGCGCGCCGAGGAGCGGCTGCTGGACTTGCTCCTCCCGCCGACCCCCGCGCCCCCGACGGCCCCGCCTCCCCACCCGGCGCAGGGAGCGGGGAGCCCTAAAGGAGTCCCTGGCGGTCCCGGCGAGCAGGGAGCGACCGCGCGACCCCTGTTCGTCGTGTCGTCCAAGGGCGACGTGACCCCCACCGCCTCCGAGGCCGACGTCGAGACCCAGGAGCGCCGCCGTCGCACCCGCGAGAAGCTGCGCCAGCAGCTCAAGGAGGGGAAGCTCGAGGAGCGGGAGGTCGAGATCGAGGTCCAGCAGCAGGGCTTCCCCGGTCTCGAGATGATGCAGCCGCCGCAAGGCATGGAGGGCACCGACGTCAATTTCACCGAGCTGCTGCAGGAGATGCTGCCCAAGAAAAAAAAGCGCCGCACGGTGCACCTGCACGAGGCACGGCGCATCCTGATCGACGAGGAGCTGAAGAAGCTGGTCGACATGGACGACGTCGTGAACGAATCGCTCGACCGCGTGGAGAACCACGGCGTGATCTTCATCGACGAGATCGACAAGATCGCGGGCGAACGGGGCACCGTCGGGCCGGACGTGTCGCGCGAAGGCGTGCAGCGCGACCTGCTGCCGATCGTCGAGGGCTCGACCGTGCAGACCCGCTACGGCTTCGTGCGCACCGACCACATCCTGTTCATCGCGGCCGGCGCGTTCCACGCCACCAAACCCTCGGACCTGATCCCCGAGCTCCAGGGGCGGTTCCCGATCCGCGTCGAGCTCCAGCCGCTCACCGAAGCGGACTTCGTCCGCATCATGACCGAGCCCGAGAACGCCCTCACCAAGCAGTACGCGGCGCTGTGCGCGGCCGAGGGGGCGACACTCGAGTTCACCCACGACGGCATCAAGGAGATCGCCCGCATCGCCGCCAAGGCCAACGAGCGTATGGAAAACATCGGCGCCCGGCGGCTCCACACCGTCATGACCACGCTGCTCGAGGACGTGCTGTTCGATCTCCCCGAGCTGGCCGAAAAACGCATCAAGTTCGATGCGGACAAGGTGCGCGACCGGCTCGGCAAGATCGTCGACGACGAGGACCTGCGCCGCTACATCCTTTAATACGCCGCTTGTTTCGCCCTCCCAGGGCGCGTAGAATTAGCAGCCACAGCCTGTCATTTTGACTCGCCGACCAGGGATTCCATGGCCTCCCGCAAGCGCGATTTCCTCGCCGTCACCGATCTCAGCCGGGACGAGGT
>Ga0209471_1001697_pt1 | contig 12920 bp, 16 predicted proteins | sample GraSoiAngelo_128_FD_185885 | JGI IMG/M metagenome (GOLD analysis project Ga0209471, IMG submission 185885) | Grasslands soil microbial communities from the Angelo Coastal Reserve, California, USA - 14_0927_12_20cm (SPAdes) (version 2) | ecosystem: Environmental > Terrestrial > Soil > Grasslands ...
GCGAGGTAAAGGCTGAAATCGGCGACGCTGCGCAGCGCGTTCGGGCGCAGGCTGGCGGCCGCGATCCGGAGCTGCATCCGGGGATCGTCCGGCCAGCTGCGCCGCTGTTGCAGGGCCTCGCGGCTGCCCAGTCGCTGCGCGAGCTCGAGATACAGCTCGGCCACAGCCAGGTCGAGGGCCCGGGCGATCGCGACCAGCTTCTCGCTGGAGATGTCCTTGAGGCCGCGCTCGACCTCCGACAGGTAGGCGGTCGACATGTCGGCCGCCTGCGCCAGGGTGCTGAGGGACCGCTCGGCGTCCTCGCGGCGTCGCCGGATCACTGCGCCGAGGGCCGTGCGGATCGATTCGGGGGTTTCGCTGTGAGCGAATGGCATCGGCTGTGGGCGTAGCATAGCACCTTCCTGGGCCGCATGCCTGAGACGCGGGGCTCGTCGTACCGGCATGCCAGGTGGGTCTGCGCGTCGACCGCTCGCGCGCCTCGGATTGACCGTCGCCGTCGCGGTACTGTTGGCCGCCTGCACGGCGGCCAGCGCGACCCGGCCGGGCCCGAACTCCGCGACTGCAACGCCGGACCCCTCGCTCACGCCCACCCCAACCGAATCGACGAGTCCATCGGCCCAGCCAACCCCAAGCCCCACACCCACCGCAACGCCGGATGGCACGGATCCCGCCTTCATCCCGGCGCTGGCGGCCATCCAGATGTTGACGCCCCGGGTCGGCTGGGCGGTCGGATCGGGCGCCATCTTCACCACCAGCGACGGCACGCATTGGAGCAAGCAGTACTCGTCGACCAACCAGTACGTCGGCCTGGATTTCATCAGCACCACCACCGGATGGGTGGTCGGCCTGCATGATGTGCTCGGCACCATCGACGGCGGCCGGAGCTGGCACGAGCTGGGCGAGGCGCAGAAGCCAATTCGATCCGTCCACTTCGTCAGCAGTACCCAGGGGTGGGGCATTGCCGGCGGCACGAATCCGGTTCCGAATCACGGAACGCTTCTGCCCGACGCCGCAGCCACACTTGTTACGTCAACCAATGGGGGCGTTTCCTGGACTACCTTGGCCAGCCCCACCGACCCGCAAAGCGTCTGCTTCAGCGACCCGGGCCACGGGTGGCTGGCGACGGCTGCTGGCGTGGTCTACGCCAGCAACGATGGAGGCAGCACTTGGACCAACGTCCTGGAGATGTTTCAATCTGGGGCAGGCCCGGGTCATCAAACGGTCATCCAGTGTGCCGCCCCCTCCGCACTCTGGGCGTGGGAGACAATTGAAAACGGCGCCGGCGGTCACCTGCCGTACGTCGTCTACGCCACACAGGACGGGCGCAGCTGGCGCACCGTCATGGCTGAGCCCGTCACAAGCGGCAATCTCTTACCCGGCGTGCCGGCAGGTCCCGACTCGCATGCCGGGAGCCTGAGCGTGGTCGATCCGACAGACGCGGTGTTCATCGGGGACGGGCCGGCGACCGATGTGGCTAAGTGCCTCATCGCCAGCCAGGGTGGGGCAACCCTCAAGCGCACCGGCGCCATCCCGGACGCGCCCGAAACCTTCGACGCCGCGTTCGTGAGTACGTCGGTGGGCTGGGTGCTGGCCCGCCACACGACCGGCGAGTTCGTCATCGAGGCCACGGCGGACGGCGGCTACCACTGGACGCAGCAGCTGTCGGTGACGGTGCCGTCTCCCGGCTAGCGATCCCGAACGACGTACAATCCGGCACGCGGGGCGTAGCGCAGCCTGGTTAGCGCGCCTGCTTTGGGAGCAGGAGGCCGAGGGTTCGAATCCCTCCGCCCCGACTTCACCTCGAAGAAGGTTGCGCCATGCTTCCGGTCCTCGTACTCATCGTCGTGATCGCGATCGCGGCGCTGCTGGCCTTCCGCTGGTTCGAGCGCTATCGCTACACCGATGGCTGGCGGAGGAGCGAGTTTCGCGGCCTGGCCTTCGGTTTTCTGATGTGGTTCGGGGGACTCTTCGGCCATCGGGTGCCGCCACCGCCGCAGGCCAAAATCGAGTTCGCGACCAAGCCCGGGGAGCCGAAGCCGCCGAAATCAGGCGGCCCGGCGCTCGCGGATGACGCTGCGGACGAGAAAGAGTAGGTTGGCCGGGCGCTCGGCCAGCCGCCGCATCAGGTACGGATACCACTCAGTCCCATACGGGACATAGATCCGGACCCGATATCCCTCCCGCAGCAGACGATCCTGGAGATCGCGCCGGATGCCGTAGAGCATCTGGAATTCGTACCGGTCCGGGGCGATCGCCTGCTCGCGGGCGAATCGCCTGGTGGCCTCGATCAAGCGCTCGTCGTGGGTAGCGATCGCCGGGTAGGTGCCCTTCCGCAGCAATTGCTCCATCGCCGCCGCGAAATTGGCGTCGACGTCCGCCTTCTTCGGGAAGGCGACGGCCGGCGGCTCGTCGTACGCTCCCTTCACCAGCCGGACCCGAACGTTGGCCGCGTTGACCCTGGCCACGTCGTCCAGGGTGCGATAGAGATAGCTCTGCAGCACCACGCCGCAGTTCGGATACCGCTGGTGCAGGTCGAGCCCGAGGTCGAGCGTGCGTTGCGTGTACGCCGAGCCTTCCATGTCGATCCGGACGAAATTGTCCAGCTGCTGAGCTCGCTGCAGGATGCGGGTCAGCAGCTCCCGGCAGAGATCCGCCGAGATGTCGAGGCCGAGCTGGGTCAGCTTGACCGAGACATTGGCATTGAGCCGCTCGCCGGCGATCCTTTCGAAGGCCGCCAGGTAGTCCTCGGTGGCGGTGCGCGCCGCCTGTTCCTCGCTGACGTTCTCACCCAGGTGGTCCAGGCTGGCGCTGAGGCCGCGCCGGTTGATGTCCGCCACCACGCGGGCGGCGTCGTCCAGCCGGTCCCCGGCGACGAAGCGGTAGGCTAGCGCCGCGGTGAGCCGCTGACGGGTGACGAATCGCTGCAGGCCGCGCCGATGCGAGAGATAGAGAAAGGAGGCCCGCAGCATCTCAGGCGTTGCCGGCGGCGGAGAGCGCCGCATCGAACGCCCCGTGCACCTCGAGGGCATTGAGCGCGCGCGCTCGGTGGCTCAGCAGGTTCTTCTCTTCCATGGACAGCTCCGCCAACTGGCGGCCGTCGGCCAGCCGAAAGACCGGGTCGAAGCCGAAACCGTGCGTCCCCTTGGGGTGGGCCGCGATGGTGCCGGCGAGCACGCCCTCACCGACGAACTCACGGCCGTCGGGTAGAGCCAGTATCGCGGTACAGCGGAATCGCGCTGCCGGAGAACGGCCCGCCGCATCGCCCAGCGCGCGGAGCAGGGCGCGCACCAGCGCCGGACCATCGCCGTAGTGCTCGACGCCGGCGAAGTAGGCCGACTGGACGCCCGGCTTGTCGCCGAGCAATGGCACCTCGAGGCCCGAGTCATCGGCGAGCGTGGTCAGCCGGCTCAACCGCACGCCCTCGAGCGCCTTCTTTCGAGCATTGGCCAGGTAGGTCTCACCATCCTCGCGCACATCAAACCGGAGACCGAGATCCATCGGGGTGACCAGCTCCATGGGCAGCTCGGCCAGGATGGCGCGGATCTCGCGCAATTTGCCCTGGTTGGTCGTGGCGAGCAGCAGCCGGTTCAGCGCAGCTTCAGGGCCTTCTTCTGCGCCTCGACGAGCTCGGCGGCGCCCTTGACGGCCAGCTTCAGCATCTGCTCCATCTCCTCCGGCTTGAAGGGCTCCTGTTCGGCCGTTCCCTGGATCTCGATGAAGCGACCGTCCTCGGCCAGCACGCAGTTCATGTCGGTCTGGGCGGCGAAGTCCTCCAGGTAGTTCAGGTCGAGCCGCGGCTGACCCTGCACGATCCCGACGCTCACCGCCGAGACAAAATGCTTCACCGGCAGGACGCGCAGCAGGTTGCGCTCCATCGCCTTCTGCAGGGCGAGGTGGAGCGCCACGAATCCGCCCGTGATCGACGCCGTCCGGGTGCCGCCGTCCGCCTGCAGGACGTCGCAGTCGACCATGATGGTCCGCTCCCCCATCAACGGCATGTCGACCGCGGCCCGCAGCGCCCGGCCGATCAGCCGCTGGATCTCCTGGCTGCGGCCGTCGACCCGGCCGGTGCGCGCCTCGCGGGCGGTGCGCGTCTGCGTCGCGCGGGGCAGCATCGAATACTCGGCCGTCACCCAGCCTTCTCCAGTGCCCTTCTTGTGCGGCGGCGGCTTGTCGTCCCAACTGGCGGTGCAGAGTACTCGGGTATCGCCCATGTTGATCAGCGCCGAGCCCTCGGCGTACAGGTTGACGCCAGTCTCGATTTTCACCGGCCGCAACTGGTCCGGCTTGCGGCCATCAGGTCGCGTTTGAGTCAAGCCCGTCTATCTTCGCAGAGCGCTGATCACGAGGATGCTCACCTCGAACAGCAGGATCAGCGGCACGGCCAGCAGCAGCGGGGTGAACGGGTCGACTCCCGGCGTGAAGAGATTGGCGCCGATAAAGATCCCGACCCAGAACCAGAGCCGGCGCTGCCGCAGAAAGGCGGGGGTCACGATCCCCATCAGCCCAAGCATGGTGAGAGCCAGCGGCAACTCGAACGTCACACCAAAGATCGCGATCACGATCAGCACAAAGTTGATGTAGCGGTCGGCCAGCGGGAAGTACTGGATGTCGCTGCTGCCAAAGCCGGTGAGAAATCGCAGCGCAATCGGCATCGCGAAGAAGGCAAACAGGATCCCCGCGACGAACAGGCCGACTGCCGAGGCGACGAAGCCGACCGCGAACCGCCGCTCGTTGCGGTGCAGCCCGGGGGCGACGAACGTCCAGACCTGCCACAGGATGACGGGGCTGGACAGAATGAACCCGGTGAAGATGCCGACCTTGAAGTAGAGGAAAAACTTGTCGATCGGCCCGGTGAAGTAGACGATATGCTGGCCGCCGATCACGGCCCGCACCGGCTGCAGCAAGATCTCCAGCACGAAGCCGGAGATGGCGAAGCCGATGATGGTCCCCACCGCCCAGCTGATCAACGAAATGATCAGGACGCGGCGGAGCTCCTCGAGGTGCTCCAGGACGGTCATCCGGCGATCTTGATCGACGGGAACGAGTTTCGGCTTTGCCACTTACAGGGCCGCGCCCCTGTACCGGTCAGGCCTTGCTATCGGTCGGCGGCTTTACGTCGGTCGCCTGGCTGGGCGTCTGGTCCGCGGTCGGGGAGGACTGTCCCCCCTTCTTGATCTCGTCCGTGAGGTCGGTGGAAGCTTTGCGGAACTCTCGAATCCCGCGGCCGATGGCGCCGCCGACTTCAGGAAGCTTGCCCGGCCCATAGATGATCAGGATGATGGCAAGCACCAACAGAATGATCCAGAAGTGACCCCCACCGATGAATGGCATACCAGACGCTTCCTTCGCGGCCCATTATACGCCCGCTTCTCTGGCGCCTCCTTAAGCGGGGTTGAGAGCTAGCTGACCTGTTCCTGGATCGTGACGGAAGTCATCACGTCGCCCACGGCGATCTTCAGGACGACGTCCATCCCGGTCTGGACGTAGCCGAACAGGTTGTAGCTCTTGGCCAGCTTTTTGCTGTCGTCGACGGTGCAGATGAAGAACTGGCTGCCGTTGGTGTTCGGCCCCGAGTTCGCCATCGCCACCGCGCCGGCGGTGTACTCACCCTTCACCGGCTCGTCGCTGAACTTGTAACCAGGGCCGCCCGAGCCGGTGCCCAGCGGGTCGCCACCCTGGATGACGAAGTTGGCCTCGACCCGATGAAACTTCAGGCCGTCGTAGAACTGATTGCGGGCCAAAAAGACGAAGTTGTTGACGGTGGACGGTGCCAGGGTGGGATCGAGGCAGAGCGTCATGGTGCCCTTGGCGGTCTTGATCGTCGCCAGGAAATGGTGCGTCGTATTGATCGACATCGGCGGTGGAGCGGCGAAGGTTTTCCTGCCGGCATTGCCGGCGGTCGGCGCCATCACCGGCCCAAACGTCAGGGCGCCGCACGACGCCGCGCTCACGGCCGCGGCCGGCGTTGGGGTCGGGGCCGTCCCGGGTGCACTACCGACATTGCGTCCAACATAGAAAGAGAACGCGAGTATAGCGACCGCGACGATCGCCAGGGTCGCCAGCATCTGCGGAACGCGCGCGGGGGCCTGCCTCAACCGAGATCGTTCCAGCAGGGAATGTCCGCCGCCACCTCTCGGGCATGGTAGGTGAGGATCATGTCGGCGCCGGCGCGGCGGATCCCCAGCAGGATCTCGCGCAGGATGCGCCGCTCGTCGATCCATCCCCGCGCGGCGGCCGCTTTCACCATCGAGTATTCGCCGCTGACGTTGTAGGCGGCGACCGGGACCTGGGTCGAGTCGGCGACCGCGCGAATCACATCGAGGAATGCCAGGGCGGGCTTCACCATCACGATGTCGGCGCCTTCATCGACATCCAGCCGCGCTTCGCGGACCGCCTCGCGGACGTTGGCCGGGTCCATCTGGTAGCCGCGCCGGTCTCCGAAGCGCGGTGCCGAACCGGCGGCCTCCCGGAACGGCCCGTAAAACGCCGAGGCGTACTTCGCGGCGTAGGCCAGGATCGCCCGGTCAATGTAACCGGCACCATCGAGCGCGGCGCGAATCGCCCTCACCTGGCCGTCCATCATGCCGGACGGCGCGATCACGTCGGCGCCCGCGGCCGCCTGGGAAATGGCGATCCGCTGATAGATCTCGAGGGTTGGGTCGTTCGCCACCGTGTCCCCCTCGAGCACGCCGCAGTGGCCGTGGTCGGTGTACTCGCAGAGGCAGAGGTCGGCGATCAACAGGACGTCGGTGCCGAACGCCTCCCGGACCTGGCGAAGCGCTCGCTGCACGATGCCGCCTTCCGCCCACGCCTCCGAACCCTGCGCATCCTTGCGTGCCGGGATGCCAAAGAGGACGAAGCTGCCGACGCCAACCTTGAGCGCGGCCTCCACCTCACGGGCGAGCGAGTCGAGGGTGTGCTGCTGCTGGCCGGGCATGGCCTCGATCGGCTGCGGCGCATCGATCGCTTCCCGGACGAACAGCGGATAGATCAGGTCCTGGGGCGCGATCTGCGTCTCGCGCGCCAGCCGGCGCAGCGCCGGACGCGACCGCAACCGGCGGGGACGTTCAATCGGAAAGCTCATGCTGAAATCGAAGTTTGGTTGCGCACGATGGCCTCGATCAGACCGCGCGTGGTGTACTCCTGGGCGATGATATCAACCCGCAGTCCGAGATCGCTCGCCGTCTGCGCCGTGATCGGACCGATGCAGGCCACCCGGATGGAGCTGGAAAGGCCGCCGTCGAGCGCCTCCACGAAGTGCCGCACCGTCGATGAGCTGGTAAAGGTCACCATGTCGATCCCGGGGAGCCGCTCAGCGAGTCGCTGGCGCAGTCCGGCCGGCGGCCGTGCGCGATAGATGTCGACCACGTCGACCTGGGCGCCGTCCGCTCGGAGCCGCTGCGGCAGCACCTCGCGGGCGCCTTCCGCGCGAGCCAGGAGGATGCGCGCCCCCGGCTCGATCACCCGCGCAATCGCCTCGGCTAACTCCTCGGCGACATACCGCTCGGGAACGATCGCGGATCGAACCCCATGCTCCAAAAGGCGGGCCGCTGTCTGCGGCCCGATCGCCGCAACCTTTATATGTGGGGGAAGCCCACGCTCGCTGAGCGATCCCAGCTGGAACAGCCGGTCGACCCCGTTCGCGCTCGTCAGCACCAGCCAGTCATAGCCATCGAGGCGGAGCTGCTCGGCCTCGACCTCGATCGGTTCGATCAGGACCGTCGGACAGACGACGACGGCGGCTCCCCTCTCCTCGAGAGCCTGGGCCAGGGCCGACGACTGCTGGTCGGCGCGCGTAACCATGACCCGCAACCCGCTGAGCGGACTCGCGGTGGTCGTGGTCCGGAGTAAGGCGCCGGCTCCCTGCCCATCGAGCTGGCGCCTGACCGACTCGACGACCTGCGCATCCTCGGCGCCCGCCGCCTGTGCCCGCAGCACCCGCGTCCCATCCTCGGCCAGCACCACCGCCCGCAGCACCAGCTGATTGCCCTCGAGGTGCGCGTAAGCACCGATCGCGGAGAGGCAGCCGCCACCCAGGCCCCGCAGCAACGCGCGTTCGGCGTCCACCGCGCGGCTCGTCGCCCGATCATCGAGCTCCGCCGCCAGGCGGGCGGCCGCGCTTCCCTCGAGCGCTTGCAACGCCAGCGCGCCCTGGCCCGGCGCGGGCAGCATGACGTCGAAGGGCAGCAGCTGATGGGCCTCGCCCAACCGCCCGAGCCGCAGCAGGCCAGCCGCCGCCAGGATCAGGGCATCGACGCCGCCCTCCTGAAGGCGTTGTAACCGGGTGTCGACGTTTCCCCGGATGTCGGCCGCCTGCAGGTCCGGCCGTGCGGCCGCGAGTTGCGCCACCCGGCGCGGGCTGCCGGTGCCGATGCGGCTGCCGGCCGGCAACGAGCTCAGCAGCGCGGGCTGGCGGGCGATCAAGGCGTCGCGTGCGTCGGCCCGCGGCAGGAAGGCGGCGATCGTCAGCGGCGGCGCGGGAAGGGTTGGAAGATCTTTCGCCGAGTGGACGGCCAGCTCGGCCCGGCCCTCCAGCAGCGCCTGCTCGAGCTCCTTGACGAAGACACCTTCGCGGGAGCCTTCCGTCAGGCGCATCGATTGATCGCGGTCGGCATGCGTCGTCATCGGCGTCAGCACGAATTCGTGCTCGGGGAAATGTCGCGCCAGCGCGTCGGCGGCGAGCTGCGCCTGCACCATGGCGAGCGTGCTGCCGCGGGTCGCCAGCCGAACTCTCAGAGCCGGACGGTCTTAGTGGCGCCGGCCGACGACATAGAAGGACAACCCTTCGAGCGCGTCGCGGTAGGGGGACGGCTCGAAGGCGTCGAGCTCGGCGCGCGCCTGGTCACCGAAGCGGCGAGCGTATTCATAGGACTCCTCAATCCCGCGCGATCCTCGGACGATTCGCACCACGTCGGCGTAGTCAGGGTCCTGCAGCGCCGTCTTATCCAGGATGGCCTCGAGCTGCCCATCGACCGATGGATCATGGCGCGCCAGCATCAGGGGCAGGGTGACGGTTCCCTGCTTCAGATCGTTCCCGACCGGCTTGCCCACCTCCTCCTCCGTCGCCAGGTAATCGAGGACGTCGTCGGCAATCTGGAAGGACATCCCGAGCAGGCGGCCGAAGCGCCTGATGGCCTCCACCTTCGGCTCCGGCAGCCCACCGAGGACGCCGCCGCAGAAGGTCGAGGCCGCCAGCAGCACGGCGGTCTTCCGCTCGATCTTGGCGTAGTACTCGTCCATCGTCTGGTCGTACCGCCGCTGGCTCGTCAGCTGGAGCATCTCGCCGAAGCAGATCGTCATCACGGTCTGGGAGAGCAGGGCATCGATGCTGGTGTTGCCGATCTGCGACATCAGGTTGGCGCCCTTGGCGAAGTAATAGTCCCCGATGATGATCGCCGGGTTCGGCCCGAGCGTCTCGTGGATCGTGCGCAGCCCGCGCCGGGTGGGAGCGCCATCGATCAGGTCATCGTGGATCAGGGTGGCGTTGTGAATGAACTCGATCGCCATCGCGGCGCGGTAGACGTCATCCATCCGCCTGGCGTCGCCCAGCCCGGCGGCGAGGAAGACGAGGGCCGGCCGCAACCGCTTGCCGCCGGCATCGAGGATCTGCTGCATCGCGTCCGCCACCGGGCCGAGGTCCGCTCTGACGGTGGCGTGCAGGCGGTGTTCGAAGTCCTCCAGCTCGGCACGGATGGGGGCGGCGAAGTCCGTCCCCGTCATGGTGGCGGTCACGCGGCTCCCTCCCGACCGGTCATCGCTTCGACCAGCTCGAGGCGAACGGTCTTGATCGGGGGCAGGTCCTGCCCGAAGAGGACGCGGGCTACCTCGGTGAAGCGCTCCGGCGATCCGGTGACGTAGATCTGGTGGCGGGCGGCCTCGTGCTCGCCCGCCTCCAGCCCGTTCTTGGCGAGTACCCGCTTCACCCGGGCGGCGGTGGTCTCCGCGGAATCGACGACCGTCATCTGCTCGCCGGCGAGCCTGCGAATCAAGGGACGCAGCAACGGGTAATGGGTGCAGCCGAGAATCAGGGTGTCCGCCTGGAAGCGCAGGATGTCATCCAGGGCGTCGCGCAGAATCGCCTCCGTCTCCGGGGCTTCGGCTTTCCCGGCCTCGACCAGGTCGACGAGCTCGGGCGCGGCTCTGGGAAGCACGCTGATGGTGGGGTTGGCTTCGCGAATCGCGTGCAGATATTCCTGGCTCTGGAGCGTTCCCTCGGTCGAGATTACCGCGACCTTCTTGTTCTTGGTGGCCGCCACCGCCGCCTCGGCCCCGGGGGTGATCACGCCGATGATCGGGATGTCGAAGACCTCGCGGGCGGTGTTGAGAGCCGCCGCCGTCGCCGTGTTGCAGGCGATCACCACCAGCTTGACGTCCAGCTTCTCCAGGAAGCGGATGATGTTCAGCGCGAAGTGCCGCACCTGCGCCTGGTAGCGCGGGCCGTATGGAAAATGGCCCAGGTCGCCGAAGTAGACGGTGGATTCGTGCGGAAGCTGGCGCTGCAGCTCGCGCAGGACGGTCAGCCCGCCCACACCCGAGTCGAAGACACCGATTGGGCGTGGGTCACTCATCCGCAGCCCATCTTAACAATGCCTAATTCAATTGGACCCGAGCCACGCGCGCATCACAATCAGGCCGCGAATTGATCCGCGGCAGCTCACGACTGCAAGCGAACCGAGCCGCGGCAGTTGTATCGGCGATGAAGCCCCACGTCCGGCGCGGTCGCGCCGCCAAAGAAAAGCGGATCGAACGCGCCAGGGCGCGCCTCGCCGCCCGCCGCCAGCAGGCCGCCTAGCACGGGCAACCCGGGAAAACCTACCAGGGCTTATGGGTCTTTCGGCCCCTGCCCTTGACCGTACCTTTACCGGGACTCAATAGAAATTGTCGCCCAAATGCCGCGGATCGTTACATGCGGCCTCAGCCGAAGGAGCAGGGTCGCGTCTTTTCCCCACAGGTTCGGGTGGTGAAGATCGGATCGGCGCGTTCGGCCACCTTGGACCATCCCTTCCGTTTGTTTAGGCCGAAGGTGCGGTCCAAGATGGCCGACGTTTGTGCCCGCCACCCCGGAGAGGTTCCTTTCTGTGAAATGCCGGCTCGCAGCCAGCCGCCTGCGGCTGGCCGTGTTCGCCCCGGCCATCGCCGTATCGATCGCCATCGGCGGCCCGATCGCGGCCCACGCCGACAGTTCGATCGACGTCCCGGTGATCGGTCAACAAGATGGCGCCTGGGCGGGAGGGCGGCTGGGGAGCTCCGCCACCGATACCATCGGCTCGGCCGGCTGCGCGATCACCTCGGTCACGATGATGCTTCGCTATTACGGCATCAACACCGATCCAGCAGCCTTCAATGCCTGGCTGACCGCCAGCGGCGGCTATGCCTTTGACGACCAGCTGATCTGGGATGCGGTGACGACGTACTCCGGCGGGCGGGTCGCCTTCTCGGGCTGGCTCGGACCCGACCTCGGCGTGATCGACAGCGAGCTCGAGGCGGGGCGGCCGGTGGTTGCGGAGGTGCGACTCAGCGGCAACCAGCACTTCGTGCTGTTGACCGGTTATGCCTCGAATGGCGGGCTGGAGATCAACGACCCCTGGTTTGCGGACAGCGTCAACTTCGCCGACCGCTACGGCGATCCCGCCAGCGGGATCGTCTCCATCCGCACCTTCATGGCCGCTGCGCTCGGCCCCGAGCGGGCCGGCGGACGGGTGAGCTGGCTTGCCAATGCGATAGACGCCGTACATCTAACGCAATAACCAGGGCGTCGGGCGAGAGCGGCAGCGTGGTCCGGTACTGCGGGTACTTTCGCTTCAAGGCGGCGATCGCACGCTGCTGCTCGGGACCACCATCGATCAGCCGGGCCCGTCCGATGAACAGCGCGTACCAGAGACGGCGCCAGTCCTCGACGTAGTGATCGACCAGCAGGGCCGCCGCCGGGTTGGCCCGGAGGTTCCGCACACGGCGTAGGCGCCCGGGGGCTGTCGATTTGCGCTTGGCATCGATGGCGTGGTACAGCGTCTGCGCGAGCAGCACGAAGCAGACCGGCACCACCGACGGTCGCCGGCCGTCCGACGTCGCGAAATGGCCGACCCGCGCCCGGGCCACCCGCCGCCGCCAGGCCGCATCAATCAGGCTGATGCGGACATGATATTTGCTTGACTTATGACAGCGATGCTGTATCCTTTTCTGTAGATGAGCCTCTCAAGCTGGTTGCAGAGCCGGGCCGTCGAGCTGGGCGCCGCGCTCTGCACGGCCGCGGTCCTGATCGCGGGCCTGGCGATCGGTGTCCCGTTCCTACGGGCGCGGATCGCGGAGACGTTCCTCTACAGCTTTTGTTGCGTGAGCGCGGTGGTGCTGCGCGCACTCCTCGACCTGGCTGTTCGTGGCGTCGTGCTGGCGGTCCGCTCCGCGGGGGTTCGCCTGGCGGTCGCCCCAAGCCTGAAGCCATCGGGCGCGTGAAGGATAAGATGGGACGGCCGACTGGCCAAGGGAGGACACGATGGGATATCTGAGAGGCGTGGTGCACGGGATGATCATCGGCGGTGCGGTGGCTTTGCTGTACGCGCCCAAGCCGGGACGCCAGATGCGCGAGGACCTTTCCGACCGCCTCGACCAGGTTCGCGGACAGATGCAACCGGTCATCGACCAGGCCCAGGGTGTGGTCGAGTCGGCGCGGCCACAGGTGGAGCGCGGAATTTCCAAAGCCCAGCAACAGGCGCAGCGGATCACCCGACGCGGCAACGAGTCGAGCGGCGGCGGACCGGCCTACGGCGGGTCGGTCGGCACGGGGACCGGCAGCGCCCCTGGGCCCGGGGTCTAAAACGCGAGACGGCCGCGGCTAAAATGAGGCCGTGGCAGTGAACGGAGAGGGGATCGTCGTCGCCGGCGGCGTGCGCACGGCTATTGGCAAGTTTGCCGGCGCGTTC
>Ga0209471_1001699_pt1 | contig 12907 bp, 12 predicted proteins | sample GraSoiAngelo_128_FD_185885 | JGI IMG/M metagenome (GOLD analysis project Ga0209471, IMG submission 185885) | Grasslands soil microbial communities from the Angelo Coastal Reserve, California, USA - 14_0927_12_20cm (SPAdes) (version 2) | ecosystem: Environmental > Terrestrial > Soil > Grasslands ...
CGACGAGGCACTGCGTCGCGAGCACGTGCTCGACCTCGCTCGTCCCGATGCCGAAGGCGAGCGCCCCGAACGCGCCGTGCGTGGACGTATGCGAATCGCCGCATACGATCACCATCCCGGGCTGCGTGACGCCCAGCTCGGGCCCGATCACATGCACGATGCCCTGGCGCGGAGACGCGAGATCGAACAGCTCGATGCCGAACTCGCGCGCATTCTCCCCGAGCGCTCCGACCTGGCGCGCGGCCAGAGCGTCGGCGATCGGAAGGGTACGATCGTCGGTGGGCACGTTATGGTCCACCGTCGCCACGGTGAGCTCGGGACGCCGCACCCGGCGACCGGCGAGCCGCAGCCCTTCGAACGCCTGGGGCGACGTCACCTCGTGAACCAGGTGCAGGTCCACGTACAGGAGCTCCGGTCCATCGGGGAGCCCGTGGACGACGTGGGAGGCCCAGACTTTGTCGAACAGCGTTCGAGGCTTCATGCTCGAAGGGGCTGGGCAGGGCCTCGGGGCTCGGGACTGGGGGCTCGGGCTGGACCGTCGGGCCCCGAACCCCGAGTCCCGAGTCCCGATGCCCTGCCTTCTTCGGACCACGGCATCATAGCGCGCAGCGTCGCGCCCACCTGCTCGATCAGATGGTCGTTCTGCTCCCGGCGCATGCGCTGAAAGTTGGCGCCGCCCTGGCGGCTCTCCTCGATCCATTCCCGGGCGAAGGCGCCGCTCTGGATATCGGCCAGGATCTGCTGCATCCGGGCGCGGACGGCGGGGGTGATGAGCGTCGGCCCGCGCGTGTAATCGCCGTATTCCGCGGTGTCCGAGATCGAGTAGCGCATGAACTTCATGCCGCCGCGGTACATCAGATCCACGATCAGCTTGAGCTCGTGCAGGCACTCGAAGTAGGCGAGCTCGGGGGCGTAGCCCGCGGCCACGAGCGTGTCGAAGCCGGCCTTGATGAGCGCGGTGACTCCCCCGCACAGCACCACCTGCTCGCCGAACAGGTCGCTCTCGGTCTCCTCGCGGAACGTGGTCGGCAGCACGCCGGCGCGGGTGCAGCCGATCCCCGCGGCATACGCGAGTGCGTCGGCGAGCGCGTGGCCGCTCGCGTCGCGCTCGACTGCGACGAGCGCCGGCACGCCCCGCCCCGCCTGGAATTCGCTGCGCACCAGATGCCCGGGCGACTTGGGCGCCACCATCGAGACGTCCACGCCCGCCGGCGGTACGATCTGCTTGAAGTGGACATTGAAGCCGTGGGCGAACATGAGGGTCTTGCCGGGGACGATCGCCGGCGCGACGTCCTGCTCGTACACCGCGCGCCCGTGCTGGTCGGGGACGAGCATCATCACGACGTTCGCCGCCCGGGCCGCGTCCGCCACCGGGCGCACGTCGAGCCCCTCGGCCGCGGCGCGAGCCCACGATGCCCCGCCCGGCCGCAATCCGACGATGACGGTGACGCCGCTCTCACGCAGGTTGAGCGCGTGAGCGTGCCCCTGGCTGCCGTAACCGATGATCGCGACGGTGCGCCCGCGCAAGCGTGCGAGGTCGGCGTCGGCGTCGTAGTACACCCGCAGGGAGGAGGTTCCAGGCATTGGTCGCTCTCGAGTTGTTGAGGTTATTGTAGCTCGCGCGTCGCGCCGCGCACGCCCGACACCTTCAGCAGCTTGCGCATCGCCATCTCCACCGTGCCTTCGTCCGCGTCCACGATCACCGTGAGCCGCGCCTCGCCGGCGTCGGCGCCGGGGCCGAGCGTGATGGCCGACACTTTGAGGTTGCGGCGCCGCAGCTCGCCGACCGCTCGGCCCAGCGCCAGCAGGTCCTGATCCACGTGGAGCGACAAGGCGTACGCCATCGCGACGCTCAGTCTCTCACGCCGGCCGCCGGCTCCGCTTCGATCGGCTCGGAGAGCGTGGCGCCGGGCGGAATCATCGGGAACACGTTCGCTTCCTGCTCGATCACGAATTCCACCAGCACTGGCCCCTCGGCCACGCTGGCGCGTGCCAGGACCGGCTCGAGCTCGCTGGCCCGCTCGACGCGCCACCCCGGGATGCCGTAGGCCGCCGCCAGCTTGACGTAGTCGGGGCTCCAGATCGGCGTCGCCGAGTAGCGCTTCCCGTGGAAGAACTGCTGCCACTGCCGTACCATGCCGAGGTAGCCGTTGTTGAACACGGCCAGCTTCACCGGGATGCGCTCCTGCACCATGGTAGCGATCTCCTGCATGTTCATCTGGAACCCGCCGTCGCCGGAGATGGCCCAGACGTCTTCGCGCGGCCGCGCGAGCTTCACGCCCATCGCGGCCGGCACGGCGAAGCCCATGGTGCCGAGCCCGCCCGACGTGATGTGCGTGTTGGGCCGCCCGTAGGGATAGAGCTTCGCAACCCACATCTGGTGCTGGCCTACGTCGGTCACGATGGTGCAGTGGTCGTAGGCGGCCGCGTGGATTCCCGCGACGATGGCGTCGGGGGAGAGGTCGCCGCGGTAGCTGTCGGCGGGCGGCCGGGCCCAGCCGAGGATTTCGGCGAGCCACGCTTCGCAGCTGCGCGGCGCGACCGCAGCCACCAGCCGCTCGGTCACGCCGCGGGCATCGCCCACCAGCGCGAGCGCGACCGGCACATTCTTGCCGATCTCCGACGCGTCCAGGTCCACGTGCACGATTTTGGCGCGCGGCGCAAAGCCCTTCGTATTGCCGGTCACGCGATCGTCGAACCGCAGCCCGATGCCCACGATCACGTCGGCGCGCTGGATGGCGCGGTTGACGTGCACCTCGCCGTGCATCCCCGGCATGCCGAGGTGGAGCGGATGCGAGGCCGGCAACGCGCTGATGCCGAGCAGCGTGGTGATCACCGGCATCCCGGTCTTCTCCGCGAGCTGGCGCACGGCATCGTAGGCGCCGCTCAACACCACGCCGTGGCCCACCATGAGCAGCGGCCGCTCGGCGGCGGCGATGAGGCGGGCGGCGGCGAGCACCCCTTCCTCCGTGATCCCCGGGCTTACGCCCGGGGTCAGTCGGGGCTCTGGCTCTCGGTACTCCGTCTTCTGGTTCTGCACGTCTTTAGGCACATCGATCAGCACCGGGCCGGGCCGGCCCTCGCGCGCGATCGCGATCGCCTCGCGCATGCGGTCGGCCAGCTCGGTGACGTCGGCGACCAGACAGCTGTGCTTGGTGATGGGCAGAGTGATTCCCACCACATCCGTTTCCTGGAAGGCATCGCGGCCCAGCATGGCGCGCGGCACCTGTCCCGTGATGGCGACCACCGGGGACGAGTCCATCTGGGCGGTAGCGAGGCCGGTGACGAGGTTGGTCGCGCCGGGCCCCGAGGTCGCCACGCAGACGCCGATGCGCCCGCTGGCGCGCGCGTAACCGTCCGCCGCGTGCGCCGCCGCCTGCTCGTGCCGCACCAGGATATGACGGATCTCGGGGGCGTCGCCGAGCGCGTGGTAGAACGGCATGATGGCGCCTCCGGGGTAGCCCCAGATGGTGTCCACGCCTTCCTCCACCAGGACGCGGCAGACGATCTGCGCGCCGGACAGGAGCTCGGTCACGTCACACCCCCCAGAGGTAGACGGAGTTGAGCGAATCGGCCTCGAGCCGGTCGGCGAAGAGCGCCTTGTTGAGCGCATTGACGAGCGCGCGGGCGCACGCCTCGACGATATCGGTCGATGCGCCGTGCCCCGACAACGACTTGCCGTTCACCCGTGCCTGGAGCGATACCTGCCCCAGACTGTCGCGGCCCGGCGTGACGGATTGAACGGCGAGGTTGCCCACCTCGATCGGGTGCCCGACGATTTCGCTCACCGCCGCGAACGTGGCGGCGATCGGACCATCACCCTTCGCCTCGGCCTCGCGCTCACCGGTCCACGGCCCCGTCATCCGGACGGCCGCGGCGCCGCCCTCCGTGCCGCACACCACGCGCAGGTGCGTGAGCTGGAACTGTTCCGGGGCGTCCTGGAAGCCGTCGTGCAGCAGAGCGAGCAAGTCCTCGTCCAGGATCTCGCGCTTCTTGTCAGCGAGTGCGATGAACTTGTGGTACAGCCGCTCGAGCGCGCCCTCCCCGAGCTCGTACCCCAGATCGTGATAACGCCGCTCCAGCGCGTGCCGGCCCGAGTGCTTCCCGAGCACCAGGCGCGAGGCGGGGACGCCCACCATCTCGGGTCGCATGATCTCGTAGGTGAGGCCGTTCTGCATGACGCCGTGCTGGTGGATGCCCGCTTCGTGAGCGAAGGCGTTGCGCCCGACGATCGCCTTGTTGGGCTGCGGGAACACGCCGGTCACATGCGACAGCAGACGGCTCGTTCGGTACAGCTCGCGCGTCTCGACGTTGCACCGGAACGCGGCGACCTGCGGCCGAACGTGGCTCGCCATCACGATCTCCTCGAGCGCGGCGTTCCCGGCCCGCTCGCCGATCCCGTTCACCGTACACTCCACCTGACCCGCCCCGGCCGCGACGGCGGCGAGCGAGTTGGCGACGGCGAGGCCCAGATCGTCATGACAGTGCGCCGAGAGCGTGATCCCGGAGGCACCGGGGACGCGCTCCCGGATGGCGCGGAAGATCTCCCCGTACTCCGTCGGGAGCGCGAACCCCACGGTATCCGGCAGGTTGACGGTCGTGGCGCCCTCCGCGATCGCCGCCTCGACGACGCGGCACAGGTACTCGAGGTCGGTGCGGCTGGCGTCTTCCGCCGAGAACTCGACGTCGTCGGTGTAGCCGCGGGCCCGGCGCACGGCGGCGCGCGCCAGCTCGAGGCAATCGTCCCGGCCGATCTTGAGCTTGTGCTGCAGGTGGATGTCGGAGGTCGAGATGAAGACATGGATGCGTCCGCGCGCGGCCGGACGCAGCGCCTCGCCCGCGAGATCGATGTCCTTGTCGGTGCAGCGCGCCAGTGCGGCCAGCACCGGACGCCGCACTTGTGCCGCGATCTCCTGGACGCCGCGATAATCGCCGGCCGAGGCCGCCGGGAAGCCCGCCTCGATGACGTCGACGTTCAGCGCGTCGAGCTGACGCGCCACCTGCATCTTCTCCTCGGGGGTCATGGTATTGCCGGGCGCCTGCTCCCCGTCGCGCAGCGTGGTGTCGAAGATGACGACGTCTCGGACCATGAGCTCTCCCCTCTGGACGTGAGAAAACAAAACGCCGCGGATCTCGGGATCCGCGGCGTCTTGCTTGCGTGTCCTACTCGGTTCAGCTTCGCAAGTCGATACTGGCCAGCACGCCGCGATCCCCGGGTCGTCCAATAAGGACCAGGAGCAGGACCAGCAGCAGGTCCAGCAGCAGACCCGGAAGCGTGAAGGCCAGTTGCATGGACGGGACGCTACGCGAGGTGCGGGCCAGTGTCAAGCCTCGTGCAGATAGCCTTCGTCCCAGGCCACGTCGAACTCCCCGTGGCACCGCACGCACTCTAGGCGGCGGGGCCGGCCAAGCAGCGCGGCCCGCTCGCGACAGCTGGGGCACACGGCGTAGTGGGCGCCCCACTCCGGCGGCAGCTCGCGGGCTCGCTTGGGCCGGGGCACCACGCTCCAACGCCGTGGGGGCTGGGTGACGATCTGGACGAGGTAGTGAGGGACGACGAGCGGCTTGCGGTTAACGTCGAGGATGGCTTCGAGGGAGCGGATACGCGCCACCCGGTACCAGGCTCCCCGGCGCAGCGCGCAGTTGACGTTCACGACGAGACGTCCCCACTTCATGCCAGTCGTCACGCGCGGAACTTAGCACCGCCCCCCCCGGTCGCAACGTGACGCACCGCACAGGACCGGCGGCAACGCGCTTTCCACATCATGGATCGGCGTGGTGCCCGGCCATCATGTCGGCCATCATGTCGCTTGTCCCGGACCGTATGGTGGCCGCCAGATCCCGCTGGTACAGCGTATCGGTGGTGTCCACTTCGGGCCACACCGCGCCGCGGTCGGGCACGAACAGGCCCGCGACTGCCCCCATGCCGCCGTCCCGGATCGCGTGGCCGGTGGGATTGTCGTAGACGGCCGTGAGGCGGTAGCGGTGCGTCGACACCACATGCAGCCCGAGGCGATACCACGTGTAGAACCGGGTCAGCGGGAACGAAGTGACGCGCCCTGCCCTGTCTGTCGTCGGCGCGCCGCGCCATAGCACCGCGCACGTGGTCACGTCGCGCAACTCCAGGCTCACGCCATAGTCGTGCAGATGCCCGCCCAACCCCAGGATGGTGCCGGAGATCGACGGGCTCCCCTCCCACGAGCGCTCGGAGCGACCGGGCGGCAGATCGAACGCCTTGCTCCCCGTTCCCGGGCGGCCGAGCGGGTACTGGACGTCGATGTCCCACGGGTAGGTGCGATACAATGGCCAGGGCCGCCCCCCCGGAGTGTAGTGAAGCACGAGGCGCACGCGCACGCCATGGTAGGCCTGCGGCGTCGTGTTGGCGAGCATCGCGCCGGCGATGAGCCGCTGGCCGCGCGCGAGCGGCAGGCCGAACAGCAGCCGCGGGACCTTGATCGCCGGTGTTTCCTTGCTCGCCGCCAGCAGATGCATGCCAATAGGGAGGAAGAGCTCCCGGTGCTCGGGATCGGTCAAGTTGAAGTGATGTAGCATGTCGCGCGGCAGCTCGTGCCCGGAGCCGTCCAGGAGCTCGACGCGCGCGCTGTGCAGGGAGGCGCTGACGGGCACGAGCACCCGGCACAGCGGTAGGCTGACCATGAGCTCGCCGCGGGTCGCGGCCGGCACGTCGACGGCCGGGAGCTCGACGACCAGGCGATGCTCGGCCTGATCGAGCAGCACGGTGGCCGGCGGCAGCGAGCCGAGGCCCGGGCCTGTGAGAGCGACGAGCAACGCAACCAGGAATGAGCCAAGGAGCACGCTGGGATCTCCGCACGCGGGACGGCCCAAGATATGGCGTCGAACGGTTCTGCGCGACGTGTGGGCGACGGTTGCGCCGGCCCGCGTCTCGCCCGCAGCTTACAGGCCTCATGAAACCACTCCTGATCGTCGCTGTCTTCCTGGCTCAACAGCAGCAGCCCTACAGCCTCTTCAACGGCAGAGACCTGACCGGCTGGCACGCCGACGTCCCCGCCGCCGACTCCAACGTGCGCCTCCGCAGTCCGTTTCTCGTGCGCAAGGGGTTGCTCGTGAGCCTGGGTGAGCCGCGCGGGCATCTCATCACCGATTCCAGCTACCGCGACTACCGGCTGGAGGTCGAATACCGCTTCGCGGCGACGCCGGGAAACGCCGGTGTGCTGGTGCACGCGTCGACCCCGCGCGCCCTGTACCGGATGTTCCCCCGCTCCATCGAGGTGCAGATGGAGCACGGTAACGCCGGCGATTTCTGGTGCATCGTGGAAGACATCCGCGTTCCCGACATGGAGCAGCGACGCGGACCACCGGCGCAGTGGGGCACCACGGAGGGCAAGGCACGGCGCATCCTCAACCTAACCGACGACTCCGAGAAGCCGGTCGGCGAGTGGAATACCATGGTGATCGAAGCGGTCGGCCGCGCGATCCGAGTGTGGGTGAACGGCGACCTGGTGAATGACGGGACGGACGCGACCGCCGATCACGGCCAGATCGCGCTGCAATCGGAAGGGTCCGAGGTCGAGTTCCGCAAGCTGCTGCTGACTTCGATCAGCAGGCTGACCGACCCGCGCTGACGTCCTGGCGGGAGCGTGTAGGAATCGAACCTACCAAGGCTCAATCGAGCCCTAGCTGGTTTTGAAGACCAGTCGGACCACCAGGCCCGATCCGCCCCCGTAATCCCGAGAATCTACTGTTGCGACGCGAACGCCCGCAGCATGCGATGCCAGAACTCCAGCGCATCGTAGAAGCTCTCCACAGCAATCCGCTCATCCCGCCCGTGCGCCCGGATGTCGTTGGGATCCTCGAACACGGCCGACACGCCGTAGGTCGGGATCCCCGCGTTGCGCAGGAATAACCCGTCGGTGGCCCCGGCCTCCATCACCGGCACGATGGGGACGCCGGGAAACTGCTCCGCCACGAGCCGCTCGAGCGTACCCATGATGGCGGGGGTGAGGGGTGAGGGCGGACTGGGGATAGGCGTGTATACCGTCCTCACGCTGACGCGGTCGTCGGCCGCGAGGCGACCGAGCATCACCTCGACACCCGCCGGCGGCTCACCCGGAAGGATGCGGCAGTTGACGGTCGCCCGAGCCGCCTGCGGCAGCGCGTTCTCGGCGTGTCCGGCGGCGAACATGGTCGCCACGCACGTGGTTCGGAGCTTCGAATTGTAGAAGGGTATGCCCGAGAGCCGGGCCACGGCGGCGGAATCCGGAGGGTCCTTCAGGACGCCACGCTCGTCGTCCGCCAACCGGCCGGTGTCGATCGCCGCCGAGCGCTCGAAGAAGGCCCGCGACACCTCGTTCAGCTGCACGGGAAACTGATACGCCGCCAGCCGCTCCAGCACCCCCGCCAGCCGGTAGATCGGGTTGTCGGCGGGCCGAGGAAGCGAGCTGTGCCCCCCCTTGTCGGTCGCTTCGAGGGCGTACGTGGCGTACACCTTCTCGCTCGCCTGTACGGTGAACATCACGCGACGGCCGTCGCGGAGCACGCCGCCCCCCGCGTCGGTATTGAGCGCGAACTCCGCGTCGACCAGGTCTCGATGCTTCGTCACGAGCCACTCGATGCAACTGCCGTTCGTCTCCTCGTCCCCTGTGAGGACGAGGATGAGATCGCGCGTCGGCTTGAAGTGATCGCGCTTCAAGCGGATGAAATTGGCGATCAGCACCGCGTCGCCCACCTTGTCGTCGGTGGTGCCGCGCCCGTAGAAGTACCCGTCCTTCTCGAGCAAGGTGAACGGGTCCACGGACCAATCGCTGCGGCGCGCCGGCACGACGTCCAGATGGGCGAACACGACGATGGGGCGGCCTCCCGTTCCGGTGCCGCGGTAGCGCGCCACCAGGTTTCCGTGGGTCGTACCGGGGCCGATCAGCACGCGCACGTCGGGCGCGGCGAAGCCGGCGGCGCGGAGCCGTTGGGCCATGGCGCGCGCGGCGCGCGGCGTGTTGCCGAGCGAGTCCGTCGTGTTGATCTCGATCAGCTGCTTGAAGATCTCGCGGGCGAGCACCCGGTCGGCGGGCGAGAGGCCATCCTGCGCCGCGGCACCAGCCGAGAGGAGCGTGCCGGCCAGGACCAGGACTACGCTGACGGCGCGCATCTAGCGGCGCTCCGCCCCGAGTCCGAGCGCGTCGACGAGCGACCGGAGGTGGGGCCACTCCGCGAGCGGGCGGACGTCGGAGTTGGAGTCGAGCGCCAGCCCGTTGTCGGATGCGCACGCGGTGGACGTCACCGATTGGCGCTCGGCGCATTCTTTGAGACGCCACAGCACGCGGCGATGCAGGATCCAGATGGCCGTGGTATCCTGCCGCGGAATGGCGGTGCCGCGGGGCGCGAAAAATGTGACGTGCAGCATGCGGTCGGGCCGTCCCACCAGCGTCGAGTCGACGCGGATCTCGCCCGAGTACGCCAGGGCGACGGTCGCCTTGGTTCCCCCGGCCCCGAACAGGAGCTGGCCCGGCCGCTCGTACTCCGGGGCTTCCGCGACCTGAACCAGCCGACCCGCGACGACCTGCTCGGCATCGAACAGGCTTTCGGCCAGCTCGCGTTCGGCCGCTGGCACCGCCGCGAGCCGCTCGGCCGGGATGGGCTTGGTCGTGGGGCCCGGGCACGCCGCGAGCAGCGCCACGCCCGCCACGAGCAGCACGCGCCTCATCGGCTCACGCGGGCGATCGCGTCGATTTCAACGCGCGCCGCCTTGGGGAGGGCGGCGGCCTGGATCGTGGTGCGCGCCGGTTTGTGCACGCCGAAATGCTTCGCATAGACCTCGTTCATCGCCGGGAAGTCCGCCATGTCGAGCAGGTACACCGTGGTCTTGACCACCAGGGCGAGGCTCGACCCCGCGGCCTTGAGGACCGCGTCGAGGTTGTTGAGCACTTGCTCCGTCTGCTCCGCCGTCGATGTCCCGACGATCGCGCCGGTCTTCGGGTCGAGCGCGATCTGTCCCGCCGTGAACACCGTTCCGTCCGACACCATCGCCTGGCTGTAGGGCCCGATCGCCTTGGGGGCATGATCCGTCATCACGGCGCACACGACTTTGGGTGCCATCAGAACAGTCCCTCGATCGTCCCGTCCGGGTGCACGCGGATCTTTTCCGCCGCGGGCGACTTGGACAACCCGGGCATCGTCATGATGTCGCCCGCGAGCGCGACCACGAACCCCGCGCCCGCGGACGGGAGGATGTCGCGCACCTGGAGCGTGAACCCGCTCGGGGCGCCGAGCTTCGCGGGGTCGTCCGAAAACGAGTATTGCGTCTTGGCCATGCACACCGGTGTTTCGCCCAGGCCGAGCGCGGGGAGCTGTTCCAGGGCCCGCTCGGCCGCGGGGGCGAACGCCACGCCCGCGGCACCGTAGATGTCCCGCGCGATCGTCTCGATTTTCTCCCGGATGGGACGGCGCGCGTCGTACAGCGGCTTGAACGTCGCCGCTCGGCTGTCCAACAGCTGCAGCACGGCTTCGGCCACCGCCACGCCCCCCTCCCCGCCCCGCTCCCACACCTCGCACAACTCCACCTCCACGCCCTCGACGGCGCATTCCGCCCGGACGGCGTCGAGCTCAGCCTCCGCGTCGCCGACGAACCGATTGAGCGCCACCACCAGCGGGACGCCGAACTTCTTCACGTTCTTGATGTGGCGCCGCAGGTTGGTCGCACCCCGTTGCACCGCGGCGGGGTCCGCCGCGCCCAGGCGGTCTTTCGGTACGCCACCGTGCATCTTGAGGGCCCGCACCGTCGCCACCACGATCGCGGCCTCGGGGTTGAGCCCCGCCATCCGGCACTTGATGTCGAAGAATTTCTCGGCTCCGAGATCCGCCCCGAACCCCGCCTCGGTGAGCACGACGTCGCACAGGCTCAGGGCGAGCTTGGTCGCCACCACCGAGTTACAGCCGTGGGCGATGTTGCCGAACGGGCCGCAGTGGATAAACGCGGGCCCGCCCTCGAGCGTCTGCACCAGGTTGGGATTGATCGCGTCCTTCAAGAGCAGGGTCATGGCCCCCTGCGCCTTCAAGTCGCTGGCGCGCACCGGCCGCTTGTCGCGGGTCAACCCGACGATGATGCGCGCGAGCCGCTGCTCCAGGTCGTCGAGGCCCGTCGCGAGCGCCAGGATCGCCATGATCTCCGAGCCCGGAATGATGACGAACCGCTCCTCGCGCGTCGGGCCGGCGTTCACGCCGCCCAGCCCCACGATGATGCTGCGCAGGGCGCGGTCGTTCATATCGATCGTACGAGGCCACGTGATGCGGCGCGTGTCGAGGCCCAGTGCGTTGCCGTGATGCAGGTGCGCGTCGAGCAAGGCCGACAGCAGGTTGTGCGCGCTGGCGATGGCGTGGAAGTCGCCCGTGAAGTGCAGGTTGATGTCCTCCATCGGGACGACCTGCGCGTAGCCGCCCCCCGCGGCGCCGCCCTTCACGCCGAACACCGGACCCAGAGACGGCTCGCGGATACACAGCGCGACGTTCTTGCCGATGCGGCGCAGGGCCTGGGTGACGCCCACGGTGACGGTCGACTTGCCCTCGCCCGCCGGGGTCGGGTTGATCCCGGTGACGAGCACGAGGCGGCCCCGCGGCTGGCGGCGCGCCAGCGCGGCGAGCCGCACCTTCGCCTTGTACTTGCCGTACAGCTCGAGCTCGTCGTCTTCGAGTCCGAGCTCGGCGGCGATGTCGGCGACCGGGCGCAGCTTTGCCGCCTGGGCGATGGCGATGTCGCTCGGAACCTTGGTGGTCGCCGTCACGCAACGCTCGCCGGCTGGAGCGCCGCCGTGACGCGCGCACCGAAGAGACGGCGCGCGTTGTCGGAGGTCCGTCGCTCGAGCGTTTCCGGCGACTCCCCCCGGGCCCGCGCGAGCGCCTCCGCCACGTGCCGCACGAATGCCGGCTCGTTGCGCTTGCCGCGGTGCGGCACGGGCGCGAGGTAGGGCGCGTCGGTCTCGACGAGCAGCCGGTCGGGGGGACAGGCGGTCAGGCGGTCGTTCATTGTCCAGTTCTTGAAGGTGATCATTCCGGAGAACGAAAAGTACGCCGCGATCCGCATTCCCGCTGCAAACAGCTTCGCGCCCGAGCTGAACGAGTGCAGCACGACCGCGCCTCCCGCCGCGCCCAGCATCGCGGCCATGTCGTCGTCCGCATCGCGGGCATGCACCACCACCGGCTTCCCGGCCTCGGCCGCGAGACCCAGCTGCGCCTCGAAGGCGCGCCGCTGGTCGTCGCGCGGCGAATGGTCGTAATGGTAATCGAGGCCCGTTTCGCCCAGCGCCACCACTTCGGGTAGGGCCAGCAGGTCTCTCAGACGGGCCGCCGCGTCAACCGACCAGCCGCGGGCCTCGTGCGGGTGGACACCCACCGTCGCGGAGAGACCCGGCCGCGTTCGCGCGAGCGCGACCGCGCGGTCGCTCTCGGCCAACGTCCCCCCGATCACGACGACGTGGGTCACGCCGGCGTCGCGGGCGCGGTCCAACACCGCCTCGCGGTCCGGGTCGAACGCCGGGTCGCCCAGGTGGCAGTGGGCGTCGACCAGCCCCGTTCCCGCCGGTCGCGTCGAGGAGGCTTCGGCTACACCGGCTCCCCTCGGCGGGAACGGGGCCAGCACGTCAGACGGCCGCTTTGGAGCGCGAGCCTCCAGGGGCCGGCGGCGAGGGAGGCTGCGACGACTCCAGCGGCACCGCGCTCCCGGAGCGGAACGCCCGCGCGCCGCGCGCATCCTGCCCCGGCCAGCGCTTTTCCACGTACATGAGCAGCGGCGCCGCGATGTAGATCGACGAGAACGTGCCGGTGAAGATGGCGAACGTCATCACCAGGGCGAACGGGCGCAGCACCTCTCCCGCCAAGAGCACCAGCGCCAGCGTTGTCGCCATCGTGGTCCCGTGGGTGAGCACCGAGCGCGGCAGCG
>Ga0209471_1001710_pt1 | contig 12884 bp, 6 predicted proteins | sample GraSoiAngelo_128_FD_185885 | JGI IMG/M metagenome (GOLD analysis project Ga0209471, IMG submission 185885) | Grasslands soil microbial communities from the Angelo Coastal Reserve, California, USA - 14_0927_12_20cm (SPAdes) (version 2) | ecosystem: Environmental > Terrestrial > Soil > Grasslands ...
TATCTTCGCGTTCATTCCGTACCGGTTTCATCTGCTGTCCCATTTGCATTACTTGTTTGCGGGCTGGATACCGCTCGTCTGCGAAGCGCTGATTTTGTTTTTCCGCAAGCCGACATGGGGCCGCGCAAGTTGGCTCGGCGCTGCGTTTCTAATGAACGCGCTTTCGTGCGTTAGTTGGTTCCTCATGACTGTGATTCCGCTGGGACTGACGTTCTCAGTCCTACTTTTCGCGAACAAGGAGCGGATGCGCGATCGTCAATTCTGGATTCGCGGAGCAGTCGCGATGAGTTGCGCGCTCGTTTTGTTCTCTCCGTTTCTGATTACTTACTATCGTGTTTCCGTGCTCTACGGTTTACGCTGGCAGCCCTGGGAGTTCGCCTTCAATTCAGCGTTGCCGATTCACTGGCTTAAGTCAGATCCGCGCAACAAACTCTGGCATCAGATGGGCGCGTCGATTCCCGGCGGTCACATGCTTTTCCCCGGACTGCTCACGCCGTTGTTGGCGTTTGCCGCGCTGCGGTGGAGAAGTTGTAAACAACCAGGTGCGAGGTCGCTGAAGCGTCGCGTCATTTCTGGGCTCGACACCGTGATCATCCTTTCCGTCGTCTGCGCGGTAATCGCGTTCGGTTACGGTGCCTGGAACTTAACCGTTTCCGGTCACCGGATTTTGCGCCTTGATGAAAAGTCGCTGCGACATGCGCTGATAGTAATCATCGTGGCCGTTTTCGTGAGGCTCGTGCTTACGCTGCCGTCAATCGTCACGCGCCTAAGACAACGTTTGAATAACGTCGACGAAGCGAAACGTTTGAAGCATAGACTGCCGATCGTGATCGGTTCCATTTGGATCGTCTGGGGTTTCCTCGCATCGCTCGGGGCAAATGTTTTTCTGATTCGGTGGCTGCACGATTATTTTCTGTTGTTCCAAAGCATTCGCATTCCGTCGCGCGCCGCGATGGTTTGCTATGTTGGACTAGCAGTCTTGGGCGGCATCGGCGGAGCGCAGATCGCAACTCGAATTCAAGTTCTCTTTCGGCGCCGCTACGCAAAAACGATCGTACTTCTCCTGATTGCGGCCGCCTGTCTTTTCGAGTTGCGCGCAGCGCCGCTCCAAATCGATAAGGGCGAAGTAGATACCTCGGCACTTGCTCAGCGGTTGACGCAAACTCAGATGAAGGGCGGGTTGGTCGAGCTTCCTTCTGATCCTTCCATGAATCGGGATTTCTACATGTTGCGGGCAGCGGATCACGAACGGCCGCTTGTCAACGCGACCTCGAGTTTCATTTCTGCTGTGACCGAGAAGATCAATCAGGCGATCAGCGGAAAAATCGATCCAAAATTCATCGATCTGCTCGAGCAGATTCCCACTTCCTATCTCGTCATTCATAACGATCGCCTGCCGGCCGGACAACGCGTGGATTATGAAAGTTTTCTGGCGCGGCAGATCGTTTCGGGCCGGTTGCGCTTCATCAATCGTTTCGAGGGACATGACGACCTCTACGCCGTCGTCAAGAACGAACCCGGCGCCAAACCTGAAGCCGCGCCGCCTTTTGAAATCTCTATTTACGATTGGGGAGAAAAAATTCGCGAAGACCCGGTCAGCATTCTGGCCCGGCCACTTGAAAGTCAAATCTTGTATCGTGTGCTGCTCGCCGAATCGGGCAAGGTTCCGCAGTACGCGGAGTTTTTGCCAAGGCTGGAGTCTTTGGCTACGGGCATCAAACTTGGCTCAGATGACGAGACAAAACAGTTCGAGCAGAACCTCAAACAAGTTCTAAATGAAAGACGAGGCGAAAACGTATTCGCCAATGTCGATGATGAAAAATATGTTGACCGGCTGATAAGCAATGCGGGAATCAGTCTGGACCAGACGGAAAGAACGAACCTCATTCAGCTGCTTTCCGGTCGTCAGGACACCCGTGCGGGTGTGCTTCTGAAGATCGCCAACGATCCGCGTCTTATTGAAAAGGAAAATGAACGTTCGCTGCTGCTGCTTCATTACTTTGGGTACCTGCGGCGCAACCCCGGCGATCCGCCTGACCGTGATCTACGCGGGTTCAACTTTTGGTTACAAGATCTCGCCGTGAATCACGACACGAAAAAACTGCCGGTTGCTTTCGCAAACTCGCCCGAGTACCGACGGATTCGAGAACGGAAATGAAAAAGGAGACCGCGCTCGTAGCCGTATCGCCGGAATCATGCTCGCAGTAATTTTTCTCATCGGTTGTGCCGTGCTGGGCATTTGCCTGGTGCGGCGGGTCATGCGCCAGTTGCTCGACGGCGCGGAGCAAATCCTTTGGGGCATCGTCGTTGGCTGGATACTGACGAGTGTCGGCGTTTATCTGATTGCCCGTTGGCGAGGTGAGCTTACGAGCAAGCTCATGATCGGGGCCACGCTTTCTGTCTGGATCGTCAGCGCGATCATGATCGTGTTTGAAGTTCGCAAACCAAGCAGGGCTTCATCATTCTTTGTCTGGCAAAAAAAGTATGTTGGCCTCGCGCTAGTCCTCATTATTTTCACACCGGTTTACTTACGGCTACTTTCGCTTCAAGTCTTTGCGCACCGAGACGGAGGCATCTACGCCGGAAGCGCCGACAACGACCTGGCCTTCCACGCGGCACTCGCGTCTTCCTTTGTTTACGGCAAAAATTTTCCGTCCGCCTACCCACTGCTGCCGCCCGAACCTTTACTTTACCCATACATGCCGGACTTTCACGCTGCTCTCCTCATGGCGGGTGGACTTAGCTTGCGGGCCGCTTTCATTCTAAGCGCGCTGATTCTGGGAGCGGCAACCGCAGGTCTTCTTTACTCGCTCGCGTTGCGCATCTCCCGTTCGCAGCGCGTGGCAACGATGGCAACGGTTTTGTTCCTGCTCAATGGCGGCTTGGGATTTATCTATTTCTTTCGCGATTGGTGGCAAAGTAACCAGAGCTTCTTTGCGTTCTTCAATTCGCTGCACACTAACTACGCCAAGATTTCAGAGCGAGGATTGCATTGGACGAATCTGGTCGCTGACATGTTGGTGCCACAGCGAACGAGTTTATTTGGGCTGCCATTGGCTTTAATGATCTTTGCGGTTTTCGCTTTTGTCTGGCAGCGCTGGCACCAAGTTGACGAAGACAAGAAAGAAAACAGCCCGAGAATTCTCATCCTGATGCTCGTCGCCGGCGCGCTGGCGGGACTGCTACCACTCTTTCACACTCATACATATATCGCCGTCGCCCTCGTTAGCATCGGCCTGTTTGCCTTGCGGCCGCGTCGCGAATGGTTTGCCTTCTGGACACCGGCGGTGGTGCTCGCAGCACCGCAACTTCTGGCTCTCTCGATGCGCGCATCAGGCAGCGCGATCGTGCATCTTTTCTTTGGCTGGTTGGGCCACGACCAGGGTTTCTTTCCACTCTACTTGCTGCGCAACCTGGGATTGCCACTACTGCTGGCGATTCCGGCGTGGTGGACGGCGCCTCGCGTTTGGCGAAAATTCTATCTTGCCTTTCTCGTGCCGCTCGCGATGACCTTCATAGTTGTGATATCGCCCAGCCTCTACGATAACGGAAAGTTGATCTACTACTGGCACGCGCTGAATAGCATTCTGGTGGCGATGTGGTTGGTAAATCTTGCGGTGATTCATAAGCAAAGGGTGCTCGCTTCATTGTTAGCGATCCTCTGCGTCGCAACTGCATTGATTGTCGTTCGCAGCGAGACGATCACCTCGGCCCGCGTCTTCACTGACGAACAATTAAGTGCGGCCGAGTTTGCCCGCGAGCGCACCGCGCCCCATTCGCTTTTTCTCACCGCGCCGTCACTCAGACAACCAGTGCTTTCATTCGCCGGCCGCTCTGTACTTAGTAGCGCTACCGCCTGGCTCTGGAGTCACGGCTACGAATTCCGTGAACGTGACGCAGACGTACGCCGAATTTATGCCGGCTCCGGTGACGCGCTCGACCTATTGCGTTACTACCAGGTTGATTACATCTATTTTGGCGATGCAGAAACATCCGACTTGAGATCGAATCCTGCTTTTTTCGATCAGAACTTTGCAGCCGTCTATCGCAGTCCAACGATTACGATTTACGACGCCCACAGTTCTTTGAATCCTATATCCCCGGATGATCGTCGCGGCGCATTCAACAAGCCGGCCCCACGCGAACTTGCTTTAAGAGTCGATAAAGATCCGTTTGCGCTGATCGTTGATTTTCCGCGCACCAGTTTTTTTGTCTATCGACTCTGCAAAGCTTCCTACGGCCGGATGCCGCGACGTGAAGAGTTCATGACGGCGATGTCTTTGCTCGGCCGCGACTTGTTCATAGGCGCAGCCGGCTGGCAGGAGCAACGCGAGATCAATCGAAGCGCTTTGCTTAACGATTGGATGAATACCACAGCGTTCAAGCAACTTTACAATGGCAAGTCGAACCCTGAGTTCGTCGATTCGTTATTGAGTAACGCTGGGCTGGGGTGGAGTGCCGGCGATCGATACTTGCTTATTAAAGGCCTGGACTCGGGTACACAGTCGCGTCAGACGGCACTCCTCGGAATCATAGAGGACAAAGATTTCTACGCCCGCGAGTTCAACACGGCTTATGTGCTGGTCCACTACTTCGGATATCTCCGGCGCAATCCGGACGACGCGCCTGATTTTAATTTGAAGGGATTGAATTTTTGGCGCGATCGGCTTGATGAGTGGGGAGACTATCGCATCATCAGTCGCGCCTTCATCGAGTCGACTGAATACAACAACCTGAAGCCTGTGCCCTAGTGGAAGAGCGATTATCCGGCTGCGGAAATAATCCTCTCTACGACGTTCTGCCAGGATAGGTTCATTGCCAGTAACTTCTCCCGACCCCGCTGACCCATCTTCTGCGCCTTGCCGGAATCACTGTAAAGGTGATCGAGCGATTCGGCGATCGCTTGCGGACTCGGCTCGGTAACCAGACCGTCCACGCCGTGCTCGATCAACTCCATCGCGCCGCCGCTGTCGCTCGTGACGACTACAGGTTTCCCGGCGAGCATCGCTTCCAATGTTACGTATCCGTAATCTTCATCGAATGGCAGGTATGAAACCCCCAGCGCGTGGGCGTAGAGGTCGATCATCTCTGCATCCGAAACGAATCCGCGCAGCGTCACGCGATCGCCGACTTTGTATTGCTTGATCAATGCTTCGTATCGCTTCATGTCTGCCGAGCTGCCGGCCAAAATAGCCTTCACCGGCGTGCGGACAAAACGCATCGCTTCGATCAGCAGTTCCTGGCGCTTTTGCGGTTCGAGGCGGCTCGGATAGAAAACGTAATCACCCGCTGCACCGGGTCGCAGACAATTCGCCAAGGGCGGCGGATGATAAAGCGGCTCGCTGTCGATGTTGTTGTAGTGTTTCAGCCGCTCGGCGACCGTTCGCGAATTCGCGAAAACTCTTCTGGCTTTGGGAATGAATCGTTCGTCGCAGTGCTTGATCCATTCGCGAATGCGAGCGCCTTCGGGATAGGTTGAAAGATCGTCGAACTGTGTTCCCCAAAGATTGTAAGCCGAACGGTGTTGATGAAGGATCCAGAGAACTTTTCTCTCGTGCGCAACTACGTAGGCCGGAAACTTCATTCCGATCACGAGATCCACCGGCTGTCCATTCGCAGATGAAAGGTCGAGCATCCGCCAGGCCATCGCGCCGCGCATGATTTCCGCCGGCGGATACCACTTGAACGGAAGCGCGACCACTTCAGCTTTGTATCCCGCTTCGATCAAAGCGCGCCGCAGACCCTCGACGTGCGATTCGGCACCGCCGGTCGTGAATGGAACCTGAGTTGTGCAGATGAGAATGTTGCGAATCATTGTCGGTGGTCAGTGGCCGGTTGTCAGTTGTCATTCAATGCGAGCGCGCAATTCTTCAACGACTGACCACTGACCACTGACTACTGACCATTGGCCACTTGAATGTTGCAGACGGCGATCGAAATCTCGCGCGCATCAGCGGTCGCAGCTTTCTCGGTTCGATCGGCTTTGACTTCCAATTCGAACTGGCCATTCGATCCGGTTCGCAATTTCTTCGGCACTTGAATGATCAACTCAAGCCAGCCGTATTTGTAAACTGAAAACGCTGAGAGTCGTTTGCCATTCAGCCCTACCTCGACGCCGACAGGCTTGGCTTCGAGATCAGAAAGCCGTGGAATCAAGTCGAAACTGATCGAGTCGACCGTGGGCGAATGAAATCGAATGCGCGCGTGCCTGCCCATGGACCGCGCCACTGGCGGCAGCATCGTGGCTTCGTACCAACCGTCGTCAAATATCACTTCGCCGCTCCGATCGAGACAGAGACCGTTACGCGTTGCTCCGGTCCAATCTGATGCGAAAAGCGCGCGGCGATCTCGATGCTCGTTATAAAAGGATCCGATCGGCGCGTCTGACGCCTTCAGCAAAATAAATTGACCGCTGCTCGGTTCCACGATGCCGAGATCCGAAACTTTGCCGAACACATAGCCCATCGCGATGTCGAAAGCGCGGCGCTCTTTCTGCGATAGTCCACGGACGTAGTCGAGAAAATCTGCTTCATGACTTCCGGCGTTTTCATCAGGATCGAGAAAATCCTCGACGCTCGAGCAAAGTGCGTAACGTGGTTCGTATGCGACGTGCTGAAAAAAGTCGAGGAATCGCGAGACTCGTTGAGTATCGCTCTCGCTGTGGGCGTATTCCATGGCGTGCAGCGTGACGCCGCCGCGACGCAACACGCGTTTCATTTCCGTCAGCGCGCGTTGCTGTTCTTCAGCCGTGAGAACATTCAGCGCATCGAGACTGACGACGTAGTCGAACGTTCCGTCGGCAAAGGGAAGCGAGAGCAGATCAGCTTGAAACGTAGCGTCGTATCCGTTGCGGCGAGCAGCTAATACAAAATCCGCCGACGCATCGATTCCGGTGAGCGTAATGCTCTTTCGTTTCAGGAGCGCCAGCGTTCCTGGCCCACAGCCCAGATGCAGCACCGCAGAGCCTGTGCGCACATTGTCGAAAACCCAGATTGTGCGCGCGAAACGGATATCAAACCGATCGAGTGCCTTGAAATAGCGCGCATCGAGCACTTCGTCGGAAACACTTTGAGGTTGCGGTGAATTTCCGTTCACTTCCATGATTACTTGCCGCGTTTCAACGACTCTCCCAGTTGTTCGATGCGTTGTTCCAACTCTGCGAGCGCGGACTCGACTTTGCGCCGCGACGTAGTTTGAAAAGCCGCGGCTTCGCTATTTTCGAGTGACAACTGTTTGAAGCTTACGCGCTGTTCGTTTTCAATCTGATCGCTGCGCGCACGAAGTTCAGTCGAAAGTTCCGAGAGATGCGCCGCTTGTTTCCGCTCGTTTGTTTCGATGAGCGTTGCCACTCGCTTCTCAGAATCCTCGAGCTGAATCCGGCGCGCTTCGGACTCGCCGTGCAATTCTGCGCGCATCGTGGAGAGATCGCTGTGCTGACTTTGAAAATCGATTCGTCTTGCTTCAGATTCGGTTCGCAGTTCAACTGCGAGAGCGTCAACTCTTGCGCTTAATTCCGTAATCGTATTCTCAAGTTTGCTCTGTCGATTTTCCGCTTCGTGCCGCAGAGAAGCAATCGCCGCTTGTTGACGCGAGAGCGCGTCGAGCGTGTCGCGAATTGCGTGATGAACGGCGGCGTTAAAGTTGACCTGCTCCCAGGTGAACCAACGGGCCAACGATTTCGCGCGCGACTTGAACCACAACTCGAGTCGCGACATTGCGCCGATGCGATTGCTAATGACCGGCGGCAAACGATCCCATGCGCGCGCGGTCGTCGTTAGATAGCCGCTGATTCGCGCCAATTCGGCCGCGCTCGACGTTTCGTCCGGGTTGGTAATTGCGCCCTCGCCGTTGCCTGCGAGATCCGTCGAGGCCGACGCGATCTGTTCGGTGCGCGCTTGAGAAATTACGCGTTCGCGGATCTCGCGCAAAACTATTTCGACTTCTTCATCAACCATCGTCAGGCTTTCATGGCATTTAGAGCGGACTCGTTCTCGCGAGCACCGATCGGATTCTGATTTGATTCTTTAGGTCGCACGGTCGCGCTGGCATTCAGATTCGCCACGCCTTCAAAGTGACCGGCGCTGGTGACGCGCAAGAAAAGCGCGCCGTCGATCCAATCGTATGATTCGCCCGCGCGGCTGTGAACCGCAAGCGACATCGAGTATTGATCGATGCCCAGCCAGCAGCTGAATGCGAACGTTGCTTCGACGGTTTCGCCGCAACGGACGAATCCGAGATCGATCTGCTGCTCGCCCGTGTTCGTTCCGTAAGTGTGAATGCCGTGTCGGTTCTTAATTAGAAAACCGACCACGGGATCATCCAAATCGGAATTGAAGCGCGCAAGCACGCGCAGCGTTAATGCTTCGCCGGTCTCAACGATCTCGACCGGCCGGCCGGTCGCATCGAGCAACTCAGCGCCGATGATTTCTGCGCTGCCGTCGCCATGACGATAGGTATAGCGGATCGGAACCACCGGCCGATTCGCGACGGACGAGTCTGGCGGCGGATTGATCGAAGCTTCGTAAGCTTCTTCGCGCTCCATGATGATCTTCTGATAGCGATTGAGCACATCGGCCGGTTTGCCGTCAATCACGATTCGTCCGGCCTTCAGCAAGATCGCGCGCGAACACAGCGCGCGCACCGCGGCCGCATCGTGTGAAACGAACAAGACAGTTGCGCCGCGCGTGTGCAGTTCCTTAATTCGGCGCAGGCAGCGATGCTGAAAGACCGCGTCGCCGACTGCGAGCGCTTCATCGATGATCAGAATGTCAGGCTCAACGCTGGCGGCAATCGCAAACGCGAGTCGGACGTACATGCCGCTCGAATAAGTCTTGACCGGCTGATAAAGAAAGTCGCCGATCTCTGCGAATCGCTCGACCTGGGGGAACAGCGCGTCGGTTTCGCGGCGCGAAAAACCCAGCAGAGAGGCGTTCATGTAGATGTTTTCGACGCCGGTGAATTCCGGATCAAAACCCGCGCCTAATTCGAGCAGCGCTGCGATCCGTCCGTCATGCCAAACCTCACCGTGCGTCGGTTCGAGCGTGCCCGCGATAATTTGCAGCAGAGTTGATTTGCCGCATCCGTTCGGTCCGATGATGCCGACGGTCGAGCCTTTCTCGATTTCAAAACCGATATTTTGCAAGGCCCAAAATTCTTTGTGGCGCCGCAAACGGCCGCGCGTCAAAGACTCTTTGAGGCGATCGCCGGGCCGCGCATACGTCCGGTATTGCTTCGATACATCGTCAACGCGCAGCGCCAAATTCATGCCGCTGAATGTATCAGAAACCGGGCGAAGAAATAAGAGCCAAGCGGTAAGGGCGAAGGGCTAAGAGCGAAGGGTCTAAGAGAAAGGAGCCATAGTTGTTTGGTGAACGAGCACTGTCCGCCCTTGGGAACCAAGCGAACGTGTGGCAAAGGCGAAGAGAAAAGTAAGGGCCAAGAGTTTTCACTCTTAGCCCTTTGCTCTTCGCTTTTTGCGAGGCCTTAACTCACGGACCGAAGCGCTGACGATACTCAGAAGAGTTCAGAAACGCCTTAACCATTTCCGATTGGATGAAGCTACCGCCGAAGTTATTTAACTTCCCGAGCCAGAAGTTGAAGCCCGCGGTATCGGGGTCTCGTCGGAGATACCCGAAGTACTCCATCGTAACGAACGCGGAGTTGAATTCGCGCGCCTGCAAAAACTGCGACTCGGCTACCATGCGCAGCACGCCTGCGCGTGTCAGCGTGGCACCGTTCAGCCCCGAGACAAGTGAATCGCGGAAGGCCTGCGTCGCCGGGAAGTTGCCCCGGATCTCACCGCCACCGAACTGCGTCGTATGGAAGTTAACATAGGCGCGTCCCGCACGAATGTTGGCGACCTGCGCGGCGAGCGTAGTGCCGTTACCCTCAGGCGCATCCCACTTATCACTGAAGTTGCCGCCGACACCACTGCCGAACGGTGTCACCACATGATCGTCGGGGTTGTTGTCATTGAATGGCGTGCCGAAGAAGCCCCAGACGACGGGACCGTTTACGCCGGGAGCAACTGATGCGCCGGCGTGAATGTGAGCCGCAACCAGGTTGTCATTGGCATCTGCGGTTTGCGAACCGGTGACATCGATGTTGTTAACCGTGGCATTCATTGTCAACGTCGTGTCTCCGGCGCCGAAGGTGAATCGCGCCGTGCCGTACGAGTTGTCGCGGCGCGCGCCGCCCGTCAAAGTCGGGTTAGTCGGCGGAACCTCTTGCGAGTTCGTCAGGTTAACCGTGAAGTCGGTCGTCGACATGTTGGCTGAGGTAAGCAGGTTGTCCACGAACTGATCGTTGGTCAGAGTCGACGGGTACTTCGTGACAAATTCAGGGCGGTTCACGAAGTCGTTGAAGTAAGCCACCTTATTTGCCTCGAGCTGAGCGTCGAATCCAGGTTGTCCGAAGACGAGGTTCTGCTGCAGCTGCTGCACATCCTTCTCGAACTGACCGTACAAGACGGCAGCCGGAGATCCCGACGCAGAACTTCCAAAAGCAGCTCTGTTCGCGTTGTAAGCCAGGGCGCCCGTTGTTTGAAATTCAATCGACAGGAAGAATGCTGCCGAGGTGTTGATACGCGACACTTCCGTGCACGGAGTTGGACTACAGCCGGTGATGTTGTTGGTCCAGAAAGCAAATCCACTAGCGTCCGGTTCGCGGTTGAGAAAGTCCAGATATTGTTGCCGGACAAAAAAGCTGGTGTCGTCGATCGGATTCGTAGTCGGCGCTACTGAGTCGTTGTCCGTGATCGTCAAGGTCGCCTGATTTGGACTTCCAAGTCCGACCCCGGCTCCGGCGGGATTCGAGAGGGCGAGGTTAAGCACCTCGTTACCTTCGACGAAAAGATCGTTGACAAGCAGGATGCGAACCGTCTTGCTGGTTTCGCCCGGATTGAATGTCACTTTGGCAAGCGCGATTTCGTAATCGCTCTTCTGCGAAGCATGTCCTGGCTGCGAGGCATCGTAAGTGTTGACGTTGACCGTCGCCGTTCCCGATGCATCGCCCCCGCGCGTGACACTGATGTCGATGTGGCCGCTGCCCTCACCGATCGCGAACGTATCGCTGGCGAACTGAATCAGGGAAGTCGCGGTCGCAGTTGTCGGATTAAGTTTGCCGAACAAACCGTGCTCTTCTGCCGCCGTCCCGGCGGTAAAGTAAAGTGTCGATGGATCGCCACCGGCGCCTCCGTTACCGAACGTGAGCGACCACAGTCCCTCGATCGAAATGGACTGGCCGGCTTCGTTCTTGAGTGAGTTGTCTACGCCGGCAACGAGTGCAACGCCGGTCGAGGGATTGTATGCGTTGATCTTTGAATTGGTGGCGGTAGAGAAATTTCCTACCAGAAGGGCGCCGCCGAAGATACCGAAAGACGACGGTGCGATTACCAAGCCCCATGGTGCGTCGACCGCACTGAGCGGTCCGTTGTCGATGCCGAAGGACAGGACACGGACACCATCGGTATCGAACTTCCTGACGAGGCCGAAACCATCGCTGTTCTGCACGAAGGTCCCCGCGGTCTTCGCGTAAGTGACATAGAGCGAGCCGCCGAGGTTCTGTATATTAAACACGCTGAAGCCCGCCGGAATCGTTGGGTCGACGAAGCCGCCGGAGACGGTAGTGTCAGCGAAAGTGCCGTTGAAGACATCTATGTGGTTGTTCCGAAAGTCGGCTGCGTAGAGCCGGTTGCCGCCGGAGTTAGCGCCGATCGCCAGGCCCGTATAGACGTGGGCGGCGTGGCTGGCGGCGATGACGGCCGTGGTCGACCCCGCGGCCGGGGCGTTCGGGTTCCAGCCCGTGATGTTCCCTGTGATCGAGGCGAAGAGGAAGCGCGCCACGCACGGCGGAGAAGCGCAGGGTCCAGGCAGGACAAAGTCAGTCGCCGAAGGGTTGGCGACCGTCCCCGTCGGCAGCCCCGGGCTGCCCGGAATCGTCACCGTCGGCATGCTCGCGTTCAGAACGACAGGTGCGCCGCTCACGTCGCCGCGGATGAGCTGCGACGTGTTCGTCCCGTTGTTGGCGACCCAGAAAGGGCTGCTCGCGGTCATCGAGATGCCCCAAGGGTTGACGAGCAGCGGATCGAGAACCGGAGCAAAGCCTGGGATATCGGAGACAAGATTCGTCTGACGATAAACTGATCCGGGAGCGGGCATTGGAATAGCCGGGGCAATCGAAGTCGATTGTTGCGCGCCCGCGGGTGCGACGAACCGGCTTGGCGAGACGGTAACGATCAGAAAAGTTATGGACACCACCAAGCCCACCATTAGTGCAGGGCGTTTAATTAAGCTAACCTTCATTTCGAATCCTCCGATGTTCACGGTGAATTGATACGTCGATTAAGGGACTGAAAGGAAAGACCCTCATCACTTACCTATTTTCTTAAAGGGGAAGGCTCACTCTATTCGCATAAATTGATCTGAGTCAAGGAGAATCTGAGGGCGAGCCGCCAATCTTTTCGTGGAGTGGCGACTCTCTTCGTCAGGGTCACGCGCAGGTTCACGTTTTCTTGCAGGCGTCGGTACAATGTCTCAGCCATTAACCCGGTCTGCCCCTGTAGCTCAACGGTTAGAGCAGCAGACTCATAATCTGTTGGTTCGGGGTTCGAATCCCTGCGGGGGCACCAATCAACTGGCGAGTTCTCTTACACTTACATCATTGTGTTGTTGGGCCAATAGATGCTCAACCTCACGATGGCGCGAAGATGGCGCGATTTGGGAAGTGCGCGATCGGCGGGTCATGAGGTCAGTGCCGTCCGCGGTAGCGGATGGGTTTGACGATCCTGACACGCTCCTCCGTTTGAATCTCACCACCTTAGCCGGCTTCCTCCGTCCAAGCGTATTAACCGCGTGACATAGATTCAGTGCCGTTTGATGAGTGTA
>Ga0209471_1001711_pt1 | contig 12883 bp, 13 predicted proteins | sample GraSoiAngelo_128_FD_185885 | JGI IMG/M metagenome (GOLD analysis project Ga0209471, IMG submission 185885) | Grasslands soil microbial communities from the Angelo Coastal Reserve, California, USA - 14_0927_12_20cm (SPAdes) (version 2) | ecosystem: Environmental > Terrestrial > Soil > Grasslands ...
GTCCAGGTTTCGCGCTGGGACCGCCTCAAAGATCCGGTCGGTTTGGCGGAGGCTTTTGCGAACCACGTCGCGCCGAAAACGGATGCGTGGCTCGTGCTGGCGGGGCCGGCAGTGGACTCTGTCGACGACGACCCGGAGCAGCCTCAGATTCTGGCCGACCTGCGGTCCATGCGGGATCGCCTGCGACCGGAGGTGCGAGATCGCATCGTCGTCGCTCTACTGCCGATGCAGGACGTCGAGGAAAACGCGGCCATCGTCAACGCGCTGCAGCGCCGCGCTGACGTGGTCGTCCAGAAGAGCCTGGCGGAGGGATTCGGCCTGACGGTGGCCGAGGCGATGTGGAAGGGCCGCCCCGTGGTGGCGAGCCGGGTCGGCGGCATTGAGGACCAGATCGAACACCAAAAAAGCGGATTCCTGATCGACGACCCCACGGACCTGGAAGGTTTCGGCTCGGCTGTGGTGGGTCTGCTGCAGGACCACGACAGGGCCGCTGCCCTTGGCCGCGAGGCGAGACGGCACGTCATCCGGCAGTTCCTTGCGCCGCGACACCTCATGGAGCAGGCGCAGCTGATCACGAGCGTCATCTAACATCGGCGTCCGTGGCGATCCGCTTCTTCCGTTCTGAGGACCTGCCCAGTGACGTCATCTCGCGGGACTTCATCGGCGAAGAACACGGCGGAGTCGGTGCGTGCGTGCTGTTCGTCAACGCGGGCTCCGGCGAGGGGCCGCGCCTTCACCGGCATCCGTATGTCGAGATCTTGATCGTCCTCGAGGGAGTTTCGACCTTCGACGATGGCGAGTCCAAGCGCACGGTCGAAGCCGGCGAGATGGCGGTGGTCGACGCGGGCCAGCCTCATGCCTTCACCAACTCAGGCCAGGGACGCCTGCGGCAGATCGACATTCACCTATCTCCGGCCTTCCACACGGAGTGGTTGGCCTAGGCTGATCCGGGATGCCCAAGACCGAGCCCCACGACCCTGGAGTACAGGTCCCTGGGCGACGCTCCCAAGAGGCTGGCGACGCGTCGCGTTCGCCGGTCAAGGTCGGGCAGGGCGAGGTTCGATTCGGGACCGCGAGCTGGACCGACCCCACGATGACCGCACCCGGCGTCTTCTATCCGAAGGGGGCTGACTCCGCCGAGGAACGCCTGCGCTTCTACGCGAGCCAGTTTTCCATGGTCGAGGTCGACTCGACGTACTACGCGCTCCCGAACAAGCGCACTGCGGAGGCGTGGGTCGAGCGCACGCCGAAGGACTTCGTGTTCGACATCAAGGCGCACGCGCTGATGACCGGCCAGCCGACTGAGGTCGTTCGGCTTCCTAAAGCGATCAGGGAGGAGCTCCCCTCAAACCTGAAGGAGAAGAAGCGCATCTATCGCAAGGACATGCCAGGCGAGCTGCTCGACGCGGTCTATCAGCAGTTCCGTGAGGTATTACAGCCCCTGATCGAGGCGGGCAAGCTTGGCGCCGTGTTCGTCCAGTTCCCCAAATGGGTGTTTCCCTCCAACGAAGCGCGCGAGCTGATCCTCGAGACGCGGCGGCGCCTAGAGCTGCCGATCGCCGTGGAGTTCCGGCACGGCAGCTGGTTCAACGAGAAGAATGCCGAGCGCACGGTGCGGTTCCTGCAAGACAACAAGATCCCGTACGTCGCGGTGGATGAGCCGCAGGGCTTCAAGAGCTCGGTCCCGCCCGTTGTGGTGTCGACGAGCGAAGAGCTCGCTGTTTTTCGGTTCCACGGCCGCAACGTGGAGAACTGGGAGAAAAAGGACATCCCGCCCTCCGAACGGTTTCGGTACCTGTACGACGAGGACGAGCTGGCCGACTGGACACCGAAGATCGCGGCTGTCGCAAAGACCACGCGGCACACTCACGTGGTCTACAACAACTGCTTCTCGAATTACGGCACCACCAACGCGCGCGAGGCTGCGCGACTACTGGCGGAGATGCAGAGTTAACTCTTCTTGTCTATGTATTTCGCGCACCAGGTGTTCAGCTCAGCCCCGTCGCGCCACACCTGGGCAACCCGCTCACGGGCTCTCCCCGTCGCGATCCAGGGCTGGAGTGGCCAGCGCTTCCAGTAGATCAGCCGCTTGTGCCGCAGCAGGTCGGCACGGGGGTGGTCCTGTGGGTACGGAGGCGGCACGCGCTTGAGCTCCTGGCCCTCCACGTCGTAACTCTTCTTGCGCAGTCCGGCGACGATCGACTCCAGCGCCTTGCCCGATCGGTCCCCGGCGATCGCCTCGCGCAGTCGCTTGAGCTGCACGTCATCGACCATGTACCGGCCGCCGGCCGCGACCAGCCCATCAGCGTCCAGCGCGACATAGCCGCCGCGCTCGACGTCGGCGTAAATGTTCAGCTTGTAGGGCGACTTGTCCGCCGAGAAACGGATGTCGCGATTGGGCCGTGACACGCGATGCGGCGGCCCGAACTCCGCCTCGAGGTCGGCGAGGAGCGCCAGCATCGGGGCCTTGACCTCGGCCTCGTACTGGCGGCGGTGCGCTTCGAAGTAAGCCTTGTTGTTATTGGCTCGAAGGCCGAGAAAAAACCCTTTGAAGTCGCCCTTCCAGCCGGCGAACTGGCCAGTCATGCAGGCAGATTAGCGCCACGGACCCACTGCGCATTAATAAGGAAGAGGCCTCGCCTTATCCCTTCAGGGAATGAGCGTCTTGAACTGGGGCAGGCTGCGCGATCAGTGCCTGGTCGGGCTGTCGGTGATCGCTTTCTTCTGGGTCGCGAGCCAGGTCGTGGGCCGGGTGCTGCACATCGTCGTGGTCGTGCTGCTCGCGCTCGGCCTGCTCGCGGTCGGGATCCTGATCATCGGGCCACCGACGATCCAGCAGAGCGAGGCCGTGGCGGAGCGGCTCCCCGGCTACCTCGACCAGCTGAACGGATATCAACCGCTGGCGGGGATCGACCTCGCCGGCTCGCTACGGGGCATCGCGCAGTCGACCCTCTCCAGCGCGGTAACCGTGGCGGAGGCGGTCGCGGGCGGCGTGATCGACACGATGCTGGTCCTGGTGCTCGGCTTCTGGTTCATCGTCGACGGCGGGCGAATGGTGGCTGTGGCGCTGCGCCTGGTCCCTGAAAAGCAGCGCGATAAAGCGCGCTTCGTCCAGGACACGGTGAGCCAGGTGGTTGGGATGTACATCCGCGGCCAGCTCGTGATGGCCTCAATCATCGGCCTCTCAGCGGGAGTGGGCTCGTGGCTGCTCGGCGTGCGTTACCCGGTGCTGATCGGCATCCTGGCTTTTCTCTTCGAGCTGATCCCGATGGTCGGCCCCATCCTCGCCTCAATGCCCGCTGTGGTGATCAGCCTCACGCAGCCGTTCCCCCTCGTGGTCTACGTGATCATCTTTTTCGTCGTGATGCAGGTGATCGAGAACAACGTGCTCGCGCCGCGCATCACCGGCGGAGCGGTGGGCTTGCATCCGGTGGCCGCGCTGCTGGCCATCGTCATCGGCGCTGACCTGGGTGGAGTCGTCGGCGCGCTTTTCGCAGTCCCCTTCGCGGGTGTCGCATCGGTGCTGATCGCTGCGGTGTGGAAAGGATGGCGCGGTGAGCCGGTGATCTTCGAGCGCGCCGGCATGCGCTTCAAGCTCCCCAAAAAACGCGCTCCTGCATAGAAATGTCAAGGCGCCGCTCGCCGGTATGGGCGCGCGACGCGACGTTGCACTTAATGACGGACCAAACCACGGGAGGATCGAAGAATGCCGATAACCAACCCACACGAGATGTTCGTCCACGGGCATGGGGACTGAGGTGGCTCTTCTGATCGCGGCCGGCGGCTCATTCGCCGGCATTCATGGAGCCTCCAGTGGATCCAGCACCCTCCATCTGGAGCTGTGGCAGGTGATCAACCTGCTAGGCACACCTTTGCTGGCGATGATCTTCGCGGGGCCGGTCATCGATGACGTGAGGGCGTGGCTGGCCCGACCCGACGACCGCTGAGAACCAAACGAAAAGAAGGGCCGCCACTCCGGCGGCCCTTCGCGAGAAAAGAAATCAGCTTGCCGCGATGCCTTCCTGGCTGCCTCCGCCAGGGACCGCGGCGACCTGGACCGGCGTCAGCGAACCGCCGGCGCCGATGCTGAAAACGTGCACCGTGCTCAGCATCCCGCTCTGCACGTACAGGAACTGCCCACTTGCGACCGAGTCGGTCGCGCCCTCGATGCCGGACGCCGCCATCGCCGTGACGAGGACCACGGTCCCGTCGGCGTTGACCCGGAACTGGCTCACCGTACCGCTGCCCGTGTTGGACGTGTACTCGTAGCCGCGAGCCGATGCGACCCAGCAGAGCGCAGCCTGGGCGTCGGAGACCGGAGCGCTCACCGGCGTGATCGTGTTGTCTGAGTTGACGGTGAACGTCTCCAGCGAGCTGCTGCCCGCGAAGTTCAAGATCATCCGGCCGGCGTGGTCGAACACAAAGGCGAATGGCACCGGCGACGCCGCGTTCTTGACTGGCGTCGCCGACAGCCGCCCATCCGGACCGGCCGAGAACACATCAACCGTGTTGTGCGTCTTGGTCGTGACGATCAGGTGCTCGCCGTCGGGGGTGAAGCCGGCCTCGGCGGGCGAGCTGAGAAAAAAGGGCACGGTCGCATTGGCCAGCAAGAGCGTGCGGGTCGAGCCCTCGATGGGGTGCAGCCGGTCGCCGGCAATCCTGTACCCCGAGACAAAGCCCTGACCTCCGGCGTCGAGGACGTAGACCAGGTTGTCATGGACGGCGAATGCAGTCGGGAACGGGCCGCCTGAAGAGAGGACCTGCGTCAGCTCGAGCCGGTCGCCGCTGACGTGGAACACCGAGATGGTGTTGCTTCCGGCGTTTACCGCCAGCAGCAGGCCGGCTTCATGGATGAGCCTCAGCGACCCCTGTGAAGCCAGGGGATCGGATCCCGCACCCGTCTCGCGGCCGCCCTGGCCGCCGGTTGCGTAGCTCGCGGCAAGGGTCAAGGAGCCGTCCGCATTGCGGTGATAAGCGGCGATCGAATTTGCACCGGGGTCGTTGGTCTGCACGAAGATCGCTCGACCAGACGAGTCGTCCGATCCTCCCGCCGCCTGCGCTGGAATCGCTGCGGCGATCGCCGCGGCCACCATCGCGAGGACCAACCCAACCACACGAAACTGCCTTTTCATACACACGCCTCCTACGCGAAATTTCGATTCGCACATGAGGCTGACCGGACCGCATTGAGGGAAAGTGACACATCGTTACAGGCCCTACACAAAAGGGCGAAAACCGCTACGCGGCGGGCAGGCTGAACCAGAAACGCGTGAAGTGACCGTTCGAATCCGCGCCAACCCGACCGCCGGATGCTTCGACGAGCTGCTTGACGATGGCCAGGCCGATGCCGGCCCCGCCTCGTGCCGTATCGCGCGATTTCTCGACCCGATAAAAGCGCTCGAAGATATGCGGCAAGTCTTCAGCCGGGATACCGTCGCCGGTGTTGGTGACGGAGACGAGCACCCGCGAGCGGTTGCCCTCCGCATCGATCGAGGCTCGGCCACGGCGCGGCGTGTAACGTGACGCGTTCTGGAGCAGGTTGGCGAGGACCTGGGCGAGGCCGTCCGGCTCGGCGCGGGCGACCAGGCCTTCGGGGACCCGCACCTCCACTTCGATCTCCTTCGCCTCGAACGCAGCGCGTGCAACCTCGAACGCCGACCGGACCGCTTGCGGGAGATCGATGTCCTGACGGACCGCGGTTCGATCACCGTGTCCGTTGTCGGCGAGGGCGTCGAGGGAACGCGAGAGCCTGACCAATCGCTGCGCCTCTTCGTGCAGCGAGCCGAACTGCTCCGGCGTCGGGGCGATCACACCGTCGCGGAGCGCCTCGAGGTAGCCCTGGAGGTTGGTCAGAGGCGTGCGGAGCTCGTGCGCGGCGTTGACGATGAAGTCCCTTCGCTCGCGCTCCTGCTCAGCCAGGCTGGCCGCCATCTGGTTGAACGAGTCGGCGAGGGACGCGAGCTCATCCGGCCCCGCCGAAGGCACGCGCGTCTCGTAGTCGCCGGCCGCAATGCGTTCCGCAGCCCGCGTCATGCGGCGAAGGGGCATCGCAAGCCGTGCCGCGAGGATCACGGCGAGGACCACGCTGACGGAGATTGCGATCAGAACCGCGATCAGAAAGATCGTCTCCACGCCGTGATCGAACATGGCCTGCGCGTCTGCCGCCGGTGTCCCCGCCTGGATCATCAGGCGGTTGAAAGTGGACTGGGCGACCACCAGCACTCCTACGACGATGATCGCGATCGCGATGAAGGCGACCGCGATCGAAACGAGCGTGATCCCCGTAGCGAGACTTCGAAACCGTCGCAACACGCTAAGCGACCGCGCGGTAGCCAAGGCCGCGCACGGTCACGATGTAACGTGGCGTCCCCACCTCTTCGCCCAGCTTGTCGCGCAGCCTTCCGATGTGCACGTCAACCGTCCGTTCCAGAGCGTCCCCTTGCGACGGTCCATAGAGCGAGTCGAGCAGCGCCTGGCGCGTGAGCACGCGTCCGCGCGCCTGCACCAGCGCGACGAGAAGGCGGAACTCGGCCGGGGTCAAGCCCACCGCCTTGCCCTCACGGCGCACCTCGATGCGGTCGAGGTCGATCACGAGGTCGCCATGCTCGATCACGCCATGTCCGCCCGCTGATCCGTTCAGGTCCCTGGTTCGCCGCAGCACAGCCTTGACTCGAACCACCAGCTCCGCCGGCGAGAAAGGCTTGGCCAGATAGTCGTCGGCGCCCTCGTGGATGCCGTAGACGCGGTCCGCGACCTGGGCGCGCGCCGAAAGCATCACGATCGGCACGGCGGAGCGCTCTCGGAGGATTCGCATCAGGGCAAGCCCGTCGAGCTCGGGCAGCATGATGTCGAGCACGATCAGCCTAGGGTGAAACTCGCCGAACGCCTTGAGCGCGGCCTGGCCGTTTGCAGCGGTGATGACGCGAAAGCCCTCGCGCTCGAGGTAGGTCTTCACGAGGGACACGATCTTCGGGTCGTCGTCGACCACGAGAATCGGTGCGGTCATATCGAGACCCATGCTAGAGGCGAACCTTAGGCAGGCAATATGAAGGCTGTTTGAAGCGCGGTTCGGGCTTAGTCCCCGACCCGGATCGAGCTGCCGACGCTGATGCGCCCGCTCGAAAGCAGGTCGGCGCGCAGCCCGGCCCGATGAGTCAGCGGCTTGATCACTGGCTTGCCGGTCAGCGCGACGAGGTGGGCGCACGGCTCACACAGCTCGGTGGCACGCGCCAGAACATCGCCGATCCAGAACTCCTTGCCAACCAGCTCGTTGAGACGGATGCCGCGCGTGGTCAGGTTGCGGCGCGACTCGCCGGGCGCGAGGTCGATGCCGGATTCACTTGCGAGTCGCTCCATCTCCTCGGCCTCGATCAGCGTCACGTCGCGGCTCTCGTCGGAGTCGTCTTTCCAGAACCCGTCTCGCCGCGCGTAGCGGTCCCCGGTCAAGCCAACGCCGGCTACGACCTCCACCGAATCCAGCGACCGCATCGGCGAGCCGGCGGCCTCCGCGATGTGAATGTGCTCAACGGTTCCGCTCACAGCAGAGGGATTATCCAGCGCCCGGTGCGGCGTCTGCTCGAGATTGAATACGCTGCTTCAAGGATGGCGAGAGGAATTCACGTAGCGACGTTTCCCGGCGAGAGCCCGGAATACCGGCTCGCCCGCAACAGCCTTCTGCGTCCGGAGGTCAAGCTGCGAAAGCAGATCGCGACCGTGGCAGAGGAGCAGCGCAAGCTTCCCGCCGGCGGGGTCGTCAAGAGGGACTACGTGTTCGACGCCTCTGGGCCAGGTGCTACCTGATCTCGCGGTCGTAATCCGGGAAGTACCGCTGGATCGTCGAGAGCTCGAACCTGCGCAGGATCGAGCTCGGTGGCTCGCGCAGCAGTAGGAACTCGAAGCTCCGTTCGACGAGATCTTCGACGTTGCCCAACTGGTCGCCACGGCCCCAGCGGGCAAGCTCCGCCGCGGACACGGTCACGGTGTGCTGGGTGTGCTCGCCGGCGTGCTCGACGTCGACCTCGCAGACCCAGCCACCGGCGTCGGGCTCGGCCTCCACCTTCACCATTGCGCCCGTTTCCCGACCTAAATGTAATGACGTTCAGCCGGCGGCGGCATAATGCGGCCAGCTTGGCCGCAAACTGGGCACTTAACGATGTTCCGGCCCCGATCGTCGTCTACGACGGCGAGGGACGCGTCATCCAGGCCAACGACCAGGCGTGCTCCCTGCTCGGACTGAGCCTCCGCGATCTCCTGGGCGCCAGCCCCGAAGACTCGGGCTGGCTCGTGGTGGAATCGGTGGAGGGGCCCATCACGGTCCATCCGGCGGTGGCCGCATTGCGGACGGGCCACCCCGTGCGCGGCGTCCTCGTGCGCGCAAGGCGGCCAGCCGGCGCTGATGTGTGGCTGCAGGTCGATGCTGTCCCCGAACCGGGCGGCCAGGTCGTGGCGACCCTGACCGACGTCACCCATCTCATCGCATACAGCAGGGTGTCCAGCCGCTCGGCCGGAGACCACATCGTGGACGAGGTCACGGACCGCCTGGCCCAGGCCAGGATGGAGCCCCGCGCAATCCTGACTACCGTCACAAAGGCGTTAAGCAAATTGAGGCCCGGAATCTGGGTTGCGTCCCTGATGGGCAAGGATCCATCCGACATGCAGATCGTCGCCACGAACGACGACAACGATGAGGGGACGGATTACGCCGCGACCTACGTCGAATCGATGAGACTCGCCGGTTCCCTCGAGACAACGCCGATCTCGTCTCGCGTCATCGAGTCGGGACAGCCGCTGTTGATGCCTGACATCACCGTGGAAGACCTGATGGGCTTCCTGAACGACGACGTGCGCTCCTACCTGGCGATCCATCCGTGGCAGTCGCCGGAGATCCACCTCGGCGTCGTGGTCGTGCCGATGCGGGCTCGGGGCGCCACGATCGGCACGCTCGGCCTGTTCGAGCGCCGAGGCTCAAACCCCCTGACCGACAAGGACACGCTCTGGATGCAGTCGATCGCCGATCGGACCGGCCTTGCCGTTGAGAACGCGCAGCTATACTCGGACGCGGTCAATCGCCTGGAGCGGCTGGCAGCGCTGCAGAGCGTGAGCCTGGCGATCAGCGCCAGCCCTGACTTGAGACTTACCCTCAAGGTCATCCTCGACCATGTGACCTCCCAGCTGAAGGTGGATGCCGCGGACGTGCTCCTCCTGGACGAGACCGACAACACGCTCACGCTTTCGGCCAGCACCGGCTTCCTCGCAACCGCCGTGCAGGACTACCGATTGCCCGCAGATGACGGCGTCCCCGGCCGTTCCGTGACGGGCCGGCGGATCGAAACCGTCACCGCTATGAGCGCCTTCTCCCAGTTCCGCCGGCGCTCTCTGTTCGCCCGGGAGGGGTTCAAGGCCTACGGCGCGGTGCCCCTGATCAGCCGCGGCAAGCTGCTCGGAGCACTCGAGGTGTTTCACCGCTCGCCCCTGACCCCGGACCAGGAATGGCTTTCCTTCCTGGACGCCCTCGGCAGCGTCGCGGCCGTGGCGATCGACAGCGCGACCATGCAGGAACGGCTTCGCCACGGCCGGTGGCCCGGCCAGGCCCCCAAGCCCACGCGGATTTCGCCCGAGATGAGCAGGACGGAGACCGAGATCATGCGCCTGGCGGTGGAGGGCATGACCAACCGCGAGATTGCGGCCAAAGTTCACCTCAGCCAGAACACCGTCAAGTTCCATATGCGCCAGATCTTCCAGAAGACCGGGGCCGTCAACCGGACCGGGCTGGCCCACGAGGCCGCCAAGCAAGGCTGGCTTTAATCAGGTTGGGTTAACAGAACTACCCATGTGGGTAGTGAATTGGCCCTACGGAGAGTGAACCGCTAAGCGATAGCTTCTTACGCTCACTCACACGGGAGCGTGGTTGCTTTACATGGACGTCGTTACCACCTGGGTAAGGTCCCCTGACACCCGGGAAGCTGATGGCTGGTCAGGCCGTCGGTTCCTGGTCCTCGGGGTGCTGGCGCTGTCGTTTGCCATGTTGGCGCTGCCCCCGGCCGTGGCCGCCCTTGCTCTCCTGGGCCTGATCTCGTGAACACGCCCGAAGGAATGGTGTTGGGCCCGTACCGGGTCATGGAGCGGATCGGCCGCGGCGGAATGGCATCGGTTTACCGCGCCTATCACCCCGCCCTCGACCGGTACGTGGCGATCAAGATCCTCCCCGACTTCTTCGCCGATGAACCGGAGTACCGCGAGCGATTCCAGCAGGAGGCTCGGTCGGTCGCCCGGCTCAAGCACCCCAACATCCTCGAGATCTTCGATTATGGCTACGAAGGCGGTCTGGCCTATCTTGTCCTGGAGCTTGTCGAGGGTGGCACGCTGGCGGACCGCGTCGGCAAGCCCATGGAGCTGCAGGGGGTGGTCCATCTCCTGGAGCAGTTGGCCGGGGCACTCGACCACGCGCATGCCAACGGCGTCCTTCACCGCGACATCAAGCCTTCCAACATCCTGATCCACAAGGACGGGTCACCCGTTCTCGGCGACTTCGGTCTCGCCAAGATGGCCGGCTCCATGCGCCGCCTGACCGGGTCGGGCACCGTCATGGGCACGCCCGAGTACATGTCCCCCGAGCAGGCGGCCGATGAGCCGCTCACCGCGGCGTCTGACGTCTATTCGCTCGCGATCGTGGCTTACGAGATGCTGACCGGACGCGTGCCGTTCGAGGCTGACACGCCGGCCGCAACGTTGCTATCCCATGTCACCAAACCGATGCCGGCGACGCGTGAGCTGCGGGGCGAGCTCTCCGCGCATGTAGAGGATGTCCTTCGGAAAGCGCTCGCCAAGAGTCCGCAGGAGCGCTTCCAGACCGCCGCGGCATTCGTCGCCGCGCTCAAGCCGGCGGCGTGGCCGAACCGCCGGGGCGACGACCTGTCCGGGCTCATGCCGGCCACGCGACGCGTCAGCCGGCCCGACCGAACCCCCGTCGTGCTGGTGGTGGATGACGGGCCGGCAAACCGCGAGCTCATCGAAGCCTGCCTCGCCGACGTCGATTGCCAGGTCCGCACCGCGGAGGATGGAAATGCCGCCCTGAAGGCGATCCAAGGGTTCCACCCCGACCTTGTGCTGCTCGATGTGCAGATGCCCGGCATGGACGGTTACGAGGTCTGCCGGCGAATCAAGGCAACTCCGGGATCGAGGCTCCTGCCAGTGGTCATGATCACGTCCCTCGATGACACCAGCGACCGGATCCACGCGCTCGAGGCAGGCGCCGACGATTACATGACCAAGCCCGTCGACCGCGTCGAGCTGGTGGCGCGGGTTCGCTCGGCGCTGCGGTTGAAGAGCGTCTATGACTCGCTGGACAGCGCGGAGCATGTGATCTTCGCGCTGGCGGCCGCTGTTGAGGCGAAGGATCCGTACACCGAAGCCCACACGCAGCGAGTTGCGGAGTCGGCACGCCGAATCGGCGCCGGCCTCGGCCTTTCCGCCTCTGAGCAGGACGCACTGTACCGCGGAGGGCTCATCCACGACATCGGCAAGATCGGCATCCCCGACGCGATCCTGCTCAAGCCAGGTCCGCTCGACGCCCGCGAGCTCGCGACGATGCGCTTGCATCCCGCCATCGGCGAGAACATCGTGGCCCCTTTGCGCTCTGGCGCTGCGCTGCTGCCCATCATCCGCCACCACCACGAGCACTTCGACGGAACCGGTTATCCGGACCGCCTCGCCGGCACCGACATACCGCGCTTGGCCCGAATCATCGCCGTCTGCGATGCCTTCGACGCGCTGGTCAGCGACCGCCCTTACCGCTCCCGCAGGACGCCTGAGGAAGCGATCGCCACGCTGCGGGCCGGTGCCAGGCGGCAGTGGGACCCGGAGGTCGTCGACGTCTTCGTCAGCGACTCCGGCGCGGTCTCCAGAATGGGCGCGGCCTGAGGTGGGCCGGTGAAGGAGCTGGTTCCCTACCTGCAGGACGCGACTGCTGTCGCGTTTGTCGCCCTTGGCGTGGTCACAGCTCTCACGTGGCTGCGGCGGCGGGACCGTTCGTTGGCCTTCCTAGCCCTGGCGATCATCCTCCTCTCAGCGGTGTCCGGCCTGGGCCGGCTGCAGGCGCACATCTCGATCATGCTGCCGTTCCTCGGCCCGATCGAGCTGCTCGCCTTCGTTGGCACCGCCTACGCCCTCCTCCTCTATCGAAACTCTCTCATCCCCCTCCCTCGGCGCTGGCATGCTGCCGCTCTCGTTTCGTTGGTGGCTGCCAGCGTCCTTATCGTCGCCGCGCTGGCGCTTTCGCTGAACCGGGTTTTGCTCACGGTCATCGCGGTTGGATTCGTTCTGGTCTGGTCTGCCTGTGTGGCCGAGCCGGCGCTACGGTTCTGGCTGGCCGCGCGGCGGTTGCCCGCCGTTCAAGCGTGGCGCCTGCGGTCGCTGAGCCTGGGCTTCGGCGGAATCGTCGCCGTGCTCCTGTTCGCCGTCTCGGTCGGGCTGTTGGTCAGGCAACCCGTGATCCAGGTGGTGGTCGAGGTGGTCGTGCTCGCCATCATTCCGCTCCTTTATGCGAGCTTCTCTCCGCCGGCTTGGCTGCGCCGGCAGTGGCGCGCGGAAGAGGAAGAAGGCCTTCGTGGATTCATGGAGGACCTCCTTGTCAGCGAAGACCGAGACGCTCTCGCGAGCCGCGCGGTGGAATGGGCGATGCGCCTGGTCGGCGGCGGTTCGGCCGTGCTGTTCGACGCCTCGGGCAAGCCCACCACCAGCCGTGGTCTGGAGGCCGCACAGGTCGCCGCGATCGGCCTTGACGCGGCGGGCCTCGACGAGGGTCTCAACCGAATCAGGCTTGATGGTGTCGACAGAAACGCACTGTCCGTGCCGGTCAAAGGATTGACCGCATCGGCGAACCTGG
>Ga0209471_1001713_pt1 | contig 12872 bp, 11 predicted proteins | sample GraSoiAngelo_128_FD_185885 | JGI IMG/M metagenome (GOLD analysis project Ga0209471, IMG submission 185885) | Grasslands soil microbial communities from the Angelo Coastal Reserve, California, USA - 14_0927_12_20cm (SPAdes) (version 2) | ecosystem: Environmental > Terrestrial > Soil > Grasslands ...
CCGACGTGAAATGCAGGGCGTCGGCTTCGAGGGCCGCGCTCCCACCGTGAGCTTGCGAGACCTGCCCCAGGTAGCGGCTGATGACAAAATCGATCACCACCGCTCCCAGGACCACGGCGAACGAATACCAGGCGACCCGAACCTCGGACGGCACCACCAGCCGGCGCACCGACTCGATCACGATCGCGATGCAGGTCGCTCCCAGCAGGAACATCTGCACCAGGCTCGAGATGTTCTCGGCCTTGGCGTGGCCGAAGGCGTGGTGCTCATCCGCGGGCTTGTCCGCGGCGCGGATGCCGGCCAGGGCGAAGATGCTCGCCGACAGGTCGAGAAAGGAGTGGGCCGCGTCAGCCAGGATTGCCAGGCTCCCGGTCAGCAGCCCCACCAGCAGCTTGCCGCCGATGAGGACGATGTTGACGAATACGGATACAAGAGCGGCAGAGCCCTTGCTGGCGGGATGCTGGGCCGGGGAACGCGCGAACATGCGGTCCATCAGGATCGGGCCCACGTTAGTACAACGTCTTAATTCGCCAAGATTGCCCGCCGCCGCCCGCGCCGTAGCGCTCGCCCGTAGCTGTTAGGATGGCGGGCCGATGAGCCGCTTTGCCCGGCTGGTTATCCAGTTTCGGTGGCCCATCCTGGCTGCCTGGGTGATCGGGGCCGCCGCCCTGGTTGTGACGGCTCCTTTCGGCCCGGCATTTAGCGAGCACGGCAACACCAACCCGTTGCCCTCGAGTGCTCCGGAGCTACGCGCCGAGGCTCTGCTCCAGCAGCACTTTTTCAACCAGCCGCAGCAACCGCAGTCCACCACGTTCTCCGACTACGTGATCCTGGTAAACGCACACGGACTCAGTGCCGATGACAGGACGGCCGCAGCCAGGATCATGTTGGCGCTGCGCTTGGGAATCAGCTCAGATGCGCTGGTTCAGGTCGGCTTTCCCCCGACTCCAAGTCATGACGGCCAGGCGTTGCTTCTGCCGCTCACCTGGGACGGCAGGTCCGCGGGGTCCGGCCAATCGGGGCACAGACAGGCGGCCGACATTATCAGCGGCGTCCAACTCCCGGCCGGAACCACAGCCGGCTACGCGAGTGGAAGCGTGGCGAACGACGAGATCAACCGTGGGATCGACGAGCGGCTGCCGCTGTCGCTCGCGCTCGCAGTCGGTGCGGTAATCCTCGTGCTCGCCTTCATCTTTCGATCGGTGCTTGGCGTGCTCGCCCCATTGCTCAGCATCGGATTGGGCTCGGCCGCCGGGATGGCCACCCTCGCCCATGCCGGCGTGCACACACCTTTGCTAACCGCCTCTTTCACACCCCAGCTGGTCCCGGTGGTGACCCTGGGCGCCGGCACGAACTACAGCCTCTTCCTGATGTCGCGCTATCGCGAGGAGCTGGCGCGCGGACTGCCCCATCGCGAGGCGCTGCTGCTCGCCCTCAACCGGATAGGATCCGCGATCACGGCCAGTGCGCTCACCGTCATCGTCGCCACCGGTGTGATGGCGTTTGCCGGCCTGGAATTGTTCCAGGAGGTCGGCCCCAATGTGGCAATCGCCATCGCGGTCATGCTCCTCTGCGGCCTCACCTTCATGCCGGCGCTGATGGCGGTTGTCGGACCCTTCATGTGGTGGCCCTCACACCCGGAGCGGCACACCAAGCCGGCTCGCCCCGGCTTCTGGACCCGGGCCGGGCGGCTGGTCGTCCGCCGTCCTGCCGTGATCGCGGTCGTCACCGTGCTCCTTCTGATTCCATTCGCCATCGTCGGGTTTCGCAGCCAGATCAGCTTTGACTTTGTCGGCCTGCTGCCCACCGGCAGCTTGAGCGCCAACGGCTACCAGGCGCTGGAGAAGCATTTCCCTGACACCGGCCTCGACCGGGAGACCCTGGTCGTGGTGCCGGCTTCTTCCGAGCCGGCGATGACCACCGCAGTAAAAGGCGTCAGCAATGTCTCTGCGGTCGATGCACCGACGACCTCACCCGACGGCCAGGCCGCGATGGTGCAATTCTCGATCGGCTTCCCGTCCGGCTCGACGGAGTCGATGCAGGCGGTCGGCGACGTGACTGCCGCCGTCCAGAGCGCGTTTCCCAACCACACTGTCCTGGTCGCCGGTCGCAGCGCCTTCGAGAGGGACCAGCGCAACCAGCTGGGCACCGACTTGCGGCTGATCATCTTGCTGGCCTCGGTGGGTATCGGCGTCATCCTGGCGCTTCTGATTCGCTCTGTCACCAGCCCGATCTATCTACTGGCCACCATCGGTCTCAGCACCCTGAGCGCGATCGGCGTATGCCAGCTGCTGTACGGCCATCTCGAGTACACGACGCCGATCTTCGCTTTCGTCTTCCTGGTTGCGCTGGGCGAGGACTTCAACATCCTGCTGATCACCCGGTTGCGCGAGGAGGTGGCGCGCCTCGGGCACGGCGAGGGGACCGTGGTCGCCGTCGCAACTACCGGGCGTACGCTGTCAGGTTGTGGCCTGGTGATGGCCGGCACCTTTGGCGCGCTCCTCACCGCTCGGATCAGCGTCGTGCAACAGGTGGCGCTGGTAGTCGCCTTCGGGGTCCTCCTGGACACGTTCCTGATCCGGCCGCTGCTGGTTCCGTCTATCGCCGAGCTGCTCGGGCGCTGGAATTGGGTGTGGCCCTTTTCACGGGGCCGCGCGATAGATTTCGGTTCGCTGCCACGATAGCGCTCCGTCGGGGCCGACTCGGGCGGTGACGAAAGTGCCGCCACCCAGGGCGCGCTCGTCGAAGAGCTTGACCCGGGTCGGGCGGAAGCGATAGAAGCGATAACCGGTGGAAGCGTGCGGCGCATAGTCGGGGAAGCGCTTCGTGTAGATCCGCTCGGCGTCCTGCGCGTGTTTACCGGCCTGCTCCCTGGATCTACCGAACAGCTGGATGCCGCGATCAGGCCTTCCCCACGATTGGTTGGAGTCGTAGACGGCAACCGCCGCGCTCGGGTTAGCTCTCACGTTGCGCGAGTGCCTCGAGTGCGGTTCAGAAAACCATACGAGTTCGAGTGAAGGGCTCCAGGCGAAGTAGGCCGTATTGACATGAGCGCGGCCACCGGGCGAGATCGTGGCGATGGCGCACAGGCTGGATGCATTCAAGAGCCTGCGTGTCAGCGTGCCGAGCCGCTCAGACGCGATACGCCTTCTGGATCGCTCGATCGGCATCAGGGCAAGCCTATAGTTCAGCGCGTGTGGCGGGTGGCCCGGGTCGGCGACACGGGCGTGCTCGTCGTTCTGGCGGACGTCATGAGCGAGCACGTGCTCGCCCAGGTGCTCGCCCTGGATGCGGCATTGCGTCGCGCGCCGCCAGTCGGACTCCAGTCGACCGTGCCGGCCTATGCTTCACTGCTCTGCCGGTTTGATCCGGCTACGACTGACATCGATGCCATCACCATTCGCGTCCGCGAGCTCGAAGGGGAGCCAGCGGTCTCGTTGCCACAGGGGCAGCCTCATGAGGTGCCGGTCCGATACGACGGCCCCGACCTGGATCGGGTGGCGCGACATGCCCACCTCTCCACCTCAGAGGTCGTAGCACTCCACGCAAGCCTGGACTATCTCGTCTTTTGCATCGGGTTCGCGCCCGGTTTCAGCTACTGCGGCGAGCTACCCGCTGCGCTCGAGACGCCGCGACTGCCTTCGCCGCGGGCGCGCGTGCCGGCCGGCTCGGTGGGCGTAGCTGGTCGCCAGACCGGGATCTACGCGGTCGAGAGCCCGGGCGGCTGGAACCTGCTCGGCCGCACCGATCGGATCCTCTTCGACCCGGGCCGCGAGCGTCCCTGTGCGCTCGCCGCCGGCGACCGTGTGCGCTTTACACCGGTCGCATGATCGAGGTTCTCGAGGCCGGTTGGACCGCCATCCAGGATCGTGGTCGTCCCGGCCACGAGCGGGAAGGCATCCCGCCCGGTGGATCCGCCGACCTCTTTTCGGCGGCGGTCGCCAACCGGCTCGTCGGAAACGATCCAGCCGCGGCCCTGCTGGAGTGTACGTCGCGCGGTCCCACCCTGCGATTCGAGCAGGACACGGTGGTTGCCCTCACCGGCGGCGAATCCGAGGCGGGTGAGGCGTGGCGGGCCCGCCAGGTTCCGGCCGGGGGCACGCTTGCCCTGGCGAGGGTGTCGCCAGGAATTCGGTGCTACCTCGCGCTCCGGGGCGGGATCGACGTCCCGCTGATACTCGGCAGCCGCTCCCTCTGCGAGCGCGGCTCGTTCGGTGGCGGTTTCGGACGGCGGCTGCAGCCGGGTGACCGCCTCGGCGCTGGAGGCCTGGTCGCGAGCGATCCACTGCCGAACCCCTGGCCGGCGGCGCATCGGTTACCGGCGTCGGGACCTTGGGAGATCCGCGCGATACCCGGGCCGGACCACAATCGATTTGCGAATGCTGATGTGACGCGGTTCTTTGAGACGGCATTTGTGATCACGCCGCTGGCAGATCGGATGGGCACGAGGCTTGCAGCGCCGTCGTTCCGAGCGCGCGGGGCCGAGATCCTGACCACGCCGGTGTCAGCCGGTGCGGTTCAGGTCACTCCGTCCGGTGAGGTGATCGTTCTCCTCGCCGACCACCCAACGACCGGCGGTTACCCGGTGATGGCGACGGTCGTCTCCGCCGACCTGTCGCTGCTGGCCCAGGCGCGACCGGGTGAGACCGTGCGTTTTCGAGGCGTGAACGTGGCGGAGGCCGCCCGAGCCCGCCGGCGCCTGGAGGGGTGGCTCGATCAATGAGACTGCTGGGCGGATTGCGGCCTTCGGCTACTCTGATGGTCCGGCCACACGAGGAGGAATCGCACCACGCCAAATAGGCCAGCCGACCGGTGTCCCTACACCCGGCCGTTTCCGCGGGATTTCGCCGATTGCCTGGCGTATCAGCCTGCCCGCTTCATCCCGCTGGACACTCTGTTCAAGCCCCTGGGTGTGGTGTACACCTGCCACCACCTGGGGACGAAGCTCGCCCGAAATCCCTTCCCGCACTGGTATGCCTCCTGCGAGATCGGTGACGGGGCGAGTCGACTACGGTGGGTGGCGTCCATCGACCCGGTCAAGTTGCGCAGAGTCACGGCTCTGCGCGAAGCGATGGCTGATATGAACGCTTCCGTGATCCGGCAGCTGTGGGAGCTGAAGGGGCAGCAGCTGCGGGAATTGCTCAATAACGAAGACCCGGCGCCGGTGACCCGACAGATGGAGCTGCTCGCCGGTCAGTTCATCGACCAGACCGACGGGTTCCTCAAAGAGCACGCAAAGCAACTGGCCGATCTCAAGCTGCCGGGTGAGGCCGTGGTGGAGCTCCTGAATGCCTCGCTCGAGGACTTCATCACCCAGAAGGTTGGAGAGGTGAGTTGGCGCGTCCCGGACGAGGCGCTCAGCCGGTATCCCGACCCGGTTCAGCTGTTCTTCCGGCCGCCTTCAGCCGGTACGACCGGGGCCGCCTTCGCTGGCGGGCGCTCGCCGGAGTCGCTGACTCAGTGATCTAGACCCTCCGATCGGGCCCTCCGATCGGACCCCCCGGTTGGAGCCGTCTCTCCCGCAAGTTCCCTCCGTTTGGGTGTACCGGGCGCCGACCATCGGCCCGAGACTGGTCTCATGATCCAAACGGCCTCGGCGGGCGCATCCGTCGCGTATCCCTGGCCCGTTCCGAGCGGCCTGCGATTCACTCCCCGAGAGTCCGAGATCGTCCGCCTGATCGCTTCTGACTACTCGGACAAGGAGGTCGCCCGCGCCCTCGGCATCTCCGGCCATACATTACGAACCCACCTCTCCCGGTTGTACCGGCGCCACGGTGTTCACAGCCGGGCCGCCGCCGTGGCTGTCTGGCTCCTGTCGGGCCGGTTGCCCGAGGGCTGAAATGAGCTCGGCTCAAAATGAAGCGAGCCGGCCTGTTTGGACCGGCTCGCTACTACGTGTCGCTGGCGGCTTCGTCGTTCAGCTCCTGACGGTTAGAAGTAGCAGCACGCCCCCCAGGCCGAGTAGCCGAAGTTGCTGTATACCTCGACGCGGGAGTACCCGTACTTGTTTATCCAGGGAGCGGAGTACGGAAAGATGTGGAAGTTGTGGCCCATCTGGAGGTAGGGTGCTGCCCCGCCGTTTGGACGGTAGTTCCCGCACCAATCGTTTGCGCTTCCCCACAGCCAGAATTGGGTCGTCTGGCAGTCCGGGCCCCAGTCCCTGGAGACCCAGTAGCCGTCGCTGCAGAACCCTCCGTTCACCCGGTCCTTGAGGTAGTCGAACCCGATGTTGTTCCAGTAGATGGTGTAGCTGAACGTGACCCAGAAACCGCTGCATCCGGCCAGTGCATCCTGGCTTGTCGGCTGGGCGTGGTTCATGGTCGTGATCAGCCGGCAGCTATTGACCGTTGCGTGGTCGACGATAGCCCGCTGGCCAGGCGTTAGCCTCGGCCGGTCGGCCCGCGCCAGCGCCAGCAAACCTCCGCACGAGGCCGCATCAAGCGCTTTCGTTTGAGTGGTGTTGGCCGCGGCGACCAGCACCTGCCCGGGACCCACTGCGATCCATCCGGCGGACGCCACCATGGTCGAAATCGCAAGACGCAAAAGTAGCGACTTCACATTCTCACTCCTTTTAGCTGGCGCGACGTATTTCCACGTGCGATGGCGCGGTGACGTGCAGCCAGGCAAAACCGAATGTCCCCACCAAAAGGGCGAGCACGACGACTGCAAGCACCACCGAAGCTGCCACAACGACCCCACGCATATCTCGTCACCTCCCCTGACTCCTGGACGGAGCGGTTGCGCCTCTCCCGGAATTCCAGGCTCACCGTAGAAGTGGCATGCGCCGAGTACAAGTCGCTGGGAATGGCTACAGCGATCGAAAAGTTACCGCGCCGGCAGCAGTTCTGTTGTCGCTAGTAATGGCGACTTGTTTCGGTCCGCTGCTCCAATCACCATGAGGGCGTGTTTCGAGGTCTGGATCACGAAGGGAGGCTCAGGTGATGAGATTGGTGCGCGCTCTCATTTTGGCGGCTGGTATCTCGGTCGGGGCGTTGATCGCCGTGCCGATGGGGTCTGCGTTGGCTGTCGAGCACTTCAACGTTTCGCCTGCCAGCGCCTTAGCGAACCTGGGGGCGACGGCTGCGGGGGCTTGCGGCTACCGATACTTCACTTCCGGATGGGTAGGCCACACCGATTCAGCCACCGGGACCTACGTGCAGGAAAGCGTAACCGACTGGTATGACGGTTGCCGCGCCGGAAACGTCGGGATTACAGCACAATGCTGGGGTCGTTGCAGCTACATCCGACAGGGAAGTTTCTGGGACTCTTCGAGGGGGGCGAACACCGACTGGGTGAATGCCCAGACCTACGGTAAGTTTTGGGAACCAGAATGTGTCTGGCTACGGTTCTGGACGACACCGAACGGATTTAGTTACTGGGCAAGTGGGGAAAACCTTGGCTGGTGCTAGTCTGACAAAAAAGACCAGTCCGTGGGCTGGTCTTTTTTTCGTTGGCATCTCGGACAGAAGAAGGTCATCCGGGCCTGCTCGCCCTGGGCACGCACGCTGATCCTGGTACCGCAGCGTGGGCAGCTTCGGCCACCGCGGCCGTGCACTGCGTGGCGAGGTGCAAACCCCTTTCCGGTCAGGGCGCGACGCATCAGGTCTCGGGCGGTCAGGTAAAGACCGCGAAGCTCGGCTTGGTCCAGGGATGATGGCGCAGACCAGGGATTAACCCTATGCGTCCAGAGTGTCTCGCACTTGTAGATGTTGCCGATGCCGGCGCAGACTCGCTGCTCGAGCAGCAGCTCGCCGATCGTCCGCGCTTGAGAAAGACGGGCGCGCCGGATCACCTCGTCGATGTCGAACGTCTCGGCGAGAACGTCCGGACCCAGGTGTTGCACCGGCTGGCGGTCGTCGCGCACCACCTCGACGACCGGAGCCGAGAACAGGACCGCCACCGCACCATCGAAGTTGAGCACGGCCCGCGCCCGGCGCTCGGGTTGCCGCCAGCGCTCCCCGGGCCGGTAAAGATGCCAGGAACCGGTCATCCGCATGTGTGAGTGAAGGGCGACCTGGCCGTTGAACCGCATGATCAGGTGCTTGCCCACCGGCTCGACCGCGACCAGGCGGTGGCCTTCAAGACGCTTTACCAGGTCGGGTGCTGCCGCCGTCACGGTCTTACCGATCAACCGCCGCCGGAGGGCGACGGCTGTCCGCCAGATGGTGTCCCCTTCAGGCAATCGGCACGGCCGCCCGGCGCTCGGGCCAGACGACCAGTCCCTTGGGGGTGGCGCCGAAACCCGCCTCGCGAAGCAGCGGCTCGAGCGGTGAGCCCTTGACCGCCGCTCCGTCGACCGTCTGTATCTCCAGCTTGTCGGAGCGAGCCGCGACTCCGGCCAGCGCCCGCAAATGTTCCAGCGTGACTTCTCCGAACGTAAGCAGTGAGCGTCCACCGCGCTCCAGGTAGAGGCGCAGCTCACCGCCGTCGAGCAGGACATAAGCTCCGGCGGCCCGCGCCAGTCGCGATTCACGGGATGGCCAGGCGATCGTCGCGCCGAACGGGCTGGCCGGGTCGGTGGCGGCGAGCACCAGGGTACGGCCCCGCTCATCCTTTGCGCCCCGCAGCCTGTCGACCGCGCCGGGAAGAGCGAACTGCAATCCACCCAGGCCGTCGATGAAGTACCCGCGCCGGATCTTGCCGGATTCCTCCATGGCTCGCAGGACCGGGTAGATGGCGGCAAAGCCGCCCGTCAACCCCTCACTCAGGACGGCCTCCCTGGTCAGCACCCCGTACCGCTGCAGGAGTGATCCGGCCATGGCGTGCAGGTGCTCGGTCGGTGATGCGGCAGGACGCAGGAGGTCCGAGACCAGCGACCATCGGCCAGCCGCGCCCGGCGGCCCCAGCCTCATGAGCGGCCGGCGCGGGCTGCGCCGGACCTTCGGTCCCAGCAGGCGCAGCGGAAGGAACGTATCGTTGGTCACCTCGCCTGCCCAGACCATGTCCCAGAGGGCGTCGAGCACCGCCTGCTCTTCGCCGGTTCCGGCCGCGTAAAAGAGGTCGCGGAAGAAGGACGCGCCCCGGGTTTGGAGATGTTCGCGGAGCTTTGAGTGGGTCTCGCCCTCGGGCACTTCCTGGGGTTCACGGATCAGCCGGGCCGCGTCGGACCTCAGGTACAGCGAAACCCGCCCGTCGGTGCTGCCGATTGGTCCCCGGCCCACCCAGACAACCTCTCCCATCGCAATCAGCTGATCGAGGAGCTGCGGTCCGTAGTTCCTGACCCTGGCGGGCAACACGTCACGCTCGATCACGGAAGCCGGTACCGGGGAGCCCTGCAGCTGGAATATCACCTCGGCCAGCCGTTCCGGTCCCGACGCCGGCATCCCCACGCCCTGCCAGGCGGGCAGGAAGCGGGCGAGCACGTCGACCGGGACCGGCTCCACTTCTTTGCGAAGAGCTGCCAGCGAGCGCCGCTTCAGCACCCGCAGCACCTGGACGTGGCAATACTCGCGGCCCCGATGACCGGGCCGGAACTCGCCTGCAACCACCGCCCCATCCACGGCCAGCTCCCTGAGAGCCTGTTCCACGTCGCGCTCGCTCAGTCCCCATCGCCGGGCCGGCTCACGACTGAAGAACGGGACATGCGTCCGCGCCCAGCGCAACAGTAGCGAGCTCAGCGGTTGGTCGACACGGCCCAGGAAAGCCTGGGGCAATCCCACCGGGAGAGCAGCGCCCAGCGCGTCTCGATAGCGGGCCGCGTCTTCGGTCGCGATCCAGCGGTCTTCGCCCACCAGCCTGATCAGCGCCACCCGCCGGGTCGCCTGGAGCTGCTCGAGCCAGTCGCCGCGAAGGCCGCGCGCCTCGGCCTCGATGGCTGAAAGGTCGCCCAGGCGCCGGAGAACATCAACCGCCTCGTCCGCGTCCCGTGGCCAGCGTTGCGGACGCAGACCTTGCAGCTCGACCTCCAGCTCGGCGATGGCAGCCGGGTCCAGCAGCTCGCGCAACTCCTCGCTGCCGAGCAGCTCCGCGAGCAGATCGCGGTCCAGGGCAAGTGCCTGGGCCCGTCGCTCGCCCAGTGGGGCATCGCCCTCGTACATGAACTGCGCGATGTAGTCGAACAGCAGGGACGAGGCAAATGGCGAGGCTTTATCGGTGTCGACGGTCACGGCGCGGACGTGGCGAGCGCGGATAGATCGCATCAATTCGGTCAGGGCGTCCATGTCGAAGACATCCGACAGGCACTCCCGGTAGGTCTCGATCAACACCGGAAAGCTCGGGTGGTGGCCCGCCACCTGCAACAGGTCGTGGCTGCGCTGGCGCTGTTGCCAGAGCGGAGTGCGCTCGCCCGGCCGGCGTCGCGGCAGCAGCAACGAACGGGCGGCGTTCTCACGAAATCGGGATGCGAAGAGCGACGAGCCGTGCAGTTGCGAGGTGACCAGCTCGCGCACCTCGTCCGGGTCTATGAAGAGGTCCTCGGTGGAGGGCGGCTGGTCAGCCTCCGGCAGGCGCAGGGCAAACCCGTCGTCGGTGTAGATCGATTGCACCTCCACCCCTAGGCGGTCCTGGATCCGTGCCTTGACCGCGAGCACCCACGGGGCATGGACCCGGGCGCCGAACGGCGTGAGGACGGCCAGCCGCCAGTCTCCCAGCTGGTCACGGAACCGCTCGACCACGATTGTCCGGTCATCCGGGAGACTGCCGGTCGCCTCGACCTCGTCGTGGAGGTAGGCGAGCAGGTTGGTGGCGGCTCGCTCGTCGAACCGGGATCGTTCCCTCAGCCGCCGGACAGCTTCATCGGGATCGAGTGACGCCAGCTCGCGGACCGTCTCGCCGATCGCCCGGCCCACTTCGACCGGGCGCCCAAGGGCGTCCCCGTGCCAGAACGAAATTCGCCCCGGCTCTCCCGGCGCGGGAGTCACCAGCACCTGGGAGGGCGTGATGTCCGACACTCGCCAGGTGGTCGCGCCCAGGACGAAGGTATCACCCGGCCGCATCTCGTACACCATCTCCTCGTCGAGCTCACCCACCCGCTTCCCGTCGTCCACCAGATTCACCGAGTAGAGACCGCGATCAGGGATGGTGCCTCCGCTGACCACGGCCAGCCGCTGAGCGCCCCGGCGTCCGCGCAGCGTCCCGGTGAGCCGGTCCCAGACAATCCGGGGCCGGAGCTCGGCGAACTCGTCGGACGGGTAACGGCCACTGAGCATGTCGAGGGTCGACTCCAGCGCCCGCGGTCCAAGGTCGCTGAACGGGTAGGCGCGCCGGACCAGGGCGCCCAGCTCCTCCACCGACCAATCCTCCATCGCGCACATTGCGACAATCTGCTGGGCCAGGACGTCCAGGGGATTCCGCGGCACCCTGGTCGTCTCGATCTCGCCGCGCAGCATCCGGTCCACTACCACCGCCGCCTCGAGCAGGTCGCCGCGATATTTGGGAAAGATCGTGCCCTTCGAGGGCTCGCCGACCGAGTGTCCAGCCCGGCCAATCCGCTGGATTCCGCGTGACACGCTGGTCGGCGATTCCACCTGGATCACCAGGTCGACGGCACCCATGTCGATGCCGAGCTCCAGGCTCGAGGTGGCCACCAGCGCCGGGAGCCGGCCCGCCTTGAGCGCGTCCTCGATCAGCAGCCGTTGCTCCTTGGCGATGGAGCCATGGTGGGCGCGGACCAGCTCTTCACCCGCCATCTCGTTGAGCCTTGCGGCCAGCCGCTCGGCCAGCCGTCGAGAGTTGACAAAAATGATGGTCGATCGGTGCTGGCGGATCAACTCCAGAATCCGCGGATGGATCGCCGGCCAGATGCTCCGGCGGGGGCCCTCGTCCAGGGCGCCGATCACGGCTGCGGGGCCGCTGAGGGAGTCGGTGCCTCGCTCCAGGTTGGCCATGTCCTCGACTGGCACCTCGACCGTGATCTCCATCGGCTTGATCCGGCCCGCATCGACGATTTCCACCTCACGCCCGGGTCCACCCAAAAACAGTGCAGTCTCGGTCAGCGGCCGCTGCGTCGCTGAAAGCCCGATCCGCTGCGGCTCCTGCCGGGTGATCGCAGAAAGCCGCTCGAGGCTCAACGCCAGGTGGGCGCCCCTTTTCGTGTCGGCCATGGAGTGGATCTCATCCACGATCACCCAGCGCACGCAGGTCAGGATCTGGCGAGCGGCGCTGGTCAGCAGCAGAAAGAGTGACTCCGGGGTGGTGATCAGGATGTCAGGGGGATGGCGCTCCATCCGGCGACGGTCCGGGGCAGGGGTGTCTCCCGTGCGGATCGCCACGTTGATGGCGGGGAGCCGCCTACCGAGGAGCTCCGCTTGCAGGGATATCCCGCGAAGCGGCGCCTGCAGGTTGCGCTCGATGTCGACGGTCAGGGCCTTCAGCGGGGAGACGTACAGGACCCGGCAGCGCTCCAGCTCCGCGGGCGGCGGTTCGCCGGTTAAACGGTCAATAGCCCAGAGAAACGCCGCAAGTGTCTTCCCGCTCCCGGTGGGCGCGCACATCAACGTGTGCCGGCCGCCTGCCACCGCCCGCCAGCCGCGCTCCTGGACCTCGGTTGGGTTGGCGAACGTGGCATTGAACCAGGCGCGCGCGGGCACGGAAAATTCAGCGAGTACGGGTGCCATCAGGCTAAGTCTAAGAGGACGTTAGTCGAGATTCAGGCGGCCAGACCCTGGGCTTCTGCTTCTTCCCGAGCCGCCTTGCGGCGGGCCCGATCCAGCCTGACCACTCCCATGCCGCTGAAGCTGGTGGCCAGAAACCAGAGTATGGCGCCTCGGACGACGATCGGTACAACCAGGCCCCAGGGCCAGTGGAACAGGTCATAGGGGTTGCTCACGGTTCCCAGAGACGGATACTGCTGGGTCATCTCGACAAACTTCTGGCTGAGGGTCCACAAGCCCTGGAACACGTCGAAGATGGCGTACGCGTAGATGCCGCTGTCG
>Ga0209471_1001716_pt1 | contig 12869 bp, 12 predicted proteins | sample GraSoiAngelo_128_FD_185885 | JGI IMG/M metagenome (GOLD analysis project Ga0209471, IMG submission 185885) | Grasslands soil microbial communities from the Angelo Coastal Reserve, California, USA - 14_0927_12_20cm (SPAdes) (version 2) | ecosystem: Environmental > Terrestrial > Soil > Grasslands ...
CACGGTGACGCGCCCGCCGTACTGTGGCACGAGCCGCAGCCTGATGACGGCGAGGTTCGCGTCGGCACGCGACACGAACGCCGTGGCCTCGACGGCGGTGCGCTTCGCGCCGTGCACCCACTCGTAGCTCGTGGAGAGGGTGCCGTCGTACAGATCGAGTGTCTGGCGGTATCCCTCGAGCGCGCTCGTGTCGGGCCGAGTCTCGTTCAGCCAACCGTCGCCGTCCGACGCGTCGATCTCGTTCCACACGGGGAGGGCGGCGATGCGGGGCACGTCGCCCGCGGCGTGGTCGTACACACCGGCCGCGAACGAGAGCGCGGGGGTGGTGCCGAGCGGTGAAGCAACCAGACTGAACGCGCCGTTGCCGATGAAGGCGGGCGTGCGGTAGGTGGGGTCGGTGGTCGTCAGCAGGAACGTCGAGTCCTGGGCGGGGAGTGAGACGGCCAGAAACCATAGCAGGCAGCAGGACAGGGAAAACGTAGGGGCGCAGCATGCTGCGCCCCTACGTTTCCCGTGGACCGGCTCGTCGATCATCATGCGAGAATTTGGTTGCGTCGTACGACACGGTAAACCGGCGCGCCGAGCGCCAGCAGCCCGGTCCCGATCAGTGCGTTTTTCGGATTCGCCACGATCGAACTCACCACGACATACGCCGCCGCGAGCACGAAGAGCGCCGGCGTCCAGGGATAGCCGGGCACGCGAAACCCGACCTCACCGCGTGTGAGATCCCGTGCTCTATAGATGAATAGACTCGCCACCGTCAGCCCGAAGAAAATCCAGTCCCCGAACACCACATAGTCGAGCAGCTGGGCATAGGTCCCCGACAGCGCCAGCACGATCGACCACGCGCCCATGAACGCGATCGCGCCCGCCGGCGTCCGATACACGGGGTGTAACCGGGCCAGCCAAGGGAGAAACACACCGTCCGCCGCCATCGCCTGGAACACGCGCGGCGTCACGAGGATCACCAGGTTCAGAAACCCGAAGGTCGAGAGCGCGATCCCCGCGCTGATCAGGCGGCGCCCGGCAGGACCGAGCACTCCTCCCATCAGGTCGGCCGCTGGAGCCATGCTGGCGGCAAGGCCCCCGGCCCCGAGCACCCGCAGGTAAGCGACGTTGGCGAGCAGGTAGACCGTCACCACCCCGATCACGCCCAGCACCAGCGCGCGCGGCAGGTTCCGCTCCGGCTCGATGATCTCCTCGGCGATGAAGTTGGTCTGCTGCCAGCCGCCATACGCAAACAACACCGGTATCAGGGCGGCACCTACGGCCACCGTGACGTGCGCCACCCCGCCCGGGGCGGCAGAAGGCGGCAGAGGGCGGTAGAGGGCGGCAGGGGAAGCCGTCAAGAACAGCCCCGCCGCAATGAGCGCTGCGACGGCGGCCAGCTTCAACATTGTGAAGACATTCTGCGTCACCGCTGCCGGCTTGACGCCGACGTAGTTGACGCTGCACAGCAACACGATCGCTCCGATCGCGAGCGGCAGTGTGGCATGCGGTGAGACGCCCAGCAGCGCCACGCCATAGCTCGCGAACGTGACGGCGACGGCCGCCGTAGCGCCCGTCGCGATCACGAGCAACAACGCCCATCCATAAAGAAACGCCGGCAGCGGCCCGAACGCCTCGCGCAGGTAGACGTAGCCGCCGCCCGCCCGTGGGCGCCGGGCGCCCAGTTCGCCGAAGCAAAACGCCCCTGCCAGCGCAATCACGCCGCCCACCACCCACGTGACGACCGTGAGGGCGGCGCTGCCCACCCGTGCTGCGACGATCTGCGGTCCGAGAAACACACCCGACCCAATGATCCCGCCCATCACGGCCATGGTGGCCGAAAAAATCCCGAGGCGGCGCGCGTAGGTGATGCGGGGTTGCGACGGTTCGGTCACGATTCTCCCCCGGGAACATGCCTCCGGTGGTTTCGTTCGGAAAGCATGGCCCCCCTTCCCTCTCGCGGGACGCCTGTGCACGTTGTTCACCAATCCCCTAGTAGAGGAAAACCCGTCATGCCCCCGATTCCCTTCACCGTCAACGGCAAGCGCGAAACCGTCAACGTCACACCCGACACGCCGCTCCTCTGGGTGCTGCGCGACACGCTCGGCCTCACGGGCACCAAGTTCGGCTGCGGCATCGCGCAGTGCGGCGCCTGCACCGTGCATCTGGACGGCGTGGCCACGCGAACCTGCGTGCTGCCCATCTCCGCGGTCGCCAACAAGCGCGTCACGACGATCGAAGGCCTGTCCAAGAACCGCGCGCACGCGGTGCAACGCGCCTGGATCGCGGAAGACGTGCCGCAGTGCGGCTACTGCCAGTCGGGCCAGATCATGGCCGCGGCAGCGTTGCTCGCCAAGAAGCCGCACCCCACCGATGCAGACATCGATGAGACGATGACGAACATTTGCCGGTGCGGCACTTATCAGCGCATCCGGGCGGCCATCCACCGGGCCGCACAGGGAGCCTGACATGAGCGCGCCCTCACAAGTCTCGCGCCGCGAATTCCTCGAGACGACGGCGGCGGCGGGCGCCGGCCTCGTGATCGGGTTCCATCTGCCGGCCGGTGGACGCTTCGCCGCCGCAGCGGCGGCTCCCTTCGCTCCCAACGCGTGGCTGCGGATCAGCCCGGACAACAGTGTGCTCATCGTCGTGGACCGCTCCGAGATGGGCCAGGGCGTGACCACCGCCCTGCCGATGCTCCTCGCCGAAGAGCTCGACGCCGACTGGACCAAAGTGAAAATCGAGTTCGCGCCGGCCGACAAGGCGTACACCAACCCGATATTCGGCATGCAGGGCACCGGCGGCAGCACCAGCGTGCGGGCGGCCTACACGCCGCTTCGCAAGGCGGGCGCCGCCGCGCGCGAGATGCTGGTGGCGGCCGCGTGCCAGACGTGGGCCGTGGACCGGGTCGATTGCCGCACCGAGCGCAGCACCGTGATCCACACCGGGAGCAAGCGGCGGCTGACGTACGGCCAGCTCGCCGCCAAGGCCGCGTCGCTCCCCGTTCCCGAGAATCCCACGCTCAAAGATCCGAAGGACTGGAAAATCCTCGGGCACCGGGTGCGCCGCCTGGACACGCCGGACAAAGTAGATGGCTCGGCCCAGTTCGGCATCGACGTCAAGCGGCCCGGCATGCTCGTCGCCGTGGTGGCGCGCTGCCCCACCATCGGCGGCAAAGTCGCGAGCTTCGACGCCACGAAGGCGAAGGCCGTCCCGGGCGTGAAGGACGTGGTGCAGATCTCGTCGGGTGTGGCGGTCGTGGCCGACGGCTACTGGAACGCCAAGAAGGGACGCGATGCGCTCGACGTGAAGTGGGACGACGGGCCCAACGCCCAGGTGACGAGCGCGAGCATCTCCCAGCTCCTGAGCGATGCGGCGGCGAAGCCCAGCCCCCAGGCGCGCCACGACGGCGATCCCGACGGCGCGCTCGCGAGTGCGGCGAACAAGGTGGACGCGACGTACGAGCTGCCGTTGCTCGCCCACGCCACCATGGAGCCGATGAACTGCACGGCGCACGTGCGCGCCGACGGGGTGGACATCTGGGCCCCGACCCAGTTCCAGACCGGCTCGCAAGGGCTCGGCGCCAAGATCGGCGGCGTGCCTCCCGAGAAGGTGCAGGTGCATACGACCTATCTGGGGGGCGGCTTCGGCCGCCGGTTCGAGCTCGACTTCATTCAGGAAGCGCTCGAGACGTCCAAGGCGACCGGCGCCCCGGTGAAGGTGGTGTGGTCGCGCGAGGACGACATGCAGCACGACCAGTACCGCCCGGCGAGCGTGCATCAGGTCCGCGCCGGACTGGACGCGTCCGGTCAGCCCGTGGCGTGGACCCACGCATTTGCGGCACCATCGATCATGGCGCGCGTGTTCGGCCCCGGAGCGATCAAGAACGGCATCGATGAAGAAACGGTGGAAGGCGCCGTCGGGATGCCGTACAGCGTCCCGAACGTCCACGTGCAGTATGCGCTCACCGATCTGGGAATCCCGGTGGGGTTCTGGCGCTCGGTCAACAATACGTTCAACGCGTTCGTGGTCGAGAGCTTCATCGACGAGCTGGCGCACGCCGCCAAGAAAGATCCGTACGAGTACCGCCGCGACCTGCTCGGCAAGGCGCCGCGCCACCTCGGCGTCTTGAACCTCGCGGCGAGCAAGGCAGGCTGGAGCACGCCGCTCCCGGCGGGCCGCTCGCGCGGGATCGCCGTATGGAAATCGTTCGACAGCTACGTGGCCGAGGTCGCTGAGATCTCCATGCAGTCGGATGGCACGCCGCGGGTGCACCGCGTGGTGTGCGCTGTGGATTGCGGGCCGGTGGTGAACCCCGGCATCGTCGAAGCCCAGATGGAGGGCGCCATCGTGTACGGGCTCACGGCGGCGCTGTGGGGCGAGATCACGATCGACAAAGGCCGCGCCCAGCAGAGCAACTTCCACAACTACCAGATGCTCCGCTTGGCCGACATGCCGAAGGTCGAAGTGCACATCGTGCCGTCGACCGATTCGCAGGGCGGCGTGGGCGAGCCCGGCACGCCACCCATCGCGCCGGCGGTCGCGAACGCGATCTTCGCCCTGAACGGAAAGCGGATCAGAAAGCTGCCGATAGGGAAACTGACATAAAGACGCGGTGCGCGGTTGCCTCCGGTGGCTGGCCGTCCTCAACGGAAGGCTACCTGAGCATCGGTAGCAACCGCGCACTGCGCACCGCGCACCAAGTTCAGGAGGCTCCATGAGCTCCACTCTCTCCCGCCGCGACTTCGTCGCGACCAGCGCGGGACTCGTCATCGCGTTCCACCTGCCGTCCCGCTCGCCGCGAGCCGACATCGACGACGCGCCGTTCTCCCCCAACGCCTGGATCCACATCGGCTCCGACGGGATCGTCACGCTCACCGTCGATAAATCCGAAATGGGCCAGGGCTCGCAGACCGGCCTGGCGATGATCCTCGCCGAAGAGCTGGACGCCGACTGGTCCACGGTGCGTCTCGGCCCCGTACCGGAAAACCCGGCCGGCTGGTCGCGCCGCATGTCCACGGGCGGCAGCACCGCGATTCGTACCTCGTGGGAGCCGCTGCGTAAAGCGGGCGCCGCGGCGCGCGAGATGTTGCTCGATGCGGCGGCGTCCACCTGGGACGTCGACCGCGCTTCGTGCCGCGCCGAGCGGGGTGCCGTGGTGCACGCCCCGAGCAAACGACGGCTCACGTACGGCAAGCTGGTCGCGAAAGCGGCGCAGCTCCCGGTCCCGAAGGATCCTCCCCTCAAGGACCCGAAGGACTTCCGCCTGCTCGGCACCCGGACCCCGCGGCTCGACACGCCGGCCAAAGTCGACGGCAGCGCGGTGTTCGGCATTGACGTGAAGGTGCCGGGCATGCTGATCGCCTCGATCGAGCGCTGCCCCGTGTTCGGCGGCACGCTCAAGTCGTACGACGCCACCAAAGCCAAGGCCGTGCCGGGAGTGCGGGCTGTTGTCGCCCTCGAGCCGAGCCCCTGGACGGGGACTGCCGGCGCGTGGGCAGCGGGCTGCGCCGCCGGCGTGGCCGTGGTCGCCGACACCTACTGGCAGGCCGTCACCGGGCGACGCGCGCTCGAGATCCAATGGGACGAGGGCGACGCGGCGTCACTCGACTCGGACGGGATCCGGGCCGAGTTCGTCAAACGTGCAGAGCAGCCGGGCGTCGAAGCCCGTAAGGACGGCGACGCGGCGGCGACGCTCGCCGGCGCAGCCAAGCGCGTCGAGGCCGTATACGAAGTGCCGTTCCTGCACCACGCCACCATGGAGCCGATGACCTGTACCGCCCACGTCCGATCGGACGGATGCGACGTCTGGGTGCCAACCCAAAACCAGACGCGGGCGCAGGAAGTGGCCGCCGAGCTCACGGGGCTGCCTAAGGAGCAGGTGCGGGTACACACCACGTTCTTGGGCGGCGGGTTCGGGCGGCGGCTCGAGTCGGATTTCGTGTCGGAGGCGGTGCGCGTGTCCAAGGCCGTGGGGGGGGGCGCCCCCGTGAAGGTGATCTGGTCGCGCGAAGACGACGTGCAGCACGGCTTCTACCGGCCCGCCACCTACAACCGCTTCGCCGGGGGGCTCGACGCCGCCGGCAACCCGGTGGCCTGGACGCACCGCATCGTGGCGCCGCCCATCCTCCTCAAGTTTGGGCCGCTCGAGAAGGGCATCGACCGCACCCTCATCGACGGGGCGTCGAACCTGCCGTACGCCATCCCCAACGTGCTCGTGGACCAGGTCGCGGTCGACCTATTGCCTGTGCCCCGCGGCTTCTGGCGCTCGGTCGGCATCTCCCAGAACGCGTTCGTGACCGAGTGCTTCTTCGACGAAGTGGCGGTGGCGGCCGGAAAGGATCCCTACGAGCTGCGCCGCCAGCTGCTGCGCGACAAGCCGCGGCACCTGCGGACGCTCGAGCTCGCGGCCCAGAAGGGCGGCTGGGGCACTCCCCTTCCAGCCGGTCGCGGCCGGGGCATCGCCCTCGCCGAATGGGCGCCGACCACGTGCGCGCAGGTGGCGGAGGTGTCGGTGACGCCCGACGGGAGCGTGCGCGTGCATCGGGTGGTGTGCGCCGTCGACTGCGGGCCCACGGTGAACGTGGGCCAGATCGAAGCCCAGCTGCAGGGCGGGATCGTGTACGGCCTGACTGCCGCGCTGTACGGCGAGATCACCCTCGAGCGGGGCCGGGTGAAGCAGAGCAACTTCACCGATTACCCGATGCTGCACATGGAGGAGATGCCCGTCGTCGAGGTCCACGTGGTGCCGAGCGACGACAAGCAGGGCGGCATCGGCGAGCCCTCGGTCGGGCCGGTCGCGCCGGCGGTGTGTAACGCGATCTTCGCGGCAACGGCCAAACGGATCAGAAGGTTGCCGATAGGGAAGATCGCCTGAACGCAGGTACGCGGTGCGCGGTGCGCGGTTGCCTCCGGTGGCTGGCCCTCCTCAACGGATGGCTAGCTGAGCATCGGTAGCAACCGCGCACTGCGCACCGCGCACCAAGTTCGGGAGGCACCGCCCCGTCTCAGTGCACCACCGTGACCTTCCCCGTCATCCCCTGGGCCTGATGGACGGAGCAGAAAAAGGCATAGCTCCCCACGGTTGTGAATGTGAAGGTTTCCGTTCCCGTAGCTTGAGTGGGCGAGTCGGCCGGGTGCGGAGTCGGATCCGTCGCGTTGAACTTCACGTTGTGCCCGATGGCGCCGTCGTTCCACATCCACGTGACGGTCCCCCCGGTTTGCACCACGGAGTTCTGCGGGTTGAATGCCAAGCTCTGCAGGCTTACCGCGGCTGACGTCGGCGCGCTGGTGGCAGCCTCGTTGAAACTGGCCGGACTCGGCACGCCGTCGACTGCCGCGCTGACCCGCTGGATGGTAGACAACCCGACCGAATCGCTCGTGCTCGCAATCCCGTTCGCGTCAGTGGTGCTCTGAACGGGAATCACCGCGCCCCCGCCCGATTCCACGGTCCACATCACGACCACGCCTGGCACCGGCCGACCGTCCACGTCGAGCACCATCACGCTCAGAGGCGCAGGCAGCGGATTGTTGAAGTACCAGCTCTGCCCTCCCCCGCTCGGCACCAGGTCCGCGGGCGGTCCGGGCGGCTGCGTGTCCCCGCCGTTGCAACCCGATGCCCAGAGGGTGGCGAGCACCCCCCACCCCGCCCACTGCCGGCGTTTCATCTGGTCGTCTCCTAAGAGGTGAACGGAATCTACGCGGCACGAAAAGCAGAGCGGTACCCCCGGCCTGCTTCGGAAGGTACCGCTCCCCGTTCCCCGCTCCGCAACGCTCAGTGCACGACCGTAACTGTCCCGCTCATGTTGCCGTGGATCGTGCAGTGATAACCGTACGTCCCGACGGTCGAGAACGTGCCGTCATAAGTACCGGTGGTCATCTGCGGCGGTGAATCTGCGGGCCTCGGCGTCGGGCCACTCGTGAACGTGACGTTGTGCGGCGTGGGGTTGTCGTTCCAGGTCCAGGTGACGGTTCCCCCGGATTGTATGACGATGCTTGCTGGGTTGAAGGCAATGTTCTTCAGGCTCACTGCGCCCGTAGTCGGCGGTGCGGTGGCAGTGGCCGTGAAGGTGACGGGGCTGCTGAGCCCTGTGAAGGTCGCCGTCACCGACTGCGTCGTCGACCCCCCGATGCTGTCGTTCGCGCTCGCGACCCCGTTCGTGCCGGTCGTGCTCTGCGCCGGGGTCACGCCGCCACCACCCGACGCGACTGCCCAGTTGATGACGACGCCCGGCACCGCGCAGTTGTTCGCATCCAGCGCCTTGACGCTCAGCGCGGCGGGAAGCCGGTTGTTGAAGTACCAAGGCTGCGCGTCCCCGCCGTTCTTCTGGAGCTGCGTCGCGGCGCCCGGTGTGCATGGCCCCGTGCCACTCCCCTTATCACCGCCCCCGCACGCCGCCAGGAGCGACGCAACGGCCAAGGCCGCCCGGCGGGCCGCCCGGCTCATTGCTTCACCACCTGGCCGCGGATCTCGCCGGCCGGATGCAAGACGGTGTGGACGTTCACGTACGCATGTCCGTTGCGCATCAGCACGAGGAGCGAATCGAGTGTCATCCCCACTGGCGGCCCAAGCTCTCCACCCACGCCCGCAGCGAGGACGCCCGTGAACCCAAGACCCTTGGACTTGCCCGTCGTGTACAGATTCAGAATGACGCCGTTGTTGTTCGCCGTGTCCGCTGGTCCGTGGATGTGCGCGAGGATGACGCTGTCGATCCCGACGACGTCGACCTCGAAAAAGAGCGTCTTGATGTCGCCGACGTAGGTGAACTGCGCGCTTCCGGTTGCCGTGCTCGTGATCGGCGTGGGACGCACGTTCGCGCCGGACAAGGTCGCCGCGAACCGCTCCGTCACCGTGATCCCCACATCGTCCTTGCAGCTGCCCAGCGCCACCAACGCGACGATGCTCAGACCTCCCAACAGTGGTGCTCGCATGACGGCCTCCTGTCGATTGGTATACGACGTATACGACGCGAACCCACCCGGCGGATCCACGAAGGCACGTCAGCCGGCGCAAGGCTGTCAACTGCGCGTTATGTCGGGGTTGTGTTAGGGACGGGTGAGGGCGGCATGACAACGAAGGCCCCGACCGATGAGCCGGTCGAGGCCTCCACGTTACTCACGGCCGTCGCGCCAGCGCACCAGCTCGTGCCCGCAGCGCCGCATCGACGTCGCTCAGCGACACGGGTGCGGGCACGGTCCATTGACCGCGCTGCATCGTGGGCACTCGCACCGCCGCCACTGTGCCGTCGGGGCCGAGATCGACCACGGCGGTGGCCGCATCATCGGGGCCCTGGTTGGCCTTGATCACGAGCGTCCACGTGCCCTCTTTCGGCCAGTTCTGCCGCAGCGCTTGCACCCCTTCCCGCCCGGTCTCGGCGAACTCGAGCTTGACCGTGCGGCGCTCCCCGTTCACGATCCCCTCGGCAGTGCCGGTGACGATATAGCCGATCGCCGTGCCGTGGTGGAACGAGTGCACCAGCAGGAACGCGCCGCGCTCGGATTGGTCGTACGGGTTGACCGGCAGCTCGATCGAGATCCAGGGCGGGCCCTTGGCGAGCGTCAGGGCTGCGAAGACGAGAGCGCGAGTCAGAGTCAGCATGGCAACCTGTCGGTTCGGGTTGCCAGTAGGATGCCGGGCGCGCGCGGAAGGTTTATGGCGGAGACGACTGGAGCGATGGTCACTTGGCGTCGAGGGAGATACTACCCTTGAAGCTGCGCGCGGTCACCTGCGCCCCACCCCCCTCTGCCCCGGTCGAGAACCGCAGCACGCCCCGCCCTGCCGTCGCGGCCGTCAGGCGGTTCGTGATGGACCCGCCGATGGTGACCAGGTCGAAGTCGGCCACGGTCGTGGCGGGCACCCGCAGCGCGATCGCGCCGCTCTGGCTCTCGAGCTCGACGATGCCGCCGCGCCCCAGCTCGCCGTCGAACCGGACATCGCCCGTCACTGATTCGAACCTGCCGCGCTGGACTCCCGTGCCGCCGCGCTGCCATCCTGCCGCCCGCACCACGATGGTACCGCTCAGCGTGGACGCCCCCAGATCCACGCTGGCGCCCCGCAACAGGATGTCGCCGCTCACCGTCTTGACCCGGGCCCGCCCGCTGCCGCCGGCCAGCTCGACCGGCCCGTCCATCGTCTCGGCGGTCACATCGGCCGGCGTGCCGACCACGTGGATCGCGCCCGCCACGCTGTTGAGATCGAGCGTGCCGTCCACACCCACCACGTCGATATCGGCCGACGCGGACTTCACCCACACACGCGCGCCGCGCGGCACGTGCACCTCGAGCTCGGCGCGACCGGTGACGACGAGCTTGCGCACGCTGACGGTGCCGGCCGCCGCCAAGCGTCCCGGTCCGCGCCCCGACACGGCTAGGCTGTCCACGTCCCAGCCGATCACCCGGATCCGGCCGGCGGGATCAACGATGCGCACCGAGCCATCGGAGTCGAAGGGCCAGCGCGCCTGGAACCGGTTGTGATCCGCCGGCGCCTGGCCGAGAGCGCTGCGAGCAGCGACCGCCAGCACGAACCCGAGCCAACCGAGGTGTCGCGTCATGTGGCTACCCGCGTGGCCCAGCGGAGCAGCTCGACCTTCTCCCGTGCCGCCGACGCGACCAGCCCGCGCAGCTCGACGTTCTCCGGATCACGGGCCAATGCGTCGCGCGACTCGCGGAGCGCCGCGTCGATCGCAGCGAGATTGCGCTCCAGCAGCGCGACGGTGGCCGGAGCGAGCCGGTCGCGCTCCGTAGCGAGGGCGCGGGTCAGCTCATCGCTGGCCTGCTCGTACTGCGCCTCTACCGCCCGCCAGCCCTCCCCCACCGGGCGGTAATGGGCGGCAAAGGGCGGCAAGAGGCGGTAGACAGCGAAGCCGATCACCAGTGTGGCCGCGGCGGCGAGTGCCGTCCTCCACCACCGTTTCCCGTTTCTCACTTCCCGTTTCCCGACGCGCGCGGCGATACCGGTCCACAGATCCCTAGCCGGCTCGATACGCTTCGGGAGATCCGCCGCGCCCGCGATTAAGGCGCGTAGTTCGACGACGGCCGCCCGGCAGCCCGCGCACCCCGCCAGGTGGGCCTCGACGAGCGCCCGCGCCTCGGCCGCGAGCGTGCCGTCCACGTACTCATTGAGCTGCGTTTCCCACTCGTTGCACATCATTTGCTCAACGCCTCCCGCAACAGGCGGCGTGCCCGAAACAGCTGGGCCTTCGAAGTCCCCACCGCGATCCCGTTGAGCTGGGCGATCTCGTGGTGGCGGTAGCCTTCCACATCGTGCAGCACGAACACCTCCCGCGCGCCCGGCGGGAGCGCCGCGATGGCGCGCTCCAGATCCAGCCGCCCCGCCACCGGACTCGCGGCGTCCCCCGGTCGCTCGAATGCCGCCGGGTCCTCGGTCGTGAACACCCGCAGCGCGCGCCGCTGCCCCGCCCGCTGACCGAGGAACACCACGTTCACGGTGAGCCGGTACAGCCAGGAAGAAAATGCGCTCTCACCCCGAAAGCTCGCGAGCCGCTCCCACGCCCGCACGAACGCATCCTGCGTGAGCTCTTCGGCGCGCACCGCGTCGGCCGTGAGGCGCAGGCACAGGGCGTACACCCGACCCACGTGCGCACGGTACAGTTGCTCGAACGCGGCCTGGTCGCCCTGCTGCGCACGCTGGATGAGATCGCTCGAGTCCGCCTGCATCGGGTCGCCAGGGCCGGCACAGTGCTAGGATGCCGCCGGACCGCGGTTGGTTGAGAGCCGGGGGGGACGGGGGGGACGCCTAGGTGTAATTGACGAAGACGTTGTTCACGGCCGCTCCGTGAGGCGCTGAGCTGGCGTCCGATACCCGAGCGCGCTGTGCGGCCGCGCCCGGTTGTAGTACCGCAGAAAGTCGGTCAGCGCGCTCGCCCGTGCCAGGGACGTCCGGTAGGGCTGTACGTACGCCCACTCAGTCAGCGCCGTCCGAATGAAGCGCTCTGCCTTCCCGTTGGTCTGCGGCGAGTACGGCCGCGTCCGCAGGTGCCGGAGGCGGAGCTGCCGACGCCCCGCGGCGAAGCGGTAGCCCCGAAACCCGCTCCCGTTGTCCGTCATCACCGCCCGCACCTGCACGCCCCAGCGCGCAAACCAGCGCACCGCCCGGCCCAGAAATGCCGTCGCGCTCGCCGCCGTCTCGTCCGGATAGATCTCCGCATAGGCCAAGCGCGTCCGGTCGTCAATCGCCACATGCACGTACTCCCACCCGATCCCGCGCACGCGCCTGCGCCAATCACCGTGGATCCGATGCCCGATGCGGCCGATCCGGCCGAGCTTCTTTACATCCAGGTGCACCAGCGCCCCCGGCCGGCGGCGCTCGTAGCGGATCACTGGGCGCCGGGGCTCCAGCCGCCCGAGCCGAGCCAGCCCCAGCCGCCGTTGGATGTGCACCACCGTGGAGACCGGAAGCCCCAGCGCCCCGGCAATCCGCAGCGAGCTCCAGCGGCGTTCGCGCAGGCGCCGAATCCGCCGCCGCTGCCAGCGCGGCCAGGCCCGCGGCGAGCGGTGCGGCCGGCTCGAGCGATCGCGCAGCCCCGCCTCGCCTTCCGCCCGATACCGTCGCCACCACCGGTACACCGTGGTCAGGCTGAGCTGCAGCCCCTCGGCGACGTCCCGCACCGGTTCCCCGACCTCCAGCCGCCGCACCATCAGCCATCGCCCGGTCGGCGTCAAGCGTGCTAGCTTGTGCATGTTCACTGAGCCCTCTGGTGAGTGGGTTGGTGGTTTCGCCACTCCCAGCTTCGCTCACTACGGCTCAGTGAACAACCTCTTTATCAATTACAACTAGGCCGTGTCCGCGACTCCGATGCGATCCGGCGCGCTCTTCTTCCCCCGATCGAGCGCCGCCTCGACTTGGGTGAACAGGTCCTCGG
>Ga0209471_1001722_pt1 | contig 12847 bp, 12 predicted proteins | sample GraSoiAngelo_128_FD_185885 | JGI IMG/M metagenome (GOLD analysis project Ga0209471, IMG submission 185885) | Grasslands soil microbial communities from the Angelo Coastal Reserve, California, USA - 14_0927_12_20cm (SPAdes) (version 2) | ecosystem: Environmental > Terrestrial > Soil > Grasslands ...
TCCTTGAGGATGTTGGTCATCTGCAGCCCCTGCGCGAACGACACGGAGAGCTCGGCGAGCGCGTCGTGCCGGGCGGCGACCGCCGGGGAATAGGCGCAGAAGAGCTCGGTGAGCATCTCGCCCACGACGCCCGCGACGTAGTAGCAGTAGCCGTCGAGGTCGCTCGAGCGCGGCAGCCCGCGGATGCTCGCGCTGCGCTGAAACTCGTGCATGCCGCGGCACATGAGAGCGATGCAGCGCTCGATCGCGGCGCGCTGGGCGCCGAGCCCCCAGGTCACGCGGACGATGCGCTCGAGGTTGCTCACCAGGTCCCGCTCGGCCGGCAGCGTTCGGTCCGAGAACCGTCCGTCGAGCGCGCACGCGAGCGCGGCCGGATCCTTGGCGCCCGACACGACGGCCGCGAAGCGCTCGAGGAACTGGAACGTCTCCTCGGGCGAGACCGCCGGCTCGTCCTCGATCGTGTCGGCAATCCGGCACAGAAGATACGCGTTGGTCACCGCGGTCCGCAGCCCCGGGGGCAGCTGCGGAATCGTGAGCGCAAAGGTGCGCGACACGTGCGGGAGGATCTCCTCCTGGTAGCGCTCGTCTGAATTTCCGCAATCCATCTGGGAAGCTCCCGCCGTTCGACGCTCAGCGGAGCCCGGCACGCGCGCCGTCCGACTCGCCCCGGGCGCGTCCAATCGCCGTGATCGGGACGGCGACGCCGCCGCGATCCGCTCCGTCGTGCAGCACGGGCAGATCGGGCGCCATCGGTCCCGTGAGCCGCGGGCCCCGGAGCGCCACCTTGAGCGCCTTGAGCGGATGCGCGAACGCATCGTCGACGGCCGTGCCCTCGAAGCCGCAATGCGCCATGCAGTTGTCGCAGCGCGGGTTGCGCCCCACCCCGTACCGCTGCCAGTCGGTCTCGTCCATCAGGGAGCGGAAGCTTCTGGCGTGTCCCTCGTCGCTGAGCAGGTAGCACGGCCGCTGCCAGCCGAAGATGTTGTAGGTGGGATTGCTCCAGGGCGTGCACTGATAGGGCTGGTTGCCGGCCAGGAAATCGAGGAACAGCCCCGAATGATTGAGCGACCAGCGCTCGCCGCGAGCTCGTGCGCGGCCGCGCCTGAAGATCTCGCGGAACAGCCGCTTGCTCGCGCTACGCCCGAGGAACACGTCCTGGCGGGGCGCATGGGTGTAGCTGTAGCCGGGGGAAACCGTGATGCCCTCGATCCCGAGCCGCATGGCCGTATCGAAGAACTCCGCCACCTCGTCCGGATCCGCGCCGTTGAACAGCGTGCAGTTGATGGTGACGCGAAAGCCCCTGGAGCGCGAGAGCTCGATGGCCGCGACCGCTTTGTCGAAGACCCCTTCCTGACACACGGACTCGTCGTGGCGCTCGCGGTTGCCGTCCAGGTGGATCGAGAAGGTGAGATAGGGCGAGGGCCGGTAGTCGTCGATGTGCCGCGCAAGCAGAATCGCGTTGGTGCAGAGGTACACGAACTTCCGCCGCGCCACGATTCCCGCGACGATCTGCGGCATCTCCTTGTGGATCAAGGGCTCGCCCCCCGGAATGGACACGATCGGAGCGCCGCACTCGTCCACGGCCCCAAGCGCCTCCTCGACGCTCAGGCGCTTCTGCAGGATCTCTTTCGGATAGTCGATCTTGCCGCAGCCCGAGCAGGCGAGATTGCACTGGAAGAGGGGCTCGAGCATCAGCACCAGCGGATAACGCTTCTCGCCCCGGAGCTTGCGCGCGGCGATGTAGCGGCCGACACGGTACATCTGCACCAGCGGGATACCCAAGTGCTGCTCTCCTTACTCTCGTGCCTGACTGAGGGCGAGCACCGCGGCGCGGTGCTCACGCCAGGTGCGCTCCCACTCGAGCCTGAACCACGGGGTGAAGTTCCCCGCGGCCGCTCCGGCCAATTCGGCCTCGAGCGCCTCGGGACTCACCCAGCGCCAGTCGACGATCTCCTCCCGGTTGATCCTGAGGGGCACCGTGCACCGCCCGATGTACACCGAGCACAGCTCGTGCTCGGCGCCGGAATCGTCGAATTGCGCCTGGTACTGGAATTTGAACAGGAAGTGCAGCGGACAACTCACCCCCAGCTCCTCGCGCAGGCGGCGGTGAATCGCCGTCTCCAGGCTCTCGGAGCGCCGCGGATGACTGCAGCAGCTGTTCGACCAGTAAAGCGGCCACAGCCGCTTCGAGGCGGCCCGCTGCTGCAGCAGCAGCTCGCCAGCTTCGTTGAAGATCAGCAGCGAGAACGCCCGGTGCAGGACGCCCCGGCCCGTGTGGCACTCCGCCCTGCCGAGATGGCCGACCTCGCGGTCGGCATCGTCCACGAGGATCAGCGGCTCGAGATCCGCTGCCATCCCGCCAACGCTGTCGCGCAGGGCCCGAGTCTGGTCCGTCAAAGAGTCTCCTCCGCATCGCGGCGCACACGTGTACAGTTACTCCGCGCACGGGAACCGGCAGTGCTCGCCTCGCCCCCCGGCGCGAATCCTTCCCACAAGCCGGGCAGATGATACCCTCACTACAAAGCCTCGCGACAGTATCGGGGACCGCTCTCGCGGCGCTCGCCGCGGGCTACACCACCCTCGCCGGTATTGCGCTGCGACGGCCGGCGAATCCGGGGCGCCTGCTGGCGCGGCAGCCACGGCGAGAGTCGATGCCGGCAGTGACGATCCTGAAGCCCCTCTGCGGCGCGGAGCACGGCCTGTACGAGCGGCTGCGCTCGTTCTGCGAGCAGCGTTACCCCGATTTTCAGATCGTTTTCGGGGTGCGCGACCCCGGCGATCCGGCCCTCACGGCCGTGCGCCAACTGCAGCGCGATTTTCCCGGACTCGATCTCGAGGTCGCCGCCAACCCGAGCCAACACGGCACGAACGCCAAGGTCAGCAACCTGATCAATATGATGCCGCACGTGCGTCACGATTATCTCGTGATCGCCGACAGCGACGTGCGGGTGCCGTGCGACTACCTCGAAAGAGTGATCGCGCCTCTCGCGGACGAGGGAGTCGGCATCGTGACGTGTCCGTACCGCGGCGCGCCGCGGCCGGGACTGTGGTCGCTGTTGGGATCCATGTTCGTCAACGAGTGGTTCATGCCTTCGGTGCGGGTCGCCGCTCTTCTCGGGTCGCGCGAGTTCGCCTTCGGTGCGACGATTGCGCTGCGCCGCGAATCGCTCGAGCGCATCGGCGGCTTCGCGGCCCTCGCCAACCGGCTGGCCGACGACTACGCCCTGGGCGAGCTGACACGGCAACGGGGGCTCACCACCGTGCTGTCCGGGCTCGAGGTCGAGACCTCGGTCGACGAAGCCGGCGCCGGGGGCCTGCTGCGCCACGAGTTGCGATGGCTGCGCACGATCCGCGCCGTGCGGCCGGTCGGCTACGCGCTGTCGGGCATCACTTTCGGCCTGCCGGTCGCGATTCTAGGTACAGCCCTCGCGCGCGGCACGGCCCTCGCGGTGGCGCTGCTCGCGGTCACGGCAGCGGCGCGAGTCATGATAGATTCTGCGCCGCGCCGGTCCTGTTCCCCATGGATGCAACTATGGGTGATACCGCTAGCCGATCTGCTCGCGTTCGCGCTATGGTGCTGGAGCTTCGCGACGCGCGAGGTCGAGTGGCGGCACACGCGCTATCGCGTGGCGCGCGATGGTACCGCCCAGCCGCTGCCCTGACGGTAAGGATTCATCGATCGTGAGAACACTTTTCCTTCATCCTCCCTCCTACGACGGTTTCGACGGAGGCGCCGGCGCCCGCTACCAGATGAAGCGCGAGGTACGCTCCTTCTGGTATCCGACCTGGCTCGCGCAGCCCGCGGCACTGGTGGAAGGCTCGAAGCTGATCGATGCGCCGCCGCACCGCCTGAAATTCGATGCAATCGCTCCGGAGCTCAACAACCGCGACCTCGTGGTGATGCACACCTCCACCCCATCCTTCAAAGCGGACGTGAGGACGGCCGAGAGGATCAAGACGGTCAAGCCGGACATCAAAATCGGCCTCATCGGTGCCAAGGTCGCGGTCGAGCCTGAGAAAAGCCTGATCGCAGCGCCCGCCGTCGACTTCGTCGCCCGCAACGAATTCGACTTCACGATCAAGGAAGTCGCTGACGGCCGGCCGTGGAAGGACATCAAAGGGCTTTCCTACCGCAACCCAGCGGGCGTCATCGTTCACAACGAGAACCGCGAGGTTCTCGAGAACATGGATGCGCTTCCCTGGGTGACCCCGGTCTACAAGCGCGATCTCACCATCGAGAATTATTTCGGCGGCTATCTGCTGCATCCCTACATCTCGTTCTACACGGGACGCGGTTGCAAATCGCGCTGCACGTTCTGTCTGTGGCCGCAGACCGTGGGGGGGCATCGTTATCGCGTGCGCTCGGTTGAAGACGTCGTCGGTGAGATGAAATGGGCGAAGGACGCTTTCCCGAATGTGAAAGAATTCTTCTTCGACGATGACACGCTCACCGACAACCTGCCGCGGGTCGAGGCGCTGGCGAAGGAGCTGGGAAAGCTGGGCGTCACCTGGTCGTGCAACGCCAAGGCCAATGTTCCACGGCGGACACTGGCAGTCATGAAGGACAACGGCCTGCGGCTGCTGCTGGTCGGTTACGAGTCCGGCAATCAGCAGATCCTTTTCAACATCAAGAAGGGCATGCGGGTGGAGTTCGCGCGCCGCTTCACCAAGGACTGCCACGAGCTCGGGATCGTCATCCACGGCACGTTCATTCTGGGGCTGCCGGGCGAGACCCGGGAGACGATCCAGGAGACCCTCGACTTCGCCAAGGAGATCAATCCCCACACGATTCAGGTTTCGCTCGCGGCCCCCTATCCGGGCACCTTCCTGTACCGCCAGGCCAAGGAGAACGGCTGGCTGTACAACGAGGAAATCGATCTTCTCACGCAGGAAGGCACCCAGATTGCGCCGCTGAACTACCCGCACTTGAGCCACACCGAGATCTTCGCCTCGGTCGAGGACTTCTACCGCAAATTCTATTTCCGCCCGTCCAAGATCGCGTCCATCGTGGCCGAGATGATCGCAAGCCCTGCGATGATGAAGCGTCGGTTGCGCGAGGGAGTAGAGTTCTTCCAGTTCCTGCGGTCGCGGCGGGATGCGGCCTGAAGGCGCTCGGGTGCGCGGCTTGAAGCGACTCATCGTCACGGCTGACGATTTCGGGCTGGTGCGCGAAGTCAACGACGCCGTCGAGGCCGCGCACCGGGACGGTGTTCTCACCGCGGCGAGCCTGATGGTCGCCGCTCCCGCGGCGCGCGACGCCGTCGAGCGTGCGCGGCGCCTGCCCTCGCTCCGGGTCGGACTGCACGTGGTGCTCACTGAAGGCGCACCCGTGCTGCCCGCGTCCGATCTGTCCCACCTGGTCGACGGCCGCGGCATGCTGCGGTCGGACATGGCGGCACTGGGCGCGACCCTCGCCTTCAGCCGGCGGGCGCGGCGGCAGCTCGCCGCCGAGATCGGCGCCCAGTTCGAGGCCTTTCGCGACACCGGCCTCACCCTCGATCACTGCAATGCCCACAGGCACTTCCATCTCCATCCCCTCGTCGGGAGGGTGCTCGCCGAGGTCGGCGCTCGTTTCGGGCTGCGGGCGATGCGCGTGCCACTCGAGCCCACTTCCGTGCTGCGCAGGATCGAGCCGCACACCCCGATTCTCCCGGCGCGGCTCACCGCGCCCTTAGCGCTCGCGCTGCGGCGACGGGTGCGCGCCGCCGGCCTCCTCGCGCCCGATAGTGTCTTCGGGCTTCAGTGGTCCGGGCAGATGACCCGGGAACGACTGTCGGGCCTCATCCGCAGACTCCCCGACGGCTTGAGCGAGATCTATCTGCATCCGGCCACCGGCCCCTTTCCCGGCGCGGCGCCCGGATATCGCCATCGCGAGGAGCTCGAGGCCCTCGTGGCCCCCGAGGTGCTCGCAGCCTGCCGCGACTCTTCGCTTCGCGTCGGAGGATTCGCGGATTTCCTCGCCCGGAGTGTCCCCGACCACGGTGTGCGCGACCGTCGTGTGATGTCGTGAGCGCGACAGTTCCGCAAGTTCGCGCCGCGCGGGACTGGCGGCCCGAGGCGCCGATCCGCCCCGGAAGCGACGCCCACAAGACGCTCTTCTGCCGCACGCTCCTCGACACCTTCGATCCCTACCGGCCGGCGGTGATCGATTGGCCGCAGCTCGACTCCGAGGCACGCGAGCGTCTCGCGAGCCTGCCCATCTGGGACATTGCCGTGCAGACCGAGGGCCGGGCGCGGCTCAACGTCGCTTCCTTCGCGGCGGTGACTTCGGATCCGCTGCTGCGCGAGGCGATCGAGCTCAACGCCTTCGAGGAAGGCCGCCACAAGGACGTGCTCTCCCATCTGGTCGCGGCCTATCGTATCGCGCTCGCGCCCGAGCCGCAGTACCTGGCGCCGCGCGATCCGGAATGGGCCTTCGTGAAGACCGGCTACAGCGAGTGCATCGACAGTTTCTTCGCCTTCGGCCTGTTCGAGTCGGCGCGACGCTCCGGCTTCTTTCCCGAGGCGCTGGTCGAGACCTTCGAGCCGGTCATCCACGAGGAAGCCCGGCACATCCTGTTCTTCGTCAACTGGGCCGCCTGGCATCGCCGCAACATGCCGCTGTGGCGGCGCCCGTGGTTCGAGCTGAAGGTGCTGGGCGTCTGGCTGTGTCTCATCTGGGAGCGCGTGAGCATCGCCCGTGACGTGGGCAACGGCGTGCAGGACAGCAATTTCACCGTGACGGGGGCGAAATCGGTCGGCGACGACCTCGACGTCGCCGCACTGCTCGGGCTCTGTCTCGCCGAGAACGACCGCCGCATGAGCGCGTATGACCGCCGTCTCCTGCGGCCCCGCGCGGTTCCGGCCCTGGCGCGACTCGCGCGCCGTTTCATGCGCCCGAAGGCTTAGAGCGCGCGCGCCGCGCACCGGGTTCGATCCCATGAAATGGCGCACCCTCATCATCGCAGCTCTCGGGCTTGCGCTCGCTCTCTACCTCGTCTGGTACGTCGGCCTCGGCGCCATTCTCGCGGCCGCCGTCGCGGTCGGGTGGGGAGGATTTGCGCTCCTGTGCCTCGGCTCGGTCGCGTTGTTCGGGCTCCTGGGAAGCGCGTGGCACGTGCTCCTCCCGGCTTCCAGCGGCGCCGGAGCCTGGATCTTCGTGCGGGCGCGGCTGGTGCGGGACTCGGCCTCGGAAGTGCTGCCCTTCTCCCAGCTCGGCGGGATCGCGATCGGCGCGCGCGCGCTCGTCCTGCAGGGCGTCTCCGCGCCGCTCGCGTCGGCCTCGCTCATCGTCGACGTGACCACCGAGATGCTGGCGCAGATCGCGTACCTCGCGCTCGGCATCGCGATCGTGAGCGCACGGCTGCCGCGCACGTCCATCGTGACGTCGCTGACGCGCGCCGCGCTGACCAGCCTCGCGCTCGGTGCGATCGCCGGCGTGCTGTTTCTCGCCGTCCAGCGCTATGGACAGCGAATCACGGCGAGGATCGCAGCGGCCGTCACGCGCGGCGCCGGCCAGCTCGTCGCGGCGGTCGGTGCCTCGCTCGATGCGATCTATCGCTCACCGGGGCGCGTCGCGGCCTCGCTCGGGCTGCACATTGGCGGATGGATTGGCAATGCGCTCGTTGCCTGGATGGCCTTTCGCCTGATCGGCTCGCGCATCGAGCTGGCATCGGTCGTGGCCATCGAGAGTCTGGTCGCCGCGGCGCGCAGCGTCGGGGTGCTGGTGCCCAATGCACTCGGCGTGCAGGAGGCCGCTTACACGGTGCTCACCCCGCTCTTCGGCGCCGGCGCCGAGCTCGGACTCGCCGTGTCGCTGCTCAAAAGGGCGCGCGACATCGTCCTCGGCGTGCCGGTGCTGCTCGTCTGGCAGGCGATCGAAGGCCGGCGCGCACTCGCGGGAGCCGCGGGCGCGGACGCGCCCGGTGAGCCCTGAGCGAATCAGTTGATGCGACCCGGGACGGCGAACAGCACACGCATTTTCTGAGTGTCCCCGGTGGACTTGCGGATCTGCACTTCCCGCCAGTGCTTGGCCGGCTGCGGCGGCATCTGCAGGATCGCCTGACGGGCCTCGGCCAGCTGGTGCTTGAGCAGGGGCTTGAGCACCTCCATGGGAGCCACTGCCTGCTTCTCTTCCTCGGTCTCGGCGAGCGCCCCGTCGGAGAACGCCCGGAAGTACTCGCCATACCACTGCTCGTACATCTGCAGCGGCTCCTCCAGGGCGTAATCCTCCATCAGATGCTCGGCCAGGTACTGTGTGCACAGATAGCTCGAGCTGCAGCGCACGTAACTGCTGTGCTCGGCGAGCACCGCGTTGACGTAGTCGCGGGAACCGTAGAACAGTGAAAAGAAGCGGTGTCGCTTCCTACCGGTGATCTCGCGATCGCGCAGGTAGTCGAACATCGCCTTGCGGTGGACGAGCGAGAGTGCGGTGGAACGCAGGGCCGTGACCTGTCTGTCGACGTTCGTCTGCCCAGATACACTGCGCATGAGCCGACCGTGTTCCGCTTCCCAGCGGCGATAAGCATGCGGGTGTCCCAGAATACGACTGGCTACCAGCGTATCGGCCGGCGAGTCGAATATTGCCGACATCTCCACACGCGCCTCTGACTCTTCCATGAGCCGCGTGTGGTTGTACGCATGCATGACCATGCGTCTCCCCACGGTTGCTGAGCATTTTCGCGCCATGAGTTATGTCGAAATTCAGCGACCAAAGCAAGCGGTGTAAACCCGCGGATGTAAATGAAAGCCCCCACGAATTTGCGCCAGAACTAAGGAATTTCCCGATGGACTATGCGTGTGAGGGCTGGGGACAGCCGATCCGGGTGATTTTTTACGCGTCCGCAGCAAAGCCCGCGTCGCAAGAGCGTCGCCCTCACCGTGCCCCCGCTCGGGCGCAGCGACGCGCCTCGGACTCGGTGTCGGGCAGCAGGGCCGCCCTCACCTCCCTCGTCCAGATCGCATAGCCGGCCGCGCTCATGTGCAGGCCGTCGGCAACGAAGATGTCCTTCGGCCTTCCGTTCTCGAGCATCGGCGTGACCACGTCGATGTAGTGCAGGTCCGGGCGTCTGCGGGCGAGCGCGCGGATCGCTGCGTTGACCTTGGTCTGCCGCGGAAACTGCGCAAAGCGCAGCTTCGACGGCTTGAGGGAGATGAAGTAGACCGGCGTGTCGCCGAGGGCGCCCGTCTTGCGCCTCATGAACTCGTCGAAATCGGCGACCACGCGATCCACCGGCTTGCCCGCGTCGATATCGTTCTCGCCCGCGTAGAAGACGATGGCCCGCGGACGGTAGGGCGCGACGATCTCGTCGAACCAGCGGTTCACGTACTCGATGTGCGAGCCACCGAAGCCGCGGTCGATCACCGGCATCGGCGCCATGTCGGAGGCGAGCGTCTCCTTCCATCTCACGATGCTCGACGAGCCGACGAAGAGCACCTGGCAGGGCGGCGGGGGCGATACCCGGTCGGCCCGCACGAATTGCTCGACTTCCGCGCCGAGCGACCGCTCGAGCGCCGGGTCCGCGGCGCGCTGCCCGGGTGCGGGGGCCGGAGCGGCCGCTTCGCCGGCCACGGCCGCGGACACCGTCAAGGTGAGGACGCAGAGAGTGCCGTGCAGCCTCATCCGATGACACCTGCTGGATCTGCCCGCCGACGTCCGCCGCGCTCGAGGCTACCTCCCGAAGAGGGGCTTATGGCCTCTATGCACACCCTGCTTGCTCCAGACGTCGCCCTTCTCCAAAACGACTACGCTGTCATAGAAGCTGATTCCAAAGGTTTGACGGGTAATGAAGTTGGGCACGACCTGACCACGGCTATGATCAGCATTCAGACGGTCGATGTATTCCTTCGACAGGTTGATAAAGGTCTCCGGCTTTGAGACTCCGCCACCGAACTCGTCCCAATAGGCCGTGTGTAAATCCTCGACCAGATAGACACCATTCTTTGGAAGCCTCGGATACAGGAAGTTGAATGTCTTCGCGATGTGCTCCATTTGATGGCTGCCATCGTCGAGTACGATATCCGGAACACCAAACTCGTCGATCAGGCTTTGCAGGAACTGCTCGTCTGCTTGATCGCCGATCCGCACGAAAGTGCCTGGCGCCTCGTACGACTTGCTTCTTTCCCGGATGTCTATGCCGACTATCTTGGCCAGGGGTCCAAAAAATCGCTGCCACATCTGCAGCGATCCACCTCTCGCGACCCCGATTTCGAGGAAGGTCAACGACTTATTTGCGTACCAGGAAAAGTGGCGATCGTAGATCGGAAAGTAGTGAGCCCACTTATCGATGGGGTACCCATCGTGCGTCAGGAAGTCCTGCCACAAGGTCATATGTCACGCTCGTTTTCGGCGTCGTGTGAATGGAAAAAGCCCCTGAGATCTCTCGATCTCAGGGGCTTTCGGTTTGAAGCCTGGCGGTGACCTACTCTGGCATGCCCGAAGAGCACACTACCATCGGCGCAGAGCGTTTTCACTTCCGAGTTCGGAATGGGATCGGGTGGTTCCCGCTCGCTATGGCCGCCAGGCAATCTGTAAGAGGTTCATGAAGCCGCTGCCGAAGCGGCAGCGGCCTCACGCGCCTCCAATCCGGTTAGTTTCTGTTTCGACGCTGGTCGCGTTCACGATGGATTCGCTCCATCGGCATCGTCCTCTCGTGGTCAGACCACTTGAGGTTATATGGTCAAGCCTCACGGGCAATTAGTACTGGTTAGCTGAAGCCATTACTGGCTGTACACACCCAGCCTATCAACCACGTAGTCTTCGTGGGCCCTTCAGGGGAGTCGAGCTCCCAGGGAGATCTAGTCTTGGGGGGGGCTTCCCGCTTAGATGCTTTCAGCGGTTATCCCGTCCGCACATAGCTACCCGGCAGTGCCACTGGCGTGACAACCGGAACACCAGAGGTGCGTCCATCCCGGTCCTCTCGTACTAAGGACAGCTCACCCTCAAATCTCCAACGGCTACGGAAGATAGGGACCAAACTGTCTCACGCATGTGATTCCACTGTTTCCAGTGGCATGGACTATACCTTCACCCTCAGCTTGCAACCGAGGGGACTGGCGTCTTAGCCGCCGTTGGTCCCGGCGACTCTCTCCTTAATGGATCAGTCTCTACAGGGGCATGGTGACGACTTGATTTGACGGCGCACCGTCGCCTCAGGTCCCCGCAACCTATCAACGCAAGGGTTGCAGCGACATCGTTACCAGCCTTCCCTCGGTATTACCCTTTGAAGTCAGTTTGCAACTTCAGGAGGGCTCCACCGATATGAGCCAGTTAAATTGCTCCAGGAATTACTTCCTGGCAACGCAGTGTTATCTACGTTTTGAACCCAGCTCGCGTACCACTTTAATCGGCGAACAGCCGAACCCTTGGGACCTGCTACAGCCCCAGGATGTGATGAGCCGACATCGAGGTGCCAAACTCCTCCGTCGATGTGGACTCTTGGGAGGAATAAGCCTGTTATCCCCGGAGTACCTTTTATCCGTTGAGCGATGGCCCTTCCATACAGAACCACCGGATCACTATGACCTGCTTTCGCACCTGCTCGACTTGTCAGTCTCGCAGTTAAGCACCCTTATGCCATTGCACTCTTGAGCGCGATGACCGACCGCGCTGAGGGTACCTTTGCACTCCTCCGTTACTCTTTAGGAGGAGACCGCCCCAGTCAAACTACCCACCATACAGTGTCCCCGGTCCGGATAACGGACCAAGGTTAGAACTCCGACATTATCAGGGTGGTATTTCAACGTTGCCTCCACAAGAGCTAGCGCCCCTGCTTCAAAGGCTCCCACCTATCCTACACAGACAAGGTCAAAGTTCAGTGTAAAGCTGTAGTAAAGGTTCACGGGGTCTTTCCGTCTTTCCGCAGCTACGCCGCATCTTCACAGCGATTTCAACTTCACTGAGTCTCGGGTCGAGACAGTGGGGCCAGCGTTACGCCATTCGTGCAGGTCGGAACTTACCCGACAAGGAATTTCGCTTCGGTCTTTCCTGTGTGAAATCAATCACTTAGGAGAGCAACGCATTCCTTTCACGTTGCTCCTGCATGTCGCCATGCAGAGGGGACTATATCTTCACCGACAAACAAGTCGTCAGTGTTTGGCGTGTAGTCTCTGAGGATTCTGATCATTTCGGTTCGCGGTTTGCAGTGGTTCATCGTCTCAGCGATTTCCACGATCTCAAGCAATCCACATACGGTGAGATGTGCATTTGTTTCCATCAACCGCATGCACTCTACGAACTTCAAAAAATCAAATCGCTTGGAAGTTCGCAAAGGATACTGTTGGAAGAAGGGGATGATTGTTTGGAGCAAATCATTCCGTCTTGCCACGCAGTATTGGTACAGGTGCTCTTTGTGATTGTCGAATCTACGATTTGCGTAGACCTCTCCTACCCCAAAGAACTCCTTGAGCATGTGTAGACACTCGACGCTTTTGGCGCCTTGCGTGACTACAAACATGTGCCCCACCTGGAAACCAGTTCGGTAGCCCCTCCGGCGCGCCCGGTCAGGTTGTTTAACGAAGTGAATTGAAAAACATCCCTCTCCGTCCACAAAACCAGTAATCCAGCCGATCTTGATCAGTCTTTCCTGCTGATTGTCCGCATCCGTCGGATTGTCACTGCTCGCCTCACGAACACTGTTAGATGTTCGTTCGTCGAACAAGTACCGCGGAATACACGGGGATTCCAGCATATAGCCAAATTTTACTAAGGCAGCGTTGGGCACGTAACCTTAGGACCGTTTAGGTCGTTACATCAACACGCATATCTGCCGCGTTGATGAAGTAATGCATTGCGCATCACTTCTGCATGTCGCCATGCAGCTCGGACTATCTCATCTCTTCATGATGAAGAGCCCGGCGTATAGTCTCT
>Ga0209471_1001723_pt1 | contig 12847 bp, 7 predicted proteins | sample GraSoiAngelo_128_FD_185885 | JGI IMG/M metagenome (GOLD analysis project Ga0209471, IMG submission 185885) | Grasslands soil microbial communities from the Angelo Coastal Reserve, California, USA - 14_0927_12_20cm (SPAdes) (version 2) | ecosystem: Environmental > Terrestrial > Soil > Grasslands ...
CGCGGAGAAATCGGCGACGCCCGTGCCGTCGGGCAATAGATAGAACGCGAGCAGCACCGCATCCGGCGGTAGCGTGCGCAGTTCTGCGTCCACCGGTCCAGCCAACAAGGTGTTCAGCACTTGTTTCGAGCGCAATACCGGATCGTTCGAAAGCGGCAGTTCCACGACCACCGGCGCCAGAACAGAATTGTCTGCGTCGGAGAGCCAGAAGAGCTTCGCCTTCACCCGCGGATCACTCGGATTCACCGGAATGGGTTGCGTTAATTCGCGCCGCGCTTGTTCTTCGCTCTGCTGTTGCAATCGTGCGGCGCGCTTCATTCGTTTCCCAAGAATGGGAGCAAAAATCGCCGCGCCAAGCACCGCAAACACGAGCAGCGTAATCAGCCAGAATCTCAACGGTCTATTTAAGGGGTGCTTCGCGGGCTCCATCCTGGGTTCCGTCATGGTGAAGCCCCGCCCGTGCCCGGGATTACATAAAAGGGTTTGAAGGCCACGACGCCGCGCGCGATGGCATCCGCTACGCCCGGGGCCATATGATCCAAATCCGAGCGGTCATTCACCACCACGCTCGAAACCTCGACAGCAATCGCCGGCGCTGCTGTCGTCCGAAGCTGCCGAATGGTCCCCGTTTGTGCCGTGTCCGGCGAACCCTTAAACCGTTGCATGAGCATTCCCTGCACCAAGTCGCCGAGTTTGCGGCTGAGTCCAAGATACGGAGCCTGCGCGCGATCCCAGGGGATAAACCCATTCGGTGACGTCACCGGCGGCAAATCCGAATTCACATAGACCCGCACAGTTCCCGGCAAGCCCGTCGAGGCTATGTGCAGCGTGATGAACACCGCGCCGCGCTGCGCATTGGCAATCGCTGAGCGGTCATCGAAAGACGGATTGTCATTTCCCTGGCGCGTCAGCACGACTTGAAATCCCTGCTGTTCTAGCGCTCGCCGGACCTCGGCCGCAAATTCCATCGTGATTTCACTCTCTTGGATCCCGCCGGTTCCCCGCGCTCCGAGGTCCGTTCCGCCATGCGCAGGATCCAAAACAACCATGTTCACTCCGCCCTGCGCCGCCTCAGCGGCTGGCGGAGAGCCAAGCGTTACAGACGTTCCGCCTTGTCCCACTGGAATGGAGGAAGCGAAAGGCGCTCTACTCGCCACAGCTGGTTGTTGCGTTTGCGAAGGGGATTTCAGAGCGAGCGCCGTGACTGCGCCCGTAAGAAACAGGGAAGCTATTCCAGAAATGAAGGGGAGTCTCAAACTGCTAAGGTTTCCCACAGGAAGCAGCATATCAAATCCAACGGCGAATTCGGGTAGACCGATAACCACGGTCGCAATCAGGGTCCGCAAAACGCGCGCACTTTCCCGGGGAAACCCAGGCTTTGTTTGAAAATCTAGCGAGCCGCAGGCCTCTCTACCGTCGCTACCGGTTTCAGATTGGCCTTCTGTAGCAGCGCGTTGGTGCTCGCCAATTCCTTGTTTTGAAAATCCGCCCATCGTGCCAGCGCTTCTTCTGCGGCCTTGTTCCACTTTGCATTCGCCGTGTTGGCATCCTCGGTTGGAGCCACGTCGGCGCTCTCCACAATGCTCATCAAGCCGTTCAAAGTGGAAGCAACTCTCGGCAGCGGTTCCAGCTCTTTGCTTGGAATCGCCAGCCCAAACAGCCCGAAACCGCCGGCACCGTCCGAAGCCGTCATCTCATCTAATTTCTGACTCAGCTCTTGCAGCGCCTTGACCACATCGGCTTTCTCGCTTACTTCCTTTCTTCGTGTGTCAATCTGCTTTCGCAGTTCTGCAACCTGCCGCAGCGCGGCTGAAACTTCGCCCTCGCGCGCGGACATCTTCATAGCCAGCTCAAATTGTCGCACCAGCTCTTCCTGCGGCGTCTTCACGCGAGGATCCATCTTGATGGTTAGCGTTTGCGTACTGTTCTTGCCGTGGGCGGTCAATTGCACGGTGTAATTCCCGGGGAGCGCCGGCGGGCCGGACGGCCTCCAAAACGACGCGCGCACACCTTTCGGCAGCGGATACCGCAAGTCCCAGACAAATCGGTGCATCCCCGGCTCCGTGGAAAGCCTTTGTGGCTCGTGGACCCAGGAAGGGGGAAATGGCAGTTCGTTCGGATCCACCTTGCGCACTTCCTCATCACTCGCAAACCGCCGCACCAGCCTCCCCTCGCTGTTGAAGATTTGCAATTGGATCGGTCCCGCCGATTTCTCTTTCAAGTAATAATCCAGCACTGCGCCGTTGGGCGGATTCTCCGCCAGTGGCTCGTCTTCCGGCACCGGCGTGCTTTGGTCATTCCCCGGGCGCACGCGATACGCCGTCGCTGGCTTATAAAGCCACGTATCTGCGGCAGCCACATGCGCATCGATCTGGCGCAACGGCGTCACGTCATCCAGCACCCAGAAAGACCGCCCGAACGTCGCTATTATCAAATCGCTTTCATGCACGACCAGATCGCGCACCGAAGTCGTCGGCAGGTTGAGTTGCAGCGGCTGCCAATCATCGCCGTCATCAAACGAAACGTACACGCCCCGCTCGGTGCACGCATACAGCAACCCCTTCCGATACGGGTCTTCCCGCACACAATTCAGAAAACTTCCATCCGGAATTCCATTCGAAACGCGCTGCCAGCTTTTCCCAAAGTCGCGCGTACGGTAAAGATACGGCTGGTAATCTTCCAACCGGTGTCGGTCAACTGCGGCGTAAGCCGTCCCTGCATCGGAATGCGACGCTTCGTTATGCGTCACCTTGCTCCAAGGCGTCAATTGCTTCGGCGTGACGTTGTCCCAAGTTTTTCCCTCATCCTGCGTCAGCTGAATCTGGCCATCATCCGTTCCTACCCAAATCTCTCCCGCTTTCACGTAGGAAGGTCCAATCGTGTAAATCACTCCGCGGCGCTTGGCTATCGGCGCGTCTGCTGCGGTTGTGGGGTCCAGATTTGCAGGCACGCCTGGGTCTTCGCGGGTCAAGTCCGGGCTGATGGCTTGCCACGAATTTCCGCCGTCCTCCGTTCGAAACAAAATCTGCGACCCAAAATAGAGGACGTGAGAATCGAGCGGAGAGAACACCAAGGGTAGGGTCCAGGTGCGCCGGAACGAGCCAGTATGCGCAAGCGTCGGCGGCATCTCCTGAATTTGTTCGTTGTTCAGGTCCTGCCGCTCCACAAATCCCCCGAAGATCACTCCTGGATTCACGGGATCGGGGGCGATGTATCCATTCTCATCGCCCGCCACAAGCGGCCGCCAATCGTGAAAATTCAGGAAGCGGTACTTGCTGGCGCTCGCCGTCGCCGCGGCGCCGCTATCCTGCTGCGCTCCATACACCCAGTAAGGAAACTGATTGTCGGTCGCAACGTGATAGAACTGCCCGGTTGCCTGATTCAGCCACGAACTCCAGGTCTCGCCGCCGTTATGTGAAACCACTGCGCCTTGATCGCAGCTCAAAACCATTCGCTTCGAATCGTCTGGATCAATCCACAACTCGTGATAATCCGGACCCGTAGGATCGCCTTTGAACACACTAAAGCTCTTTCCTCCATCCATCGAACCATAGATCGAGGTGTTTGGCACGTAGACAATGTCCGGATTTTTCGGATCAACGGTGACCTCGTTGAAGTACCAGCCGCGGCCCCAAATTCGATGGTCCTTGGAAACTTGCTGCCAGTTTTGTCCGCCATCATCCGAGCGGTACAGCCCGCCCTCCTTGGCATCCACGATGAGATAAATCCTTTTCGGATTACTCGGCGCAAACGCAACCCCCATCCGTCCCAGGCCTTCCGACGGCAATCCTTGTCCTCTTACTTGCTGCCAATGGTCTCCGCCGTCGTTCGAGCGATAGAGCCCGCTGCCCGCCCCGTTCGAAGGCGGGTAAATGCTCCACGGGGGCCGTCGCGTCTGCCACAGCGCGGCATATATTGTTTTCGGATTCCCCGGCTCGAACGCCAGGTCAATCGCACCCGTGTTTTCATCATGGAACAGCACTCTCTGCCAGTGGGCACCGCCATCGTTTGAACGAAAAACGCCGCGTTCCAGGTTCGGCCCGTAGGCGTGTCCCAGCGCCGCCACAAATACGCGGTTCGCGTCGTGCGGGTCCACGAGAATTCTCCCAATCTGCCGCGAATCGTTCAGCCCAATTTGCTTCCAGGTTTTTCCCCCGTCGCCGGACTTGTACATCCCATTTCCCACCGAAATGGAGGAGCGCATGTCCGCCTCGCCCGATCCTACGTAGATTACGTTCGCGTCCGATGGCGCTACCGCAATTGCTCCAATCGAGGCAACCGGTTGGGAATCAAAAATCGCTTTCCAGGTTCGTCCTGCGTCGTTCGTCTTCCATACTCCGCCGCCCACGGCCCCGAAGTAATATGTATCCGGCTGCCCGCGCACACCGGTCACCGCAAGCGCGCGCCCTCCGCGAAATGGCCCAATCGAGCGCCAGCGCAGCTCTTGAAATAGCTTTTGCTCGAATTGTTTTGGCGTGTCCGGCGCGGCAATTAGCCGCACCCAGGCGCAAGCAACTAGCAACAGGCACACAACAACGTGAACAACGCGACGCGGTTTCAAAGCCTTCTCCTCGGTTTATTTAAGGCGTTCAAACGAGTATATCTCACTGCCGCAAAAACAAAACTGGCGCTCAGGTGGGGAGGATCAGTTTGGCAAACTACCCGCCTCTTAGCCTTGGTTTTAAAGTTCGGGAACTATTTTCCAGGCGGTTTGTTTCGCAACCAGTTTGCGGCAGCCGCGCTATCTAGATAGCAATACAATCTACATTGCGCCGCCATCTACATGGCGAGAGGCTTGTTGCCTCCAGGTTGTCACCACAAGAGCAAGCTGTTCAAAATCAAGGAGATACGTAGTCTCCGAAATTGGCCTAGCTAATAGTTAGGCCAGTTCCAGTTTCTCGGTCTCTCCGGCCACCACGGGCTTGACGCGTAGAAGCTTTAGCTTGCCGCTCAGGAAATAAACCACGAAACCCGCGAAAATAACGAGGGTGCCGAATAGAAGGCCGTTCATCCCCAGCACCGTTTCGTGGTTGCTTTCTACCACCGCAAGCAGAAGCAGCAGCAGTGGAAACACACCAGCCAGCACAGCGCCGGGAATGCCGCCTGGAACGCGAAATTCGCGCTTCAAACCCGGCTCTTTAATTCGCAGCACGACGAGTGTGACAAACTCCAATATCAGGCTCGCGCCATACAACATGATGTCCAGTGTGACCAGCCGCTTGAACCCCAGCCCCAGGCACAGCGCCCAGCATGCGGCGCAAACGACGATCGCCACCCACGGTGTGTTGCTCCGCCTTCTAGTTTTACCAAGCACTTTCGGGAGCATTCCATCCCGGGCCATAGCCAACGGCAACCGCGAGTAACTCATCACCAGCGCGTTGAACATTCCAAACGCGCACATCATTCCGCCAAGGACAATCAGGAATCGCAGCCATTCGAATCCCCCGATGTTTCCCCCCAGCGCTCCCGCGACGGTTGCCCAAGAACCATCCTCGCCGAAGAGGGAAGACGGAGCCCCGGTCAAATACACTGCTGAAAAGGGCAGCACGTAGCTCAGCGCAACCAAAATCACTGCAGCAATGATCGCCCGCGGATAGGTACGCTGAGGGCGCTCCACTTCCTGCGCAATCGTCGAAGCATTGTCCCACCCCATGTAGTTCCACATGGCCACCAGGACGCCGCCGATCAAACTGAGTTCCCTGGCCGGAGGTGCTGCTGGCGCACCTGCCATCGTTCCGACCTTAAATGGAGCTAACACCACAACCAGCGCGAACGGCGCCGACAACAGGAAAAACAACCATAGCGATGTCAGTCCCACAAGGCGAACTCCGGCAAGATTCAAGGCCGCGCAGGTCACCACGACGAACAGTCCCGCGTAGATTCCGTGATTCCCAACACCAAACCAGGGCGACATTTGTTTCAGATAGAAAACAAACAGTGTCGGGTAAATCGCCATGTCGAAAATGCTTGCGGCCAAAGACAGCCATGCTTCTTGAAATCCCCAGAAATTCCCCATGCCCCGCCGCACCCACGCGTAATAGCCGCCTTCGGCGGGCAACGCGCTCGAAAGTTCCCCGATCATGAACGCCGTCGGCAAGCTCCACAGCACCGGCAAGAACAGTAGAATCAGGATTCCGCGGCCGTAGCCGGCGCCGTGAATGATCTCTTCCGTGCCATACGTGCCGCCAGACACCATAAAGAAAGTGGCAGCAACAAGAGGCCAGAGCGTGAGCTTCGCAACTCTCTTTTTGGTGATGTGGATTGTGCGGGAAGGAAATTGTGCGGGAACCGATATGGAACTCAATTCTTACTCTTGTCCTCCTGAACGATCCTCGCTCTCGCGCTGCGGTGAAGCGAGTTCGCAGGTGCAGAATACAAGAGTCTTCCCTGCATGCAAGAGAAAAATGCATTTAGGGTTTAATTTCTTCTGTTTCAACGCCAAGGCCTTTGCGGCCGCAGTCGCGCACTCTCGCGGGCAAGCCGTTTGTGCCATTAGCTGTCTGCCGTCTTGCCCGCAGGCGGCGTACCAGGCCCTTAAGCGGCTGGGCCCGACTTTAGGGTGAAATCCTACGTTCCAAAAACCGCGAACTGAACTACGTTGAGGGGATCACCGCCAAGGATGTTAGTGACTTTAAGGGCTTCTGTTCGTCTCAGCTATAGCTAGTGGCGGAGGTTGCCATGTCTTCACTGTGGAAGGATCTTCGTTACGGACTGAGGATGCTTCGCCTCAGCCCCGGATTCACGCTTATCGCGGTATGGACACTTGCCCTGGGGATCGGGGCAAACACTGCCATATTTCAGCTCATCGACGCTGTCCGCCTTCGCACCATTCCGGTGAACAATCCCGAAGAGCTGGCCACGGTGCGCATTGCGGACCGCCACTGGGGCTCCGGCCAGTTCTCCGGTCCCTATTCCCAGCTTAGCTTCCCAATGTGGGAACAGATTCGCGACCGTCAGCAGGGATTCTCACAAATTGCCGCCTGGAGCGCGCAACAGTTCAATCTGGCGACGGGAGGTGAGATTCGCTACGCCAAAACCTTGCGCGTCAGCGGCGAGTTTTTTCAAGTGCTAGGTGTTGAGCCGTTCCTGGGGCGCCTGTTGGGGCCAGCCGATGACCAGCCCGGGTGCGCCATCGGTGGAGCGGACATTAGCTATGCCTTTTGGCAGCGCAACTATGGCGGCGATCCCGCCATTGTAGGCAAGCGGCTCAGTCTGGATGGAAACTCGTTCGAGATCGTCGGCGTTACGCCGCCTGGCTTTAACGGGATTTCGGTGGGAGACACGTTTGACGTGGCCGTACCTGTTTGCATCGAGCCCATCATGAGCCCTCGCAATAACAGGCTCACGATTCGCCATGCCTGGTGGCTCGCTTCCATCGGGCGTTTGAAGCCCGGCTGGAGGCTTGCGCGCGCGAATGCGCAAATCAACGCCGTTACGCCGGCGATTCTCCAAGAAACAATTCCGCCGTTTTACGACTCCGAGGCCGTAAAAAAGTATCTTGAATACAAATTGGGAGTGTTCGCCGCGAGCACGGGATTCTCCCAATTGCGGCAGGATTCGGAAACGCCGCTTTGGTTGCTGTGGGGAATTTCTGGACTCGTCTTGCTGATTGCCTGTGCCAACCTTGCGAATTTGATGCTCGCGCGCGCGGGGGCTCGGGAACAACAAATCACCATCCGGCTCGCGCTCGGAGCGACGCGCGTTCGAATGATACGCGAACTCCTTTCCGAGAGTATCCTCCTGGCGCTCGCCGGTTCCATCTGCGGATTGTTTCTCGCTTTCGCCGTCAGCAGGATGCTGGTTGCCTTCCTGAGCACAGCAGATAATCAAATTCTTCTTGATCTTGGAATAGATTGGCGCGTGCTTGGATTCGCAACATCGCTGGCCGCGTTGACGACCGTTTTGTTTGGGCTGGCGCCCGCATTCCGAGCGACTCGCGTGGAACCTGCTGCCTTGTTGCAGTCTGGCAGCCGGGGAATGACAGGCGGCCGCGAGCGGTTTAGCCTGCGGCGAATTCTGGTCGTCTCGCAAGTCGCAATTTCCGTGGTTCTGCTGGTAGGCGCGCTGCTCTTTGCGCGCAGCCTGCGTAATCTGACCACGCTAAACACCGGCTTCCGGCAGAATGGTATTCTTATTACCAGCGTTGATTTTAAGCGCCTGCATATTCCCGAGGATAATTACACGGAGTACAAACGCCAGCTTGTAAAGGCTGCAAGAGTCATACCCGGTGTGGAATCCGCCACCAGCGCGATGCTGATCCCCTTTGGAGGCAGCAGCTGGAACGAAGGAATCATCACGGAAGGATCGGACGAAGATCAAGGTGTCGCCTGGCTGAACTATGTAGAGCCGGGATATTTTCAAACCATGGGGACGCCTCTCCTTGCGGGAAGGGACTTCGATGACCGGGATACACCCGCGTCCGTGAAGGTGGTCATCGTCAACCAAGCCTTCGTTCAAAAGATTCTTAAGGGCGCGAATCCCCTGGGTAAGCGATTCCGCGAGCATAAGCCGCCGGGAAAGCCTCGTCCTCTCTACGAGATTGTTGGAGTCGCCGCAGACAATAAATTTGACGACATGCACGAAGATTTTCTTCCATTTGTTTATTACCCGGCCACACAGCAGGAAACCGGCCCGGACGATCAAATTATCATTCGTTCTTCGCTGCCGCTGGCGGGCTTGATGGCGTCCATTAAGCAGGCTATAAGCGACGTCAACCCGGGAATCGACTTCGAGTTCAAAGTATTCAAGACGCAGGTGCACAATTCCCTTGTGAAAGATGAATTGATGGCCACGCTTTCCGGTTTCTTCGGCTTTCTCGCCGCGCTGCTGGCAGCTGTCGGTCTTTACGGAGTGATTTCCTACATGGTTGTTCAGCGCACCAAGGAGATTGGAATTCGCATGGCCATCGGCGCAGAGCGCGCAGATGTCATTGGCATGATTTTGCGGGAAGCCGGTCTCCTCACGATCGCAGGTCTTGTGAGCGGCACCACCTTGGCGCTTTTGTCCGCGCAAGTGGCGAAATCGTTGCTTTACGGATTGAAGCCGCGGGACCCATTCACATTGGTTCTCGCTGTTGTCACACTGATATCCGTCGCAGCGATTGCCAGCTTCCTGCCCGCTTACCGCGCTTCGCGGCTGGATCCCTTGCAGGCCCTCCGCTATGAATAGCTAAAGATTTGCGGCTGGCAGCGTTTGCACATTTGCTCGGCATTTTTCAAAGCTACTCTTGTCGCTCCTCTGATACACTACGCGACCATCAGATCAGCATCGCAGCTCTTGGAGCCACCACATGAAACTCGCACTTCGCCTGGCCATTTTCGGAATAGTTTGGGCGATTCCACTCGTCGCGCAAGAAACCGCGCCGAAGATTCCGCGGGCGATCACGATCGACGATTTCTTCGAGATTCGCGAAGTGTCGCAGCCGGAGATCAGCCCCGACGGCCAATGGATTGCCTACGCGGCGCGGACGCGCAACCTCAAAGAGGACAAGAATGAGCAGCGTCTGTGGATGATCTCCACGCATGGCGGCGACGCCCTTCCGCTCTCAGCTGAAGGCGTCACCTCTTCTCATGTCCGCTGGACCCCTGACGGCAAATACATTTCGTTTCTCTCAGCTCGTGATGGAGGAAAGGCGCAAGTGTGGCTTCTCGACCGCCGCGGCGGAGAAGCGGTTCGCTTGACCGACACGGTGCAAGGTGTGGACGATTTCGAGTGGTCTCCTGACAGCACGCGGCTGGTTCTGATTCTCCGCGATCCCAAGGCTGAGGACCTGGAGACAGCAAAGAATAAGGAAAAGCCCGCTCCAGCTACTCCGCCCAAACCGAAGACCCCTCCTCCTTTTGTTATTGACCGTCTGCAATTCAAGCGCGATACGGTCGGCTACCTCGATCGGCGCCGCGCGCATCTTTACGTTTTCGATATTGGCTCCAAGAAAGCTACGCAAATCACTTCGGGAGATTTCGATGACAACGAGCCGGCCTGGTCGCCGGATAGCAAATCCCTCGCCTTCAGCAGTAATCGGTCGCCTGATCCCGACGCCAACTATCAAGCGCACATTTGGGTGGTCGCCGCTGACAATACGGATAAAGGCGCGCACGTCACCCAGGTCTCTCCGAATCCAGGTCCTGACTCGGCGCCAACCTGGTCTCCCGATGGCAAGTGGATCGCTTACGTCACTGAGCTTGACCCGCAACTGTTCTACTACAACACGCGTCACCTGGCGGTTGTTTCCTCAACGGGTGGGCAGGCAAACGTTCTCACGCGGGCTTTTGACCGCAGCATTCACCGCCCGCGTTTCTCCGCCGATGGTCGCTCGATTTACTTCGTAGCCGAAGACGATGGAACGCAAAATCTTTGCCGCGTTCCTGCCGGGGGCGGAGAAATTACCCGTCCGATCGGTGGGCGCCTGGCGGTCGGAACGTATTCGCTAGGCAAAGACGATTCCGTTGCCGCGCCAATCACCACTATCGATCGTCCCGATGAGATTTTCTACCTTGCCGGTGGCGCCAAGGAGCCTATGCGCCTGACGAAGACTAACGACGCTCTTCTTTCCCAGCTCCGCCTTGCGCAAGCGGACTATGTGCATTTCAAGAGCAAAGACGGAACCAGCGTGGCAGGGTATTTGTACAAGCCGCTCGACTACACGCCTGGCAAAAAAGTGCCGACGCTCCTGAATCCGCATGGCGGACCGGTGGGTCAGTACACCCCTTCTTTCTATCACCTTGCTCAGCTTTACGCGGCGAATGGCTATGCTGTTTTGCTTCCCAATCCTCGAGGTTCCTCCGGTTATGGCCAGAAATTCTGCGCTGCCATTTATGCGGATTGGGGGAACAAGGACTACCAAGATGACGTGGCCATGGTGGATTATGCCGTGGCGCAGGGTATCGCCGACCCGGATAAACTTGGCGTTGGTGGCTGGTCTTATGGCGGCATCTCCACGGATTTTATCATTTCTCAGACCAAACGCTTCAAAGCGGCCATCTCCGGCGCAGGCGTCGCCCTAATCGCCAGTTTCTACGGCCACGACCACTACCAGCGCGACTACGATATCGAGCTTGGCCATCCGTGGGAGCACAAAGAGGTGTGGGACCGAATCTCGCCCTTCTATCGCGTCGCGGACATCACTACTCCGACGCTTTTCATGGGCGGGGACATGGATTGGAACGTGCCGATTCTCGGCAGCGAGCAAATGTATCAGGCGATGAAGACTCTCGGGCGCACCACCGAGCTTGTCGTGTATCCCGGCGAGTATCACGGCTTCACCGCGCCGTCGCACATCAAGGACCGGATGGAACGCTTCATGGCGTGGTACAACCACTACGTCAAAGGCGACTCCGCTCCTGCGCGTCCACCTGAAAAGCCTGCAACTCCCGAAACGAAGACTGTTGGCGGTGAGTGATGCGCTTTCTTTGCGGAATATTTGCCATTTTGCTGCCCAACGCTTTCTTCGGCATTACTTGCTACGGGCAATCCAATTTCACCGTCGGGACAGCTTCGGCGGCGCCGGGGCAGAAGGCCACGGGCTATCTCGAAGTGCCTGCCGGCGTAGATCCGGGCACGAATATTCCCGTGGTCGTCGTGAACGGCGCGAAGCCCGGCAGAGTCCTTGCGCTGGTTTCCGGAGCACACGGCACGGAATACGCTTCCATCATCGCGGTTGAAAAACTCATTGCTCAGCTCGATCCGGCTCAGGTCACGGGCACGATCATTCTCGTTCCTCTTGTGAACATCGCGTCCTTCGAACAAAAAGTTCCGCACGTAAATCCCATCGATAACAAGAGCATGAACCGCTCTTATCCTGGCAAAGCGGACGGTACGCAAACCGAGCGCGCGTCGTATATCATTGCCAAACAGGTTGTCGACCGCTGTGACTACCTCATCGACTATCATGGTGGCGACCTCGACGAGAGCTTACGGCCGTACGCTTACTGGGGGCCCACGGGGAATGAATTGCAAGACCACATCTCGAAGGAAATGGTTTTGGCTTTCGGGCTGGACCACATCATTATTTGGAGCGAGCGGCCAACCGATCCAAACGCCACGCGCTATCTGGACAATACCGCTTCGGTCCGCGGCAAGCCGTCCATCGTTGTAGAAGCAGGCTATGCCGGAACTGTCGAGAACGACGACGTCAATCTCCTCGTCAACGGCACTCTAAGTACGATGCGCGCGCTAAGAATGCTTCCGGGCGAGGCACACTTCATCGAAAACCCGGTTTGGATTGAAAAACTATCGGATGTTCTCGCCGATGGTCCCGGCATCTGGTATCCGCTTGTTAAGCGCGGAACATATGTTTCTGCCGGAATGAAGTTGGGCACCATTACGGATTACTTTGGGAAAGTAATCGCTGAGCCGCGCGCGCCGGTCTCTGGGGTGGTGCTTCACATCAACGCGGTTCCTTCGCTAAAGAAAGGGGACAATATCGCCGATCTCGGGGTGGTAGCCGCGCACGCCCCTTAATCGCTTCGATAGCACGGCTGTGACGTACGACATTAGTGTGCTGCCCCTTTCGGTGATAAACAGTTCTCGTCTGTAGGCAAGGAGGACCCATGCGCAAATGGGGCGTCCTCGTTTCGATCATCTATGCGGTGATTGTGGTGGGCTTGCTGATTCCCGTTGCGGTGTTGCTGGCAGGCCCTCCAGATTTGCGCGAACTCGCGAAAGGGCTGGCTGCTGCCTACCAAGAGTGGCTAGTGTGGGTGCCCGTTGTCATCGTCCTGGGTGGGTTTTGCTTTTCTTGTCCGTGGACACGTCGCAGAAACGTCCTGAGCCCCGCTCGCACATTTTCCTGTCTTATCTGGCGGGTACGGTCCTTACTGCTCTTCTTACATTCGCGGTGATAGGTTGC
>Ga0209471_1001724_pt1 | contig 12844 bp, 10 predicted proteins | sample GraSoiAngelo_128_FD_185885 | JGI IMG/M metagenome (GOLD analysis project Ga0209471, IMG submission 185885) | Grasslands soil microbial communities from the Angelo Coastal Reserve, California, USA - 14_0927_12_20cm (SPAdes) (version 2) | ecosystem: Environmental > Terrestrial > Soil > Grasslands ...
CGCCCTCCCTCAGCGCTTTGATCGCGGCCGGCACTAGCCGGCGCTCATCCTCGCGCGGTCCGTACAGGTAGAAAAGACGCGCCCAGGCAAAACCCATCTCCAGCTGCGCTGCCCGCTGTTCGGCGACCAGCTTGAACGCGAGCTTGCACGCGGCGTAGAGCGTGAACGGACTGGTCGGCGAGTCTTCCCGCAGCGGCTGCACCCCCATGTCGTACTCGAAGCACGTGCCAACGCCGACGACATGCTTGCAGCCGGCGAGGGCAAGCTCCTCCAGCAGGGTGAGGCTGGAGCGCAGAGAGTCGAGGTTGCGCGGCGAAGGCAGATATTGGCCGGGTTCGGCGTACCACGCGGCGTGAATGCAAGCTGCCGGTTTCAATTGCTTCAGACGGGCTGCCAGGTCGCCAGTGTCGTCCAGATCGGCCTCGATGAATTTGACACGGTCGGCGATTCCGTCAAGCCTCCGGCGCGAGCTGGTGGCGCGCACCAATGCCACGACCTCTTGATCCGATTCGACCAGCTGACGCACGACCTGGGCACCGACGAACCCGCTGGCGCCGGTGACTAGAACGGTCACCGCTCCTTCACGGACCAGTCGTACGGAATGTGATTCTGATGCGGATCGATCCGCATGGAGTCGGCCTCCTCGTGGGGGATGTCGATCAGGTCGGCGATGATGGCGGGTTCGGATCCCATCCCCTTGAAGCCGTTCCAGAGGTCAGGCGGGATGACGACCAGACAGTAGTTGTCCGGACCGAGAAACAGCTCCATCAGCCTTCCTTTGGTCGAAGAGCCGGTTCGCTCGTCGAAGATGACGAGCTTCACCTTGCCGTGGATGCACGCGTAGTGAAGTGTCATGTTCTTGTGCCTGTGCCATCCCTTCACGACTCCCGGATAAACGGTCGAAAAGTAGATCTCGCCGAAATTGCTGAAGTGCGGATCGGTCCGCTTCAGCATGTGATAGATCGTGCCGCGCTCGTCTGGTATGCGGCGCAGCGGAATGACCTTGACGCCGTCGATCGCCTGGTCGCTCAAACGATCGCCGGCTCCGGCACCGGGATGATGAACCGGCCGCCCTGCTCGCGATATGGCGTTTGCTGTTGCAGGATCTCGTCGGCGAAATTCCACGTCAGCAGGAGGACGTCATCCGGCTTTTCGTCGAGCAGCGCATCAGGCGGCTTGATCAGCAGGTGCGTCCCAGGCGTGTACAGGCCTTGCTTCACGGTCGAGCGGTCGGCGACGAATTCGAGGGTCTCACGTCCGATCCCGCAGTAGTTGAGCAAGGTCGAGCCTTTCGCCGATGCTCCGTAGGCGGCGATCCGGCGGCGGGATGCCTTCAGGTCGCCGAGCATCGCCACCAGCTCGCCCTTGAGGTTGCGCACCCGATCGCCAAATGCCTTGTAGAACTCATAGCCGCCAACCCCAGCGGCACGTTCGTCTTCGAGCAGGTCCACGACACGGTCGGAGGGCCGGCCTGAGTGAGCTGCGTGGACCTGCAGCGAACCGCCGTGCAGTGGGATCTCGGAGACATCGACGATCTCCAAACCGTGACGCTTGAACAATGGCTTCAACGCTGTCAGGGAGTAATAACAAAGGTGCTCGTGATAGATCGTGTCGAACTCGAGGCGCTCGATCATTGGCTTGACGTGAGGCGCCTCGATCACGGCGACGCCGCTGTCCTTCAGGATGGTTGCCAATCCAGCGACAAATCCGTTGAGGTCTGCGACGTGAGCGAGCACGTTGTTGGCGTGGATGACGTCGGCCATCTGCCCGCCCGCTCGCATCTCCGCGGCCAGCTCTTGACCGAAGAATCGAACCAGCGTCGGAATCCCGCTCTGTTCCGCGAGCATGGCTATGTTTGCGGCGGGCTCTATGCCCAAAACCGGAACCCCGGCCCGCTTGTAGAACTGCAGAAGATATCCGTCGTTGCTCGCGACCTCGACCACGAGGCTGCTGGGTTCAAGGCCGCGTTCCAGTACCAGACGCTCGGCCAGCTCTTGCGAATGCTTGAGCATGGTGTCGGAGAACGAAGACAGGTAGAGGTAGTGGCTGAAGAGCTGTTCCGGTGGCACCGTCTCGGTGATCTGGACCAGGGCGCAGTCGGCACAGAACACAAGGTCAAGGGGAAAGGTCGGCTCGGGTTTCGCCAGTTCCTCCGGTTTGAGCAGGGCGTTGGCAAGCGGCGTTTGCCCAAGCGACAACACCATGTCGAGCCTCTCGCTGCCGCACGACCTGCATCGTGTCACCGCGTCCCTCCCAGCAGGGCCTGGTACCAGTCGATGGTTTTGCGCAAGCCCTCTTCCAGCTGGAAGAGGGGACGCCAGCCGAGCTTCTCACGCGCCTTGGCGGCGCTCAGGTACTGGCAGCGGATCTCATTGGTGGCCTCATTGCGGATCTCCGGCTCGAGGTCCGACTCCATCAGCTTCAAGATCAGCCGGGTCAGGTCAAGGACGCTGATCGGCTGCTCGTTGGAGAAGTTGAACGCCTCACCGACGAGCCGCCTGTCCTCGGCGAGGCGCTCGGCGGACAGGGTGTACGCCGCGGCGCCGTCTTCGACATAAAAGTAGTCGCGCACAAAATCGCCGTCGGAGCGTATTACGGGCCGGCTGCCGCGTAGCACCGAGCGAATCGTGCCGGGGACGATTCGGCTCCAGTTGAGGTCACCGCCGCCGAAGAAGTTGCCGCAGCGCGTGACCAGGACCGGCAGGCCATAGGTCACGGCGTAGGACTGGGCGATGAGATCGCCCGCCGATTTGCTCACGTCGTAGGGATGGCGGCCGGCCAGCGGTGTCGTCTCCTCGTACGGCAGCTCTTCCTGGTCGCCGTACGACTTGTCCGATGACGCGACCACGACCTGCTTGACAGCGGGACTTCGGCGGCATGCCTCGAGAAGAGCCCAGGTACCGGCCACATTGGTCTCGAAGGTGGAGACCGGGTTTCGGTTGGCTATCGGAACGATCGTCTGGGCGGCGAGATGGAGCACCGTGTCAACCTCGTATTCGCCGAGCACGCGCTCCAGAACGGCCTGGTCGCGCAGATCGCCCCGCGCGGTTTTCACCTTCTCGATCAAGCGGGAGCCGACGAGCTCGCTCTGCGGCACCCAATCGCGAACGAGGCAGACCACATCCGCTCCTGCCTCTGACAAGCGCTTGACCAGCCATCCGCCCACCAGGCCGGTTGCTCCCGTGACGAGGGTCGGCCGGTCGCGCCAGAATGCGCCGTTCGCCCCGGTTGTCAATCCCATGTCTTCCAGGGCGGCCGGCCGCTCTGCCACAGGCTCTCCAGGAGGCGAACGTCGCGCAGCGTGTCCATGCACTGCCAGAACTCGTCGTGCTTGTAAGCGACGAGCTGGCGATCCGCCGCCAGGTGCTCTAAGGCGTCCGACTCGAGGCTCGGATTGGCTCCGTTCAAGTATTCGAAGACCCCAGGTTCCATGACCATGAAACCGCCGTTGATCCAGCCCTCGCCGATCTGTGGCTTCTCGGTGAAGTCCGCGACCAGGTCGCCGTCGAACACCAGGCCGCCGAAACGCGCGGGTGGGCGGACCGCAGTCACCGTCGCCAGCTTGCCGTGGGCTTTGTGGAAACGGGCGAGCTCGTTCAGGTCGATGTTGCACACTCCATCGCCGTAGGTGAGCATGAAGGTCCCACCCTCGAGCCAGGGCTGGAGATGCTTGACCCGCGCCCCGGTGTTGGCGCCGAGGCCTGTGTCGATGAGGTGGACCGTCCAGGGCTCGTGCTCCGCCTCATGGAAGCTGGGCTGCCCGGTCGCGAGGTCCACGGTGACGCTTCCCTGGAGTCGCCTGTAATCGAGAAAGTAGCGCTTCAGGTCGTCGCCCTTGTAGCCGGTCGCGACCACGAACTCGCTGAAACCGTGGTGCACGTAGTGCCTCATGATGTGCCAGATGATCGGGTGACCACCGATCTCGACCATCGGCTTCGGTTTGATCTCCGTCTCCTCGGCAAGGCGCGTGCCGAGGCCGCCGGCGAGGATCACCACCTTCATCAACTGCGCATCTTACCCGTGGGATCCCGTGCGGCCGAGCATGACCTGACCAGGCAGACGCCGAACCGTCAGCTTGAGCTCAGGGCCGATCGTGAGGTAGGCGGCAGCCATGAAGACGGCCGAGGCGAGCACGTAGGCAAGGACCAGCCCGACCGTCGAATACGACGTGGGCACCACGATCGCCAGCCAGGCCAGGCCATAAGCGCCAGCTCCAAGGCCGAGAACTTTGGCGAAGTGCGCGAACCATTCCCGCACCGGTAGGTCGAGGCACTCGCGGCAGACCCTCGGCACCATGTACGCGTACGCGAACAGGTGGTACACGACCCACGAGAACCCGGCGCCCGGAAGACCAAAGGCGAGAATGAGCACGAGCGTGATGGGAGTGACGGCGAACAAGGCGAGAAGGTTGAGGCGGGAGGCGATGTTGGGCCGTCCTACCGCGAGCGAAACCATGTATGGCATGGTCAGCGCGGCGTTCATGAAATAGCCGAGGCACAGAAACGCGGTGGGGAGGAGCAGCTTCTGAGCGCCAACCGGGCCGAAAAGATAGGAATACGCCGGACGCGACGCGAACACGATGGCGGCAAACAGCGGGAACGTGCCAAATGAGATCGCGTCCTGAAGCTTGCGGTACTGATTGATCAGCATCGCCCGGTCCCCGGCTTTGAACAGCCGCGCCAGGGCCGGGAACGCGGCCTGGCTGACCGCGCTGGTGACGAAGGTGGCCCTGCTCACCGTCGACGAGGCGAAGCCGTAGAGTCCGAGGTCGCCCACCGGCAGGAACTTGCTGACGATCACCTTGTCGGCCTGCGTCTGGACCAGGGTGAGGACAGAGATCGAAGTCATGTGGCTCGTGAACAGGATGTTTCGGCGAACGACAACGGGCGAATATCCCGGTATCAGGTTCCGCCAGCCCGCGATGCGGCCGGCGACCAGGGCGTAGACGACAACCGCGGTCATCGCGCTTCCGGCGATCCACCATGCGACGCCGATGGTCCTGATGCCAAGCGCGAGCAGGACGATGATGCCGATCTGCTGCAAAGCTGAGGCGCCGACGTCGATGCCGTTGTTCAACTCCATGCGCTGGATGCCCCGAAAGACGCTGCCATACAGCACCTTGGGGAGGGCGACGGCGGCGTTGATGCTGAGGATCCTGATCATGGTCGCAGCGGTGCCTGGGTCGGCTGTGGTCAGGTTGATCCAGTGATTCACGATGAAAGGCGCTCCAAAGAAGATGACGACAACGATCAGGATGCCAGCGCCCCAGTAAAAAGACGACGCGGTCCGGATCAGGTCACCGACGTAACGTGGCTCGGCGTCCAGGTGGCTCGACACCTCGCGCACGATCGTCGATGAGATGCCGAGCTCGAGGGCGTTCGTGACCAGGACGGCAACCAGCTGGTTGAAGATGATGATTCCGTAAACGTCCTGGCCGAGCCTGCCGTAGATGAACTTCACCGCGATGAAGGCGAGGACCAGGACGGTGCCCTGGCCCAGGATGTTGTAGACGACGTTGCGCTGCAGTGGCGTCATGCGCGCTCCGACAGCTCCGCCGGCGGCGTTTGCGAGCCGGCCGAACGTCGCTTGACCGACCGGTAGATCGCGCGAGTCAACCCGTTGTGCGCCGGATAGATAAGCGCACCCAGCCCGAGCAGCAACGCCATGAGCCGCCATCGTCGCCCGCGGCGCGCTGCGGCGATGTTTGTCGCGAGGTCGCTCCGAATGGAAGCGGCGACGGCGCGATTGGCAAGGCAGAAGTTCGCGACGAATGATGTGATCAGACCGAGCCGCATCAATGGTCGGTAAGGGCTGAGCCAGATGGCTCTGAGCAGCTCTACGGTCAGGCAGCTCCAGCAAACAGGAATCCCGGAAATGCTGCCCGACGGGGCCAGTGTCCGGGCGAGATCGCCGGCCGACTTGGCGCGGAACCGGCGGTAGCCAAACAGAGGTCGTGGCACCAGCACGACGGGTCCCAGCAGGCACATCTCCGTCAGCAAGACCACATCGAAACCCCATGTCTGGATAGGTCCGCGGGTCGACCGGATGGCAGCCGCGCGGCCGAGGCCATAAAAGTCGTACCAGTGTTCGGCGCGCCCGATCTGGCGCAGCCGCCGGCGCGGCGTAGTCCCCGTCGGCCGTATGCCGACCAGGTGTGAGGCTGCCTCGAAATCGCGTCCGTCCTCGTCGATGAATCGAATCTCGGTGCAGGCAAGGACGGCGTCGGGGCGTGACCGAAACGCGGCCAGGCACGCGCTCAGATAGGCAGGGTCCCGGACGTCGTCGAAGGCGGCCCACATGAAGTACTCGCCGCGCGCCAGCTCAAGGACATGCCGGAAGTTCCAGATCGCGCCCCGGTTTTCGTCGGCTCGCTCGTAGCGAACCCTCTGGTCGCCGGCCGCGAACGTTCTGCAGATCTGCTCGGTCGAGTCGTCCGAGGCATTGTCGGAGATGATCAGCTCGAGTTTGCTGTAATCCTGGCCGAGGATCGACTCGATCGCCTCGGCGAGGTAACGCTCGCCATTGTGGACCGGCAGTCCAACGCTGACGAGAGCCTGCCCGCCTCCGTCGCTACTGGGTTCCGATTCGGTGGAGGTCAGTGGATGCTCCTTCGAATACTTCGACCATGTTGGCGTAGTGCGTAGTCGGCGTCTCGGGCTGCCATTCGGTTGAGGCGCGGACCCATTTTTCGAGGCGGCGGACTGAGCGGCGGAAGATCTTGCGCATCCGGCCACGAAGCAGCTTCACCGCCGCTGTGACCATGAACAGCGCGGTGCCATAGACGGCGCGCTCCCATGGATACATCTGCTTCGTGAGCTCGCGATACGTATCTTCCGTGATCTGACCGTCCACCCGACCTCGCAGGACGTGCATGATCTGGAGCCGCCTGTACCTGTTGTAGCTCAAATGCAGCCCATAGTTCTTCGCCACGACCTCCATCGCCAGCAGCCACGACGTGTTCATGTTTGTCCCGGGCAGCAGCTCGTGCCGAGGAGGTGCGAGGCGGATCATGGTTTCGGTCTGCAGAAAGTCGACGCCCTCGACCTCTCGGTTGTTGAAGAGGAAGAATCCGTACGACTTGGGCGTGATGCCGATCGCGACCATCGGCTCTGGGTCGACCAGGATCCTGGCGGCTTTGAGAACATCACATTGGTGGCGTAGTAGTCGGGGAAGGGCGACTGGAAGAAAGGACCGTCCTTCAACATCGAGTCAATCAGCCCTCGGCTTATCAGCGAATACTGCATGTTGTACGTGAACTTCATCTTGAAATTGAGACTGTCATGAACCAGTCGCCGTGACTGCTGCGCCGTGAGCCAGAACGGCCTCGAAGAGCTGATCAAGAACTCTGCGTTGCGATGGTGGTCCAGGAGCCCCTGCGGATGATCCGGCAGCACCCCCGGATAGGCGTACAGGTAGCCGCTGGTGTAGATCAGGTCTGGAGTCCCGAACTCTTCCATCAAGGCAGCGGCGCGGCTGAAGTAACCCGGCATCAAGCCGTCGTCATCGCCGAGCATGATCACCCAGTCGCCCGAGCTGTGCACCAGCGATCGGTTCCAATTGTCCGTCACAGGCACGAATTGGTCGCTGCGCGAGTATTTGACCCTGCCGTCCTGCAGCGTATCCACCCATTGGCCGATGTTCTCGTCCGACGCGTTGTCCGAGATGACGATCTCCCAATCGTCGTAGTCCTGCCTCCGGACGGTATCGACGGCGAACTTCAGGTACTCGAGCCGGTTTCGGGTGGGGAGGAGGGCGGAGAATTTCAACCTCGAACCGCCTTTCTCAACACCAGCGTCATCGTCGCCCCGCGCAGGCCGCGCCGTTCCACCGGCCGCATGAGCCTGGTCACGGCGCGCGCGACGACGGCGGGCATTCCGGGCACCAGGTTGCGCAGCGACATCTGCCACCCAAATGCGTTCCACCCGAGTCCGCCGACGTCGGTGCTCGTCTCGAATACCGTGTCGAGCCCACATGCTTGCGCAGCCTCGCGGATCGCGCTAGACGGCATCAAAGCAAGGTGTCGTGGAGCGTCGAGATGCGCCCAGTACCGGCGAAGCAAGGCAAATTGGATCGACCGCGGGTTCGGCACGGCGATCACCACGACTCCGCCCGGCGCCAGGGCGCCCGCCGCCGCTTCGAGGACCGCCTCGGGTCGCGCCAGGTGTTCGAGGACATGCCAGAGCGAAATCACATCAAATTGGCCCGACGCGCGCAGTGGAGCCTCTGGATCAGCGGTCTGGACCACTCGCACCCCGACCACATCCCGGAGGAAGGCACAGGCCCGCTCATCCATCTCCACGGCTGCTACATCGAACCCAGCGCGCTTGGCCAGGTAGGCAAAGCCGCCTGCGCCCGGGCCAATCTCCAGCAGGCGCCCACCCCGATTGAATCTGCTGATCAGCTCGAGCTTGTACTCCTCATGAGTGGCGGCCCGTGCCAGGTCATCCTCTGTTGACGGCAGCGAGTAGTAATCGGACGGATAGTAACGGCCGAGGTCGTCTGGGATGCTGGCGATAGACAGCGTCCCACAGCTCTTACAAACGTTGTAGTCGAACCAGTCGTCGCTGAGATGCCTGTTGAAGTCTTTCGCCCTGAGACGGTGGCGCGTCGGCTTTCCGCAAAAGCGGCACGCGATCGCGGCGGATTCCGCCTTAATGGCGAGCGACGTTCTGAAGGATCGCCTCCATCTGTGTCGCGGTTCGAGTCCAGGTCCAGCGAGCAACCACGTCTTTCCGGCCGGCCTGACCCATCCGCGCGGAAAAGGCCGGATCGCCCGCCAGGCGATCGAGCGCGGCCGCCATGGATGCAGCATCGGGTTCGACGAGGATTCCGGTCTCGCCGTCGAGCACCGACTCCCGGAAGCCTCCCTCGCGAAGGGCGACGACTGGAGTTCCACACGCCATCGATTCGATCGCCGTCAGTCCAAACGGCTCGAGCCGCCCTGCCGCCACCGTGGCCAGCGCGCATCGGTATCTCTCGACGATGTCGGCTTCAGGCAGCCCCCTCTCGACCTCGATTACGACGCCGCCTGCCCGGGCCAGAGCCTCCAGGCGGGCTGAGTCGGCTGTTTGCGGAAGCACGACTCGAAATCCGAGGCGGCGTTCTGGCGGCATGAGGCCCAGGGCGTCGACGATCAAGTCGTGTCCCTTGGCCTCCATCGGGGCGCCGAAGGAGAGAACTTCACGACGTCTTCCGATGTGCTCGGCACCGGGCGTGAATCGGTCGGCGTCGATACCGAGGTAGCAGACTGTTGCGTTGCGTTTGTACGCCGCCCAGACACGCTCGCGGCTGTAGATGGAGTTCACTGCGATGACCCGAGCCATACGGGCGTTGTGAAGGTCGGCCCTCGCGATTCTCCCGAGGATGGCAATGTCCTCTAACACGCGGACGCGGCCGATGATCGCCGGCGAGCGCCGCAGGTTGCGACGATGTTGGTCGAGCACGGTTTGCTCGGTCGAGATGCGAGGCGGCTCCTGGCAGTAGTACACCGTCGGCACGCCTTCGAGGAACGCCAGCAGGTACGGCGCACCGGTCATAGCATCCGGATGCAGGAGCACGGCGTCATAGCCACGCGACTTGATCAGCTCGCCGAGCCGGCGGTGGACCGCCTGGAGGGGGCCGAACAGGGTGAACGAACGGGGAGCAAAGTGACCGGAGCGGATGCGCGATCGCAGTGCGCCGAACAACGGATCGAACTGAGCGACGTGCACGTACTCGGCTTGCGATGCGAGGTCAAACGGTCCTTTGTCCGGGTAGGTCGACAGCCGGAAGAGGTCGACTCGGTTGCCGAGGCGGATCAGCTCTCGGCCGATCTCGTAAGAGGTTCTCTGTGCGCCGCCAGGCGGTAGGTTCTCGTAGATCGCGATGCGCAAGCTGCTGACGCCCGCGCTCTAGCCTCGCGCTGCTTTGGCTTGTGGCTTCTTGAGATGCGCCGCGGGATCGACTCCCTCGAGCGTCATATCGGACTCGAGCATCTCGCGGACCAGGCTTTCGAAGCTGCTGGTCGGTTTCCAGCCCAGCTTCTGCATGGCCTTGGACGCATCTCCTCTCAGCTCGTGCACATCGGCCGGCCGCATGTACGCCTCGTCCACGGCGACATATTTGTTCCAGTCGAGCCCGGCCATGCCAAACGCGATCTCGACGAATTCGCGCACTGATCGCATGATGCCGGTCGCGATCACGAAGTCATCAGGCTGATCCTGCTGCAGCATTCGCCACATCGCGTCGACGTAATCGCGCGCGTGCCCCCAGTCCCGCTTCGCGTCGAGGTTGCCAAGGCGCAGCTTGTCCAGCTTGCCCGCAAGGATTTGTGCGATGCCGCGGGTGATCTTGCGGCTCACGAAGTTCTCGGCCCGGCGCGGTGATTCGTGATTGAACAGGATGCCGCTGCAGGCATAAAGCTGATGCGCCTCGCGATAGTTCACGGTCATCCAGTGCGCGTACAGTTTTGCCACTGCGTATGGGCTGCGAGGATGAAACGGCGTGGTTTCGCTCTGGGGAGCGGGGGACTGGCCGAACATCTCCGACGTCGACGCTTGATAGAAGCGCGTGGGGAGACCGGTGGTGCGGATCGCTTCCAACAAACGGGTGGTGCCCAGGCCGTCGGCGTCCCCGGTGTACTCCGGCTGCTCGAAAGAGATGTGGACATGGCTCTGGGCCGCGAGGTTGTAGATTTCGTCCGGCCGCACAGTCTTGACCAGCCGGTTCAGTCCGCCTGAATCGGTCATGTCGCCGTAGTGAAGTACGAACCGCGAGCCTTCCGCGTGGCTTGGGTGGGCGTGTTGCAGATGGTCGATTCGGCTTCGGTTCATCGAGGAAGAGCGGCGGACGACGCCGTGAACGGAATACTCCTTCTGCAGTAGAAGCTCGGCGAGATACGAGCCGTCCTGCCCGGTGATTCCTGTGATCAGTGCCGTCTTGGTCATCGCAGATCGTCAAGTCTAGGGTGCGGGCCGAATTTGACGACATCTGTGCCTGAACGCTAAATTTGCTGATTCGCGGCTGGGTTTGACGGCCGATTGGCAATAATCAACCCTCCGTCGCAGCAACGAATGAAGCATCTCGAACTGGCAACACTTCTCGCTCTCGTGATCGGCGGCGCTGGAGCGCAGCCGGTAACCGCCTCATCGCACGCCCGTGACCATACGGCTCATGCGCCGCGAGCGGCTGCGAGTGGCACTCCAGTTCGTGAGATCTTCGGCTTCGCCCTGGCCAGCAGCCTCGCCGATCCGACGGTGGGCTACCCGAGCTGGGACTTCTCGCTGCTGGGAACCGTCGCCTTCTTCGGCCTGCATGTCCAGGACGGCGGGACCTTCGCCAACGACAACGGTTGGAGCGTGTGGAATTCGACCCAGCTCTCGGGGATGCTCGGCACTGCGCACAGCCACGGCACGAAGGTCGTTCTGACGATCGTCAAACAGGACTTCGCCCCCAACACGCCGGGCATGTGTGCATCACTGGCGAATTTCTCGACCACGGTGAACAACACTGTTGCCGAGATCAAGGCGAAGGGCGTCGATGGCGTCAACGTCGACTACGAAGGCCTGAACGGCAGCTGCGGCACCTCTGATTTGTCGTACGCCCGACATGCCTTCACGAATTTCGTGGGCACCCTTCGACGAACAATGCCCGCCGGGTCCTACCTGTCCGTCGACACCTACGCCAGCTCGGCGGCAGATTCCCTTGGGTTTTTTGACGTTCCGGGTCTCAACGCGAACGTGGACTCGTTCTTCGTGATGGCGTATGACCTCGAGTACTCCAACTACGGCCGCGCTCCGACGAGCTGCAGCAGCTTCTGCCTGGGCCCCACGGCTCCACTCGCGGGCTACTACTACAACGACACCACGACGGCTCAGCAGTACATATCCGTGGTTGGCGCGCCGAAGGTCCTTCTCGGCGTTCCTTACTACGGCCGCAAAGCGTGCGTCGGCAGCGCGACACCGAATCAATACCCAACGAGCGGCGTGGTTGCCGACACGTACCTCGACGCGGCTAGCGAGGCATCGTCGAATCTAGTCCAGGCGGGTTCCTACGCCGCGCACCGGGACGCCAACGACCCGGCGGGTCAGGAACGTTGGGACACCTGGTTCAACACCCAGATGAACTGCACTCGGGAGCTCTACTGGGACGACGCTACGTCACTCGGCCTCAAGTACGACCTGGTGAATCGGGACAATCTGCGCGGCGTCGGGATCTGGAATCTCAACTACGGCGGAGGCGCGCCTGAACTGTGGTCCGCACTGAACACGCATTTCGCCTGTCAGGTTGCGATCAGCGTGCCGGCGTCACCCGCGACGACCGAATTCGCAGTCGGTCTCAACTCGGGCTCGTGCGTGGTGTCGAGCATCGAGGTGCAGCAGTACGACAGCACGAACCACCAGGGTTGGTTCACTCTGCCCAACGCCACGCCGGCGAGCGGTTCGACCAACGAGGTCGTGGAAGGCTACCCCGGGCACACATATCAATTCCAGGCCAGGGCTCACAGCACCTCGGGACTGATTGGCGCCTGGACTACCGCCAGTACGACGGTGTCGGCCTCAGCGGCCTACTCGCACCCGTTCAAGGGCCTGTACACCCTGGACGCATTCGGCGGCATGGGAGCGGACGTGAGCCCGCCGCTTGCTACGAGCGTCTACTGGCCGGGCTGGAGGATCGCCCGTAGCGCCAAGTCGTGGACCGGTCCTGGGGGTCCCCAGCAGGGTTTCGTGCTCGATGGGTACGGCGGCCTCCATCCCTACGGGGCAGCCGGCCTCGACGAGACTTCGGGCGTCTCGGACCACTACTGGCCTGGGACAGACATCGCACGCGACTTCGCCTTCCTGCCCAACGGCAATGGAGGTTTCGT
>Ga0209471_1001727_pt1 | contig 12826 bp, 7 predicted proteins | sample GraSoiAngelo_128_FD_185885 | JGI IMG/M metagenome (GOLD analysis project Ga0209471, IMG submission 185885) | Grasslands soil microbial communities from the Angelo Coastal Reserve, California, USA - 14_0927_12_20cm (SPAdes) (version 2) | ecosystem: Environmental > Terrestrial > Soil > Grasslands ...
GCCGCAGCGGCTGGGACGAGCCGATCGCCAACATCATCGCGAGATTCCGCTGCCGTTGCGGCCGGCGGCTGGTCGACGTGCAGCTGGGCTTCAACCGCAAGCCGCGGGGCTGGGTGAAGAACCCGAGCTAATGCGTCGGACTCGCCTCGCCTCCCGGGGCGGCCGCGTCCAGACGCCAGAAGTCACGCCGGATGATCCCGTAAAGAACCGCCGTGAAACGGTCGGCCTGGGACGGCGCGACGTGCGACCACTCCGGGAGCTTATAGCCCTCGAGCTCGGGATAATCCTCGAAGTAGAGGCCCGGAGCGCCGGTCGCGGCGAGCAGCCCATTCCAGCTCCGGGCACGCGGGTAGGAGCGGTTCTCGAATGCGAGAAATGGCCCGTTGCTCGGCAAGCGCACGAAGAGCACCTTCACACCGCGCGCGTGCAGTTGCACGACCGCCTTGGCCATCCGCTCGATCTGCTCCTTTTCGGTCTTGAGCGCCGCCTCGGGCGAGGGATCGTCGGGGGATGGGTCGAAATTCTGCAGCCAGATGCGGCGCGCGAGCGCGCGATACTCCGGGTCGGTTTCGACCTTGCTCCACAGGTGAGTGTTGCGGTCGGCCTCGTTCATGGAGAGCTTGCGCACCCGGATGTGCTCGGGCAGGCCCGGACGCGCAGGCCAGCTCTGGCGCGCGAGCACGGTCTGCAGCGCGTAGTCAGTGTCGTCGAACGCCAGGTACGGCTCGATGAGGTGCATGGACAGCCACTGACCGATGCGCTCCGAGGGCGATTCGTTGCGGGTGTAGCGGATGGCGCCCGCGCGAAACTCGAAACCCGAGAAGAACAGATCCGGCGCGATGCCGATGAGCAGGCGGCCGGTGAATTTCGCATCCGCCGCGAGGTCTTCCGTGGCCTTGAGGGGCGAGGTGCCCTCGAAGGAGAGCTGGATCGGCCGGCGGCCGTCGAGCTTTTCCCACACCGGTAGCTGCACGTCGAAGAAGAGCCGGGAGGAGCCGAGGAGTACCGTGGCGTCTCCCTCGCCGGCATCGATGCGCCGGCGCTGGATCGCCCAGAGCCCGTAGGTGTTGTTGATACCCGGCCTCACCCCGTAGGCGCGCCAGTATTCCTCCCAACCCGCGAGCATCAGCAGGAGGAGCAGCGCGGCGCCGGCGAGGATCTTCCCCCAGGGCTGTGCGGGCACCGGGCGCACCGGCACCGGCTGCGCAATGCCGGGCCGATCCGCCGCTGTCTGACGCGCGTAGCGATCCCAGGTACTCTTGCGCGCGTGGCCGCGCGTCAAGGCGAGCGCGCTGTCAGAACTGGAAGTAGATGAAGGCATTCCCAGCTCCCTGGGCGGCGATGATCGCAAAGGCCATGAGCGCCCAGACGAGGCACACGGCCACAGCCGGCGCACGCGCCACCATCGACTCGAGGGTGCGACCACGCATCAGCCAGTGAGTGATCAGCATGCCGCCGATGATCACGGCGACTGTCACGAGATTGAAGGTGCTCAGAATCGGCCTGGCGCCCGCGTTCTGACCGAACATGCCCCGCAGCACGAGCCAGGCCTTGCCGAAGGTCTTGGCGCGGAAGAACACCCAGGTCACGTTGACCAGCGTGTAGGTGAGGAGCCCGAGCGCCACGAACATGAGCGGCCCGGGGCGATAGTTGGGGAAGCGCGCTCGCAGCGCCCGCTCGATCGCGAGATACACCCCGTGCAGCCCGCCCCAGGCGACGAAGGTCCAGTTGGCCCCGTGCCAGAGGCCCCCGAGCAGCATGGTCGTCATGAGCGCCGCGTAGGTGCGGCGCGCGCCGTGGCGATTGCCCCCGAGCGGAATGTAGAGATAGTCGCGCAGCCACGAGGACAGCGTGATGTGCCAGCGGCGCCAGAAATCCGAGAAGCCGACCGCCGCATACGGGAAGCGGAAGTTGTCCGGCATGGCGAACCCGAGACACAGCGCCGCACCTATCGCGGTCGTCGAGTAGCCGGCGAAGTCGCAGAAGATCTGGCCGCTGAAGGCGAGCGTGCCGGCCCAGGCATCGAGCGTGCCGGGCAACTTGTCGCTGTCGTAGATGCGCTCGGCGGCGCCGGCGAGGAAGCTGTCGGCGAGCACGATCTTGTTGAAGAGGCCGAGCGTCATGAGCGCGAGCCCGAAGCGCAGCTGCTGCGCGTTGGCGCGGCGCGGCTCGGCGAACTGCGGCACGAGCTCCGTCGGGCGCATGATGGGGCCGGCGACCAGGTGCGGGAAGAAGGTCACGAAGAGCGCGTAATCGAGCAGGTTCTGTGCGGGCGCCGCCCGGCGCAGGTACACGTCGAGCGTGTACGACATGGTCGCAAAGGTATAGAAGGAGATGCCGACCGGGAGCACGATGTCGTAATGGGCCGGATGATAGGCGACACCCAGGGCCGCCATCAGCGAGCCGAAGTTATCGAGCAGGAACTGCCCGTACTTGAAAAACCCAAGCATCCCAAGGTTGGCGCTCACCGAGAGCAGCATCCAGGCGTGCCGGGCCGCGGGGCGGCGCGCCTTGACGAGCCCCTGTGCGGCGTACCAGTCGACCACCGTCGACACCCACAGCAGGATGACGAACGGCGGGTTCCACGCCGCGTAGAAGAGGTAACTCGCGACAGCCAAGTTGATCTTCTTCGTGGTCCAGGAGAAAGGCAGCGAGTGCAGCGCGAGCACGCACGCGAAGAACACGACGAACGTGAGCGAGTTGAAGACCATGTGATCCACCGCCCGCGCTTGCGTCGGGTCGGCAGACTCTCCTCTTGGAACCCCCTAAGGCTCAGACATCATGACCGAGAGTGGCCGCGTTGTGCAAACTCGGCGGATGAGCGCGCGCCGCGCCGGTGCCGGATCCAGTAGCTCGCGGTGAGGACGCCGAGGAACGGCAGCCCGAACACCAGCGTCATGCGGAACGCGTCGGTGAATGCCGTGGTCAGCAGAATCGCCGCCATGAGCGCGGCGCCGAGGAGCGTCGTCGCCGGATAGCCGAACATGCGAAAGCGCAGCGGCCCAGCGCCGGCGCGCGAGCGCTCGCGGCGGAAGCGATAGTGGGTGACGAAGATCATCAGCCACGCGAACATCGTGCCGAAGGCCGAGATCGACACCATGAGGATATACGCCGATTTGGGCGAGACCACGCTGAGCACGGCCGCGAACGCGATGCCGAGGCTCGAGAGCAGCAGCGCCTGCACCGGAACGCCGCGGCGACTGAGCGTGCCGAAGCGCCGCGGCGCATGGCCGGCGCGCGACAGGCTGAACATCATGCGGGTGGTGATGTAGAGCTGGCTGTTCATCGCCGAGAGTGCCGCGACCAGGATGACGAAGTTGAAGATGCCGGCGGCGCCCGGCACCCCGAGTGCGCGCATGACCCTGACGAACGGGCTCTCTTCGATGCCCGCGGCGGTCCACGGCACGATCGCCAGCACCAGCGCGAGCGTCAGAAGATAAAACAGGATCAGCCGGAATACCGTCGAGCGGAACGCGCGGCTCACGGCGACCTCGGGCTGGGCCGCCTCGCCCGCGGCGACCGCGATCATCTCGACGCTGAAGTAGCTGAATATCGCGATGATCACCGCGACCCACACGCCCCACGCCCCCTTCGGCAGGAAGCCGCCGTAGGCGGTGTAGTTGTGAAAGCCGACCGCGGCGGCGCCGCCGCCCGCCCCCGCCTGCGCGCCGGACGCGCGCAGCACGATGAAGCCCGCGAGCACGATGAAGAGCACGATCGCCGTGACCTTGATCGCCGAGAACCAGTACTCGACCGCGCCGAAGACGTTGACGCTGCGGGCGTTCACCGCGATCAGGAGCGCCGAGAACCCCACGATCGAGAGCCACCCCGGGAGCGAGGGAAACCAGAAGTGCATGTAGAGCGCGATCGCCGTCACTTCGGTCCCGACCGCGAGCACGTTGCCGGTCCAGTAGGCGTAACGCACGAGATAGCCGGTGAGCGGCCCGATGTAGTGCTCGGCATAGGCGCCGAAGGACCCGGAAGTCGGGTGGGCGACGGTCATCTCCGCGAGACACCCCATGAGCAGCAGCGCGATCAGCGCGCCGATCACATAACTCACGAGCACGCCGGGACCGGCGAGACCGATCGCGAAGCCGCTGCCGAGAAAGAGCCCGGTGCCGATCGCGCCGCCGATGGCGATCATGGTCATGCGGCGTGCGGTGAGGTCCCGCCGCAAGCCGCGCTCGCGCTCGATGATGTAGTCGAAGCCGCCCTCACCGGCGCTCATGTCCCCCCCGAGCACTGATGCACCGCGGGCGCTTCTAGCTGCGCAGTCGCAGACCCTGCGGATCGTACAGCGCCTGCAACCGCACGGTCGCGGTGCGCATCTCGCCGAGGATATCGATCTCGAAGCGCGCGCCTTCGCGCGCGAGCTCGGCCGGCACGTACCCGGCGGCGAGGCTGCGGTCGACGCAATGGCCGTAGGCGCCGGAAGTCACGTAGCCGACCGCGGCGCCCTCCTTCATGATCGACTCGTAGCCGACCACTTCCGCATCGGCCTCCGCCACCTCCATGACCACGAAGCGCCGCTTCGCACCCAGGGCGCGCTCGGCGAGCGCGGCCGCCCGGCCGGTGAATTCGGATTTCGAGAAATCGACGAAGCGGTCGAGCCCCGTCTCGCCCGGCGTGTGGTCCGGCCGGAAGTCCCTGTTGAATGAGCCGTACGCCTTCTCGAGGCGCAGCGACGAGAGCGCGCGGCCGCCGAAATGCGTGAGTCCCAGATCGTGGCCCGCCGCGAGGATGTCGTAGTAGAGCGTCGCGAAGTAATCGGGGGTGATCCAGACCTCGTACCCGAGCTCCCCCGTGAATCCGGCGCGCGTCAGGATCGCGGGCGCAAAGCCGACGGCGGTCTCCTGGACGTCGAAGAGCTTGAAGGCGCTCGCCGAGAGGTCGAGGCGCACCAGCTTCTGCAGGAGCTCCCGCGACTTCGGGCCCGCGATCGAGAAGCCGCAGAGGGTCGAGGCCGCCGAGCGCAGGAAGACATCGGGCGGCGGGTCGGAGGCTGAGAACCAGCGCAGGTGGAACTCCTCGGCGAACCCCGATCCGACGATGAGGAAGCGATCGTCGGCGAGACAGGCGATCGAGAGGTCGCCGACGATACGGCCCGCGGGATTCAGCATGGGCGCGAGCGCGAAGCGTCCGGGCCTCGGGATCCGCGAGGCGAACACCCGGTCGAGCCAGGCGCGCGCGCCGCGGCCCGTGACCTCGTACTTGCCGTAGTTGGTGGTCTCGTAGAGACCGACGGCGCTGCGCACCGCGCGACACTCGGCGCGCACGATGGGGAAAGCCTCGGAGCGGCGATAGGTCGGGGTCTCCACCCCCGCCACGCCGGGCGGGGCGAACCAGAGCGCCTGCTCGAGCGCGAAGTTGGCGCCCATGACCGCACCGGCCGCCTTCAAGCGCTCGTAGATCGGCGAGCGGCGCACCGGGCGCGCCGCCGTCAGCTCCTCGTTCGGGTAAGCAAGGCGGAAGCGCCGCGAGTAATTCTCGGGCACCTTGAGGGAGGTGTATTTCGGGGTGGCGAAGGCGCCGAATCGCGCCACGTCCATGGAGAGGATGTCCTGGCCCGGATCACCCTCCGCCATCCAGCGCGACAGCATGAGCCCGATCCCCCCACCCTGGCTGAAGCCCGCCATGACGGCGCAGGCGACCCAGAAATTCCTGACACCGCGGACCGGTCCGATGAGCGGATTGCCGTCGGGGGCGAAGGTGAAGGGCCCGTTCACCGCCTTCCGGATGCCGACGCGCCCGAGCGCCGGGAAGTGCCGGAAGCCGACCTCGAAGGAGGGAGCCAGCCGCTCGAAATCCTCGGGCAGGAGCTGCATGGAAAACTCCTCCGGGGTCTCCATCGGCGACCAGACGACACCGTTCGACTCGTAGGTGCCGATCAACGCCCCGCCGCGCTCCTGGCGCAGGTAGATCTCGCCGGAATAGTCGGTGGTGTTGACGATCTCCCGATCGCGGCCCTCGAGCTCCGGGAGATCCTCGGTGATGAGGTAGTGGTGCTCCATCGCCAGCACCGGCAGCTCGATCCCGACCATGTGGCCGACGTCGCGCGCCCAGAGTCCCGCGCAGTTGACTACGTGCTCGGCGTGCACCGTGCCCTTGTCGGTCACGACGTCCCAGCTGCCGTCGCGCCGCGCCGTGAGCGCGAGCACCCGCGTGAAGCGCTCGGCTTGGGCGCCGAGCGCTCGTGCCGCCTTGACATAGGCGTGGGTGGTGCCGGAGGGGTCGCAGTGCCCGCCGTCGGCGCGCCACAGCGCGCCGATGAAGTAACCGGGGTCGATGAGCGGATTCAGCCGACATGCCTCCGCGAGCGGGATCATCTCGGTCTCCATGCCGAGGTAGCGGGCTCGCGAGCAGATGAGCTTCAGGCTGTCGAGCTCGCCGGGGGTCGCCGCGAGCATCAGCCCGCCGTTCGGGTGCAGCCCGCAGGACTGGCCGGAGGCCGCCTCGATCTCGCGGTACAGGTCGATGGTGTACTTCTGCAGCCGCGAGATGTTGGCCTCGCCGTTGAAGGTGTGCATGCCGCCGGCCGCATGCCAGGTCGAGCCCGAGGTGAGCTCGCTCTTCTCGAGCAGCAGCACATCGCGCCAGCCAATCTTCGCCAGGTGATACAGCACGCTGGCGCCGACCACCCCGCCGCCGATGACTACGGCTCTCGCGGAACTCTTCATTCCGGCTCATCTCCCGGCGGCGGTGCGACCGCCGACAACTCCGCAACAGTAACATCCGGTCCCGCCGCAAGCCCGAAGGGCCGGCCGGTGGCGGTGAGCCACTCGCGCACGTGACGCGCGGTGCTCGCCGGGGTGAGGAGCACGAGCCCCGCGGGCAGCCGCGCGAGGATCACCGATACCTGCGCCATGAGGGTGGCGGCGGCGCGACCCCGAGGGAAAAACTCAGGGTCCAGATCCAGGCGGCAGCCACGGCTCAAGACCGCGCCCACCTCGGATCCGGCGAGACGCAAGGCCACGAGCCCCGAGGAATGATCGATCGCGGCCGCCACCCCGGCGCAGGCCCGCTGCCAGCGCGCGGACTGTGCACCCGGGGAGTCCGGCGGCAGCATCATCAGCCAGCGTCCGGGCCGCACGCAGAGCGAGAGCTGACCGGACCCCGCCGCCACCCGCCCGGGCGCGGCCAGCTCGAGGCCGAGGCCGCGCGCGATGCCCGAGAGCTCGCTCGCGCGGGCACGGAACGCGGCGAGCTCGACGATCTCGACCGCGCAGGCGGCGAGCTCGACGCCAGGGGCCTCACTCGCCGCACCCAGGGCCTCACGCGCGGACACGCAGGTTCTCCGGATCGAGCATGTGGGAGCTCGTGATTTCGAGCTCGGTGCTCTCGCCGTGCACGGGCGAGAGAGCGGTGAGACGCCTTCCGATGCGCCGCCGGCCGCCGGCCACGAGGGCGAGTCCCACCCAGCTCCCGAGCTCGACCGAGGGGGTCGATGAGGTCACGTAGCCGAGACTCGCGGCGCGTCCCTCGGGGTCGAGGAGCTGCAGGCCGTTGCGCAGCGGGAGCGTGCGATCGACGGGGCGCACGCCGACGAGCTGCAGCCGGTCGGGCGCGGCGAGGCCCGGGCGCTGCGAGAGCGCGCGGCCGATGAAATCCCCGTGCGGCTTCAGCAGCCGCTCCAGGCCGAGATCATCGGCGCTCGTGTTGCCGTTGAGCTCCGCGCTCGTCACGTGCCCCTTCTCGATCCGGAGCGTATTGAGCGCGTCGAGGCCGTAGGGCTTGATGTTGCAGGGCCTGCCCGCCTCGAGCAGCGCCGACCAGGCTGCGAGCGCGGATCGCGCCGGGACTGCGATCTCGTAGGCCAGCTCACCCGAGAAGGAGATGCGGAAGAGCCGCCCCGGAATCCCGGCGATGACGGCATGGCCCGCCGCCATGAACGGAAATGACTCGGTGGAGAGATCGACCCCTTCGCACACCCCCGCCACCACCTCGCGCGAGCGGGGACCGGCGACGGCGAACTGCGCCCACTGGTCCCCGACGTCGGTGAGCAGCACGTCGAGGTCGGGGCACACCGCCTGCAGGTGGAACTCCATGTGCTCGAGGACCGCCGCCGCATTCGCGGTGGTGGTCGTCACCACGAAATGCTCCGCGGCGAGCCGCGAGGTCGTGCCGTCGTCGAACAGCATCCCGTCCTCGCGCAGCATGATGCCGTAGCGCGCGCGCCCGACCTTGAGCGTCGAGAACGTGTTGGCGTAGATCAGGTCGAGGAAGCGCGCGGCATCGGGCCCCTGCACGTCGATCTTGCCGAGCGTCGAGACGTCGGTGATCCCGACCGAGCGGCGCGCCGCGCGCGCCTCGGCGAGCACCGCGTCCCAGCCCGGCTGCGGCGAGTACACGAGCGGCCGCAACCACAGTCCGGTGGGCACGAACCTCGCCCCCGCGCTCTCGTGCCACTCGTGCAGCGGCAGGCGGCGCTTCGGCTTGTAGTGCTCCCGCACCTCGGCCCCCGCCAGGGCTGCGAAGGGAACCGGCTCGAGGAACGGTCGGGGCTTCGTGAGCCCGACCTCGGCAAGCGGCACGCCGCGCGCCTGCGCGAGCACGGCGCTGCCGACGAGAGCCCCGATGCGACCCTGATCGGTCCCCATGCCATGGGTTGTGAAGCGCTTCATGTGCTCGACGTGCTCGTAGCCCTCGCGGGCGGCGAGGCGCACGTCGGCGCTCGTGACATCGTTCTGCAGATCGACGAAGGCCTTGCCGCGCGCGGGCACCTCCCAGAGCGCGGTGATCGCCGTCGTCTCGGTATCGGGCGGCAGCTCCGCGGCCAACCCGGCCCCGGACGGCGCGCGACCGAGCTCGGCGGCGATCGCGCCCGCCGCGCGCTCGCCGTCCCGGGCCGCGGCAGCAAGTCCAAAGACGCCGCGCGCGGCCCCCGCCACCTGACCGATCGCGGGAGCCAGATCCGGGGTGAAGGCGGCGATCGCTTCCCGCCAGTTGAGCGGCGCGCCCAGCTGGCTCGCGAGCGAGGTCGCCGGTGAATAGCCGCCGGACATCAGGAGGCAATCGGCCTGCAGCCAGCGCCGATGACGTCCTCCGAGGTCTGCAATTCTGACCGCGCGAACCCCGCGGCGGCCCGAGACCGCGGCGACGAGGGAAGCGGCGTGCACCTCGACACCGAGCGCATGAGCGCGCTCCGCTGCGAGGGACTTCTCGCGCGCCTCGATCACGCCGGCGCAGGTGATGCCGGCCTCGAGCAGCGCGAACAGCGTCTCGTAGGCCTCGTCGCTGTTCACGAAGAACGCCGGCCGCTGACCCACGGCGACGCCGTAGTGGCGCAGAAATTTGAGCGCCGCGCCCGCGAGCATGACGCCCGGGGTGTCATTGCCGGGGAAAGCAATCAGCCGCTCGAGCGCACCCGTGGCCAACACCACACGCCGCGCGCGCACGATGCGCAACCGCTCGCGCAACCCTCCGAAGCGGGCCGATTCCTCGGGTGAGAGTGTCTCGAGAGCGCCGAACACCCCATGCCCGTAAGCTCCGAGCACCGTGGTGCGGGGCAGGCAGCGCATGCTGCTCAAGCCGCGCAGCGCCGCGCAGACCTTCGCGCGCCAGGAGTCCCAGCGCCCATCGAGGAGCGAGCCGCCCCCTAAGGCCACGTCCTGCTCGGCGAGCAGCACCCGAAGTCCGCGCGCGCCGAGCCAGTGCGCCGCGGCGAGTCCGGCGGCGCCTGCGCCCACCACGAGGACATCCGCGTGCTCGTGCAGCGTCTCGGCGGGACCGGCGTGATCGGCCACGATCGGCTCGAGTCGGCCCAGGCCCGCGGCGCGCCGGATGAGGGGCTCGTAGACCCGCTCCCAGGCCCAGCCGGGCGCCATGAACGTCTTGTAGTAAAAGCCCGCAGGCAGGAAACGCGCGAAGATATCGGCGACCGAGCCGAAGTCGAGCGCGAGTGACGGCCAGCGATTCTGGCTTTCGGCCGTGAGGCCCTGGTGCAGCGCGAGCGTCGTGGCGAGGCGGTTCGGCTCGCGCCCGTCGGGCCCGATGACGTCGATGAGCGCGCACGGCTCCTCGGGTCCTGCCGTCACGATCCCGCGCGGCCGATGGTATTTGAAGCTGCGCCCGAGCACGCGCACGCCGCTGGCGAGCAGTGCCGAGGCGAGCGTGTCACCCGCGAGGCCGGACATACGCCGGCCGTCGAAGCGAAAGCCGACCGGCCGCGTGGCGTCGGTCAGAAGGCCTTGGGCGATGCGGCCGGGACCCCTCATCGGCCGAGCGAGTCTCCGGGCCCGCCGACCGCGCGAATCTCGTGGCTCAGGGTGTGGCGCAGGACCTTGAGGAGCCTGCGGCAGCCGCCCACGTGCAGCCACCACTCGAGGTGCCAGCCGCAGCGGTTCTCGCGCGCATAAACATAGTGGGTGAAGGCGGTGAGTCCGGCATCGCCCGCGGGCCGCTCGCGGCTGGCATCTCCCCGATAGCGGAACTCGGTTTCGTCACGCTCGCCGCACCACGGGCAGGGAATGCGAAGCATGGGCCTTGAGCTCAGTGCGCGTAGGGAAAGGGACCCGCGCCGCGCTCGTCCACGGTCCGCCCGGCGGCGAAGCGCCGCAGGTCCAGATGGGAGGCGAGGGGGTGCGGCTCGTCGCGCGCGATGAGATGCGCCGTGGTGAGCCCTCCGGCCGGGATCGCCTTGAAGCCGCCGTAGCACCAGCCGCCGTTCAGGATCAGCCCCTCGAGCGGCGTCTTCGAGATGATCGGCGAGCCGTCCATGCTCATGTCCATGACACCGCCCCACTGCCGCAGCACCCGGACCCGCGCGAGCCCCGGCAGCAGCGTCACGGCCGAGGCGGCGACCTCCTCCGCCATCGGGAGCGTCCCGCGCTGGCCGTAGCTGTTGTAGCCGTCGATGGCGCCGCCGAACACCAGTCCGCCCTTGTCGGACTGGCTCACGTAGAAGTGTCCGGCGCCATAGGTGAGCACGACGTCGAGCACGGGCTTCAGAGGCTCGCTCACGAAGGCCTGCAGCACGTGGGTCTCGATCGGCAGCTGCAGTCCGACCATCGCCGCGAGGCGCGAGGAATGTCCCGCTACCGCCAGGCACACGATCTCGGCGCCGATCGCACCCCGGGTGGTCTCGACACCACTCACCCGCGCTCCTTCGCGACGGATGCCGGTGACTTCGCAGTGCTCGATGACGTCCGCGCCGGCCTCCGAGGCCGCCCGTGCGTAGCCCCAGGCGACCGCATCGTGCCGAACGGTGCCGCCGCGGCGCTGCAGGAATCCGCCGAGCACCGGATAGCGGCCGTTGTCGAGGTCGACGAGCGGCACGAGCTCCTTCACCTCCTCGCGACTCAGCGCTTCGGCGTCCACCCCGTGCAGGCGCATCATGTTGGCACGGCGCGTGAAGAGGTCGCGCTGCGCCTCGGTGTGAAACAGGTTGAGCGTGCCGCGCTGGCTCACCATCGCGTTGAAGTTGAGCCGCTGCTCGAGAGTCTCCCAGAGCTTCAGCGAGAACTCGTAGAAGCGGATGTTCGCGGGATGAAAGTAGTTGGAGCGGATGATGGTCGTGTTGCGCCCGACGTTGCCGAGCCCGATCGGGCCCCGCTCGAGCACCGCCACGTCCCGGATGCCGTACTCGGCGGCGAGGTAGTAGGCGGTCGCCAGCCCATGGCCGCCCCCGCCGACGATCACCACGCGATAGCGCGGGCGCGGCGCCGCCTTCGCCCAGGCGCGCGACCAGCCGCGCTGGCCGGTGAGACCCTCGAGAAAGAGCCGCCATCCCGAGTAGCGGCCGCTCGAGGCGCGCCCGGCCTCGAGAGGGGCCGGTGGGGATTTCGCCGCGGGGCTCATCGGTCGGCCATCATAAGGTGCGGCGTCGATCCGCACACGCGCGGGAAGCGGCGCCCTTGACGCGCACGCCGGCAACCGACAGTGTGCGCCGCTGTGCGCGAGCCTTCTGCGCCCGCTACGGGGATGGCGCCTGGCCAACATGCTGAAGTCGCTGTGCGTCGCGGCGGTCCTCGCCCTCGGCGCCTCGCCCGCGCTGGCGGCGGCGGTGGTCGTCTCCTCGAAGCTCTCGAGCGAGTCGGCGATGATCGGGCAGATGATCCGGCTGCTGCTGAAAGCGCATGGCATCGAGAGCGTGGACCGGACGAAGATCGGCGCGACGCCGGTCGTGCGCAAGGCGCTGCTCTCGGGCGAGATCGATCTTTACGTCGAGTACACCGGCAACGCCGGCTTCTTCTTCAATCGCGCCTCCGATCCCGCCTGGAAGGACCTCGAGCGGGGCTACGCGCTCGGCGCGCAGCTCGACTACGCGGCCAATCGCATCGTGTGGCTCACGCCTGCCCGGGCGAGCAACGCCTGGGCGCTCGCGGTGCGCCGCGACCTGGCGGAGGCCAACGGGCTTCGGACCTTGAGCGATTTCGGCAGGTGGGTGACGGCAGGCGGCCGGGTCGTGCTCGCCTGCTCCGCGGAATTCGCCAATGCCGGGACGCTGCGCTCGCTCGAGCGCACTTACGGCTTCACGCTGCGCCCGGAGCAGATGATCGTGCTCGCGGGCGGGGAAACCTCGGCAACCATCGGCGCCGCAGCCGCACGCACCAACGGCGTGAACACGGCGATGGTATACGGCACGGACGGCGGTATCGTGGCGGCGAGCCTCAAGATCCTCGAGGATGACCGGCACGAGCAGCCGGTGTATGCGCCGGTGCCGCTCATCCGCGAGCCGGTCCTGAATGCCCACCGAGAGATCGCTGCCATCGTGAAGCCGCTGATGGAGAGCCTGGGGACCGACGCACTGCAGCGGCTCAATGCGCGCGTGCAGATCGACGGCGAGTCCGAGCAGTCGGTCGCCGAGGACTACCTCCGGGCGAAGGGC
>Ga0209471_1001730_pt1 | contig 12820 bp, 9 predicted proteins | sample GraSoiAngelo_128_FD_185885 | JGI IMG/M metagenome (GOLD analysis project Ga0209471, IMG submission 185885) | Grasslands soil microbial communities from the Angelo Coastal Reserve, California, USA - 14_0927_12_20cm (SPAdes) (version 2) | ecosystem: Environmental > Terrestrial > Soil > Grasslands ...
CTTCGTTGCTCACACACTCCAAGGTGGCCAACGCGTCAACATTGTCCGGGTCCGTCGGATCGGACTTCGCCAGGAGCTGCGGATAATCGTAGGTGGCGGGCGTCGTCACCAGCCCTCCGATGGAAAGCTGCCACGAGGCCGCGTCGACCGTCGGGTCGATCACGTTCTTCGTGACGACGTAGAACTCCGACGTCGGCGTGACTTCTTTCGCAAACATCTCGGCAATCGATGCGAATACAAGTCGACCCTTCTTCATGGAGAGGCTGGCGAATCCGTAGATCGCCAGGATGGCAAGGGCGATCGCGCCGACGCTACCTGCGAGGAACTGTCGTCGGCTGAGGCTGAATCCGTCCGGATATCGCGGGGCAACCTCGACGAAGGCGTAGTCGAGCACGGCGGCGTACACCCAGGAACCAAGGACTTGGCTGAAGGACGCGAAACCAGGTCCGACGGAGGTCTTCGAACCGAAGAATCCCGCGTCGATGAGCGGGAGGATCCCGAGGAGGATGATCCCTGCCGACGTGAGGGTGAAGAAGGCGATCACGAACCATCGTCGTTTCAGCCACCTCTGGACCCGCCAGAATAGAGTCGCATAGATTCCTGGAAGGATCAGAAAGACGACGACGGCGGTGAGGAGCGCGAGGAGCTTGGCTCCCTCCCCCAGGGTGCGGATGAAGAACGACTCGAACTGGCCGGGAATCCGGCCGACGGTGAAGTCGACCGCGACTTCGGGCAGGAATAGCCCAAGGCCGAGCATGCGGAGAATGAGGGTGATGATCAGAGCGCCGCCTCCCGCGATCGCTCCCGCGGCAAAGCGATGCCATGGAAACCGGCGGACGAATGCCGAGATCGACTTCAGCGCGGCGACCACGGCGGCCGAACGCGCAGCGCTTCGTTTGAACCTATGCCAGCCTTGTGAATCGCGACCAATTCTTTATCTATCCCGAGGCTCGTGCTCCGAGCTCGAGCATGCCCGTCTCGTTCAGTTCCCAGATGCGAGTGGGCCAGCGGCTCGCCCTCACCGTGTTCTGGACGGTCATCTTCGTGCTGGGCCTCGGCCTCGGACTCCTCGTCGGACTGTCGGGCCTGGCCGACCTCGTGCAGCGGGCATCCGCTTCCACGACGGAGGCCCGGACCCTGGTCGTCGCCGTCTCCGTCGCGATGACCCTCAGCGGCTTGTGGGGGATTGCGGCGAGCCACCGGAATTTGAAACATTCCGTTGACTTGATCGCCGAAGTCGATCGCGCCCGGACGGAGACAATCGCCCTCGAGTCGACACGCTACGCACAGCCTCCAAAATAGGATGTCCTCCGGGTGGCGGAGAGATCGGGCGGCATTCCGGATCCGACCGAACGCCCTCGAACGTGTGGGATCGCTCCCCTAACGGCGGGTTTGATTCAGCGAGCCTTCCATCAGGCGCAGATACAAGAACACCGGTTCTCCGAGTTTGGCGACCTCTCGTCCCTTGTCCGTCAAGGAATACTCGACTCCAGGAGGCCGCGTGTCGATCACGGCGCGGTGAACGAACCCCAGACCTTCGAGCCGCGCGAGCTTCAACGAGAGGACCCGGGCACTGATGTCTCCTAGGGCTTTCCGAAGTTCCTGGAAGCGCGCTACGCGCGCCGAGTACAGGAACGTCAGGATCTCGACCGACCACTTGCCGAACACGGTTCGAGCGATGCGGATGTTCAGCCGTGCGCGATCGTTGTTCGTCGTCGCGGCGACCCCGCTCCGTTCGATCACCTCGCGGGAGAATTCCAAAGAACGATCCGAAAAATCCCGGAAGAGGGAGGCGAGGGCGGGGCTGATCTCGACGAGGGCTTCCCCTTTCGGGCCGGTCCGAACACTGGCCTTCCGGGAGTTACGCTCTTTTTTTCCCTTGGACGTCTGCGAATCCTTGCGCTCCATGAGCCTTTTCCGAGGTCGAAAAGAGGACCCTTCCACCGACGGGCAATCGCTCCGGACGGAAGAACTCTTCCACTTGTTACCGATTGGTAACATACTCACGGCCGGCCCACTATTCAATTCACTTTCCGACGCGCCATGTCGGCGGCGGATGAAGTGTGTCCTCGTATTTTCCATCGTGCTCGCGTCCGTGGACCGGGCGGCAACCTTCGAGAGCGTCGACCTGTCGGTGCCCGTCGGATAAGGATTACCCTCTTCCTGCGCGGGGGCCGCTGCTCAACGACCCCCGCTCCTTTCTTTTTTCGGGAGTCCGCCTTTTCTGGTTCGCCCCGCGAGCGCCGGTGATATCCGTCCTGCTGCCATGCAGGTTCGGGGAATGGGCATGACCGCCGAACGTCAGAAGATCCGCGCCGCCGAGTGGCTGTATCGCTGGAACCTGAGCAGCAGCATCATCGGGATCGTCTTCACGATCCTCACCTTCATGGGTGTCTTCACCCTCGTGCTCGGTCCGATTTTCACGGAGCGGTTCGGCTTCACGTACTTCCAGACCGCGCTCCTCCTGTTCTTGTTCGTCCTCGGGGTCATCATCGGCTTCGGCGTGTACTTGGACAAGGTGATCCACTTCTGGTCGGCGCAGGCGACCGTCGCGACGACGCGAAATCCGTATCTGGTCTCGGCCCTTTACCAGAAAGAACTGCTTTCCTTGGTGTACATCCAAGTTCCTGTCCTGAAGAGCTTGCGGGCGCTCGTCGAGGCGCAGGCCATGGACGAATCGAAGAAAGGGGTCTTCCTCGCCGAGCTGGACCGTTCCCTCGCCAAGGTCGAACAATCGATTCGGGAGAAGAGCTGGCCGATCGAGCCCCACGAGCGCGTGTATTGAGGCCTACGTCGCAGCCGCCTCTCCCAAGATCTTGCCGTCTCGAATCTCGAGGATGCGGTGCGCGATCTGGGACACCCGCGCGTCGTGCGTGACGACGACAATGGTCTTTTCGAATTCCTGATTCATCCGCTGAAAGAGGTCGAGCACCTCCTGTCCCGTCTTCGTGTCCAGTTCTCCCGTCGGCTCGTCCGCTAGGAGCAGGCTCGGATCGTTCGCGAGGGCCACCCCGATCGCGATCCGCTGTTGTTCGCCACCGCTCAGCTCATCCGGTCGATGGACGGCCCGCTTCGTCATCCCGACGAGCTCAAGCAATTCCTTCGTGCGCCTGGACCGGGCCGACGGCCCTTTCCCCGCCAAGCGCATCGGCAACTCGACGTTCTCCTCGGCGGTCAGCGTGGGGACGAGGTTGAAGAACTGGAAGATGAAACCGACCTTCTGCAAGCGATACCGAACGAGATCGGCATCGCTAAGGTCGACCAGGTTCGACCCGTTCACTTCGATTCGTCCCGCGGTTGGCCGGTCGATTCCGCCGAGCAGGTTCAAGAGGGTCGTCTTTCCACAACCGGACGGACCTCGCACCGCGACGAGCTCCCGGTCGGAGACCGCCATGTCGAGCCCCCGAAGGGCGATGACCTCAGACTTTCCCGCGCGATACACCTTGATGACATCCTTCGTTGTCACGTTGGGCATCCTTAGCCTCCTCGAAGTTTCAGCACCTGAGCGACATTCATTCGTGCCGTTCGGAGGGACACCAGCACGGCGGAGAGGAGCATCGCAGCGGGACCGAGTAGGACGAGGAGCAGTGCTTCGAGGGGGAAGACGAAGAAATAGGGGACCAAGGGCGCGAGAGAACCCGGGGGTCCGGCCGTGATAAACTGGGTGGCGAAGAACGCGGTGCCGATTCCCACGGACGCTCCGATCGCAAGCCCGACGAGCATGATCACGAACGCCTCTCCCACAAGGAGCTTCGCCGTTTGCCAGCCGCTTGAGCCCCGCGCGATGATTGCCGCAAACTCGACATCCCGCTCCAGGCTGGCCGCATAGAGGATGAGGCCGATGCCCACGGTCAGAATGATGCCGATGAACACAAGTTCCATGGAGATGAATTGATAAAGCGCGCGAGCGAAGGGGTTCGACGTCAGGGCCTCGATCTGTTCGTCGGCGACTGCGACGTACCCGACGTTCGGATCAGAGGTGATCACCGGCTTCACGGTACGCCAGCTCGCGCCGGGAGCGAGGTCGACGAGGTACACGTCCGAGTGCGAGTACGAGGCCCCGCTTTGGAGCGGGGCGAGGGTATCGAGGCTCCCAAAAATAGCCAAAGAGGAACCGAAGCTTGTTCCAGGAAGAGATCGGACGACCCCACCGACCGTCACATTCACTTGCACGACGAGAACGGTATTGTTCGAATTCATGATCGTCTCGGAGAGGTAGATGGGATCGCCGACCTCGACAAAGGCCTGATTGAAGTAGGCTTGCGAGATGAGCACCTGACCGGTCGTCGACAGGACGTTGCGCGCACTCTCTGAATTCCCATCCAGGAAGTACCAGGACTCGGGCTGTGCGACGGCGAAATATGATTTGGGATCGAATCCAAAAACGGTGGGACAGCAGTAGTTCACGTTTACGGAGTAGAAGCTGCGTATGAGGGCGGCTCCTGCGACGCCGGGAACGGCGGTGAGGTTCGGTTCCAGGTTCCTCTGCGAGTCGATGGGATGGACGGCCATGTCGGCACCGACCTGCGCGCGGATCTCCCGCACGGTATGTGCGTCCTGCGTCGCCAACGTAGAGAGGGTGAAAGTCCCGAACGCGATGCCAAGGGCGATGATAATCGCCACGTTCGACGAGCGCCGCGGGTTCCGGGAAAGATTTCGGCGGATGATGTGATAGAGCTCGCCCACGAGGGGTTTTGCCGCGTGGGAGAACCAGTCGTATACCTTGCCCGTCCCACGAGTGAGGAGGCGTGTCGAACCGACGATCAACATTAAGGGCACGAAGGGCAGGAGGAGGAAGGGAATGACCCCCATCAGAAATGTCAACAGGTTCGTCGGCGAGCCGCCCCGCCACCATACGAGGAAATAATCCAGCAATCCCACGCTCACGAGGACGATGTCCACTCTCGGGCTGTAATGGATTTTCGTCTCGCCGGGTGCATAATAGCGCAGGGTTTCGATGATCGGAAGGCCGGCGGTGCGCTTGGCGGACCGATATGCCACGGCGGCCATCAGAAGGATGCTTTCCAACGCGACGGCGAGGACCGTGTCGGCCGACAAGCTGAAGGAATCGTAAAGCGACGAGCCGGGCGTCGGGTTCACGATTCCGATCAGGAGCCGGCTGACGAGAACCCCGGCGGCCAGGCCGATCACCGCTGCGATCAGGCCTCCGAAAACGGCTTCTGTGAGCAGGAGTCCCAGAAGCTGACCTCGTCGGGCCCCACGCGTCTTCAGGATCGCGAGCTCTCGTCTTCGCTCCGCATGCCCCAGATCGACGCCGACGGCCCCGAGGTACACGCCCAGGAGCACGACGGGCGCCGAGAATATGAAGAACTGGATTCGCTGAGCCGCAATCCGGTTGTTGAAGTCCTGGATCCGAGAGAGGATGTTGTCCGAGACCGAAGAACCCTGGGACCCGAGGACCGTCTGGAGTCGACGCTGGAGCCGCTCGAGGTTCCGAGTGGTCAGGACCGTGTCGTACGGGCTCACGTACGCGGTTCGATCGATCCAGACCTCGCCGTTGAGCGTCTTCCCCGACGTGCTTGACTCGTTGAGCTGGGTCAAGAGCCAATCCGCATCCCGAATGTCGACGACGGCGATACTGCCCTCGTAAGAGTAGTTTGGCGGCGGTGAGCCAACGAAACCCGTCGGGAGGGTCGGCTCAATAATGGCGCGGACCGTCAGGTTCGTTCCGAAGGTTCTATTCGAGATAGCCACGACCCGCACGGAATCGCCGGGGCCGACTTTCAGGGTCGTCGCAACGTCCCTGGACAGGCCCACGGTCCCCCTCGGAAGCCTCAAGGAACCGGACACCTTTGAGTCCCGAATGAGGACCGGAGGCCGGTCCGGATTGATCGCGAGTGCTTGGGACACATAGTAGCTTCCCTCATAACCGCCCGAGGAATTTCGGAGTTCGAAGGCCAAAGGGGCCACGTTGCGATAGACGGAGACATTTACAACGCCTCCAAGTTCGAGGACGGCCTGCTCGAGGGTCGAGTAGTTCACCTGGTTAGGGCCGAAGGTATAGATGGAAAAGCTGAAATCCCCCGGTATTCCGGCCAGGGACGCGTCGAGCGTCGCTCTCGCAGACGAGTCGATGGCAATGAACGTCCCGGCGACAAAGGTGACCGCCAGCAAGACTCCCAGGATCGAGGAGATGGAGCGTCGTCGGTTGCGGAGGACATCGCGTGCCGCGTAGGGGAGAAGACCCAAGGTTCCCTCCACTCTTGCGCCTGAAAAAGGCAGTCAGGCTATAAGGGCGTTGCCGCCGTTCGGGAAACTCCGACCCTCGACGCGAAATCCCTACTTGGTCGCTCTCTACCGAAAGGAACTCCTCTCGCCTGTGTACCGCCAGTCCCCGTGCTGAAGAGCCCGCGGGCGCTGCACGAGAGGGCAGATGATAGACGAATAGAAAGCATGCCTTCTTGCGGAACTGGATCGCTCCTGCAAAGGTCGAACAGTCGAGCCGAGACAAGAGCTGGCCTGTCGAGCCTCGGGTCTCGTCTATTGACGGCTAAAGCTGTGCGCAAGCGCCGGTGGCTTTATAGACCGAAGGACATCTTGCGCATGGGGGGATACGATGCGCGTTGTGGAGGGTCGCTCAGGCTCGCGGCTGCGGCTATGGATTGGAGTTCTTGTCACGGTCCTCATGGTGGCGGCTTTCACGCCCGCGGTCCTCAACGGGTCCACGATGTCCGCGAAGTCCCAAACCATCCCGGCCGGTGTATCCTCGAAAGCCGTCGTGCTCGCCGGGGCCGGCCATTTCGCTCCGCCGCATTCCGACAGCGGATACGATGCGAACGGGAACGGCCTGTTCGACTTTCTCCTCGTGAACGCGAGCGTTCAGATAACGGCGCCGGGGAACTTTACCGTTTCCGGGACGCTCCATAAGGCAAATTCCACCCTGCAGATCCACAACTTGACGTCGGCAGGCCTTCCGGTGGGGCCCGCGAACCTCACGATCTGGTTCGATGGTCGGCCCATCAACCAGAGCGGCATCGATGGGCCGTACACGGTCGACCTCATCTTGGTCAACGAAACCTCCTCGCTGCTCGACATCGGCAAACACACCACGCAACCCTACAGCCATCTCGACTTCGATCCGATGCCCGCCTTCATGACTCCCCCTCATCCGGATTCCGGCCAGGACACGAATGGGAACGGTCTCTTCGACCTCCTGAACGTCGACGTCCAAGTCCAAGTGAATCTGCCTGCTAATTACAGCGTGAGTGCGTTCTTGCACACGGCGAATTCCACGCTCGCCTTGTTCGCCTTCGCCTCGGTGTTTCTCCCCATCGGGCCGGGATCGATTCGGGTCTCCTTCCCCGGATGGCCGATTAACCAATCGGGAGTCGATGGGCCGTATACCGTCGAACTGCAGCTCTACGAGAGCTCCACGGGCTTCCCCCTTGGGTCGAATACCACGACGACCCAGGCATACAGCCATCTCGACTTCGATCCGATACCCGCCTTCATGACTCCGCCGCATCCCGACTCGGGCGAGGACACGAACGGTAACGGTCTCTTCGACTTCCTGAACGTCGACGTCCAGGTCCATGCGAATCTACCCGACAATTACACCGTGAACGGGTTCTTGCACACCGCGAACTTCACTCTCGCCGAGTTCGCCTCCGGGTCGGCCTTCCTCCCGATCGGGCCGGGATCGATTCGGGTTCCGTTCGCCGGAGGACCGATCAACCAATCGGGAATTGATGGGCCGTATACGGTCGAACTTCAGCTCTCAGAGGCCGGGTCGTCCGTGCTCCTCGGGATGAATACCACGACGACGCAGGCGTACAGTCATCTCGCCTTCGATGGGCCCACTCCTGTCCCCCCGATTCAATCGTCTTCCGCCGTGACCACCCCGACGATTGACGGGGTGATCACGTCCGGCGAATGGAACGACTCGACCCTCGTCAACCTGACGGCGATTTCCGGGAACACACTACCCGCCTATCTTCTCGTGAAGAACAGTCCGACGATGCTCTACATGGCGTACGACGCCGTAGGGGACACGTCGTTGTCGTCGGCCGACGCCGCGGCGCTCGCGTTCGACACGGGGAATGATGCCGTGGCTTCGAACGGACATGAGGATCAGTTCGTTCAAGGCGGGTTCGGAGGGAATCCTTCGAATCAATCGCATTGGGTGTACAACAGTTCCTTGGGATACTGGAGTGTGGAGGACGCCCCGTACAACCCGGGTCTCCCGAACCATGCGGGACTTGCGAGCGCCTGGGGCTTCGGGCCGAGCCCAGCTCTCGGCGCGAACCACCGAATGTACGAGTTCGCGATTCCGCTCGCCCTGCTCGGAAGCGGTCCGAACCAAACCCTGGGGTTCTTCGGCGGGAGCCAGCAATCCCCAGGCGTCGCGGACTTCCCGCCCTTCCGCTACAGTCTCTGGCCCGTATTTTCCCTAGGGCCGATCCCATTGGCCTCCTACGGCGACCTAATTCTTGCCGGAGGCGGCGGCGACACCACGCCGCCAAGCATCGCGATCGACTCCCCGGCTCCCGGCGCGATTATCCCCGTCAATTCGATCACCGTGAACTGGAGCGCCTCTGATGTGGGCGTAGGACTAGACCACTTTGACCTGAGCCTGGATGGTGGGGCACCTGTCACGCTGGACGCGAACGTGACCTCATACACCGTGTCCGGTCTGTCCGATGGCAATCACACGGTCCAAGTCACGGCGGTCGACGGCGCAGGCAATGCAGCCTCGACCTCGGTTTCCGTGATTGTCGATACCACGCCACCGGTCCTCTCGATCACGTATCCCACCGCTGGCACTGTGTTCGGGTCCACCACCGTCGCCGTGGCCTGGAGCGCGTCGGATGCGGCTTCGGGTCTGGATCACTTCGAGCTGAGCGTCGACGGTGGGCCCGTGACGGTCCTGGGCCCCTCGGAGGTGAACTACACGTTCACGAGCCTGTCCCAGGGCTCTCATGTGGCAACCGTGGTGGCCTTCGACCTCGCCGGACACTCGACGGCCGCCACGCGCAGCTTCACAGTCGACACGGCCGCTCCTACGATCGTCCTCAGTGCCCCCGCGGCGGGCTATGTGTCAACGCGTAACGTGTTGGTCACCTGGACCGCCTCCGACAACGTCGGTCTGGATCATATCGAAGTCAGCTTGGACGGAGGTGCCCCGGTGACATTGGCCGCAAGCGCTACCAGCTACACGCTCACGGGCGTTCCGGATGGCCCGCATACGATTAGCGTCCTGGCGGTTGACCTGGCCGGATCGTCCACGTCCGATTCGGTGGATGTGACCGTTGACGCGACTTTACCGATCGCCTCGATCACGACTCCCATCTCTGGTCAGATCTTGGGAACGAACTCGGTCATGCTCACGTGGACCGCCTCCGATGCGACTTCCGGGATTGACCACCTCGAGGTGAGCGTCGATGGCGGTGTCGCGACTTCCTTGGCCGCGGGGACAACCTCGTACCCGTTCAGCGGCCTGTCCGATGGAAGCCACACCTTCCGCCTGCGGGCCGTGGATCGGGCTGGCAACTCCGCGACCACGGACGTGACCGTGATGGTCGATGTGACGAAACCCACCGCGTCGATCACATCGCCCGCCGCGTCTGCCTACTTGGCCTCTCATAGCGTCGTCGTGAGGTGGACCGCCGCGGACCCCACCTCGGGCATCGACCACTACTCGGTTGCCATCGACGGCGGTGCGGCTCTGACCGTTGATGCGACCGCGACCTCGTACACGTTCAGTGGCGTCGCGGATGGCCCACACACGATTCGATTGACCGCCGTCGATCGGGCCGGAAACACGGTCCTCGCCAGCGTGTCGGTCACGGTGGACACGGTCGACCCGACGATTTCCATCGTCGGCCCTGCGAGCGGTGCCGTGCTTTCGAGCTCTGCACCGACCGTCACCTGGACGGCGGATGACGCCACGTCGGGAATCGATCACATCGAGGTCCGCGTGGATGGCGGGTCCGCGCAGACTCTTTCCTCGGGTGCGACCTCCGATGCACTGAGCGGACTTTCGGACGGAACGCACACCGTGAACGTGACCGTCGTGGACAAGGCGGGCCATTCCAGCTCGAAGAGCGTGTCCTTCCGGGTCGACACCAGTTTCGTGAGCCCATCGGGACCGTACGGGATTGCAGGGTTGACATCGATCATGCTCCTGATCGTGGTCGTACTCGTTGCCGCGCTCTTGATCGTCCGCCGACGTCGGCGTCCGCGGGCGCCAACCTAGGCGGTGCCAGGTTCTCCGATTGAGGGGATCCGATTTCGGACTCCGCCCGTGTCCATGACGGAAGCGTTGGGCCCGAGCCTTAGGGTTGTCTCGATCGGAGACCAAGCCCGCCGAAGGACGGGACTAAGAACTTCCCCTTGGGCGCGAATCGCGCCGTCATGAAGAGCCGTTTCTACTACGCCGGAATTCGGGTTCGCAACCTGAGACGGTCGATCAATTTCTACACGAAGGCGTTCGGCATGAAGGTCGTCGCGCGAGGTACAATGCCCCATGGCGGAAAGTACGTGCATCTGGTGACCCCCGGCACCCGAATGCGGCTCGAACTAAACTGGTATCCCAAGGGAAGCCGCTTCTATGTCCCCTATCGAAAGGGGGAGGAGCTGGACCACCTGGCCTTTGTCGTGGACAATGTAAAGGCCGCATTCAAAGCCGTTACCCGAGCCGGCGCTACGGTCGCCGTGGACCCGGATCATTCGGAAGGGACCGAAGTCTACGTGAAGGATCCCGACGGCGTCTGGATCGAGTTGCTTGCGTAGATCTGGGTCTGCGTCTCGCAGAAGCCCAGGACGCGATGCGCCAGGACTCCTTTCACTTCAGAGCGAACTCGGCCTGATGTGTTTCTTCGTCGGCACCGCGACTGATTTTCCAGCGGTCCAAGTCCTCTTCAACCGACGTCTCCTGTGTCTCTCCCATGGACCGGTCTAGCCGCCGTTTGGTACATGAGCTCCGGCCCGGCAACTCCGGTGACCTCAGAAGACTATGGAGTCGACTTAGAGCTCCCCTCGTCCCGACGCTTCGCCCGATCGGCGGCGCGGACCCGCGGCAACCAATCGCCCGTCACCATGTACACGACCCGAAGCCCGATGTTGACGGCGTGGTCCGCGATGCGCTCGAAGTAGCGGTTGACCAGAAGGTACCGGGCGCCGGTTTCGATGTTCAGCTTGCCCTCCGTCATCCGGCGGACGATGTCCTTGAAGTTCTCGTCGTGTAACAGGTCCACCGCATCGTCGACCTCGATGATGTTCCGCACGGATTCCGCGTTGCGATGCACGAACGCCTCGATGGCGGTGTCGACCATCGTGATCGTCCGATCCGCCATCTCCTGGATCCGTGCGACGTCCGCCCGTTCGACGATGTGCCGGTCCCGGAACTGGAGGGTGAGTTCGCTCAGGTCCTTCCCGTATCGGCCGATTCGGTCCAGGTCCGTCGTGATCTTGAGCGACGTGGTGATCGTTCGGAGGTCCCGCGCGACGGGTGCGTGGAGGGCGAGCAGGTCGATGCACGTCCGTTCGATCTCGAGCTGGAGACCGTAGACCTCCTGATCCAAGGTGAAGACCTCCTGGGCGACCTCCGGATCGAGGCGCGTCAGGCCATCCACGGCCTTCCGAATGGACAGCTCGGCCAATTCCGCCAAGGTGACCATGTTCTCGTTCAGCTTATGCAGACCCTTCTCGAGGGCCTTCCGTTCTGCGGCTTGCGGCATCTACCCGAACCTCCCGGTGATGTACGATTCCGTCAAGGCCTCTCGCGGTCGCTCGAACAGCTCCCGCGTATTGTTGACCTCGATGAGTTTCCCTAGATACATAAAGGCGGTCGTCTCGGACACGCGGGCCGCCTGTTGCATGTTGTGCGTCACGACGACCAACGTGAAGTCCTTCTTCAGGTCGAAAATCAGGTCCTCGATTTTCGCTGTCGCGATGGGATCGAGGGCGGAGCACGGCTCGTCCATCAGGAGGACCTCCGGCTTGACCGCGAGCGCCCTTGCGATGCAGAGCCGCTGCTGCTGGCCTCCGGACAAGCTCGCGCCGCTCTTGTCCAGAGAGTCCTTCACTTCGTCCCATAAAGCGGCTTGCTTCAGACTTTCGAGGACCGCCTTGTCGAGCTCCTCTCGATTGCGGACGCCATTGAGGCGCAATCCGGCCGCCACGTTGTCGTAGATGGACATCGTCGGGAAGGGGTTGGCCTTCTGGAACACCATGCCGATCCGGCGGCGCACGGAGACGGGGGACGCCGCATAGATGTCCTCCCCCTGAAGGAGAACCTTCCCCTCGACCCGTGCCTTCGGGATCGTCTCGTGCATTCGATTCAAGCAGCGGATGAGGGTTGACTTGCCGCAGCCGGAAGGACCGATGACCGCCGTCACCATATGGTCCTCGACGTCCATCGTGATGTCTTGGATGGCCAACTTCTCCCCATACCAGGCCGAGAGCGATTCCACGTGGAGTTTCAGCGCCATCGCAGGTTCACCTCGAGACGGAACGGAGCCGGATGACGACGCGCGAGGCGATGCTGAGCCCGAGCATCATGAGGACGAGGACCAGGGAGACGCCCCAGGCCGCCTGGTTCTGAGCCACGTACGGACCGGTGGCCCAGATGTAGATCGTGTGCGGGAGCGACTCGATGGGCTGGTCGACTCCCCGAAACCAATCGTTGTTCCCAAAGGCGGTCACGAGGAGCGGAGCCGTTTCGCCTGCGACCCGGGCAATTCCCAGGAGGCTTCCCGTGACTAGCGCGCTGCTCGCGGAAGGGACGACTACCCGGAGGATGGTCCGATACCGTGGAATCCCCAAGGCGAGGGCCGATTCCCTCACAGCGATGGACACC
>Ga0209471_1001731_pt1 | contig 12819 bp, 9 predicted proteins | sample GraSoiAngelo_128_FD_185885 | JGI IMG/M metagenome (GOLD analysis project Ga0209471, IMG submission 185885) | Grasslands soil microbial communities from the Angelo Coastal Reserve, California, USA - 14_0927_12_20cm (SPAdes) (version 2) | ecosystem: Environmental > Terrestrial > Soil > Grasslands ...
CGGCGTGGGCAGCTATCCGATTACTTGCGGCGGGCAGAGCTCCGCGAATTACGCTATCTCTTATGCGTCGGGAACACTGCGCGTGCTATACGCGCCGGCGGGACAGGCGTGTGACGGCGCGGCGGGACACACGATGCTGCCGCCGATCAACGCGAACGGCACCAACGTGTGGAATCAGGGCCGAACCGTTCCCGCCAAGTTCCGCGTGTGCGACGCCAACGGGGTTTCCATTGGGACACCGGGAGTGGTGGCGGGTTTCTATCTCATCGGGACCGCTTCTGGGACGAGCAGCACGAGCATGAACGACGCGACGCCAAGCACGCAATTCCGCTGGGACGCGGCGGATCAGCAGTGGATCTTCCCCATCCGCACGAGCGGCCTGGCGGGGGGTAACACGTACGCCTGCCAAATCCTGCTCAATGATGGCACCGCCATCGTGTTCCAGTTCGGATTGAGATAAGAACAAGCGGGAGGGAGACCATCGGTTTCCCTCCCGAGTTCCTCCAAACAGCGCACAACGAGATACTCAAGCGTTTAGCGGAATAGGGATTCAAGTTTTCACCCCATTGGCAAAGCCACAAGAAGAATCAAGAATCGCGCGTGCTTCTGGTCCAGTGTGTCGGGCAGGAGGCACGGGGCAGGACAGGCACCACCCAACGGATCGCCGGGTGATTTCTAAAGGCGATCCAGCATTACGTTGACGAAACCGGCTGAATAAGGAGGCTGACTCATTTTCAAGATCATGCGCAAGATCATGCACCAGACGAGAGTGTTGCTTTTCGTATGTTTCGCGATGGTTTTCGCGGTTCCGGCGTCCGCGCAAATCATTAAGACCGTGGCCGGAGGAGGCAGTTCCAGTGGGGATGGCGGGCCGGCCGTGTCAGCGCAATTGAATGCTCCGATCGGCGTCGCAGTGGACAATGCCGGGAATCTCTTCATCGCCGAAATGCTGAATGCCCGCATCCGCCGGGTGGACGCGGCCACGCAAGTGATCACGACAGTCGCAGGAACTGGCACGCATGCGTTCAGCGTGGATGGCGGGCCGGCCACCTCGACGGAGTTATATGCTCCGTACGGCATTGCTTTCGATCCTGCCGGAAACCTCCTTATAGCAGACGGTTTCCCTTTTCTGGTAAGTGCCGGCGACAACCGGATCCGGCGCGTGGATGCGGCCACGCAAATTATGACCACAGCGGCGGGAAGTCCTGGCCCCCATGCTTGCTCCAAGTGTGTCACTTTTAGCGGGGATGGCGGCCCAGCTACGTCGGCAGAATTAAATCGTCCCTTTGGCGTTGCCGTGGACGGCGCGGGAAATCTATTCATCGCAGACTTTGGCAATAGCCGGATTCGTCGCGTGGATGCGGCCACCCACGTGATCAACACAGTGGTGGGCACCCAAGGGTTTGGCTTCAGCGGGGATGGCGGGCTGGCGGCATCCGCAACGCTTGCAGGGCCGGCGGATGTTGCCGTCGATGGCGAAGGAAACCTGTTTATCGCTGACAGCGGTAATAGCCGGATTCGCCGGGTGGACGCGGCCACTCAGGTGATCACCACGGTGGCGGGCAATGGCACGGGAGGTTTCAGCGGAGACGGCGGGCCGGCGACAGCCGCGAAATTGGCGGGCCCAGGTGGCGTTGCGGTGGACGCAGCAGGAAACCTGTTTATCGTTGACAGCGGTAATAGCCGGATTCGCCGGGTGGATGCGGCCACCCAGGTGATCACCACGGTAGCGGGCAATGGCACGTATGGTTTCAGCGGAGACGGCGGGCCGGCGACAGCCGCGGAACTGGCTTTTCCAACTGGGATTGCCGTCGACCGCGTAGGAAACCTCTTTATCGCGGACCCCATCAACAACCGGATTCGCGAAGTCGTCGCATCACAGGACACCACGCCACCGGTGACGACGGCGACCGCTTTGCCCGGCCCCAACACCAATGGCTGGAACAACACCAATGTCACCGTGTCCCTGAATTCCACGGACAGCGAAAGCGGCGGCTCAGGCGTCAAGCAAATCCAGTACGCGCTCACCGGCGCACAGAGCGTCGACACGCAAACAGTGCCTGCAAGTGCCGCCTCCGTAACCATCTCAGCCGAAGGCATGACCACGCTGAACTACTTCGGTACGGATAACGCAGGGAATGCGGAACAGAGCAAAGCCCTTACGGTGCAAATCGACAAGACTCCGCCGGTGGTCTCCGGCATGCCTGCGTCCGGCTGCGCGCTCTGGCCACCGAATGGCCAGATGGTCCAGGTTGCCACGGTAACGGCAGCGGATGCTCTCTCCGGAGTTGCGCCAGGCTCATTCCAAGTGACTGGATCGAGCAGTGAGCCATCTGATCCGAACAATCCTGACGTAGTCCTTACCCCAAATGGCTCCGGCGGTTACGTCATCCAGCTACGAGCCCGGCGGCTGGGTTCCGGAACAGGCCGGATCTATACCCTGCAGGCGACAGCCACGGACTTAGCGGGGAATACGATCACATCCACGGCAACTTGCAGTGTGCCGCATGGCCAGAGCACCGCAGCCCACTGACGGAGCGTCAATAGTATCGAACAGGGCGGACGCCAAGTAGACGTGGTTAGAGAGCCTCCATGAATGTGCCTCTGCGTCCGCCTTCATCTCTTAATTGTCATTCTCCGGTTTTGAATCTCACGCGTGGGTCGACTGGCACCGAAAAAAGTAGTGGCCATGTAGTTTACTTTCTGCTATACTGTTGTTAGTTTGTTTTTGTCCAAAGCCCATTGGTTGAGCATCCGATGAACCCGTCACCAAATCCGTTCCGGCGTTTGATAATGCCGATTTTAGGTACACCATAACTCTTTTAGAATGAACACTTACAAAAGTGTATCAAAACAAAGGACTTTAACCATCTTTAGAATCAACACTTGATGAAAAAGGGCCGGGTGGGGGAGGGGAGTTAATGTTAAGTACACTTCCCTTCGATCCTTGCTGAGGTTCCCGCGAGTCTCAACTCCCGCAAATCTCCCATTTACAATCGCTTGCAGGTTTCAGAGTTTCCCTTTCCGCGCCATTCAGTGGAAATATCTCCTGAACAAATAAAACGCCACTAGAAAGATCGCTATGAGCACGACCGCTGAATTTCTCGTCCGGTTCGTCTCTTTCTTTTTCTCCAGCAAGTCGCCAATCGCCGAACTCAGGAAAAAAACTTGCAGCGCCGTGGTGACACTCGCCGCCATTTCCACCAGCGCAAATTGCTCGAACAGCGCGACCACAAAAACCGTTCCGCTGATTACCGCCGCGACCAAGCTCATCACCACGGACACTGCGTGTCGCTTCATTCCTAATCCTCGCTGCTTCGTCGTAACATCACGCCGCGTTCTTGGCGCGCACGCGCTCTATCACTTGCTCGCGTAGCGTGTTCAGGCTATTCACGATCCGGTCCGCTTCCACATTGACCAGCGCGTACCGCTCGATTTTCTGATCGCCGGACTGCACCAGAGCACGATAGTCCTCGCGCAGGTCTGGAAATTCATTCAGTTGTACGTGTTTGCCGAGGAGCGCCGCCGCAAGCAATTCGAGAGTCTTCTCCACGTCCGCGGCAAACGTGCGGAACACCGGTCGCGCAGGAACTGCGGATGTATGCAGCCAAGCCGCATCCAGCGCCATCAGCGCATGCACAAAACGGTGCGAGCTAGCCAGCAGTGCATTCAATTGGTGCATCTGTTCCGCGGTCGTTCCGGGTTCCGCGCCCAGCCGGTCGATCGACGCTTTCAGGTTCGTGCGGGCCATGCGCGCTCTTAGCCGCACACGATCGAGTTCGCGCGCACTGCTGGTTTCGTTCCGCACGTAAGTCTCCGCCAGCTTGTGAAAATACTCCCTGTACGCATCGAGCATTGCGGCGATCCTGTCGAAAACTTGCGTGCGTTCCCAGGTCGGCCAGATCCAATACGCGAGAAGCGCCAGCGCGCCTCCTGCTGCTGTGTTGATTCCGCGCGCCCAGATAACTTCTTTTGGCGAGACTCCCGTGATGGCGATCAGAAGAACCACGAGCGCGCTGATGGCCACTGCGAAAATCCCATAGTTGGCAGGACCGACCCAGCGCAGCAACAGCGTAAACACAAATATCAATACAATCTGCACTGTGGCGCTGTCGGGGAGAAAGCGAAAGAGCGCCGTGGCCAGAAAAAGGCCCAGGATCGTTCCGCCAATCCGCAAAAGACCGCGGCTGAAAGTGGTCGTAAATTCCGGCTTCAGCACCAGCACAATTGTCATCGGCAGCCAATAAGAACGATGCCAGTAGAAGGCGCGCTCCAAGCCGTTCCCGAGAGCGACCATCGCCGCCAGGCGTATCGCATGCCGCATCGCGGAAGATTGCAGATTCAAGTTTGCGCGCAGCGTCGCCAACAGCCCGCTGAAGCGGAGTGACCATGCGTGTTTCGCTTCTTGTTTCGCGAACGCCGCCTGGCCGGCGGGCGTCGCATTTGCAGTCAAATCCAGGGCTGCGCGAAGCTGGCCATTGAGCGCGTCCATCTGGAAACGCGCGTCTCTCGTAACGGCTGCGAGAAAAGATGTCGGCAAGCTATCTGCTTCCTGCCGGACCCGCAGCGTGAGCGTTTCACAAGCGGCAAGGACTTCTTTGCATGCTTCCATCGGCATTCCCGAAGCCAGGGAGTCGCTGATCGCTTGCAAGACCTGCGCCGCCTTTTCCAGGTAGTCGCCAAGAATCTGCACCCCGGAATACGCCGGACTCTCGCGTTGCATGCGAAGATGCAACCGCGAAAGCATCAGTAAGCTGAGCCGAATGCGCTCCGCCTGGCTGAGCAAAGCGCGGTAACGCACAGCTTCGATGGATGTCTCGCTGTCGAGGCTGGAGAGGGCTTCTTGCGCTTGCGTACTGTGAGCGGTCACCGGTGGCGCCGAGGTCGCGCTCAGCGGCTGTTCCGCGGCGCGCGCAAGTTCGAGGAAGAAGTTGGCAAGGGCGCGCCGTTCCGGTTCATAGCGTTGCACTGGCCACAGCGCCACGGATAGTGCCGTCTGCAAGAGTCCGCCGCCGAGCGCGAGCGCCGAGGAAATCAATGCTTGCTGCGCGGTCAGTGGCTGCGCCGCGTAAATCAGCAGCGTAACCAGGCTGATCACTCCGAGGTCTGCGGCCGTTGTGCCTGCAGCTACCAACATTCCCGCCGCGAATGCCCACACCGTGGCGATGATCACAGCCGCCACGTTGTGACTCCCGGAGAGCGCTCCGAGCAGAACGGCCATTGCGCATAAAGCGCTGGAGGAGAGCATGCGTTTGGCGCGCTGCGCGTAGGAATCGCTTCCGTCGGAGTAAGCCACGTTGAGCGCCCCGCTAGCTACCACCACGCCGCCGCGCGGCATATCCAGAGCGAATCCCACAATGAGCGGCAGGACCACGCCGATCGAATTGCGCAGGGCCGTGTAAGGAGACAGTTTCGAAGAATCGAAGCGCGTCAGCATGCGCAAGAACGCGCGCGCGGCGCCTTCGTGGGCGGCCGGCGCCGCTGAGGGCCGTGGAGCTAATACCGTCGAGGCATCTTGTGAAGGGGAAGCCATCAACAAGCCATAAAGAGCGGACTTGGCACGCCCAATTTCATTGTAGCGAAGGATGCCAGATCATGCTGACTCGATCCTTTGTAACGAAAAGCGCGAATTGTTCATCCAACCCTTCAAAACTCTATTGAGAACTTTGTCGAGGAGCAGACCATGGAAAAGCGTCGTCTTGGGAAAAGTGGTCCCCTGGTTTCCGCACTGGGACTTGGGTGCATGGGGATGTCCTTTGCTTACGGACCGGCTGATGAAGCAGAATCGCTCCGTGTTCTTCACCGCTATTTGCAACTCGGCGGCAATTTTCTGGACACCGCCGAGATCTACGGACCCTACACGAATGAAGAACTATTGGGCCGGTTTCTGCGCGAAGTGCCACGCGACAGCGTAATCGTCGCCACAAAATTCGGATTCCGCTTCAATCCAAACGGCATCAGGGGTGTCGACAGTTCACCTGAAAATGTCCGGCGCGCTTGTGACGCCAGCCTTAAGCGGCTGGGCATCGAAACGATCGATCTCTTCTATCAGCACCGCGTAGACCCAAAGGTCCCCATCGAAGAAACCGTGGACGCCATGGCCGGACTGGTTTCAGCCGGCAAAGTGCGTGCGCTTGGACTATCGGAGGCCGGCCCGGAAACGTTGCGGCGCGCCGCCAAAGTACATCCCATCGCGGCGCTGCAAAGCGAGTATTCGCTGTGGTCCCGCGACGTGGAAACGAATGGCGTCCTCGCCACCTGTCGCGAACTCGGAATCACGTTTGTGCCTTATAGCCCGCTCGGGCGCGGTTTCCTGACAGGGGCGATCCAAAAACTTGAGGACCTTGACGCCAATGATTGGCGCCGGACGAATCCGCGTTTCGGGGAAAAAGCCCTGCAAGCCAACCTTAAACTGGCGGAAACGGTAAAAGAACTCGCCAGCAAAAAAGGCGCAACCCCGGCGCAGTTGGCGCTCGCCTGGGTTCTTGCTCAGGGCAAAGACCTCATCCCCATCCCTGGCACGAAACGCGTTCGCTATCTCGATGAGAACATGGGCGCACTCGGTGTAAAACTCACGGAGCGCGACCTCAGTGAAATCGCGGCCCGCTGCGCGCAAATCCCGGTGGTCGGCGAACGTTACGCGCCCGATATGATGGCGCTTGTGAACCACGCATAACTGTTCCGCATCAAAATTAAGGACAAGGGCGCGGCGCGCTGCGCCCCTGCTCTATCACACCCTTTGCTGTATTTGCGGGTCGGCCGCGAATCACCAGCGAGATCCTCACACTGCTTCAGTAAGTTGCGCCAGTCGCGTTAGAATTGCTTGCCTTCGAATTGATCCGAGCTCTTAATGAATCGATACGAAACGTGGTTTTGTGGAACGCGGCTGTGGCGATGGATGACACGACGGCAAGTTTTGCCCTGGGTTTTGCAAGGCTCGGAACTGGGCGAGCACGTGTTGGAGCTTGGTGCCGGACCAGGAGCAGCCACGCAGGAATTGGCGCGTCTCGCGGGTCGCGTGACGAGTCTCGAGTACGACCACGCGTTTGCAGCAAAGCTCGGTGCACGTATGAATGGCTCGAATGCAACGGCGATTCAGGGAGATGCGGCGACGCTGCCTTTTGCAGACAAAACATTTTCTTCGGCCATCGCAATCCTGATGCTTCATCACTTGCGTTCGAACGAGTTGCAGGACCGGGCGTTTGCGGAAACCTGGCGAGTGCTTCGGCCGGGCGGAGTATTCCTCGCCTTCGACATTCAGGATGGGTGGATGCACCGGGTGGCGCACATCCGGAGTACTTTTGTGCCCTTAGTGCCAGCGTCGGCGTTCGCAAGATTGACTGCCGCGGGATTTTCAAAAGTGACTGTTGACATCCAGCGCGGAGGCTTTCGCATCCGAGCGCTCCGCGCGCGAGAGACCTGACACTGGAAAATTTCCTCGCGGAACCACCTACCTGCTTGTGGCCAGCGGACCAAGTTCGGAACGCGTCTGCATCACGCGGAGGATGGAATCGCGCGTGACGATGCCAACAATTTGCGGCGCGCCGTCGTTTGCGCCGCTCACCACCGGCATTTGATTGACGTCCGCACTAAGAAGCCGTTCCAGCAAACGCAAGAGCGGTTCCTCCGGCGACGTCCAGAGAATTTTCTCGCGCGGAATCATGGCGGCTTGAACGGAGTTGTGGGCCCACTCGCTTCGTGGAACGAAGTTGAGCGTGTGAACGTTCATCATGCCGACGAGGCGGTCGCCATTGGTTACGAGATGGCAGCGGCGGCCGGTGCGCAGAACTTCCGCACCGTATTCCTCCAGCGTGATGTGACCCGGAACAGTAGGCACTTCCTTGCTCATGACGTCGGCGGCGCTAAGGCCGGCGAGAGTCTGCCGGACGGCCACTTGTGCGACGCTCTCCTGCGCAGCGTTCAGAATGAACCATCCGATGAATGCTATCCACAGCCCATTTTGCAGGTATCCATTGAACGCACCCCAGGCGCCGGCAAGAATCATAGCGTAGGCGATCAATTTTCCGCTGGCGCCCGCAACGCGAGTCGCCTTCTCGAAATTCTTGGTGGCTCCCCACACCATCGCGCGGAAAATTCTTCCGCCGTCCAGGGGAAATCCCGGCAAAAGATTGAAAACGGCTAGCGCAAAATTGGTTTGCGAAAGCCAGGTAGCCAGCGCCCCGACCGTCTGGCTGTAGGGAAAGAGAAGCGTTAATCCAAAGAAAGCGATGGCGAGGAATCCGCTGGCCAACGGTCCGGCAATAGCGATGTTGAACTCTTGAATGGCGTTGGAAGGCTCCCGCTCGATGCGCGCCAGGCCACCGAAGAGAAAGAGGGTGATGGAAACAACGCGAATCTTGTAATGCTGGGCAACAACGCTGTGGGCGAGTTCGTGGAACAGAACTGAGGCGAAGAAGAGCAAGCTGGTCAGGACCCCCACGGTCCAATGCTGCGTGTCCGTCCAAAGCGGGTGTTGTTGCTTGTACTGCGAAGCAATGACGTAGGTGATGGCCGCAAATATGAAGACCCAAGTCGAATGGAGATAGATGGGGATTCCGAGAATTTTGCCGATGCGTAAGCCTGAGCCGCGGTTCATTGGGTTATAGGGTTAGCCTAGCACAAGACTAGTTTGGGAGCGGGAGCGGCCAAGCGCTGAAACGCAGGCAAGCTATTTTCACGAAGACGAGAGCGGTTAGGTGTTTTCGGGTTCTGGTGTGGCGCGTCCGGCGCGACACGGCGTGTGCTTGCCCCCACAGTTTTCTCAACCTTCCTTGTCAATAAGTCTTGTATTTCCAATGTATTGAGGTTGGCGTCCGCCGTGCCATTCCGCAAGTTGAGAGGCTCGTCATGATCGCCATGCTGCAACTTACGATTCTGGTTCTCATCACGATTTTTGCCGTGGCTGCTGCTTCAGGGCTGCACTGGCTGTTCTTGAAAGCAGCATTTTGGATAATGCGGCCGGCCACCGCCCGAAAGATTCCTGCGCGGGCAGAACTGGTGCGCGGGACAGCGCAACTGACACGGGCTTTTGCTTCGCGGCGGTAAACGCGCGCGCGCGGCCTCGAGTGCAGGCCGTTCGTTGCAGTCGGCGAACCAAGAGCTGCGTCACAGGAATTCCCCGGCCCAACGTGAGCAGCGGAGGCGGCGGTTAGCGCTCCGCGCGGCGCACCGGAACTGGAATAAGGGGGTACTTCGATGTTGGCTTTGAAATGGCTGTTGATGATAGTTGGCGCCGGCCTCTTCGGAAGCGCAGGAGCGCTAGTCGCCTACGACGTTTATCTCTCCGAGCAACTGCGGCGGCTCTTGTCGGGGAACAAGACGGATGAATCCGGTGTGGAGGTGGAGCCGCTGGCTCGCCGCCCTTTACGGCCGGTGCGCTGGCGGCTGGCGCTGCAGTTGACGATAGCGGGCGGCCTGCTCCTGCTGATTACGGAGAGTTTTGCGGTGATTCCCGACGGAGCGGCGGGCGTTCGCGTCAGCGAATTCTGGGGCGCGCGCCCCGGTACGTTGTATCCCGGAATGCACCTGATTACCCCGCTAGTGGATTCCATCGCGATCTACGACACGCGCGAACAAGTGTATTCGACGGTGGCGGCAGAAAATCCCAAGCAAAAGGGTGACCTGCTGACGGTGCAGGCGCGGGAAGGACTGAACATCGGGCTAGCCGTTTCCGTGCGCTACCGGCTGGACCCCAAGCGACTGGACTCGATTCACCGGAATTTGCCGCAGCCCGTCGGCGAACAGGTTGTGGCGCCGGTGGTATCCACGATTTACCGGCAACTCGCGCCGAATTACATCACGCGCGAAATCTTTGCCACCAAACGCGAAGAATTGCGGACCACGGCTGCCGACGCCATCACTGCGCGGCTGGCGAGCGACGGAATCATCGTGAGGGAAGTGCTGCTCCGCGACCTGCAGCTCCCTCAGGAATACGCCAAGGGACTCGAAGGGCTGCTCTTGAAGGAACAAGAAAACGAGCGTCTCGGCACCGAACAGGAGATCAAGGGAAAGCAGGTAAAGATCGCCGAGCTGGAAGCGGAGGCGCAGAAAGCACGTGACGTGAAACAGGCGGAGGCGCAGGCGCAAGTGCGTGTTCTACAGGCGAAGGCGGAGGCAGACGCGATGCAGTACACCCTGCCGCTGAAGCAAAAACAAATCGAACAAACGAAGCTGGAAGCGCAGGCCCGCAAGGAGTCGACTCTCCAGAATGCGGAAGCCGCGGCGCAAGCCAAGATTATCGACAGCAAAGCGGAAGTCGAGCGCCAGAAGAATCTCGCCGACGCCGAGGCCAACCGCATTCGCGTAACGGCTGCAGCGGACTCCGAGCGCATGAAGTACGAAGCGTCCGTGTTGAAGTCAAACCCCATGCTGATTCAGAAAATCATCGCTGAACGGCTGTCGGACAAACTCCAAATAATGATGGTGCCAATCGACGGAAGGAATTTTTTTGCCAATGACGTGATGCGCTCGGCGTTTTCCGGCGTGGCATCGACCGACAATTCAGATGATTCGCCGCCAACAGCCACAGCCGCAGCGCAACGCAAGCAGCCGCGCCGGCAGTAACGCCGAGAAAAATATGCGCTGCGAGCAAAAGCTGCGTCAACAAGTTCCGCTAGCCAATACCCCTGTGGGTGGCCCGGAACGCTAAGCTGGAAGGGAAGAGAAGCTTTGGCTTGGTGACCGCAAAGCGGTCACGAACATAAAGGCAAGCACCGCCGCGCTTAGCCCTTTGCCAGAGATTCTCCTCCGCCAGCAACGCGTTCCGCGCCACCCGGCTAGCGGTCAAAAATTGGCGAAAAGTGAGAGTTTTGGGTCTCATTTTCGATGGCGGACAGTCCTTCGTCATTTAGAGCCGTGATATCATCAATCCGTAACCCATATCTGCCAAGCTATGAGCTTCCGAACTAAATTGCTGCTCGCCGTCCTGCTCACTATTTTTGCGTCCGTATCCGTGGTTGCCTATGCCGTGACGTATTACACGCAGGCCGCGTTCGAAGCCATGGACGCGGAGCGCACCGAAGCCCTCGTTGCCCAATTCAAAAAGGAGTTTGTCCAGCGCGGCGAAGAAATTGCCCGGCAAGCAAAAAACATTGCCGAAGCCAACCTCACCGAACGCATGGCGATTGATCTTTCGCACCCCAACGCCGATCTTTCCATTTATTTTCGGGACGCAAACGGGGCTGCTCAGGACCACGGCCTGGACTTCGTGGAATTCGTCAAACATGACGGCGTGCTGGTTTCGTCGGCGCAATTTCCTTCCCGTGTCGGTTACAAGAATGAGTGGATTACATCAGTCAAGGACTGGAATGAGGCTCCGGCTTTTTTGCGCAAAGAGGAATTGCCTGATGGCGTGGCCCTCTCGCTCACGGTCGTTCGCACCAACAACACCGTAGCGGACAAGAGCCTGTACATTACCGCAGGGCATCGGCTCGACAAGAATTTCCTCGCCTCCCTGGTCCTGCCCGCTGGGATGCGCGCGCTCATCTATACCAACCTCGATCCAACTTTTACAGCCACGTCCCTGCTGGCCGAAAAGATCGATGCGGAGCAGGCGGAGCGGTTCAACCCTCTCGTTGAGCAGTTGCAAAAGCAACCTCAGCCCATGATTCGAACGATCGAGTGGACCCGCGACCCCGCCGATGCAGAAACATTTCATGCCATTCCTTTGACCGGCCGCAACAACGAACTGCTTGGCGTTTTCTTTGTCGGTAGCTCGCGTAAGGAGCTGGTCCTGTTAACACGCCAAATCCTGAAGATCGCGGTGGCCGTCGCGGCCGCCGCGCTATTCGTGGGATTGCTCGTCAGCTTCTGGATTTCCGCGCGGATCACCAAGCCCGTCGAGGAGCTTGCCGAAGGCGCGCGCGAAGTTGCCAGCGGAAGATGGGATACGCGCATCGACGTTCGCGGGGGCGACGAGGTCGGCCAGCTTGCCGAAGCGTTCAATCACATGACGCAAACTCTTGCCGCGCAGAAGGAGCGTCTGGTGCAAACTGAGCGCGTTGCCGCTTGGCGCGAACTGGCGCGGCGTCTCGCCCACGAATTGCGCAACCCGCTCTTTCCCATGCAGATTACCGTTGAAAACTTGCAAAAGGCGCGGCAACTCGACGCCAAACAATTCCTGGAAGTCTTCAACGAATCCACGGCAACTTTGAAAGCAGAGCTTGCCAATCTCAATACCATCATTGGGCGCTTCAGCGATTTTTCAAAGATGCCCGCCCCGCAGTTTGTGCGCGTAAATGTCAATGAGGCGTTGCGCAACGCTGTACGGCTATTCGAACCGCAATTCAATGAAGTCGGCAAGCCCACCATCACGCCCGAGTTGTTCCTGACCGAGCCCTTGCCAGATATCGATGCGGATCCTGACTTGCTCCACCGCGCTTTTCAGAATTTGGTGCTGAACGCGCTCGATGCCATGCCTGCGGGAGGCACGCTAACGCTAAGGACCTCGGAAAAGAACGGTGCGGTGCGCATCGAAGTGGCCGACACGGGAAAAGGACTGACGCCGGAAGAGTGTTCGCGGCTATTCACGCCGTATTACACGACAAAATCGCAAGGGACCGGGCTTGGGCTGGCCATCGTGCAGTCCGTGATCAGCGACCATCACGGCACGATCTCGGTGACCAGCGACGAAGGCCGAGGCACATCGTTTCGAATCGATCTGCCAGAGCGCCAGGCCGGCCGCGCTTCGAAAGCGCGCGAGGCGGCCCCAGAGGCGAAGATCACGCCGTCCACACTGGCCGCGGCTTCTGACTAACGCTTCACAAAGGACCGAAGCTTGCCGCGAAAAGCCCATCTCCTCCTCGTTGACGACGATCACAA
>Ga0209471_1001740_pt1 | contig 12786 bp, 13 predicted proteins | sample GraSoiAngelo_128_FD_185885 | JGI IMG/M metagenome (GOLD analysis project Ga0209471, IMG submission 185885) | Grasslands soil microbial communities from the Angelo Coastal Reserve, California, USA - 14_0927_12_20cm (SPAdes) (version 2) | ecosystem: Environmental > Terrestrial > Soil > Grasslands ...
GGTGCGATGGGAAGAGCTCGATCCCGACCAAGTCGCCAGTGGCGATGGCATCCGCTCCATCACGGGCGGGCTCAACTACTACATCCACGGCGATGCGATCAAGCTGATGGTCAATTATATTCATACCTGGTCGGATTTCCGGGAAGCGCATCCTGAGTTTGGCGACGATCAGTTCGACGAAGTCATCGGCCGCGTCCAGGTGATGTTTTAGTTTAAAAAAAGGGCGGTCACCTCCGCGATACAGAATTCTGATGGTGGCGCCGGCTTTAGATGCGTCATAACGATGTTCTCCTGTTGAAAAACCGAATATGAAAACAACAAAACTGATTGTCCTTATTTGCTCGCTTGTATCTTGGACGAGTGCGGCCCCGGCTGAAGAGAAGCTCGTGGTGCGTTTCGGACACTTCCCAAATATCACGCATGCTCAAGGTGTCATCGCGCACGCCCTCTCGCGTCAGGGGAAAGGATGGTTTGAAGAACGGCTCGGTCCCGCGATCGAGGTGCAATGGTTCACCTACAATGCCGGTCCGTCGGCAATGGAAGCGATTTTTGCCGGCTCGCTCGACATTACCTACGTCGGTCAAGGACCAGCTCTAAATGCGCACTTCAAGTCAAAGGGCGAGGAGATTAGAGTCATCTCCGGTGCCGCCAACGGTGGAGCGGCGCTGCTCGTTAAAGCGGACGGGCCGATTAAAGTTCCGGCGGATTTTCGCGGAAAGAAAATTGCGACACCGCAACTTGGGAATACGCAGGACATCTCGTGTCGTGCTTGGCTCAAGAATCAAGGTTTCAAGGTGACACAGCTAGGCGGGGATGCGATGGTGCTGCCAACGGCGAACCCAGATCAGCTTTTGCTCTTCCAGACAGGAGGTGTAGACGCGGTGTGGACTGTTGAGCCTTGGGTGACGCGGCTGGAGCGCGACGCTAAAGCAAAAGTCTTTCTTGAGGACACAAATGTATTGACCACGTGGCTCGTCTCGAGCGTCAAATTCCTCAACAATCACCGTCAATTGGCCAAGAAAATCGCCGCGGCTAACGCCGAGCTGACCGAGTGGATACAAGCGCACCCCGATGAAGCGCAGAGAATTCTCATCAGCGAATTGAAAGAAGAGACGAGGTCTGATTTTGCGCCGGATGCGGTCGCACAGGCCTGGAAGCGAATCAAGTTCACGACTGAAGTGTCTCACGAGCTTGTTGCGAAAGCCGTCCAGGATGGAAAGGACGCCGGTTTTCTAAAGGGCGAAACGGATACTTCGAGGTTGATCGAGAACCCGTGACTCTCGCGCGAGCGGGAGAGGATTTTTCCCAAACAAATCGCCTTTTGACTCTCGGAGGACGCAACTTACCAATGGCGAAGACAGATTCAGTGCTGCTGATCAGACGGAAGGTAAAAATCATGAACGAGCTGGGTCTGCACGCGCGGCCAGCGGCGGAGTTTGTGCGAGCGGCACAGACTTTTCGTTCGGAGATATGGATCCTTAAACGCGACGGCCGGTTTTCGGCTGGGAGTATCATCGAGGTCCTGATGGCGAACCTAAATTGTGGCGATAGCGCCATGATCGAAGCACAAGGGCCCGACGCAGAGAAGGCCGTTGCGCGGCTCGTCGGATTGGTACGCAAATTTGCGGAGGAAGATGTCCCTTAGCTGATTGCATCGGGTTAGCGGCGGGTTGCGAGGATAAGTGCGACAACTCCGGGTGCAGGGATCTGAATAGAGCGAATAGGCAATCAATCCCCGGCGGTGCGGTTAGTTTGCCGCTCAGCTCACGCTTTCGGTTAATCGGCGGGAGAGAAGCGGGTTAATTCGGTTCGATGCAACCGTTTGATCCTTCGGGTCACAAGGTCTTAATTGTTTACGCGCCCCATTGCCATATGCCGTTGCATCACGACGAATCGACCGGGTTTCAGGAAGGCAAGATTGTGCGCGGCGAAGATCCGCTCAATCTCGAAATGCCGTTCGAGATGCTCGACGGTTTCATCACGCCGGCGGAATCGTTTTATGTCCGAACGCATTTCCCGATTCCTAGAATCGACAAGAATAAGTGGCGGCTGCGGATCGAAGGTGAAGTGGGAAAACCTTTTCAGGTGAGTTACGACGAGCTGCTTAAACTCGACTCGAGAAAAATCCCGGCGACGCTGGAGTGTGCAGGCAACAATCGAAATCTTCTCGAGCCGAAAGTGAAAGGCGTGCAGTGGGGACTTGGCGCGGTCGGCAACGCAGAATGGACCGGCGTTCCATTGTCGATTTTGCTTGAGCGCGCCGGAGTGAACGCGAAAGCGTGTGAAGTCATTCTCGAAGGGGCGGACCACGGACCGCTGGAAGATCCGAAGGCGCCGCCGGGCGATGTGCGCTTTGTCCGCAGTATTCCGCTAACGAAAGCGCGCGAAGATGTGGTGCTTGCCTATCAAATGAACGATGTCGATCTTCCGCCGGAACACGGTTTTCCGGTACGCGCGATCGTCCCCGGCTGGTATGCGGTCGCATCGATCAAATGGTTGCAACGCATCATCGTGACCGATCGACCATTCTCCGGATATTATCAGACACTCGATTACGCATTTTGGAAACGTGACGGCGACAGCGCCGAATTGGTTCCATTAACGACGATGCAAATCAAAGCGGAAATCGCGCAGCCGGTTGAAGGCGAAGTTATCGCGGCAAATTCAATCGTGCGCGTGCATGGCGCCGCGTGGACTGGCGGGGGCGACATTACCAGGGTGGAATTGAGCATGGATGGCGGAGCGAGGTGGAGCGACACGAAACTGATCGACAAACCGATCCGCAACGCGTGGCGATTATGGGGGTTCGAATGGCACACGCCTGCCGCGGCGGGTAAGCAAACGCTGGTCGCACGCGCGACTGATTCACGCGGCCGAACGCAACCGATCGAGCGCGACCCCGATCGCGGCACTTACATGATCAATCATCTTTTGCCGGTCACTGTGGAGGTGAAACTGTAGCGGCGCTCTATGAGCGCCGAATCTATTAATTTCGGCGGTCATAGACCGCCGCTACAATAATCGCAGTTGTCGATCTTGTTGAATTTCGGCGTCGCTTCGGTTTAAGTCAGGCGATGTCGCTCGTTTTTAAAACGATCCAAACCGACGGGATCGCTGAGCTTTCTTATTTGTTGGGCGACGATGACGAAGGCGTCGCTGCGATCTTTGATCCGCGATCGGACGTGGAGGTCTACATCGACATGGCGCGCGAGGCAAAATTGGCGATCACACACATTTTCGAAACGCACATTCACGCGGACCTAGTGAGTGGTTCGCGCGAACTCTGTGCGCGACTCGATTCAGCCAAAATTTACGTCAGTCACGAAGGCGGCGCGAAATACGAGTTCGAACAAGAGAAGGTGAAAGACGGCGATCGTTTCACGTTCGGCGAAACGGTGGTTGTTGCGCGGCACACACCAGGTCATACGCCCGAGCACGTGTCCTATGTTTTGGCGGAGGCCGATCATCCGGATACGCCGTGGGGCGTGCTCACGGGCGATTCGCTTTTCGTTTCTTCCGCCGGCCGGCCGGATTTGTTAGGAGCGGACCACACCGCTGAACTGGCCGCGCAACAATTCCAAACGCTGCGCGATTTTTATCTCAAGCTCCCCGACCACGTCATGATTTATCCGAATCATGGAGCCGGCTCGCCCTGCGGCGCGGACATTGGCGAGCGGTTGAGCAGCACGATCGGTTACGAGCGAAAGTTCAATAAATTTCTTCAGTTCCCCGACGTGAAAAGTTTTACCGATTACGCGATAAAGACTGCGCCGCCGGTGCCGCATTATTATCCGGTGATGAAAAAGCTGAATGCGAAAGGGCCGGATATTCTCGGCAATCTTCCACGGGTTCCCGGCCTTCCGCCGAAAGCATTTAAGGGAGCAATCGAAAAAAGAGCCGGGGCGCTCGTTGATACGCGAACGATGCTCGCGTTTGGCGGCGGTCATATCCCCGGCGCCTTGAACATCGGTGGATCGCCCGTTCTTTCGATATGGGCAGGTTGGATGCTCGCTTCTAATGAGGCAATTCTTCTCGTGCTCGAAAGCGATGGCGATCTCGAGGAAATCGTGCGGCTCTTTGTTCGCACGGGCTACACGAAGTTCGCCGGTTATTTGATCGGAGGAATGAAAGCTTGGGACGCGGCTGGATTTCCCCTCGCGAAAGTAGAACAGATGAGCGTCCACGAATTGAACGGGCGCGGATTGGGTTTGCAAATTGTCGACGTTCGTTCTCCGCGTGAATGGAAGAACGGGCACATTCCCGGCGCGCGGCACATTTTTTTACCAGAGTTGCGAAAGCGCGTGGGTGAGCTCGATCGCGCAAAGCCAACCGCGGTTTATTGCGCGAGTGGCTACCGCGCTAGCATTGCGGCAAGCATTTTGAAAGAGGAAGGCTTCGACGCACTCTGGAACGTGCCGGGCAGTTGGGAGGCGTGGAAAAAAGCGGGCTTTCCTATTGAAGGCGGACAATGAACGGGACAGACGTTGCCTTGCCTCGCCGCTCGTTCGGGCGAACCATGCGCACAGATGTTTGGTGGGTACAACCGCTCCTCGTTTTTCTCGGACTTGGGACGTTTATCGTTTACTCAACCTGGGCGGCATTTCAGGGAACCCATTATTATTTTGGCAACTATGTCTCGCCTTTTTATTCGCCGGAAATTTTCGGTGACTCGCCGCACAGTTGGTTCGGACCAAAACCAGGTTGGTGGCCCGCGTGGCTTATTTTTTCTCCCGCGCTCTTGATTCTATGGGCGCCGGGCGGATTTCGGCTCACCTGTTATTACTACCGCGGCGCTTACTACAAAGCGTTTTGGGCAGACCCGCCGGCGTGCACAGTGGGCGAACCGCGGAAAATTTATCTCGGCGAACGTTCGTTCCCACTCATCATGCAAAACGTGCATCGCTATTTTCTTTATCTCGCGCTCATCTTCATTTTGATCCTGACCTATGATGTTTGGAAAGCGCTCTGGTTTGTCGATGTAACGAGCGGCAGGAGTTCGTTCGGTCTTGGCGTTGGCACGATTGTGCTCGTGATCAACGTCATCTTGCTCAGTGGTTACACATTTGGTTGTCACTCGTTGCGACATTTGGTCGGCGGATTTCTCGATCAACTTTCCAAGTCACCGACTTGTTCTCGTGCTTACGCCTGTGTGAACTGCTTTAATCGCCGCCACATGATGTGGGCGTGGTTGAGTTTGTTTTGGGTCGGCTTTACCGATCTGTACGTGCGACTTTGCTCGATGGGCGTCTGGACGGATTGGAAAATCCTATAAAAAAGCGCGCGCCTCATTCCGAGACGCGCGCTCGATACACCGTCGCAGTTTTACTTAGGCGACGTTGACTTCGATTTGTTTGGGTTTGGCGTGCTCGCTCTTGGGCAGATGCACCGTGAGCAAGCCGTTCTTGAATTCAGCCTTTACCCTGGTGGCGTCGGCATCATCGGGCAGTGTGAAGCTGCGCACGAAGGTACCGTAACCGCGTTCGACGCGGTGGAACTTCCTTTTCTTCTCTTCCTTTTCAAACTTGCGTTCGCCGGAGATAGTCAGCACGCCATTTTCAATGGTGACTTTTACGTCTTCCCTTTTCAACTCGGGCAACTCGGCCTTGATGAGGTATTCCCTCTCATCCTCCGTGATGTCCGCCAGCGGCATCCAATCGGCCAGAGTGATGTCTTCCCGCCCATGTCCGTTGGTGCGGCGAACAGGCATACGGCCAAAGAGGGTGGAGAGACGATTTTGGAAGTCTTCCATTTCTCTGAGTGGTTCCCAGCGAGTGAGTGTTTGCATATGTGAGTGATTCCTTTCAGTTGCAGACGTTGATTGTTTTCGTGGTTTAGTCGCAACGTCAGCGTTTACGACACGTCAATATCGACCAACCCGGGCGACGCGCCCGGTAACTTAAGTTGTATTTTGTGCCAGCTGTTTTTTGCGGTTGAAGAATGCGGTGCAATCAAAACAGCCTAGATTAGGATACTTAACTACTGCTTCGGAGTGCAAAGCGGCGAAATGAAGCCACGATCCAAAGCTTCCGTGAAACGGCGGTCGATTGTCGATCCAACCCTGGAAAAGCCGTTATTGCGTCTGCACGCCGCGATGGACATCGATTCACTTTGGAAAGCTATCCAACAAACGATCGAGGCAGCGCTGCCGAGTTGTTTCATCGGCCTCACGCTTCAGCATACTCCGATTCTGCCGAGGGTGATGAGATCAACCCAAAAGATACCTGCTGGCTTCTCCGCGAGCGCGCGAATCGAGGCTTATTTCGTCGCGCATCCGCGGAGCAAGCTTGTGCTGGCCAGCGATGTTTTTCCTGACGAGCGCCGCTTAAAGAAGTCGCTCTTTTACCGGAACTACATGGCGCCGTTGAATGGTCGATATGCGATCGGATTATTTTTTTGGAACGCCGGTCGTCTCCTTGGCGTGATCGTCATCATGCGAAGCAGAAAGCAGGGCCCTCTTTCCCGATCGGAAGTGAAACGGGTGCGGCAACTTTACACGCAATTTCAAACGGCGCTCACCCGCCTGCGGTCGTTGGAGCGTGAGCACACAGTGCGGGTCGCACTTGAACAGTTCATGCGTCGAGTCCCGCTGCCGACCATTTTGTTGCGTTGGAATCTTAGATTGGTCTATCGGAACCAAGCCGCATCTGAATTCTGTTCGGTTTGGCAACGAGGGGCGGAGCGGGCCCGGCTAATCAAAACCAAAGCAGCGCTTCCCCGTGAAATCCTCGATCGATGCCGAACACTGAAAAGGCAATGGGAACAGCTAAGCCCTTTGAACACTTTGTACTCCGGTTTCAAAGACGAGCTAGTTCATCATCCTACGCGGCGCCATCTCCGCGCGACCATTAGTTTGAAACAGATCAGCTCGGCTGGGTTAGCACGGCCTCATTTTCTCATCGAGTTCGAGAACTTGCGGCGTAGTGCCGCGCCGAAGGGTGAGATAGCCGGATCTCGGTTGCCGCATCTCGTCCGCTTAACAAGACGGGAACAGGAACTGGCGTGGCTGGTCTGTGATGGGCGCAGTAATCAAGAAATTGCTGACGAAAGCAGCTTGAGCCTGGAAACCGTGAAAAAACATCTGCACAGCGTGTTCCGTAAACTGGAGGTCAGCAGCCGCAGCCGGCTCATGGCGCTGATGCGCTGAGGCGGTTGAGCAGATTAAAGTTCGCATTTAGAAGTTGGATGCTTTAACGCTGCAACGATTCAACCGCGCCATGGCCGATTATGAAACTGTTCAGCACGATGTCTTGGTAATCGGCGCCGGCGGCGCCGGATTGCGCGCCGCGATCGAAGCATCGGCTGCGGGCGTTTCGGTCGGACTGGTTTGTAAATCGCTTTTAGGAAAAGCCCATACCGTCATGGCGGAAGGCGGGATTGCCGCGGCGCTTGCCAATGTCGATGAACGCGACAATTGGAAGGTTCACTTCGCCGACACAATGCGCGGCGGACAATATGTAAACCAGTGGCGGATGGCGGAGCTGCACGCGAAGGAAGCGCCTGATCGGGTGCGGGAGCTTGAAGCCTGGGGCGCAGTTTTCGACCGGACACAGGACGGGCGGATTCTGCAAAGAAATTTTGGCGGCCACAAATATCCGCGCCTCGCACACGTCGGCGACCGGACCGGATTGGAAATGATTCGCACGTTGCAAGATCACGGTGTGCATCAGGGAATCGAAGTGCATATGGAGCACACGATATTGTCGATCTTAAAAGCCGGCGATCGCGCTGTCGGCGCGTTTGGTTACGAGCGCGAGCGCGGTCGTTTCAAGATTTTTCGAGCGAAAGCAATCGTGCTCGCGACCGGTGGTATCGGGCGCGCCTACAAAATCACGAGCAACAGTTGGGAATATACCGGCGATGGCCACTCACTTGCGTACGAAGCTGGCGCGGAATTGATCGACATGGAGTTTATGCAATTTCATCCGACCGGAATGGTTTGGCCGCCGAGCGTGTGCGGGATTCTTGTTACCGAAGGCGTGCGTGGCGAAGGCGGAATCCTCACGAACAAAGAGGGTCGCCGTTTCATGTTCGACCAGATTCCGGAAAATTACCGCGCCCAAACCGCCGACAATGAAGAGGAAGGCTGGCGTTATTGTCAGGGCGACAAAAACGCGCGGCGTCCGCCCGAATTACTGACCCGCGATCACATCGCGCGCTGCATCGTACGCGAAATCAAAGAGGGCAGGGGAAGTCCGCATGGCGGCGTTTACCTCGACATTGCGTGGATCAAACAAAAACTTCCAAACGCCGCCGATTACATCAAGCGCAAGTTGCCGAGCATGTATCACCAGTTCAAGCAACTGGCCGATATCGATATCACGGAGCAGCCGATGGAAGTGGGACCGACAACGCATTACATCATGGGCGGCATTCATGTCGATCCGGACACGCAAATGTCGCGCGTGCCAGGATTGTTCGCCGCGGGCGAATGCGCTGCCGGGATCAATGGCGCCAACCGCCTGGGCGGCAATTCCCTTTCCGATCTGCTCGTATTCGGAAAACGCGCTGGAGAATTCGCCGCGAAGTTCGCAAAAGACAACTCGTTGGGCGAGATCGATCCGCCTCAGGCGGACAAGATCGACATGGCGGCCCGCGAGGCGCTGCAGCCATTCGAGCGAAGCGCCGCGGAAAATCCATATCTGGTGCAGCGCGATCTGCAGGAGACTATGCAGGACAACGTCGGCATCGTTCGCAATGAAACGGAAATGAAATCCGCGCTCGAACACTTAAGAACGTTTTGGGAGCGAGCGAATCGAGCCGGCGTGACCGGCCATCGCGAATTCAATCCTGGCTGGCACACCGCGCTCGATCTGAAGAATCTGCTGACGGTCTCGGAAGCGATTACGCGCGCCGCGCTCGAACGAAAAGAAAGTCGCGGCGCACAATTCCGCGAAGATTATCCGAACAAGGATGAACGTTTTGCAAACCTGAATACGATGATTTCAAAAGCTGACGATGGTTCCATGAAAGTTCGATTGGAGCCGTTGCCCGAAATGCCCGATTATTTGAAGCGAGTTGTCGAAGACAATCGTTAAATCGTGAATCGTGAATCGAATGAATCGGTGAACGCGAAATCGAAAGGAAGAACCCCTTCGACGTTTGAAGACCTGGAAGTTTATCAGGTCGCGCGCGAGTTTCGAAAAACCATGTATCGCGTTGCGAGCAAGTTGCCAGAAACAGAGAAGTTCGGACTCGCCAGTCAGATTCGACGCGCTGCTGTTTCGCTCACGAACAACATTGCAGAGGGACACGGGCGCTATCACTATCTGGAGCAGATCAAGTTCATGCTGCAATCTCGGGGGTCTCTTGAAGAGTTGATCGATGATTTGAATGTTTGTGCAGATGAGGATTATCTGCCAGCAGTCGACATGGCTCCGCTGAAAGAACCTGGCTGGCGTGTGCGCCAATTGATCGACGGCTACGTACGATATTTGCGCAGCCAGAAGGCGGCTGATTCAGTGCGTGAATCTTCGCCGCATTACGAAGGTAGCGATGCAGACGATTTAACGAATCTCGATTTAACGAATTACGAATGAACGCCACCTTCAAAATCTGGCGAGGTGATGCGAGCGGCGGCGCGTTCCGTGATTACACGACGGAAATTTCCGAAGGCATGGTCGTGCTCGATGCCGTCCATGACATTCAGCGCACGCAGGCCGGCGATCTTGCCTGTCGATGGAACTGCAAGGCGGGGAAATGCGGTTCGTGCTCGGCGGAAGTGAACGGGATACCGAAGCTGATGTGCATGACACGCATGAGCGACCTGCCGCTCGACGAACCGATCACCGTAGAGCCGATGAAGGCGTTTCCAATCATCAAAGATTTGATTACGGATGTGTCGTGGAATTTTGAAGTGAAGAAAAAGATCAAGAAGTTCAAGCCACGACCGCCAGATGCACGGGACGGCACGTGGCGGATGGCCCAGGAAGACATCGATCGTGTTCAGGAATTCCGGAAATGCATCGAATGTTTTCTTTGTCAGGACGTTTGTCACGTTCTGCGCGATCACCAAATGCATGACAAATTTATCGGGCCGCGCTTTCTTATTCACGTGGCCGCACTCGAGATGCACCCGCTCGACACGGAGGATCGCATCGAGGAACTGCGCAACGCGCAGGGGATTGGTTATTGCAACATCACGAAGTGCTGCACGAAAGTTTGCCCGGAAAGCATTGAGATCACCGACAACGGGATCATTCCGCTAAAGGAGCGGGTGGTGGATGAATTTTATGATCCGTTCGGCTGGTTTTGGAAATGGCTGAAACGGAGGCGTGAATCGTGATTCGTGAGACGTTAAATCGATTTGTCTTCTACCCGATTCACGGTTTATCGATTTAACGAATTACGAGCGAAGCCATGTCCGACCTGAAATTGCTATCCAAGGAAGCCATTCCGACCGCGCTTCAGAAAGCAGAACGCTATCGTTTGTTGAACGAACCGGGCGAGGCAGAGAGCATTTGTTTAGATGTTCTCAAGACTGATCCGGAAAATCAGGAGGCAATTGTTACGCTTCTGCTTGCGCTGACCGATCGGTTTGAAAAAGGCTACGGCGTAAGTGACACACAGGCGAAGGAATTACTATCTCACATCACGAGCGAGTACGAACGCGCTTATTACGCCGGAATTTTCAACGAGCGCCGCGCCAAAGCCAAGTTGAGACAAAGCATACCGGATTGCCGGTTTCAAGCTTACGATCTTTTTCGCGAGGCGATGAGCTGGTTCGAAAAGGCGGAAGTAATCCGTCCGCCTGGCAATGACGATGCGTTGCTGCGCTGGAATACGTGTGCGCGAATCGTCGAGCGGAACAAACTCGTTCCGCGCGAGGAAGAAGAGCGAACCGAATTTCCTTTGGAGTGATCAGGCGATGCCGTCGCGAGCATGACCAGAATTGAGGACGAGTTTGCCCGATTCGAACACGAAGGTTGGCAGCGGGTGGCGGACAACTATGACTCGGTCTGGTCGTCACTCACGCGGCAGTTCATTCCGTATTTGATCGACGCCGCGCAGATCGCGCCCGCCATGTCGGTGCTGGACGTGGCGTGTGGGCCTGGCTACGTCTCCGCTGCAGCCAGGCAGCTCGGAGCGATCCCGACCGGTGTGGATTTCTCGAGCGAGATGGTCGCAATCGCGAACCGGATCTTCCCGGAAATTGATTTCATCGAAGGCGACGCGCAAAAGTTGCCGTTCGCGGACGCCAGCTTCGACCGTGTTCTGATGAACTTCGGGTTGCTCCATCTTTCTCGACCTGAGAAAGCGTGCTCGGAAGCATTTTGCGTCTTGCGAGCTGGCGGGAAATTTGGCTTCACCATCTGGGCGGAGCCGCGCGAAAATCCCGGCGGCAAAATTGTGAACGACGCCATCGAAGCTCATGCCGATCTAAATGTCGATGTGCCGCAGGGCCCTTCGAAGTTTGCGTATGCTGAAAAAGAAGAATGCCGAAAAGCTTTGCAGCGAAACGGATTCGATGGCGGCTCGATGATTTTTCAGACGCGCTGCGTGGAATGGAATGTTCCAACGCCGCGGTATCTTTTCGAAGCCGAGCGCGATGCCGGTGTTCGCACAGCCGGGTTGCTGGCGCGTCAAACATCGGACCGGCTCGATGCGATCATGCGAGCAACTGAAGATGGCGTGAGACACTACGCAAAAGGCGACCGCTTTGTCATCCCGATGGCTGCGCACGTCATCGTTGTCTCAAAAAATTCGTAACACAGGCTTCCGGCCTGTTTTCTCAGGCAGGATGCCTGAGTTACGTGATCGCGCCGCCGCAGCTTGAGCCGGCGCCGGCCATGCAGCCGAAGCAATGGTCACCGGTCATGATCTCGCGATTGTCGATCTTGTCCGGATCGACATCCCACAAGAAAAGCCCCGACTCGTCGGAATTCTGCCATTGCATCCCAAGCTGCTGATTGAAATCGCAATCATAAATCTCTCCGCGCCATCCCACGCTGATGGTGTTGCGGCACATGAGGCCGTCGATGGTTGCAGGGTTGAACGCGCTGATGAGCAGCTCCATGTATTCCTCGAGATTGTTGTTGTGTCGCAGATAAGCGGCAAAGCGCCCGATCGGAAGATTCGTGATCGTGTAGAGGTTGTTGAACACGATGCCGAAATTTGCCGCGAGCTTGCGTTTGAAATCCGCCTCCAAGTCGGCTTGCGAACCCGGTAGAAAAGCGCCGACCGGATTGTAAACGAGATGCAGGAGAAGATCGACATCCACTCCGTAGCCTAACGAGTTGAGTAATTGCAACGCGGCGATGCTGCCATCGAACACGCCTTCGCCGCGCTGCGCGTCCACGTTTGCTGCGGAGTAGCACGGCATCGAGGCGATAATCTCCACTTGGTGTGCGGCGAGAAAGTCCGGCAGATCTTCGTAACCGGGCTCGACCAAGATCGTGAGATTACAGCGATCGATCACGTGCCGCGGCGGCTCAAGCGCCTTGGTGCGTTGGACGAAATACCGAAAATCCGGAATCATCTCCGGCGCGCCGCCGGTAAGATCGACAATCGCAATCTCTGTTTTGGCCAGCCAATCGATGATTCGGTCGATCGTTTCGCGCGTCATGATTTCCTTGCGCTTCGGGCCGGCGTTCACGTGACAGTGCATGCAGGTGAGATTGCACAGCCTGCCGACGTTGACCTGAAGAATTTCGGGCCGCGTATGCCGAAGTTTCAAGCCTTCCTTAAGAAGTCGCGCAGAGAACCGACTCATGCTTTAAGCCTGCATGTTATCGCAGGATGAAAAAATAGCAGCGAAAACAAGAGGGCTCGATTGTGTCAAGGATAGGA
>Ga0209471_1001741_pt1 | contig 12780 bp, 8 predicted proteins | sample GraSoiAngelo_128_FD_185885 | JGI IMG/M metagenome (GOLD analysis project Ga0209471, IMG submission 185885) | Grasslands soil microbial communities from the Angelo Coastal Reserve, California, USA - 14_0927_12_20cm (SPAdes) (version 2) | ecosystem: Environmental > Terrestrial > Soil > Grasslands ...
TCCCTCGAGCGGGCGCTGGGAGAGCAGAAGCGGATCGAGGAGCTGCGCGAGCAGCTGATCGGCGTGGTGGGCCACGATCTGCGCACGCCGCTCGCCGCCATCGTCATGGGCGCCTCGCTGATGCTCAAGCGCGGCATGATGGTGGACGCGGATGTCAAGGTGGCGGCGCGCATCGCTCGCAGCGCGGACCGGATGACGAGGATCATCTCCGAGCTGCTCGACTTCACCCGGGTGCGGCTGGGCGGCGGAATGAGCATCGAGCCGAAACCGGTAGACCTGGCCGACCTGTGCGCGGACGTGATCGCCGAGGTGGAGGCCGGACATCCGGACCGCTCGGTGGCGTTCGACACTGACGCGGACACTCGAGGCATGTGGGACAGAGAGCGGCTCGCGCAGGTGGTCTCCAACCTGATCGGCAACGCCATCCAGCACGGGAAGCCAGATGGCGCCATCCAGGTGCGCCTGCGCGGCGAGGGCGACAGCGTCCGCCTGGAGGTGCAGAACGAAGGCGCAGCCATTCCGGTCGACCTGCTGCCCTCGATCTTCGATCCCTTCCGGCGAAACCCGCGCGCCGGGCAGAAGTCGGAGGGACTGGGCCTCGGGCTCTACATCTGCCGCGAGCTGGTCCGCGCCCATGGCGGCGAGATCGCCGTCCAGTCCACTGAGGAGGCGGGCACCACGTTCACAGTGCGGTTGCCTCGCAAGCGGCCGCCGCCGCTCGAACTGCGCTGAGGGACTTTTCACCGCGCTGCGAGGGCGACGAGCATCAGCGCGGCGAGACGGCGATCCCCCACGGCAACTTTCCCGCCGCGACGCGCTTGAGCACGCGTCCGCTCTCGATATCGATCACCGAGACGTCGTTGGAGGGCCCGTTGGCGCTGTAGAGCTTGTGTCCTTCCGGGCTGAGGCCGAGTCCCCACGGCCGCGCGCCGATCCTTTCGAACGTGCGCAAGACACGCGCCGTCGCCACGTCGATCAACGCCACCGATCCGCCGCGGCCCGTCGAGACGAAGAGGCGCGAGCCATCTCGCGTCATGGCGAGGCCCATCGGTTTTGTGCCCGACCCTCCGATGTGCACGCGGCCAGCGCGGATGTGCCTGCGCGCGTCGATGATGTCGACGGCCGCGCCCTGCTCGGCGCTGACGAAGGCGCGCGAGCCGTCGGGCGTGAAGACGACCGCGCGCGGTCTTGCGGCCGTCTTCGTCCGAGCAAGGAGCTTCCAGGAAATCGCGTCGACGACGTCGACTTCGCCGTCTTCCTCGCTGGTGACGTAGACGAGTGTGCCGTCCGGGCTCACGGTGACGCCTTCAGGCTGCGCGCCGACCTTGACCGTGGCGAGAATGCGCGCTGTCGCGATCTCGACGACGCTCAGCGCCGAGGCGTCTTCGTTGGAGACGAAGATCAGCTTGCCGTCCCTGCTCAGATCGAAGCTCTCCGGATCGGGCCCGCCAGGGAGCCGGGTCACGGCATTTCCGCGGGTAAGGTCGACCACCGCGATTCCGTCCTGCGCCCGGTCGGGCGGTGGCAGGTCCTCGTCGCGCATCCCCGGCCCCGCGCGCGGGGAGCCGCTCACCGCGACATAGAGCCGTCCGTCGGGCCCGAGCTTGAGCCCGCGCGGACGCTTGCCCACCGCGATGCGCGCGACAGGCTCGTCGTTCTCGAGCACGGCGACGTCGTCAGACGCCTCGTTGCTCACGTAGACGCGGTAGCTGTCGACGGCCAGGAGCAACATCAGCGCGGCGATCATCGAGGGTCCTTTCTCATTTCAAACGGGCGGACGCAATCCGAGGCGACACCGCCGTCTCGTTCACTCACCCGAGGTGCACCGATGGCGCGCGGCGACTTGACTTCGCGCATGGAAGGGCATTTTGGACGCCCAGGATCGCGCGACCCGCATGAAGGGGAGGGTCGTTTCGGATGTCCGAGCGACAATTCCCAGTCTTCGATCATCTCTGCAGCTGACTCTTCAGCGGCGGCGCCGCGCGCTCGTTGCAAGGAGATCCAGCCATGAACAAGATCCGAATTTCCCGATCGTTGCGGTGGTCGATAGCGCTGCTGGTCCTCGGCGTCTGCGCTCTCTGGCTGCGCCCATCGCGCCTGCTCGCGGCACCGCCGCCGAACCTCAACTGGCCCAACTACGGAAACGACCTGGCCAACACGCGCTTCCAGGACGTGGACCAGATCAACACGAAGAACGCCCACAGTCTCAAGCCTGCCTGGGTCTTCCACACCCGCGTGCTGGATCCGAAGGCGGAATTGCAAGCCTCGCCCATCGTCATCGACGGCACCATGTTCGTCACCGACGGACACGACGACGTCTTCGCGCTCGACGCCGCCAAGGGACACCAGAAGTGGGCCTACAAGCCGCTTTCGACGGGAGACATGCCGCCTCTCGATCAGCTGACGGTCTGCTGCGGCCGCAACAACAAAGGCGTCGCCTTCGGAGAGGGCAAGGTCTTCTACGGGCGGCTGGACGATGTCGTGGTCGCCTTGAACGCGAACACGGGCAAGGTGGTCTGGAAGAAGACACTGGCCAACTACAAGGATAGCTACGCGATCAACAACGCTGCTCAGTTCGTGTCCGACGCGCTCGGGCCTGGCAAGTCGCTGGTGATCATCAGCGTGTCCGGGGGCGAGTACGAGATCCGCGGCCGGGTTTTCGCTCTGCGGGCAAGCGACGGCGAGGTGATGTGGCAGTTCGCCACCACCGATCCGGCGAGCTACGGCTTTCCCGCAACCGAGCAGTACAAGAAAGGCGGCGCGGCTGTCTGGAATCCGCCCGCCATCGACACGGTCCTGGGGCTGATCTACGTCGTCACCGGCAATGCCGCTCCCGACATCCTCGGCGAGGACAGGCCCGGCGACAATCTGTTCGCCACCTCGGTCGTCGCTCTCTCCTTGAAGACGGGCGAGCCGAAGTGGCATTTCCAGGCGGTGCACCACGACATCTGGGACTACGACAGCGCGCAGCCTCCGGTCCTCTTCCCGGTGGGAACGCAGGCCGCGCTGGGCCACTGCAGCAAGAACGGCCAGTACTACATCCTCGAGAGGAGCACGGGGGCGGCGATCTTCAAAGTGACGGAGCTGCCTGCGCCTGCGGACACGACCGGCTTCCAGCATGCCGCGGCGACGCAGCCGTACTCTGCCGTCGAGCCACTCACGCCATTGACGTTCGTCCGCCCCAACGACACAGGATTCCCGGCGATGCCGCAGTACACGCCTCCGGGTATCAAGGATGCCAACGGGAAACCCATCGAGTTCGCCATGGTGCCCGGTGACGACGGCGGATGCGAGTGGAACCCCGCGGGCTACAGCCCGCGCACGAAATTCATCTACTACGGTACGCGCTACGAGCCGGACACCTTCAAGACCTTCGAGGGGAACAGGACCCCACTGCCCAACGGACTCCACCTCGGCTCGACCTTCACCAACCGCGTCCCGGGCTCGCATCCCTTCGGCATCTTCGGCGCGACCGACACCACGACCGGCAAGGTCGTCTGGAAGATGGAAGTGCCCATCCCGGCGAAGTCGGGCGTGGCGATCGGCGGAGACGTGCTCTTCTTCGCCGAGGGCCAAGGCAAGTTCCATGCAGTCGACGCCGCGAACGGGACGGTGCTCTACACCTTCGATCCCAGGAGCAGCCACATCCACAACGTAGGCGGCGGCCAGGCTTCTCCTTCCGTTTACGTCGCGAATGGACGCGAGTTCGTCGCCTATATGTTCGGCGGCAACGTGCCCGACCGGAACAACTTCGCGAACCTCGACGGCGAGAACCCCGACGCGGGCAAGCTCGGCGATGCCCTCATCGCCTTCGCGATCCCGGTCAAGGGCGAGGGAGAGGCGGAGGATGAGGGCGAGTAGCGCCGTCCTCGTCTCCCTGGTGGTCGGCTCAGCCGCGGCCAGCGCGGCTGAGGCCGACCCGGAGGAACAAGTCCTCGAGCCAGTCGTGATCACGGCGACGCGCGAGCCCCGGCCGCCCAGTGACGTGCCCGCAGCGGTCACCGTCGTCGGTCGCAAGGAGATCGGGCAATCGCCCGCGAAGTCCTTGGATGAGCTGCTCCGCTCGGTCCCCTCCTTCGGGTTGTTCCGCAGGAGCAGCAGCCTGGTTGCCGATCCCACGTCACAAGGGGTCAACCTGCGCGGAATCGGACCCTCCGGCGTCTCGCGCGGGCTGGTGCTGGCCGACGGCGTGCCGGTGAACGACCCGTTCGGCGGCTGGGTCTACTGGAGCTCGCTCCCGCGGCTCGGCATCGAACAGATCGAGATCGTCCCCGGCGGCGCCTCCGCGCTCTACGGCAGCTCGGCGCTAGGAGGCGTGGTCCAGATCGTCTCGCGCCCGATCAATGATGCGCTCGAGGCGCAGGCCGATGCCGGCGCGCCGGGGACCGGCTCTTTCGCGGCCCTGGCGGCGCATCGCTGGGGAGCGGTCGCGGGAGCGCTGGAAGGCGAGGCGTTGTCGACCGACGGCTACTTCGTCGTGCCCGAGTCGATGCGCGGGCCGATCGATCGCCACGCCTCCTCGTACCATGGCACCGCCGCCGCGCGCTTCGAGGCGGCGCCCCTGCCCTGGCTCACGCTCTCCGCCCGCGGCGGCTTCTTCGCCGAGCGCCAGAATGGAGGCACCCAGTTCACCACCGGATCGGTGAACCAGGGCGACCTCGCCCTGGGCGCGGCGATGCGAACCGACGAGCTGGGCTCTTTGGACCTGCGGCTCTTCGGACAAGCGCAGCGGTTCGAGCAGGAGCGCACGCGGATCCTGCCCGATACCACGACGCGCGCCAGCGAAGTCCTCGCCGCCAGGCAAGGCGTACCCACGCAGGACCAGGGGCTCAGTCTCTCCTGGGCGAGCCGCGGGCTCTTCGCGCTGGGAACCCATCGCCTGCTGGCCGGCGCGGACCTGCGCCAGATCATGGGTCGCTCCAACGAGGACCTCTTCCCCGCGGCGGTGTCCGCCACCTCGGTGGTCCGACGCGAGGCGGGCGGGACACAACGACAGGCGGGCCTCTTCGCGCAGGATGTCTACGACTTGTCGGAGGCCGTGCAGCTCTCGGCCACCGTTCGGTTCGACTTCTGGCGCAACCTCGACGCCGACCGCTTCGAACGCCAGAACGGTGGCGCGACCACCGAAACGCGCTTCGCCGATCGGACCGCGCGACAGCTGAGCCCGAGGGCGGGTCTGCGCGTGCGCCCGAACCGCTGGCTTACCTTGCGCGCCTCGGCCTACCAGGCGTTCCGCGCGCCGACGCTGAATGAGCTGTACCGGCCCTTCCAGGTCGGCACCGTGCGCACGGAGGCCAACGAGAACCTGGGGCCGGAGACGCTGCGCGGCGCCGAGGCGGGAATCGAAGTCGGCTTCCCCCGCGAGTGGAGCGTGCGAGCCACAGGTTTCTGGAATCTGCTCGACAACCCGGTGACGAACGTGACTCTCGCCCCGAACAGCCAGCAGCGGCAGAACCTGGGACAGGCGCGCATCCGCGGCGCCGACTTCGACGCGCGCTGGCGCTTCGGTCCCTCCTGGGTAGCCGGCGCCGGCGCCACTTTCGTCGACGCGCGCGTCAGCGACGCAGGCGCGCAGACGCAGCTGGTCGGCAAGCAGCTCCCGCAGGACCCGCGCTTTCGCGCCGCTCTTTCCCTCGCCTTCGACGACCGGCGGATCCTCACCGCCCAGGGTCAGCTCCGCTTCCAGAGCCGGCAGTTCGAGGACGACCAGAACCTCCTGCCGCTGGCGAGCTTCGTCGTGGTGGACCTGTTGCTCAGCCGGCGCCTGAGCGACCGCGTCGAGATCGTGCTCGCGGCGGAGAATCTGTTCGACCGCAGATATCTCGTCGGACGGCAGGGTGGAATCGACACTCTCGGGCAGCCGCTCTTCGTCCACGGAGGTGTCCGGGTGCAGCTCGAGTAATCAGAGGCGGTAGCTCAAGCTCGCGCGCACCTGGAAGGGGCGGCCCGGAGTGCGAAACGGCTCGACGGGTTCGCCCGGCAGCTTCGGATTGCGGGCAAAGGTCCCGAAGGTGTTGTAGCGGGCGTCGAGGATGTTGGTGAGCTGGAGCGAGGCGCTCAGCCCGCCGGCGGTCGCGCGGGCGCCGGCGTCGAGGGAGAAGTATCCATCGAGTTCGGGAGCGACGTTCTCTTCGTCGCCACGGAGACGCTGAGACCCGACGTAGAGTCCCGAGAGCGACAGCCAGAGCCAGCTGCTCGGCCGCAGCTCGATCCCGGCATTCGCGCGGTGGCGCGGAACGAGCGGGAACCGGTTGCCGGCGGACACGTGCTCCAGGCAGGAGGACGCGCTGCAGTCGGAGGTCTGCCGCGGCGTCGCCAGCACGAGGTCGGTTTCGAAGCTGGCTTCCGTCAGCGCATAGTTGGCGAAGATCTCCAGCGCCGGTTCGAGCGCCGCGCGCAGGGCGAGCTCGAGACCCTGGCGCCTCGTCTGCCCGACGTTCTGGAAGTACACGCCGATCGTGCCCGTGGGCGAGACGGAGAAGATGTCGTCGAACACGTCGGTACGGAAGACGCTGAGCCGCGCCTCCAGCCAGCGGACCGGCCGGGTCCGCGCGCCGACTTCGTAGTTGATTGTCCTCACCGGCTTCAATGCGGGATCGGGCGCCGTTCCTGCCTGCAGGCCCGGGCAGATCGCGGCCGGGCTTGCGCAGGTGAGCTCGAACAGGGCCGGCGCGCGGAATCCCTGGGCGACCGAGAGATAGACGCCGTGCTTGGGCGAAACATTGTAATTCAGCCCGAAGAGCGCGTCGAAGCGCCGGAAGACCTCCGCGCCGGAGGAGTTCTCGCGCCCGGACGACGGCGGGCTGTCGTCGGTGATGCCGTGGCGGATGAAATCCCAGCGGCTCGCCGCAGAGAGCAACAGCTCGTCGCCTTCGTGCAGCGCGCCGGTCGCGATCTGCAGGGTATCCTGGAGATAGGCGGCGAAGGTGTTCTGCCGGTCGCGGACCTTGCTATTGACCTCGCGCAGGGGACAAGCCTGGCTCGGGTCGAGGGCGTTGGCGATGGCCTGGCGCAAGCAGTCGGTCAGTGTTCGATCGTTCTTCTCCGTGAACACGGTCGCGTCCACCGCCGCATGGGCGTAGTCGAGGCCCGCGACGAGAAGATTCGGACGCTGGAAGAACCTGTTGTCTGAACTCAACTGGAGCGCACCGCCCGCGACCACCGTCCGGGCCTGCAGGCGGCTGTTGTCCGCGAGCAGGCTCACGTTGAACTGTTCGAGGCTCAGGTGCCGGGCGAAGCCGTTTGCCGAGAGTGTGAAGCCCCGCCCCAGGTCCTGGCGAAGATTGAGGGTGACGAAATTGAGAAATGGCTCGAAGAAATCTCCTGGTGTGAAGTTGCCGCTCCGGTCGGCGAGCAGGTCCGCGGGAGGGAGCGATCCCGGCTGATGGATCTTGTTCTGCACATACTGGTACGAGAGCGTGAGATCGGTGCCCGAGCGGACATAGCCCACCTTGCCGAAAGCCCGGGACAGTCGCGCCTGCGAAGCGTCGCGCCAGCCGTCTTCGCGCGTCTCGTTCGCGGAGAAGTAGAAATCGAAGGGGGCCGCCGCGCCGGAGAACTGCAGGCGGTAGTCCTGTTGGCCATACGTCCCGAGGCCGACCCGAGCACTGGCCGCGGGGTCGCTCTTGCCACGCCGCGTGACCAGGTTGAGGACGCCAGCAAGCGTGTTCCTCCCGAAGACGACCGACGGACCGCGAATCACCTCGACCCGGTCCAGGTCGTCGATGGGAAGCAGATCGAAGTTCAGCTCCTCGGCTGTCGCCTCGTTGATTCGCACGCCATCGAGAAAGACGCTCACTCCTTGCGGGACGCCGGTCACCGAGGTGGCGGTGAATCCGCGCAGGGTGAGATCGGGCTGGTAGGAGTTCCCTTGTTCATCCAGGAGCGTGAGCCCACCCTGGTGCCGCAGCGATTCGGGCAGCGTCGGCGCGCTCTGCATTGCATCGCCGGCGATGACCTCCACGCTGGCGGGGATCCACGAAGGCGGCAGCGGCTCGCGCAGCCGCGCGGGGGAGACGATGATCATCTCTGGAGCCTCGAGGACCGGAGTGTTCTGCGCAGGGTTCGCGGGCGCCTCTGCCGCGCTGGGATCGCCCTGCTCAGCCCAGAGGCGGAGCGGGATTGCCGACAGGATCAGAGCCGGCGCGAGCGAGAGCGGTGTCGCCCCCCGGGACACGCCGGCAATCTAGCACCAGCCTGCAGTCGCTCGGCAACGTCCCGGCTCGTCTCGCGCGCTGCAGGGCGCCGATACCGCTGAACGCATTCAGCGCGGCGTCAGCAAGACTGTCGTGGAGCCCATCTCCGTTCGTCGCGCGAGGATCTGCCCGCGCGCGTTGATGGCAAACGCCGAGTGAAGCCGCGCTGGAGGATTGAGGGCGCCAACCAGATCGATCAGTTGCCCGTCTTTCCACAAGATGGCGGTTGCAGCGGCGCCCTCGGAAATCGCGATGGCGACCGCGCCGACGGCGTCGCCCGACGCATTGACCGCCCGGAGCCAGCTCTCGAGCCCACCGCCCACCTGCGCTCCCAGGGTCGGCCAAGGTCGCGTGGCGATCTCGCTGTCGAGGTCCGTCAACTGGCCGGCTGTCCACACCCCTGCGTGCCACCAGTGCATTCCCGGAACGGACCCCACCACGTGTCCCCGCGCGCTCATCGCCGAGGGATGGAGCGAGTCAGGGAGTGCGCCGAGGTCGACTGCCTCGGTCTCCGTCAGGATCATCTCGTCGCAGCCCGACGGCGGTGTCAGCCGGTCGCAGGCGACAACTCCAATCTTGCCGTTGTCGTCGATGGCCATCGCGACGCTCTCGGACTTGCCGGTCCTGGCGCCGAGATCGGAAACGCGCCCATCCTTCCACATCACGGCATGAGTTTCCGCGGAGGGGGTCATCGACCCGCCGACGACGACGCCCGTCGCATTCATGGCGTTCACGAAGTCTACGGCGCCGAGCTTTTCTAGCTCGACGAAGCTATCGGAAGCGGCGATGAATGCACCTTCTATTCCCTGATCATTCATGAGCGTCCCTGCGACGCGACCCGCTGCAGTCGCCGCAGCCCAGGCCCGAGTTCCCACTGGGACCTGAAACCGGTGCAGTGTGCCGTCCCAGAGGAACAGCTCCCATTTCAAGCTGCTGCACAACGGTGGGCTGTCGCAGATCCTGCCCGCCACGGCGCCCGCATCGTCGAGGGCCTGGGCGTCGGTCACGGTGTCAGGCCCGCCGAGCTGGGATAGATCGGTGACGTCGTAGGCGATGCCGTCAGGCGGGTAGGGCGCAGGCGCAAAGTTCGCCGTCACGATTTGTCGATCGTCGATCTGAATCGAACAAGCCTTCCAGGGCGCCAAGCCCGCGCAACCCTCACCCCAGGAGTAGAGAAGCCATCCCAGGACAGCGTCGCCGGTCAGCGTTGCCGTCGACCCTTTATCGAGATGCACCTCACAGTGCGCGGAGCAAGTCACCTTCGTCGCGGCCGCCGCGGAAATCCCGGAGACATGGACACTCCCTTGCCCCGCGGAAACGTCCACGACGAGCACCGCGGTCGGCGCGGGCACAGATGGTCCGCTCGGCGACGGCGTCGATCCGGGCTGCGCAGGGTCTTTTGCCCCCGTCTTGCCACACCCGAACAAGAGCGCAGCCACTGCGAACGCGCGCGCTTTCGACGCGCGACTCATTCGATGACCGCTGGTCATTCCCCCGCCCCCGTGAGGACGATGGCTACGGCGAGCTCGAGAAGCAAGCGTGCGCTTGTCAGTAGAGGGGCGAAAGGAGGTGTCAGCCCCGGGGCGTGGAATTGCGGTGCTTCTCGAGCGCAGCCTCTTCTTCGGCAAGCCGCAGGTCGCTGTTGACCATCATCTGGATCAACTCGACGAATGACACAAGCGGCTTCCAGCCCAGCTTCGTTCGAGCCTTGCTCGCGTCGCCGCGCAGATGATCGACCTCGGCCGGACGCAGGTAGCGCGGGTCGGTCTTGATGAAGTCTCGATAGTCGAGGCCCGCGTGGCTGAAAGCGATCTCGCAGAGATCTCGCACGCTATGGCTCTCTCCCGTCGCGACGACGAAGTCCTCCGCAACCGGCTGCTGCAGGGCGAGCCACATCGCCTCGACGTAGTCCTTCGCGAATCCCCAGTCGCGCCGCGCCTCCAGGTTGCCGAGGTACAGCTCCTGCTGCAATCCGAACTTGATCCGCCCGACCGCGCGAGTCACCTTCCGGCTCACGAACGTCTCTCCCCTGCGCGGCGATTCGTGATTGAAGAGCAAGCCGTTCACGGTGTGGAAACCGTAGGCCTCGCGATAATTCACCGCGGTCCAGTAAGCGAAGACCTTCGCGCAGGCGTAGGGGCTGCGCGGATGGAATTGCGTCTGCTCGTTCTGCGGCGGCGGGGAGGACCCGAACATCTCGGACGAGCTGGCCTGGTAGAAGCGCGTCTTCTTCAGGCCACTCTCCCGCAGGGCCTCGAGCAGCCGGATGCTTCCCAGCGCGGTGACCTCGGCCGTGTATTCGGGCACGTCGAAGCTCACCCGGACGTGGCTCTGCGCGCCGAGGTTGTAGATCTCGTCGGGCTGGATCATCCGCAAGAGCGTATTGAGCGAGCTGGCGTCGTTGAGATCGCCGTAGTGCAGCTTGAGACGCGCTCCCGGCGTGTGCGGGTCCTGGTAGAGGTGGTCGATGCGGTTGGTGTTGAAGGAGGACGAGCGGCGGATCACGCCGTGCACCTCGTAATCCTTCTCGAGGAGAAGCTCGGCGAGGTAGCTGCCGTCCTGCCCGGTGATTCCGGTGATGAGCGCCCTCTTCATCTCTTCTCCGATCGTTGCACGCGCGCGTCGCGATACCAGGCGATCGTTTCGGCGAGGCCTTGCTCGAAGCCGATCTTCGCCTCGAATCCGAATCGCTCCTTCGCCTTGCGGGTGTCGAGCTTGCGGCGCGGCTGTCCGTTGGGCCGCGAGGTATCCCAGCGGACCGCACCTTTGAACCCGGAAAGCCGGGCGATGAGCTCGGTGAGCTGCTTGATGGTGATCTCGAATCCCGCGCCCAGGTTCACCGGATCGGAGGAATCGTATCGCTCCGCGGCGAGCAGGATTCCCTCGGCGGCATCGCGGACGTGCATGAACTCGCGGGAGGGCGAGCCGTCGCCCCAGGCGACGATCTCACGCTCACCTTGCTGCGCCGCTTCCAGGCATTTGCGGATCAGGGCGGGAATGACGTGCGACGATTCCAGATCGAAGTTGTCGCGCGGGCCGTAGAGATTCACCGGAAAGAGCACGATCGAGTTGAATCCATACTGCTGGCGATAAGCCTGGCTCTGGACCAGCAGCATCTTCTTCGCCAGGCCATAAGGAGCATTGGTTTCTTCCGGATATCCGTTCCAGAGATCTTCTTCCCTGAAGGGTATCGGAGCAAACTTCGGATAGGCGCAGATGGTCGCGGTGGCAACCAGCTTCTTCAGGCCCGCGCGGCGGCCCACCTCCATCAGCTGCGCTCCCATCATCAGATTCTCGTAGAAGAAGCGGCCGGGATTTTTCTGGTTGGCTCCGATTCCTCCCACCCGCGCGGCGAGGTGGATGAGCAGCGTGGGTCGCGCGTCGCGGTAGAGCTTCTCGACCGCCGGCATCTGGACGAGGTCGTACTCGCTCGAGCGCGGGCAGACGATCTCGCTGCAGCCGCGCTGCCGCAAGCTTTCCACGATGTGGCTGCCGAGAAATCCGTGGCCGCCGGTGACGACGACGCGTTCCCTGGGCCACTCGATCGGCATCTAGCGACCTCCTCCACTTGGAAGAATAGCTCAAGACTGCCACGGCCTCGTGCTTCCGATCTGCCGGCAGGAGTAGCGCGGACGCGACGGCGGTTGTCGCCTGCGCGACAGGGCGGCCGCGCCGACCGAGGCAGCCGCCCTTTTTCTTGTGCCTGGCGCTGGCACGTTCTCTGCTCTCTCTTGCCGCGGGGAAAGGGAGAGCAAGCATGTCGAAGTCACTCTGTCTCGCAGTCCTTCTCTGCGCAGGCGCCGCGGGCGCCGGCTCGACGGTGATCGAGGCGCCGGCCATGGTGATCACCTCCTTCAAGACTCCGCGGCCCGACTGCCAGCCGGCCAAGCCGATCGCGCCCGACGAGGCCATCGCTTTCGGACTCACGGGCACCGTGCGCGTCGAGTACGTCGTCTATCCGGACGGGCACGTGGGCGACATCAGCCTGGCCAGGTCGACGGCGCACCCGGCGCTGGGCGATGCGGTCAAGCGCTGGCTCGGCGGCTGCGCCTACGTCGCCGGGGCCGTCGAGGGCAAGCCCATCGCGCTGCGCGTTTCGCAGCTCTTCATCTTCAAGAGCTTCTAGCTTCGCAACCAGATCGACGCGCCCGGTGTGACGCCCCGGGCGCGGCGTTCTTACAATCTCTTCATGACCCCCTTCCGCGAGCTGCATCGGCAAGGCTGCTTCGTCATGCCCAACCCCTGGGACGCTGGCAGCGCGCGATATCTGCAGCACCTGGGATTTCGCGCGCTGGCGACCACCAGCGCCGGAATGGCCTTCTCGATGGGCCAGCCCGACGGCGGCGTTTCGCGCGCAGCAGCGCTGCAGCACATCCGCGCCATCGTCGAGACCGTCGACGTGCCGATCAATGCCGACTTCGAGTCGGGCTACGCGGCCGACGCCGCGGGAGTGGCCGAGAGCGTGAAGCTGTGCATCGCGACGGGCGTCGCCGGCCTCTCCATCGAGGACTCCAGCGAGCGCGGCCTCCGCGAACTCCCCGAGGCCGTCGAGCGATTGCGGGCGGCGCGCGCGGCCGTCGATGCG
>Ga0209471_1001747_pt1 | contig 12739 bp, 14 predicted proteins | sample GraSoiAngelo_128_FD_185885 | JGI IMG/M metagenome (GOLD analysis project Ga0209471, IMG submission 185885) | Grasslands soil microbial communities from the Angelo Coastal Reserve, California, USA - 14_0927_12_20cm (SPAdes) (version 2) | ecosystem: Environmental > Terrestrial > Soil > Grasslands ...
TTGGCCTGCTCGCCGTGGGTGGCGTCCTCCTCGCGACTCGGTCCGCGGTCCGAGACGGCCATCCGAGCATCGCCTTGGTCCGGCCGCCCGGTCACCATGCAGGCCCGGACTATGGCGGCGGGTTCTGCTATCTGAACAACGTCGCGATCGCCGCCGCGGAACAAGTCGCCGCGGGTCGTCGCGTCGCCATCTTGGACTACGACGCCCACCACGGAAACGGGACGCGGGACATCTTCGCGGAGAATCCCGCGGTCCTCTACGTGTCCACGCACGAGTACGGGATCTATCCGGGGACGGGTCCCGCGGAAGATACCGGCACGGGCGAGGGACGTGGTTTCACGGTGAACATCCCGTTCACGGCCGGGTGCGGCGACGCGTCATATGTGGCGGCGCTGGACTCGGTCATCGAGCCGATCCTAGGGCAGTTTCGTCCGGATGTCGTCCTCGTGAGCTTGGGAATCGATGCCCACTACCGCGACCCGCTCACCTCCCTCACGCTCTCTTCTCCCGGGTATGTGGACCTCGTCGAGCGGAGCGCGGCCTTCGCCGGCCGTCTCTGCGCGAGCCGGTTTACGATCGCCTTGGAAGGCGGATACCACCTCGAGGCGCTCAGCGAGGTGATCGCCGGGGTGGTGGGCGGGATCGAAGGCCGCTCGATCCCCGTCGCGCTGACCGACGTCCTCGACGACAAGGGTCGCGGTCGAGAAGCGATCGAGGCGACGAAGCGGGCTCAACGCGATTTCTGGAACCTACGCTGAGTGAGGGCGCTTGCGTTCCGTCATCCGGCGCTCCTTCTCCTTCAGGATCCGTTTGTGCAGGACCTCGAGGAGGCCCTTCAATGCGGCGTGGAGGTCCCAGTCGAAGTGGTGGGCGTGGTACACGCGGTGCGCGGTCGTGAACCGCGCCCGGAGCGAGTACTTGAACCGGTCCCCTTCGGGACTGTACTTCTGGAAATGGATCGCGAAGGTCCTCGGCTCGACGAGTTCCGCGATCCGGCGCATCTCCTTCTGGATGACCGCATAGATCTCGTCGTATGCCTCGGGCGGTTCGTCCTCGAGGCCGCTGATCTCGACGAACAGCTGCTCCCGTTCGCGGAGGCCCGCGAGGAACTGCATCAGGTCCTGGGTCGTGATGATGCCGACCGGCTCGTCCTTCTCCGTCACGACGACCGAGGAGATGTGGTTCTTCGCCATCAGTTCCGCCGCGCGGTGGACGTCTGCGTCCGGACCCACCGTGATCGGCGGAGAACGCATCACGCTCTGCACTTCGAGGACGATCTTCTCCTCGCGTCCGGCGTGGTCGCCATACTGCTCCCGGACCTTCGGGCGGGCGAACAGGTCGACGATGTCCTTCATCCCGACGATGCCTTTGATGTGCCGATGCTTGTCGACGACGGGGACGGAACGCTCCCCGAGGGACCGCATGATCTGGACCGCGTGTTCCACCGTGTCGTTCTCGGCGACCGCTTGCGGGTTCGGAGTCATGAAGTCCTTGGCCACGATCCCTTCGAGGGCCTTTGTCTCGACGAGGGCCCGCACCAGGTCGGACCGCGAGAGGATTCCGACCAGCGACTTTCCTTTCGCCACCGGGATGGCGCGGAAGCCGGTGCTGATCATTTTCTCCGCGGCCTCCGGCAAGAGAGTGTCGAGCGTGAGTTCCGGCGGTACCTGGAGGACGGTCGAGACCTTCGTGTTGGGCGGCAGGTTCCTGCGCCGCATGAGCTCGCGCAGCGTCACCACGCCGACGATCTTCTTCCGCTCGAGGACCGGGAGTTCGTGGACATCATGGGTCTTCATCTTCCCGAGGGCGTCCCCGATCGTGTCGTCGGGCGCCACGGTCACAAGGTCCGTCGTCATGAAGTCGGACACCCGGAGGTCTTGGACCTTGTTCCGCTTCATGGTGAGCCCGCTCGGGTGGGAGGTAGCGATAGCGGAGGTCCGTATAAGAAAGTTCTTTCAGGGCGTCTCAATCCACGAGATGATGGAGACTCGCGCGATCGTGGTCTTCCGAGGTCGTGTCCAAGGGGTCTACTTCCGGGCGAATTGCGCCGAGAAGGCGGAGGCCCTTGGCCTTCAGGGCTACGTCCGCAACATGCCCGACGGAAGTGTCGAAGCCGTCCTGGAAGGGGATCGTCCTGGAATCGAGGCGTGCATCGACTGGAACAAGACGTCCCAACCGTACGCGCGCGTCGAAACGGTCGAGGTCACCTGGTCGGAGCCCCGTGGTGATCTCCGAGGGTTCCACATTCGACACTGAGTGCCTGTCGTAACTTTCATCTTTCGGGCAAACGACATGCGCTCCGCATGGAGATGGATGCTGCGCTTCGCGAGGCGGTGGCCCACATTCTTATCGGCCTCGCCCTCCTCCTCTTCGGTCTGGTCCTGGCGCTGCTCGCTCTTAATCCGAACGCCGGTTTCATCGCCGCCATTGCCCTTCTCTTTTCCGTGTTCGGGCTTATTTTCATGGTGTCTGGGGCCAACGAACTTCGAGGCCGATCGTCGGGCTTGCCTTGATTGTCCGATCGCTCATCGGATCTGGATGGCATACGTGCGTTGCGGCATTTCTCGATGGATGACGTCGGCCTGGTCTTCGGTGAGAAGGGCTTTCGCGATCCACGCCTTCGTCTTCCTGGGAACCGTCGCCGGCCCGAGGACGGCTCCCGGCCGTCGCGGGTCGTCGATGTAGTCCGTCTCCAGGAGGAAGCGGGGGCCGCCCTTCAGCGCTTCCGCGACGAGATCCTCCTTGGCAAGGATGGAAGGGACGAGGTCATGTGTGTCTTCGGGCCTTGTGAAGGGCGTCGAGTGGTGCTTGACCAGGCGACCCGGATCAAGACCCGCTTTCGACGCCATCCGAGCGAACTCCGCGAAGGTGGCCGGCGTCGGGTCCTCGGTATGAAGCACGACGGCGCAGCCGAGTTCTCTCGCGCGGACCATCGTATATTCCAGAAGACCGTTGCAAGCTGCGAGAATTTCTTCGGACACCGGGAAGTGCGGCCGACCCACCTCACCGAACGCGACAGCCCTCTGCGCCGCGATGTGCTCTGCAGCCCGGTCGATTCCCGACCGCATCACCTCCATCGCGGGGGCCCGTCCGATGGCTCCCTCCAGTCCGAGGAAGTCGACCGGATACGGGCCCAGGGCCACGAACACTTGGACGTGGGTCGCTTTGCGGACGGCTTCCGCCATCGCGAGCGTCTTCGCGTACGCTTTGTCGTAGTCCTCCGCGCGATGAATCGGGATTTCATCGTAGGGCGAATGGGTCAGGAGGATGGCCGTGCCGCCTGCGCGCTCGAAGTCTTTCGCGGCCTCGACACCCCGAAACTCCGCGCGCAGATGGATGTGGTTGTCGAAGATCGGCACGCACCGCGGATTCGCAGCGCTCTCTTAGGCTTTCCCGGTCGGCACTGAGTCCTCGGATGAGCGACTGGCCCGCTCACGCAAGGCGCGGTTCATCTCCTCGAATCCGCGGCGCACGTCCATTTCCAGCCGCCGTGCGAGGAACGGCAGAAAGAGACCACGGAACCGTTCCCGTTGCACGAACCGCGTGGACTGAGACCCCTGGGGCGTGAGTTCGAAGATGTGTTCGCCGTCGAAGAGGCCGGGGATGACGAGACGCCCCAACCATCGGAACTCGCGGTCCCGGACGGCCACCCTCACGGTCGGGCGGAAGCGCATTGGCCGGGTTCCGGAGGCGCCGATCTCCACCTCGAGTCGGGAACCGACCTCCGGCGTTCCCCGGATCGACCGGATGAACGGGTTCCACCGCGGATAGCTGTCGAAGTCCATCAAGACTTGCCAGACGCGTTCGACGGGCGCGTCGATCTCCGACTCAGTGCGCAGTTCCAACATCGCGCTACCGAAGGAGACCGGCCGCCTTCAGCTCTTCCGTGATCTTCTCGACGGCCTGCTCAACGTCTGAAGGCTTTCGCGCGCCGGTACAGACGAGTTTCCCGCTCCCGAACAGGAGCACGACCACCTTTGGCACGTCGATTCGGTAGACGAGCCCGGGGAACTGCTCCGGTTCGTACTCGACCTTCTCGAGTCCGAGGGAGATCGCGATCGCGTTCAGGTTGATCTCGGTCCCCAGGTCGGACGATGCGACGATGTTCTGGACCTCGATCTCCGGATTCTTCTTGATCGGGATGCCGGCGGCCTCGATCTGCTTCGCGACGATCTCGATCGCCTGCTTCACATGTTCGAGGCTCTTCGCCCCGGTGCACACGACCTTGCCACTCCGGAAGAGGAGGGTCGCGGTCTTTGGCTCTTTGAGGCGGTAGATCAGGCCGGGGAACTGCTCGGGCTCGTACTCCGCACCGCCGAGGGCGAGCGCGATCGCTTGGAGGTCGAGCTCCTCCCCGAGGGAGGTCGAAGCGACCACGTTCTCAATCTTGATTTTAGCCACCATATTCACCTCCGAGGTGGCCGGCGGTCCTCACGGGGACCCTGCCGGGGCTCGGCAGGCTCGGGGAGTTAAATAGTCCTTTATAAGGGTTGGCGGCTAAAGTGCACGGTCCGATTCTCTACGAAACGGACTCGCGGGCCCGGACGACCGCGTACAGGGCCTGGTTCAGGGGGACCGGGATTCGGTGGCGGGCGGCTGCCCGGAGGATTGGCCCCGTGATCGCGTCGATTTCCGTCCGGTGGCGTCGGTCCAGGTCCTGCAACATGCTCCCCCGATTCGCCGCGGTCCGCTTGGCGATCAACACGGTGCGATGACGGAGCTCTTCGGCGTCCACGCCGGCGCCTTCGGCTTTGGCGACCGAGGCGGCTTCTCGGCACACGGATTCCAGGACCGCGAGCAGCCGCTTGTCGCGGACGAGGCGGCCGTTCGGGACTCCGGCGACGGCCGCGAGCGGGTTGATCGACGCATTCACGACAAGCTTGGACCAGAGCTCCGTCCGGACGTCGCTCGTGACCTGGGCCACGATTCCCACATCGGCCAGGAGATCCCTCAGACGGACGAGATCCGCCTCGTCCACGTGGGACCACGCACCGAGTACCGTGTCGCCGACTCCGGCATGTCGGATCTCGCCGGGACCGACATACGTCACGCCGATGGCCGTGGTGCCAACGACCACGCGTCGCGCCACTTTCGCGATGGTCTCCGCGTTGCCGAGTCCGTTCTGAAGGGTCACGAACGTGGAGCGATCCGCGAGACGTTGCAGGGCGAGCATCGCGTTCGCGGTGTCGTACGCTTTCGTCGTGACGAAGACCCAATCGGGTCGCGCGTTCTGCGGCACCGTCGTCGATGCATCCGGTTTCGCGACGACGGAGGTCTTGCCCGTAATGCGGAGCCCGTGCGCCCGGACTGCGTCGACGTGTTCCGATCGTCCGACGAGTACGACCTTGTGTCGTCGCGAGAGCAATCCTCCGATGAAACTGCCCATCGCGCCGGCTCCGAACACGAGAATTTCCACGCGGGCCGGAGTATCGTTGTGCGAAAAAACGGTTTCGGTAGGGTTGACGAATCCCTCGTTTTTTATAAAAATCACAGAATGTTCGAATTTTCTCGTCTTCGCTACTTTTAAAACCCCTTACTCCATTACATATTCAGGGAGGAAACAAGTGGCCAAGAAGAAAAAGGGCAAGAAAAAGAAGCGATAGGCCGCTTGCCCACACAACCCTAGCGGTGATTCGCCCTTCGCGACTCACCGCGCCGCACCCTTTTCCCGTTTTTCATTCCCTTTCATATTTCTCGAGATTCGATCTGCGATTCGCAATGCCTCCGGATATCCCTGTCGTGTGGTCTTGCGGACCAGATCCAGCGCGTGCCGAAGGGAAATGCGGTGACCGAGGGAAACGTAGATGGCGCGCGATCGATTCGGCGGCGTCCACGCGTATCCGCGCGTGACCCCGTCGATGCGGACGGGAAGCGCGTCCTCGTGTTTCTCGGACAAGGGTTGTACGCGGCCGGCGAGCGGATGCTTCGCGACACCGATCGTCGGTAGATCCAGTCGGACTCCAACATCACAGGCAACTCCGAACAGGGCCGGGTGCAACCGCCCGTGGCCATCAATCATGAGCACATCGGGGCGCGTGGAGAGTCGTCGGATCGCCGCCTCGATTCCGGGGAACTCCCGATACGCGAGGTAGGTCGGGATGTACGGAAAGTCCACCCTCCTTCGGACGAGAGCAACCTCGACCGTCTCGAGATCTGCGAGCGCGACGGAAGCCGCGGCCGCGTACATGTCCTTTCCCTGATACGCCACATCGACGCCGGCGACGATCTCGATCGGTCCGCGATCGTCGTTCTCGATGACCTTCGAAGCGAGCCGCTGTTGCTCTGCACGAAGGACTCCGAGGAATTCGACGTCCGGCAGGGAGGCGACGATTCGGGATTCATCGACGCAGCCTCCGACCATCGGAAAGCCCTCCCGACCGAGCTGTTGTTCGGCCGCGGCGAGGACGGGCCGGCCGTCCGCGCGGATCACCCGGTGGCCTCGCGGCGTGTCCGGATGTTCCACGAGCCAGGTCGCTACCGCACGCGCCGCTCGCACGTCGCCGAGCGCGCGGGCGATTGTCCCGCAAGTCGCCACCCGCCCGTGCGGAATTTCAGCGAGGCCTTTCGAGATCGCCTTTGCGAAGTCCGGGTCCACGGCCGCGTAAGGTCGCAAGCCCGCAAAACCTTTCTACGAAACGGTCCTTCGACGGACCTACGACTTCCCTCCTCCTTCGCGGCGGCATGATCGTGACACAAGACGCGGGGCGGTCCCTGGTTTCCGGGGACGTCCTCGTGGAAGACGGACGGATCGCGGCGGTCGGTCGCGTCAATCGCTCCGCGGCGGAAGAGATCGATTGCAGCGGTTGCGCGGTGCTGCCCGGATTCATCAACCTCCATAACCATGTGCCGAACACACTGCTCCGCGGCGTGGCGGATGATGTGCCACTGGAAGAAATGCTGCCGAAGGCGGCCGCGATCGACGCAAAGCTCACCCGGCGCGACGTGCAGATCGGCGCGTTGCTCGGTTGCGTCGAGATGATCCGGTCCGGCACGACGAGCTTTCACGACCTGTTCTACTGGGAGGACGAAGTCGCGCGGGCCGTTCGGGAATCCGGAATCCGCGGCTTCCTGTCCTGGGTCACCCTGGACGAGTCCAAAACCACCCAGCACGGCAGTCCCCTGAAGAACGCGGAGGCGTTCGTCGCGAAGCAGAAGGGAGACGCCCTCGTGACTCCGTCCGTCGGAGTGCAGGGCATCTACGCGGCGTCCGAGGAGACGTGCACGAAGGCGAAGGAGATCGCGGAACGCCACCACGTGCGACTCCACATGCACCTCTCCGAAACCCGCGGGGAGGTGGAGGCCCAACGAAAGGAAACGGGCTTTCGACCGATCGAGTGGCTCGAGAAGATCGGCTTCCTCGGTCCGGGTCTCACGGCCGCCCATTGCGTCTGGATCACGATGAACGAGGTGCGGACCCTCGCGCGCCACGGCGTCAGCGTGGCCCATTGTCCCGTCTCGAATATGAAACTCGCGAGCGGCGGCGTCGCCCCGGTGCCCGAGATGCTGCTAGAGGGAGTCGTCGTCGGCCTCGGGACCGACTCGCCGATTTCAAACAACGCGATGGACATGTTCGCGGACATGAAGATCGCCGCCCTGTTTCACAAGGCCACCCGATGGGACGCCCGTGCGATGCCCGCGCAGGCGGTCCTCGATCTCGCGACGGTCGGCGGGGCGCGGGCGTTGCACATGGAGCGGGAGATCGGCTCGGTCGAGGTCGGGAAGCGCGCAGACCTCGCGGTCGTCTCCCTGCGAGGCGCTCACACGACTCCTTTTTATCCGGAAAACGTCATCAGCCATCTCGTCTACGGTTGCCGGGGGAGCGATGTGCAAGCGACGGTTGTCGACGGCCAGGTCCTCATGGCGGACCGCATCGTGCGGACCGTCGACGAAGCCGAGGTCGTCTCCCGGGCTCAGGAGACGGCCCGCGAGCTGTTCGAGGCGTGAGCTTTGATCGTCGGCGTGGACGAAGCCGGGCGAGGGCCCGTCATCGGTCCCCTCGTAGTCGCGGGTGTCGCGGTCGAATCGGACGTCGAACTTCGTCACATGAACGTCCGTGATTCGAAGAAGCTCTCGCCGGAGCGGCGGGAAGCCTTGGCCCCGGAGATCGAGAAGGTCTCGACGTATGAGGTCATCGTGATCCCCGCGGAACGGATCGACGTCATGCGGTCCGAGATGTCCCTGAACGATTTCGAGGCGAAGCTCTTCGCCGAGGTGATCGACAAGTTGCGACCGGAGACCGCGTACGTGGACGCCGCAGACGTCGACGAGATCGAGTTCAAACGTTGCGTCCGCAAAGAGCTCGCGTTCGACGTGGAGATCGTGTCTCAGCACAACGCGGACGAACTCTTTCCGGTCGTCAGCGCCGCCTCGATCCTGGCCAAGGTGTGTCGAGACCGCCAGATGAGGACGATCGAGGATGAGATTGGGATGCACATCGGGTCCGGCTACGCCTCGGACGCCGACACGATCGCGTTCTTGGAGACGTGGATCCGCACGCACGGGTCGTTGCCGCCGCACACCCGAGCCTCGTGGGACACCGCGCGGCGTTTGCTCGCGGAAGCCCGCAACCACAAACTCGACGATTTCGGACGGCGAACGGCATGAGGGAAATGCTCGAGGGCCTGATTACGAAATTCAACGCGAAGGTCGCGACCGATCCGGCCCTGCGCGCGGAGATTGGAGACTTGACGAAGACGGTCCTGATCGAATTGAAGGATGGGACGAAGTTTCATTTCTTGTTGAAGGACCGGCACGTGGCGGCGCTCCTCGAAGGCGGCGTGGACCATGCGGACATCACGATCTCGACGGACGCCGATACCCTCGGGGCCCTGATTCGACGCGAGGTCGGACCGTTCAAGGCGTATGCGACCGGAAAGCTCCGACTCAAGGGGAGTCTCGAGGATCTGGCGCGCTTCCGGAAGTTCTTCTGACGCCTCGCGCGATAGGTTTATCCTGCACGGTCCAATGCGGACGGACGACCGCCGTCGCGGGCCCGGCTCGATATGGGCACGTAGCGGGGTGGGGTAGCCAGGATATCCCGTCGGGCTCATAGCTCGGGACTCCCAGGTCCCCGGTGAGACACCCGGAGATCGATGGTTCAAAAGGACCGGCAGGACCCGCCTCCGGTTCGGAACGTCCATCCCCCGCTATCGACCGAGGATTCCGCGCGGCGGTCCTCTCGGTCAGGACCGGCTTCTGGTTTCGTCGTATGAGAACGTGTTACCCTTGCGTAAGGGTAACCAAAATCCGCCTTGCGATTCCCGATTGGATGGACTCTGATTCTCAGGTCGTAACTTTTATCGTCGATGGGCCGGGTGGTCCGACGCTCGGCAGGCTTTCAATGGATCGAGTGAAAACTGGCATCGTCGGTCTGGACACGATGCTGAACGGCGGATTCCTGCCCGCGCGACCGTACGTGGTCTCCGGCCCCACCGGAAGCGGCAAGACCGTGCTCGCGGCGCACTTCCTCCTCGAGGGCCTCCGGCTGCAGGAACCCTGCCTTCTCGTAACCCTCGACGAGCCCCCAATCGAGGTGAAGGCGAACATGGCCACCTTCGGGTGGAACATGGACCGGCTCAAGATCCTCGACGCGACCCCGGACGTGCGCGCGCACAAACGCCAACGGTCCGTGATCGACGTCGGGACCTCGCTCGACGTGCGCGACATGGAAGACGTTACGGACATCCGGCAGTCGTCCCAGGTGCGGGCCCTCGAGGTCACGGTACACAGCGTCCAAAAGATGATCAAACAGGAGTTCTCCCAACATCTGGAACGGACGAAACAGCGATACAAGCGGATCGCGGTCGACTCGATGACCGCCCTGAAGATGTTCTCGATGGAGGGGCAGGACAGCCGCATCTTGATCCAATCCTTCCTCCGGTTCCTCGCGGAACTCGAGGCGACGACCCTCATCGTCTCCGAACGGCTGGACCGGAGGAAGCTGGAGACCGAGTTCTTCCTCGGCCGCGGGGAAATCCGGATGCACAAGTGGATCGACGGCAGCATGATCCGCCACGCGCTCTCGATCGAGAAATTCCGCGGTTCCGCGTTCGACGACAAGATGCATCCCGTGACGATCGGCGACAAGGGGATGGTGGTCGCCCTCGACCCTCACTCCCAGATCCGCGGCACCTCGCCGGAGGGGAAGCCGGGCGAGTCTTTGCTCGAGACGCGCCTGATCGACGAAGTGTCCAACGTGATCGAGTCCGTGATGCGCCAGATCGAAGAGGCGCATCGACGCCAGATCCCGATCCGCGACGTCGAAGTGGCTCTGTCACGCGCCATGCTGGCGTTCCAGCGGCGCAACTACCAGAAGGCGATGAAGATCGCCCTCGCTTGCGACTCCCAATTGAGGGAACGAATCGCGGAGGCCCCTCCTCCGCCGCCCGTCGCGATGCCGCCCCGACCGCCGGTGATCCGGTGATCCCCGCCGCGAGGATGCGCACCGGCATCGCTGGTCTCGACAAGATGCTCCACGGCGGATTCGTCCCCGGTCGGCCGTACATCGTGTCCGGGCCACCCGGCGCGGGCAAGACGATCCTCGCAATGCAGTTCCTGCGCGAGGGCCTGGAAGGCGGGGAACGTTGTCTGTTCGTCTGCCTCGAGGAGCCGCCGAACGAGCTGAAGATCAACATGCGCGCGTTCCGATGGAACCTGGACGATCTGGATGTGCTCGACGCGAACTCCGACATCCGGCGGTTCGAGCCGACGCCCCTCCTGGAGATTTCCACGGAAGAGGAACCCGCGAAGATGCGATCGATCGGGGAGCGGATCCGGAAGACCCCGGACTTCGAGAGCAAGGAGGTCTCGGTCCATTCCTTGCAGCAGCTGCTCAAGACCCTGCTCGTGAAGAAGCATTACGAGCGCGTCGTGATCGACTCGATCACGGCGTTGCGATATTTCTGTATGCGAGAGTTCGAGGAAGCCGTGACGACGCAGTCGTTCATGCGTTACCTCGCCGAATCGAAGGTGACCTCCCTCCTCACCGTGGAGCTGCCGGACGAAGCCGAAGTCCTTGCGGAGTCGTTCCTCGCTCGCGGCGAGGTCCGCCTGCACAAACTCCGGGATGAGACCGGGATCAAGCGGTTCGTCTCCGTCGAGAAGTACAAGGGCTCGTCGCACGACGACGCCGTCTATTCGTTCGACATCACGAACGCGGGCATCGTGATCAACATGACCCCTCGGGCTCCCGTGGCTTCGTGAGCCTCGGAAAGGTGGCAGCCCCGTGGCGGATGTCAACGCAACGTTTGTCAGACGAATGTATGACTACTTTTAAATAGCCCTGGATGGATGCGTCCGGCCGTCAGTCTCCACGGGATGGGATGGCACAATGAAATCGCTTCTCAATGAGGCCCTAGCTCGACACCAAGAGGCCGAGGCAAAGGAAGAGCGCGAGGCCGCCAAGGCCGCGAAGACGCCAGACAAGGGGAAGAACAACGACGACCAAGAGATCGAGAAGATCGTCGAGTCGATCAACGTCTCGATCAAAATCGTCGGTTGCGGCGGTGGCGGGTCGAACACGGTCAACCGGTGCAGCGAGGCCGGCATCACGGGCGCCCAGCTCTGCGCCGTGAACACGGATGCGAAGCACCTTCTGTCCGTGCACGCTCCGAAGAAGATCCTGATCGGCAAGCGGCTCACGAAGGGCCTCGGGGCCGGCGCCCTCCCCGAAGTCGGGGAGCAGGCCGCTCACGAGAACGAGGAGGAAATCCGCGAGTTCCTCCGCGGCTCCCATGTCGTGTTCATCACCGCGGGGATGGGCGGCGGTACCGGCACCGGGTCTGCCCAATACGTCGCTCGGATCGCAAAGGAGGAGGGCGCCCTCACGATGGGCGTCGTCACGATGCCCTTCAAGTCGGAGGGCCGGATCCGCATGGAGAACGCCGAGGCGGGGTTGGACAAGCTTCGCAAGTTCACCGACACCGCGATCGTGATCTACAACGACAAACTCCTCGAACTCGTCCCGCGCCTGCCCATCAACGCGGCGTTCAAGGTGGCGGACGAGATCCTCATGCAGTCGATCAAAGGGATGACGGAGATCATCACGAAGCCCGGACTCGTGAACCTCGACTATGCCGACTTGATGACGATCATGAAGGGCGGCGGGGTCGCGATGATCGGGATCGGTGAGAGCGAGGAAGAGCGGGACCGGATCGAGTATGCGATCAACGAGGCCCTCGAGTCGCCGTTGCTCGGCGAGGTCGACCTCACCCACGCCCGCGGTGCCCTCGTCCGCGTCGTCGGTGGCAACGACCTGACCGTCTCCGAAGCGGAACGGGCGGCCGAGATTGTGGGTCAGAAGATCAACCCGCAGGCCCGGATCATCTGGGGATGTTCCGTCGATGACGAACTGGAACACACCGTGCGCGTCCTGCTCGTGATCACCGGCGTGAAGTCGAAGTCCCTCCTCGGCAAAGAGGTGTACACCGGTCCGGTGAAGACCTCGGCCGAAGTGGACGAAGTACGCTGACCTCCTCCTCTTTTTCCGAACCTTTTTCCGTTTCTTCCCCATCGCGCAAGTGTGAGCACCCATCGGCCGCGGTACCGGTACGTCGCGTTCCGGCTCGAGAGCCCGCGGGTCTTTCGACGCGAGGAGGTCCTAGACGCCATGCGCTCGTTGACGCCCCGACTTTGGCTGGTCGACTTCGAAGGGACGTCGGGTCTCATCCGAACGACGAACCTCGAGAAGGACGCGGCAATCGCGGCCCTGAATGGGATCGAGGCGATGGCGGGAGAGGCG
>Ga0209471_1001750_pt1 | contig 12732 bp, 11 predicted proteins | sample GraSoiAngelo_128_FD_185885 | JGI IMG/M metagenome (GOLD analysis project Ga0209471, IMG submission 185885) | Grasslands soil microbial communities from the Angelo Coastal Reserve, California, USA - 14_0927_12_20cm (SPAdes) (version 2) | ecosystem: Environmental > Terrestrial > Soil > Grasslands ...
TGGGATGCGAGCGGGGCACGGTCCCGGTGGCGAGGACCTGGTGGCTTTGCAGGTCGTACAGCCGCACGTGAGGCGCAGAGTTGTTGTCGATCTCGGTGAACGCCAGCCAGCGGTCATCGGCAGCGGGCGCCGGATCGTACCAGTGGAGCGCCGTCGCCATGGTGCCGACGCTGGTCGCGCCGGCATCCCAACTGCGCACGCCGACCGCGTCGCGGTAGTAGAGGCGATCCTTGTGCCGCGCCCAGGTCGCCATCGTCGCGTTGGAGCTGATACCGGCCGGCGGCACGAACGCGACGGTATTGTCGGCGCTGCGGATGACGAGAAACTGGCCCGTCTCGGGCGCCTGGCCCTGGTTGCTCAGGTAGGTGTCGACCATGAGCAGGTACTTGTCGTCGGGCGCAAACTCGAGCCGCACCTCGTCGTCGCGGCCGATGCCGCGACCGGCAACGGTGTTGAGGCTCAGCGTCTTCTCCTGTCCGCCGCGGCGCACGTGGAGCGACGCCTTGCCCGAGCCCGAGGTGTCGTGCAGGAGATACGCGAGCAGCGAGCCATCGTGGCTGTAGGCGAAGGCCGGCACGTAGCCGTTGACGGTGACCTCGGTTGATGTCGCGCGGGTGCCGAGCTCGAGGCTGATGATTTTGGCGGGCCCGGCGTTGGGATTGTCGAGGTAGGCAATCTTCTGCGCAGCGATGAAGCGCGGTTCCGGCGGCGACGCGGTGCTTAGCGACACCAGCTGCTGCGGCGTGCTGCTGGCAGAGTCGTAGAGAAAGATCTCGCTGGCGCTGGGCGTGGAGGCCGTGAAGACCACGCGGTAACCGGAGGCCGGCGCGGCTGTACCGGAAGCCGACGGCGAGGGGGTCGCGCTTGCCGGGGTCGTGTCGGCGGCAGGAGTGGCACACGCGCTTAAGAGCCCGATAAGGATGATGACGGCCGGCTGAACCCAGCCTAAAGGCCTGGACACGTTCAAAGCTGGCGCCGATTGTAACGCGAAGCGACGTTCGAGTACCGGCCTTCGCGGATGCTTCTCGGACCGGGCACAAAACCGTTCACTTCCTTTCACTGCCGAATGCCTTTGGGAACGCCCTGCGTTTCGTTGTTATGGAAGCCGTAAGGTCTTTGGGAAAGGGCGCGCCATCACGCGGTCAAACCATGACCGAGTTCGCGCTGGTCGTACCGGTGTTGATGGTGCTCATCATGGGCGTGCTCGACGGCGCCCTGCTGATGTTCAGTGTCGGGACCGCGCGCTACGGCTCCGCCGAAGGCTCGCGGGTCGCCGCGACCCTCGGCAACGTCGCGAACACCGACAGCCAGGTGGTGGCGACGGTTCGCAACATCGTCAGCGGCACCAAGCTCTTCACGGTCGACGAGGTCGACATCTACAAGCTCAACCAGGATGGGAACGGCAACTTGACGCCGGATCCCGCGAAGATCAACAAATACGCGCTGGACGGAACGCCACTGAACGGCACGCCGTGGCCGGCCTCGAGCCGGAACGTGGGGAACGGCACCAGTGACTTCATCGGCGTCACGGTCAACTACACCTACACCTGGAAAGCCGGGTTCTTCGCCCCGCTGGGGCCGCTGAAGACAACGGCGGTCTCCTATGTCCGCATCGAGCCACAGAGCTATTGAAATGAAGGCACTTTCACCACGCCCGGCACGCAAGCGCGGCCAGTCACTGGCCGAGATGGCCGTAGTCATCCCGGTGCTCGTGTTTCTGCTGATGGGTGGCTTCGACGCCAGTGTCATGATCTCGAACAAGATCACTGCCGGCTACGCCGTCCGCCAGGGTGCGCGGCTGGCGGCGGAGATCGGCGGGTCACAGACCACGGGCGCCACCACATCGGTGGTTGACAACCAGATCGTGCGTAACGTGCTCGCCGTGGCGAAGGGGTTGACCTCGGCGACGCCAACTGAAATCGACGTCTACGCTCCGTCGCGCGCCGACGGCAGCTACACACCCGGCGACCCGGTCGATCAGTACTTTATTTCGGCAGGCGGCGGGATCTCTCCGGGCACGCAGACGTTTCCCCTAACGAACCGGCAGCAGACGCCGCCCTATGAGACCTCGATCGGCGTCCGCATCCTGTGGACCTACACCCCACCGGCAGGCATTTTCCCGAGCAACATGCAGCTCGCCGATTACGCGGTCATGAAGGCGGCCCCATTACTCGTATGAAACACAGATACCAGCGACCCAAGCAGTCGGCCGGCGTGCTGCGGCGGCTGAAGCGGCAGGGCGGGCAGGCGATCGTGCTGCTGGCACTGACGGGCACGCTCCTGATCGGCGGCGTCGGCATCGCCGTCGACCTCGCGGTTGGTTATATGTACAGCATCGCCGCCGAGCGGGCGGCGGCGGCGGCCGCGCTTTCGGGCGTGGTCTTCATGCCCGACCAGTTCTCGCCGGCGTCGGCGACCCCGCTTGGCTCGCGCAACGATGCCACGGACCGCGCTGTGGATGAGGCCAAACGCAACGCCTTCGACCCGGCGGATGCCGCCAATGCCGTGTCGGTGACCCCGGCCGTGGTGCCCGGCCACGCGAACCAGCTCCGGGTCACCGTTTCGCGGAACGCCCCCGTGTTCTTCATGCAGCTCTTCGGATTCTCGACCTACCGCGTGGCACGAACGGCGGTGGCCGCCTATCTGCCACCAATCTCGCTCGGGCAGCCCGGCAGCCAGATCGGCTCGTCGCTCGGAGACCTGGGTCGCACCCGCTTCGCCTTCATGCGCGAGGAAGGCTGGTCCACCGACCGCAGCCAGGGCGACGCCTATACGCCGAACCCGCTGGGCGGTAGCTATGGGGCATCGGACGACAAACACCAGATCAGCTTCAGCAACGGCTCGGAGCCGCGCTACGCGACGCTTCGCGACCTCGGTGGCTACAACTACCGGATCAACATTCCCACAGGCGGCACCGGCGGGACAATCCAGGTCTACAATGCCGCCTTTGCACCGGACGGGACCAACGGCAGTGCGAACTTCTGCGACAACAACAACTCCAACCCGGCGGCGCGGACCTGCTCGGTCGGCGGTTTCCAGTGGTTCCACGAGGACGACGGAGGCCCGTTCGACCCCAACGACGCGACCCGCTACACGGCGATGCGCTACACCCTCTTCCGCGTCAACAACGTGTTCATCCGGGCGACTGACCAGATGATCTCGCAGATGACGGTGTATCCGATCGACGCCCGCAACTGGAACCAGCCGGCCAACCAGTACAAGGCGATGGGTGGGCCAACGATGAACCAGACCGTGACCCAGCTCTACAGCGGCAACGCGCCGTCCAACATGTTCATCTACCACAACTGGGTGGACGTTGCCACTTATCTTGGCGGATCCGACAACCAGCTCGTTTCGCTGCAGACATTCCCCAACTCGTACCTCATCGGTGGCGTCCTGCAGCCCGGAAACTACCGCCTGCGGGTGGATGCGCTGGACAACAATGGCAACGTGGTAAATGGCCGGCAAACCGGCCACAAGGGATATGCGGTGCGGGCCGTCAACCCCAACCTCAGCACCTGCGGCCCCTGCGCCGTGTCAGCCTGGGATGACATGTCCTTCTTCACCCCCTTCGATGCCGGCCCAGGTGGAAACTTCAGCATGCAGCTGTTTCGCCTCACGCCTGACTATGCCGGGCTGACGGTCAGCGTCGACCTCTGGGACCCTGGCGACGTCGCCAGCACCAGCGGCTTCGTGCGCATCAACATCAACGACCCGAGCGGTAACAATGTCTTCCCGGGTGGCGTCAACGTGTACAACCTCGGAGTGCAGCGCTCGAATCTGGCCAGCGGCAACTACACCGTCCTGGCGAGCGCAGCCGGTGGAAATACCGCAGCAACCTTCGTGGCCCAGGACACGTCCCGTGGCATCTCCGCCAACAGCGAATGGATTCACGTCGAAATCCCGGTGCCGGGCAGCTACAACCCCGCACCCGGGGCCGACTGGTGGAGCATGCAGTACGTCACCGGCGCCGGCACGGTCGCGGTCGACACGGTGACGGTGGCGGTCGGCCTCAAGGGCGGCCCGCTGCACCTGCTGCCGTAACGCCGCGCGCCATACTTGGCGCATGGAACAGCGAATCAGCATGGTGACGCTCGGAGTCAGGGACCTGGCGCGCGAGCGTGCGTTCTACGAAGCGCTCGGCTGGACCGGCGCCCAGCAGCCCGACAACGAGGTGGCGTTCTACCAGGCCGGTGGAATGGTTTTCGGACTCTGGGCCGCGCTCGGCGGGCATGGTGCGCCCGGGGTCGAGCTGGCGCACAACGTCCACTCACCACAAGAGGTCGATGCCGTGCTGGCCGAGGCCAAAGGCGCCGGTGGAACGATCATTCGCCCCGCGGCGCGCGCCGACTGGGGTGGTTACACGGGAGCCTTCGCCGACCCCGAGGGCTACGTGTGGGAGGTCGCGCACAATCCCGACTGGAGGCTGGCGGACGACGGCTCGGTCCTGCTCGGCTAGGTTTCGCTGACCGCTATGGCGTCGTCACCTGCGTCGAGGTATTGCTGTACTCGACTTCGTAGACCGTTTTCGTCCCTACGGGAATAGGCACCGCGATGACAGCCGCAAGGGTCTCCGGGTCTGCGACGGCAAGCCGGAAATGCTCGGTCGTGCGAACGTACTCCTGCGACGAGTCGGCGGTGGTCCCGGCTGACGGCGTGGGCTGCCACCCATGGCCAAGCAACCAGTCCCGATACCACTCCACTACTTGGGCACTGTCGGCTTCCGTCGCAAGGGTGGTCTTGTAGACGTCCCGAGACTCGGCAGAAGTAGCTGTCGTGCGATCGATGTCGACGGAGTCAAGCACCGGACTCGAGCCCGGATATTGGAGCTGCGCCTCCGGCGGCGCGTTGCTAGGGACCGAACCTGGTGCCAGCCTCGCGAGAAGTTGCCTCGCCAGCTGCTCGGTGTTGCCGGTGCCTTCTAGTCCAGCCAGGTCGGCGGACGAGAGCGAGATGCCCTTCATCCGTCTTGTGACCGTCCAGCCGATTCCCTCTTTGCCCTTCAGGATCTGGACGTGCGCCTTCCCATCTGACGGCAGGTCCATATTCAGTTGGCTGAGGATCTGCTGCATGGGGTCGTCGCTCTTAGGGGCCGCGGCTGATGGACCGCTGCCCGGCGCCTTGGCGTTCGTCGGTGGCTGGACTACCTTCGGGCGGCGGAGGACGACGAAGAGCAACCCAATGACGATGGCCACGATGGCGACAGGCACCAGGATCTCCATACCGGCAGGCTACCAATAGCGCCAGGAGTTCGAGGGCGTCGTACCGAACATCTCGTTCCATAGCACGTCGGTGCCGGTAAGCGGCGACCGATTGAAGGCGTGGAGGAAGGCCGAGACCCCGATCCGCTTGACGCCGCGGGAGCCGATAAGTCCAACGGTGTTGAGGCGATCCGAGGCATCGCGGTCGTGTAAGTCGAATCCCTTCAGGCGTCCGTACGTGGCGATGTCGGCGCTGGTGAAGAAGACCCGCTCAAGGGCAGCGTAGGTGTAGACGCCGGTGTACCACGTGTGCCGCGGCGCCACGATGTCCCAGGGATCCAGCACACCGCGCAGGTACGGATACGTCGCGAGCGAGCCGCCAAAGACGTCCGACACATTGGCGGTGTGGCCGCCGTCCGACGCTGAGAAGAACGCCTCGATCACGCGGCCGTTGTACATCAAGACCTGGCCGGCGGTCTGGTCGACCGCGGCATTCTGCGATCCGCTCTCGGAATCGATCCCGCGGTACACCTGAAACTGCGTCGTGTCGTCGACGTCGTACAGGCCAGTGCTTCCCATGTGCGTAAGGGCGTAACAGCGCGCTGCCACGATCTGGGCCTTGATGGCCTCCAACGGCCAGCTCGACGGGACCTCGCCGAGGCCGCGCAGGTAGTCCTCGATCGGAAGCACGTTGATGATGTACAGGAGGCCACCGCTGGGCTGCGCCACGATCGATCCGCGATAGGCGTGATAACGACCCGACGGTCCGTACACCGTCAGCCGGGTGCCGGCCGAGGTCGGCACGAGCTTCTGCACCCCACCTGACGGTGCGAGCGAGACCGTCTGACCTGGCGCCAGGTTGGTGACGCGACCGCCCACGATCAGTTGCGCGGGGCCGCTGGGAATGACGCGATAGGTCGCCGTGCCCCAGAGGACGGCGACGTGGATCGGCGTGTTGGCTGTGTCGAGGCTGGCCCAGCTGGTGGCCGTGTAGAAGTGCTGATCGATGAACCGGTAGTTGAGTCCGGCGAGCGCCATGCCTTTGGCGCCCCACTGCCCGAGTCCGACGCCGTGGCCCCAGCCGTGACCGCAGAAGCGAACCGATCCAGCCGGCGCGGCCGCCGGACAGGTCGCCCCGTACGTGGCACCGGACCCGCGGAGTGCGGCCAGCGCCGCCTCCGTCTCGTAGTTGTCGAGCGCTGTCTGCAGCGCGCGGCTCTGTCCTTGCAATCCCGCCAGCCGGATCAACGTCTGGCGGCGCTGATTGTCGAGGTCGCTGTCGTAGCTGGCGACGGCAGCCACCTGACTGGCGATCGCGTTGGCCCGCGCCTGGAGAGCATCGAGCAATGGCGCGAGGTCCGCCCGAGCCTGGGCTAGCAGACGGCGTTGCGCCTCCAGCGCATCACGCTCGGCACGCAGCTTGCGGGCCAGTTGCAGCTCGCTGACCGAGATCTGCTGCAAATAGATACTGCGGTTCAGCAGGTCATCGAAACTTCGCGCGGAAAACACGAACTCGAGCCACCGCACACCACCGAGCGCGTACAGCTTCTTGATGTCCGCCTGGAAGGTGCGCATGTGCTGCTGGTAGACGAGCTCGTCGCGCGCGAGCTGAAACTGCGCATCCGCAATTTGCGCCTCGATCGCCTGCGCCTGCGCAGCGATGGGGGCGAGGTCGGCGTTGCTCTGCGCCAGCTGGGCTTGTAGGGCGGCGAGCATTTGCCGCACCTGGACCTGCTGTCCTTCGAGCGCGCTCAGCCGCTGATGCTGCCGCGCCTGTTCCGCCTGCACCTGCGCAAGCCGATCGGCGAGCGTGCTGGGATCATCCGCGTGCGCGGGCACGGCGGTGACGAGGAGCAGCAGCGCCAGCAGGGCGCCGCCAGCTCGGGCGACTATACCGGCGGCGCTCCCGCCGAGCCAGGCATGCCGGGCTCGCGCCGTGGGGTGAAGGCGGCGTCGCTAAACGGTGCCGGGGCGCCCTTGGGGGCCTTTTCCTTCTTTTTCTTCTTGACTTCGCGCTTGCCTCTATCGCGTGACTTCGCCATGGTTCCTGCCTCCAGACTTAGTCCGGCGAGCCGCTATTGTACCCTCGATCACCCGCAGTGTCCACGCGGTGGTCACCCTCGGTGGCATCGGCGGCCAGTACCTCGAGGCAGGTCACCGCCGAATCACCCAAAGCCTGCAGGTTGTAGCCGCCTTCGAGGGCCCACACCGTGCGGCCGCCCGTATGCGCGAGCGCCCAGCTCTTGATCAGGCTCGCGAGCGTGCGGTAACCCTCGGTCGTCACCTCCAGCCCGGCCAGCGGGTCGTCCTGGTGAGCGTCGAAGCCGGCCGACACCAGCAACAACTCCGGATGGAATGCCGCGAGCGCTGGCCCGATCTTCTTTTCCCAGGCGCCGAGAAACAGCGCATCGCCGCTACCGCTGGCGAGCGGCACGTTAAGGACATTGCCATGCGCCCCACGCTCGCCGGCAGCGCCTGTCCCCGGATAGTACGGATACTGATGGGTCGACGCGTAGAACACCTCCGCGTCATTTTCGAAACTGTGCTGCGTTCCGTTGCCGTGGTGAACATCGAAGTCGACTGCGCGTGCTCGGCATGGTGGCCGGGCGGCCGCACCACCGCGACGGCGTGATTCACGTTTCCATCCAGCACCCGGTGGACTCCTTCGACGACAGCACCGGCAGCGGTGCGGGCGGCCCGCATCGACAGCGGCGTGATGTAGGTGTCGGGATCGAGGTAACCACCACCGGCTTCGCTGGTTCGATCAAGCCTCGCGACGTAGTGCGGATCGTGGACCTGTTGGATCATCGACTCGGGCGCCGCCGGCGCAATTTCAGGGGCGACGCCGAGCTGCGAGGCCTTAATCGCATCGAGAATGGCGACGACGCGCTCCGGACGTTCCGGGTGGCCTTCGGCACGGTGCCCGATTTGCTCCGGGTTGGCGAGGATCGCGATCACGTCAGCGTGCGAGTGCGAAAGCGCTCGAGCTGGAGTGGCGCGTAGCGATCGATGCCGGCTTTCTGACAGGCGGCCAGCACCTGCTGCTCGGGGGTCTCGATGCCGTCGATATCCGGCAAGAGCAGGGCCTGTCGATCGCCGCGGCGGACGATGATCCCATAGACGTGCGGGTCGAGCTCGGCGATGTCGCGCACCGGCTCCGGCATGTCGAGCAGCTGGACCTTGACCGTCAGCGCGCTGACCTCATCGAGCCGCACCGGGTCGAAGCGTGGATCGCGCACGGCGGACGCGACCGCATAGCGGATCAATTCATGCGCTGCGGTCGCCTCGGTGGGCCGCACGCTCCCGACGCAACCGCGTAACTCGCCGTGCTTGCGCAGCGTCACGAAAACCGCCGAGGGAGACTGCAGCTCGATGGGAATCGGCTGCGGCGGGTCGACCAGCCGGTGCGTCCGCAGGTAGGTATCGATCGCGTGGCGGCCCAATGTCTGGATGTCGAGCACCATGGCCGGGGATGCGGACGCGGTAAAAGCGACGACCGGATAACCGACACCAAACGGGCCCTCATAGCTGAGGACCTGGGACTTCAAGTTCGCCGCACGCCCAGCGCCGAGCAGAATCGCGAGTGGACGCAGGCCGCATTCGCCGGCCTCCTCGACGAGATCCGGATCCAGCGACTCGATCTGTTCCCAGGATCGCGCGCGAAGAGCGTCGATCACGAGCCGGTCGAAGAGTGGGCCCGCGGGACGAAAGCCATAAGGCGCGTCCGGGGTGAGGCGGTGTGACAGATCACCGGAGGCGATCAGGATGGCGGAGCGCTCTCCGAGTCGAGCATGCAGCCAGCCGCCGAACTCGGCGAAGCGGGAGAACGGCCATCCGCTGACGCCGAGGAAGATGAAGCGCTTGCTCGCCATCGTGCGCGGCAGCGAATGGAGCGGGACCACGACCCCGTGATCGAGTTCGGTTTCCTCGGCCCAGATGAGCGAGAAACCGGCGCGCTGCCCATCGACGACGAGCGCGGCCGCAAGCTCCACGTCAACCTGTGCCTCCACCCGGACCTGCGGTGCCCGAAAGCGCGAGAGGTCCCCGGCGGCGTGGGCGGCCCGACGGACGGGGAGCGACGTCATGCTCGAGGGACTGTGCGGCGAAACGACGACCGCGAGCGGAGCATCGACGGTCGAGAGGATGGCGTCGAGTTGTCGCATGGCAGCGGCCGTTGCGCGGACTCGCTCCGACTGCGCGCCACCGACTTCGGTTAGCAGGATCGGAGGATGGGCAACCAGGGCGCCGGCGACAAAGCCGGGCATGGGCTTAGCCTCGAGCCGTCGCGGGCTCCGGCCGAAGCGCGTTGATCGCGTCGCGATACTGGCGCGCCGCGGCGCGCGCGGCATCCGCGTAGTCAGTGCCGCCCGACGCGAACAGGATGCCACGCGAGATCGGGACGATGACGCCGCGCCCATCGGGCCTGAGTGCGGCCTTGAGCGCGGCCGCGAGGTCGGCACCTTGCGCGCCGATACCGGGAACAAGGAGCAGCCGGTCGCCGGCGATCTGGCGCACGTCGCGCAGCTCGGCTGGCGCCGTCGCCCCGACGACGAACGCGATGTTGCCGTGATGATCCCAACGCACGCCGGCGCGCGCGATATGCCGGTACAGAGCCTCGCCCTCGCTGCGCAGTTGCTGGAACTCCGCCGCTCCCGGGTTCGATGTCCGGCACACGATGAAGACTTCCTTGTCCCGGTGCGCCAGGAACGGCGCAACCGAGTCATAACCGAGGAAGGGATGGACCGTAACGGCGTCGGCGCCCCAAGCCTCGAACATCGCGTGCGCGTACGCCTGGGCCGTGCTGCCCACGTCGCCGCGCTTGGCGTCGAAGATCACGGGCCGCCCTTTAGGCAACGCCGCCATCGCCTGGTCGAGCAACCAGCTGGCCTCCCTCCCCCATCGCTCGTAGAACGCGAGGTTGAGCTTGTAGGAGGACACCGAATCGCCAACCGCGTCGACGATGGTGCGGACGAATCGGGCGATGCCGGCGGGTGACCGCTCAATCGATGGCGGCAGCAGGTCGGGCTCGGGGTCGAGGCCGAGGCAGAGGAGCGAGCCGGTGGCGTCCTCGCTGGCCTGCAATTGTGCCTTGAACGTCATATTCGGACCCAAGTTTAGTCGGTAGAATTCGACCGTGCCCCAGTCGACGATGCAGGTCACCCTTCCAGAGATGGGTGAGTCGGTCACCGAGGGGACCATCGCCAAGTGGCTGAAGCAGCCGGGCGATCAGGTTCGCGAAGGCGAAGGGCTGGTTGAGGTCACCACCGACAAGGTGGATGCCGAGGTCCCCGCGCCCGCCAGCGGAACCCTGGTGAAGATCCTCGCCGAGGCGGGGAAAACGGTCGCGGTTGGTGCCGCTCTCGCGGAGATCGCGGTCGGGGCAGACGGTGACGGCGCGTCCAAAAAGGCCACCGCCGTCCCTGCCGCTGCGAACGGGGAAGAGAAAAAAGCCCCCATCCTGCCCTCCCCCGCAAGCGGTGGAGGGACAACGGCGGGCGCCATCGAGGTGACGGAGGGTGCCGAGCTGCTCGCCCGCGCAAAGGGCATTGACCTCGCCACCGTCAAGGGCAGCGGCCCCGGCGGCTCGGTCCGCCGTCGCGACGTCGCGGAGGCGATTGAACGGCAACAGACTTCCACTCTGCCCGCTCCCGCGAAGGAGGAGGAAAAGAAAGCCCCCACCCTGCCCGCCCCGGCGCAGTCGCCGACGGGATCCATCCCACTGCGTGGCGCGGCCGCGGCGCTGGTCAAGTACATGGAGGAAAGCCTCCAGGTCCCAACGGCAACCAGCTTCCGCACGGTGCGGGTCGACGTACTCGACGAGCGACGGCGCCAGCTCACGCAGAGCGTCCAGGCGGCGGGGCGTCCGGAGAAGATCTCATACACCCATCTGGTCGCCTTCGCGATCACGCGCGCGGTCAAGGACGTGCCCTCGATGGCAGTGACGTTTGATCGCGTCGACGGGAACCCGGCGCGGGTGGCGCGCGGCGTGCACCTCGGACTCGCGGTCGACGTGCAGCGCCAGGACGGCAGCCGCATGCTGCTGGTTCCCGTGATCCGCGATGCCGACCGCCTCGACTTTGCCGCCTTCCGCGATCACTACGAAACGCTGGTCTCGAAAGCGCGCACCGGGAAGCTGGTGGCCGATGAGCTCAGCGGCGCCAGCATCGTGCTGACCAATCCCGGTGGAATCGGAACGGTGGCGTCCGTACCTCGCTTGATGAGAGGCCAGGGCACGATCGTCGCGACCGGCGCCATCGGCTATCCGCCCGAGTTCACGGCCATCGCCGAGAGCGGGCTGCGGCAGCTGGGCGTCTCGAAGGTGATGACCATGACGAGCACCTACGACCACCGCGTCATCCAGGGGGCCGAGTCGGGCGAGTTTCTGCGCCGCATCGATGAGCTCCTCTCCGGCGCGGACGGCTTCTACGAATCGGTGTTCGAATCAATGAAACTGGTGCCGCCGGCCGGGATCAGCGAGCCGGCGCGGGCTGGAGTCGTAACAACTGAAGCGGCCATCGCCGCTCCCACCACCGCGGAAGCGGAGCTGCTGCGGGCGATCGCCGCGGGCATGGCGCTGGTGGCCGCCTACCGGTCTCACGGACATCTCGCGGCTCGCCTCGACCCGCTGGGGAGTGCGCCGCCCGGCGATCCATCGCTGGATCCGGTGAACCACGGCTTGACCCCGCAGATGATGGAGGCCGTGCCGGCCGCCGTGCTCCGGGTGCGCGTGCCTGGAGAAAACCTGGCCGAGGTTCTCACCCATCTGCGCGAGACGTATTGCTCCACCATCGCCTACGAGATCGAACACATATCAAGCCACGAGCAACGCAACTGGCTGCGCGAGCGGATCGAGTCGGGGCGATACCGCCAACCACTCAGCCCGGAACGCAAGCTGCAGTTGCTCGGCCGCCTCACCAAGGTCGAGGCGATGGACCGTTACCTGCGCAAGGCCTTCCTCGGCCAGAAGACATTTTCGATCGAAGGGCTTGACTCGATGATCGTGATGCTCGAGGAGACCTTGCAGCTGCTCTCGGACAACGGCACGCGCCAGGTGGTGATGGGCATGGCCCATCGCGGTCGTCTCAGCGTCATCGCCCATGTTGTCAACCGCACCTACGAGTCACTGCTGGTGGAGTTCGAGCAGAGCCAGGAACGGCTGGCGACCGGCACCGACGTCACCGGTGACGTGAAATACCACGCCGAAGCCGAGGGCACCTACGTCACACCGAACGGAAAGCAGCTGTCGGTCAGCCTGCTCGCCAATCCCAGCCATCTGGAGGCGGTTGATCCTGTGGTCGAGGGATGGACCAGGGCGGAGCAGACCAGGCGCAAGGGGCCTGAGCCGCATTTCGATCGCACGGGCACCGTACCGATCCTGATCCACGGCGACGCCGCGTTCCCGGCCCAGGGCGTGGTGTCAGAGGTGCTCAACCTGTCGAAACTCGAGGGCTATACCACGGGCGGCACGCTGCACATCATTGCCAACAACCAGCTTGGCTTCACGACCGACCCCGAGGAAGGACGCTCCACG
>Ga0209471_1001751_pt1 | contig 12729 bp, 11 predicted proteins | sample GraSoiAngelo_128_FD_185885 | JGI IMG/M metagenome (GOLD analysis project Ga0209471, IMG submission 185885) | Grasslands soil microbial communities from the Angelo Coastal Reserve, California, USA - 14_0927_12_20cm (SPAdes) (version 2) | ecosystem: Environmental > Terrestrial > Soil > Grasslands ...
TTCGGTCGGCTCGGTCGGCGAGTCGGTCAAGCAACTCGAGGTGACCATGGATCCGAATGCGTCCGCGCTTCCGATCATGATGCGGTACCTCGTGGAGCAGGGGGCCGAGATCCAGACCTGCACGAGGCAGGCGCGGACCCTCGATGAGATCTTTCGCGAGCTGGTTCAGGAAAGCGGCCGCGACGTCCTCCAGGTGGCGCGATGACGCGCTTGGCGCTCGCCTTTATTCGGCGGGACTGGCTGCTGTTCTCCAGTTATCGATTTGCCTTTGTCTGGCATTTGGCGGCCGTCGTCGGCTTGGTCCTGCTCATCTCGTTGATCGGGTCGGCCCTGAGTTCGGGGCCATCGGGCTGGGCTGGGGCGCGCTCGTTCATCCCCTTCGTGCTCGCCGGTCTGGCCTTCACCGACACCTTCACGGTAGGTCTTACGGCCATTCCGCATTCCATTCGGGACGGGCAGCTGTCGGGGACCATCGAGCCCATGCTCCTCACGCCGGTTCCAGCCTGGCAGTGGCTGATCGCGTCAAGCGTTTTTCGTTTTCTCCAGAGTCTCCTTCGGGTCGCGGTTTACATCAGTGTGGCCGTCATCGTGCTGGGGTACTGGCAGCACGCCAACGTCCTGTCGGCGCTAGTCGTCTTCATCCCTGCCTGCCTGACGTTCGCGCTACTCGGCGTCCTGTCCGCGGCCTTCGTGCTGATGCTCAAGCAGGGCGACCCGATCCTGGCCGGTTACTCGATTGCCAGCGGTTTCTTCGGCACGACCCTGTTCCCGAGCCAGGTGCTGCCTGCATGGATCCGCCCGCTGGCGGCCCTCTTTCCGCTGACTTACGCGCTGTCCGGCATGCGCCTGGCACTGGACGGCAGCCCGCCGTCTGCCGTTCTCGTCCAGGTCGGCCTGCTCTGGGCGATGGCCGTGGCCCTCTGCCCTGTCGCGCTGGCCGGGTTTGCGTTGGCCCTCCGGCACGCGAAGAAGGAAGGAAGCCTTGTCCAGTATTGATCCGGCCAAAGTCCAGCCCTCGGTCTCGGTGATCGTGCCCACCTACAACCGCGCCGCGGTGCTGCCCTACCTGTTCGAAGCCCTGGGCCGCCAACTCTATCCATCTGCCTCGATGGAGCTGATCGTGGTTGATAACTCGTCGAAGGACGACACGGAGGCGGTGGTGGAGCGATGGCGCACAGCGCTTCCATTCGAGGTTCGTTTCTATCGGAAGGAGAACCGCGGGCCGGCGGCGTCTCGGAACTATGGCGCTGCGCGTGCGCGGGCCGACATCCTCGCCTTCACCGATAGCGACTGCATCCCCGATCCGTGCTGGCTGCGTAATGCGGCGGCGGCATTCTCGAGCCGAGATGTCGGCATTGTTTGCGGACCGTTCGTTCTCCGACCAAGGGAAGATTCGGGGCTGTTCGATCACCAGGTGCTCGGCGTCGTGTCGGATACCGGCCTCTATCCAACCGCGAACCTGGTGGTCCGCGCCGAGGCGTTCGGCGCGGTGCATGGTTTCGACGAGCAGTTCGGCCTCTACCCCTGGGGTGACCTGGTCGCGGGCGAGGACACCGATTTCGCCTGGCGCGTCAAGCGCACCGGGCGTCGGGCGGTCTTCTCGTCCGGGGTGGTGGTCGGGCACCAGTTTCCGCAGCCGTCCTTCAGGTCCCTGCTCCTCAAGCCGGTGGTCCTGCAGATCTTTCCTCGGCTGCTTCGAACGATTCCGGAACTTCGCCAGACGGCGCTTTGGAAGCGGTATTTCCTGTCGCCGATGCATCTCTATTACTACCTGGCCATCCTGGGAGTTGCGGCCGCTGGTGCGACGCGGTCCCTGCTCCCCCTCCTCGCCCTGGCGCCCTGGTTTGTTGCCAGCGGCCGGGTTGCCGCTCAGGCGGGCCAGTGGCGTCGCGCCGTTGCCTGGTTCCTGGCCATCCAGTACTCGGTAAGCCTTGCCGCCCTCGTCCTGATTGCGGGTAGCCTTCGCTACCGAAGGCTGGTGCTGTGATGTCGGTGGTTGCCGAAGTGCTCCGTTCGGGCCAGCGTGCCACCGCTCCGCTGGTTTCGGTGGTCATCTCCACGCGAAACCACGCAGCCTTGTTGCCGAACACCATCCATGCGGTCCTGACCCAGGACATGGTCGATCCCATCGAGCTGATCGTGGTCGACAATGCATCGACCGACGAGACCGCCTCGGTGATGCGCTGGGCATTGCAGTGGGCCCCCCGACCCTCCACCTACGTGCGATTGCACCGTGACCTCGGCGCGGCCGGCGGTCGCAACGTTGGGATCGCCTTCGCACACGGGGCGTTCATCGCCTTTACGGACAGCGACTGCACGCCATCGGCCAGGTGGCTACGCAACGCGCTTCAGGGCTTTGCCGATCCCCAGGTTGGCATTGTGCAGGGACGCACCGTTCCGGCTCGGACCGGGACCCCCCTCTTCGAGCATCACATCGAAACCCGTGAGATCGACGGGCACTTCTCGACGTCGAATGTCGTCTACCGGCGTCAGGCGCTGGACGGCCGGCGTTTCGATCCGGCTTGCTGGTACTGGGAGGACACCGACCTCGGCTGGCGAGTGCGGCGAAGCGGCTGGAAATCGGCCTTTGCTGGCGACGCGGTCGTGGCGCACGCCGTCATTCCCCTCAGTCCACTCCGCTGGATGCTCTGGCCGCGCCGCTACGCAAACTGGCCGGCGAAAGCGGCTCGCTATCCCGAGTTCCGGCGGCATCTCTTTCTGCGGACCTGGGTCAGGCCGCTGCACTTGCTCTTCGATCTGGCCCTGCTTGGTCTGGTGCTGGCCCGCTGGCGACCCGTCGGCCTCCTTCTAACCGCCCCCTACGCCGTGGCGTTCGCCCGGACTCGTGGGTTACGCGGCCGGTTTCCGCCCGCCAAGCTCGGGGCGTATCTCGCCGCAGACATCGTGTCGTTCTGCTCTCTCGTGGCCGGGAGCATTCGCTATCGATCGCTCGTGCTTTAGGAGGACATCTTGATGGAAATCAAGCAATTTCTCGTCACGCTCCGGCGACACTGGTTCATCCCGCTGCTCATCCTGCTGGCGGCGCTCGCCGGCACCTATGGCTACAACCGCGCCACCAGTGCGGAGACGGCGCAGTCGACGGTTGCCGTGCTCGATCCGCTCGTCGCCCGTCAGGGCGCTTATGGCGAAGCCGAGATCACGCTCGACGCGATCATCAAGAGCCAACGCCTGGCGGAGCGGGTTGGGCCGCGGGTGGGCATGAACCCCGACCTCGTGACGGGTCGCCTGTCCGTCTCCGTCCTGCCGACCCTCTCGACCGTCAACGTCAGTCCGCTCTACGCCATCCGTGGTAAGGACAGAAGTGCCGCCAAAGCCATTCAGTTGACCAATGTTGCGGTCGATGAAGCTCGCAGGCTCTACACCGAGCTGAACTCCAATGAATTCCAGAGCGCCGATGCCCAGCTCAAAGCGGCGCGGGATGCGGTGACCGCCTTCCAGGTCGCCAACCACCTCCCTGACCTTGCCTCGGTGCTTGCGCAAGAAGGGCAGCTTGCCTCGGCTGAGCAGGCTCAGCGGTTAGCGCCAGGTGGTCGCGGCTCGCGCGCATCGGTGGCGACCAGCGCCGAGCTGGACCGGCTGTCCGCACTCGTGACCCAGTACAGCGATCTCAGTTTCAGCGTCCAGGTCGCGCAACAGCGAGTGCTCGTCCTCAACCAGGGCAGGACGGGCCAGGTGGTGAGCGACCTGCTGATCAAGGTGCTCGACCGGGCGCGGATCAAGTCTCAATTCACCACCATCCTCCTCAACTATGGGGTCGCGCTGCTGCTGGCCCTGCTCGTTGGGTCGACCGCCATCTACCTGCTTGCCGTCTTCCACAAATCCCCCGAGACCGCCGCCGATGTGAGCCGGGCGCTGAAGGCGCCGGTCCTGGTGCGCATCCCGCGGGCGAGTTCAAGGAGCTAGGCATTGGCAACCGCCACCACGGATCTCGAGCGCGGCTGCGGCGGCTGTGGCCGTCAGAACCTATCAGGCCGGTTTTTCTGCCGCTGGTGCGGTCACCGGCTCACCGACGACGTTCCCGGTTTCGCACCGCAGCCGCAAGCCGACGGCCCGCCGCCGGGGCGCCGGCGGGCGCGTGGCTCAAAGCCGCCGGTCTCGCCGGTGGAACGCGTCTTCGAGGCACCCATCGCCGAGCGGCCGATCATCGAAAGCTTTCGTTTGCTGGCGCTCAACCTTCAGCGGCTGGTCGGACCCGAAGCGCAGCGCTCCATCGTCGTGATGAGCCCCTTTCCGTCGGACGGACGCTCGCTGGTCAGCGCCTCCCTCGCGTCAGCACTCGCGGACCTCATTCCGCCGGTGCTCCTGGTGGACGCGGATCCGGCCGGATCTGGCGTCGAGCTCAACCGCCAGCCCGTCCGGCCCGACGGCAGCCTGAGCGTCTTGGTGCCGGCGCGGAACGGACGGCGGCCGATCGCCACCTTCCTCGACGAGGTGCGACAAGCGGTCGCGGAAGCGGCGCGGGAGGGCACGACGGTCGTGATCGACACGCCGGCCTGCACGACATCGAGCATCGCGTTTTTCATGGCGCCGCTGGCGACCGGCGTCCTCTACGTCGCCCGCAAGCGCCCGCACGAAAACGGCATTCACCATGACATCCGCGGTCAGCTCGACCTGCTCGGGGCTCGAGTCCTTGGCGTGGTGTTCAACGAGGCGTGATGATCGACACCATCGAGCCCCGCATCGCCGTGATCGTGGTCAACTGGAACGGCACCGGTCGCAGCCTCGCCTGCCTGCGGTCCGTCATCGCCACCGGATATCCGGGCCTCGTTCCGATCCTCGTCGATAATGCGTCGACCGATGACCCTCGTGCCCGCTTCGATACGGAACTCCCTGACGTCACCGTCCTTCGACTCGATGAAAACCTTGGGTATGCCGCCGGCTGCAACGCGGGCGCCCGCTGGGCGTTGGACGCCGGGGCCCACTTCCTGTGCTTCCTCAATAACGACACCACCGTCGAGGCCGATGTCTTCCGCGAGCTCCTGGCCGCGGCCCAACGCCATCGCGACGCCATCCTCGGGCCAAAGATCGTCTACAGCCGTGATCCGGCGATGGTCTGGTCGGCCGGCGGTGAGCTATCCGGGCCGTGGATGCGCAATCGGCACATCGGCAGAGACCAGCCGGTTTCCGCCCACGGATCGTCCCAACGCGTCGCCTGGACAACCGGGTGTGCGCTCTTCGTGTCGAGGGCGACCTACCGCCGGCTGGGGCCGCTAGATGAAGGCTATTTTCTCTTTCTCGAAGACATTGAGTGGTGCGTCCGCGGTAACCGTCGCGGCATCGAGACCTGGTATGTGCCGGGTGCCGTTGTGCGGCACGAGGTTTCGGGGACGACCGGCTCGCTTCCGGCTGACCACGTCTTTTACTACGGTTGTCGGAACACCTACTGGCTCGCCTTTTCCCAGCAGCTCGGTGCGGATCGTCTGTGGATGTCCGGCGAGCTTGCCAGGACCATGGCCGTCATGGCCCTTCGCTGGGTCTTGCTGCCGGCCTTCCGCCGAAGTCCCTGGCAGCGAGCTCGCGCCCACGCCCTGCTTGACTTCGTACGGGGACGGCGCGGTCCGGCACGCTTTTCTCCCGCCGCTGGGCGCGAGCCCGGCCTGACGGCGGCTCGATCCGGCTCCCTGCGGCGATGATCTTCCAGCCGGCCCTGCCTTCGCCCCGGCGGCTCTCGCCTCGGCTGGTGCTGGTGGGCGGCGGCGTGATCGCGGCCTCACTGTTGGTGCTGATTTCGTCCGTCGGCGGGCTGAACACCCTCCTGCTCCCCCTGGGCCTGATGATGCTGACCGGGTTGGCCGCCTGGCGCTGGCCGGTGGCGGGCGCCGTGTTCTTTGTCGCGTTCACGCCCGTCAATCGCTTCCTCCTGTTGGTCTTCTTCCACTTCGCCGGGGGCGGCACGCTGACGCGGTTCGGCTTGCTCTGGAAGGAGGGTCTGCTGGCGGTCCTGCTGATTCGGGTCCTGACGGACCTGCTGTTCCCCTCACAGACGAGGGTCCGCCGCCTTCGTTACCTCGACCTGCTGCTCCTGGTCTTCATCCTGATGAACGTCGTCTATCTCGTCTACCCCGGGCCGCAGGAGACCGACCTCTTTACGCGAATCCAGGGGTTCCGCACCGACTCGTCATTCTTGCTCGCCTACTTCGTCGGGCGGGGCCTGCACTTAGAACGCCGTCACGTCCGCTGGCTCCTCGTCGCCCTGATTCCGGGCAGTCTTTGCGTCGGCGCGGTTGCGGTCTGGCAGTTCCTTGCACCCCACCAGGCCAACCTGGTCTTCAGCCAGCTTGGCCTCCAGGACTTCATCACCCTCCAGGGAGCGGCAGCGGCGGACGCCATCCGCTCCCGGGGCATCGGCGGCCTGGATCTGCCTCGCGCCTCGTCCCTGCAGCTTGGTGACCTGGCCCTGGCATTTTTCCAGGTCGTCCTGGTTGGTGTCGCGGCGGCCCTCTTTTATGAATCGCGGAGCCTTCGCCGTCGCGGCTGGACCGGCGCCTTCCTCCTCCTCATGATTGTCACCCTGCTCTTTACGGTCACCCGCAGCGCCGTGATCGCGCTCGGCCCCATCCTCGTGTTCGCGGCGATCTTCGCCAGGTCGGCCGTCAAGCTGTTAACGGTCGTGGCCGTGATGGCCGCCGCGGGCCTGGCCGCGTTCACGTGGTACGGAGCCGATGCCACCATGCTCCAAAAGCTGATCGATCCCAGTGAAGGCTCGACCCAGTCGCACCTCGTGCTTTTCGATCGGAGCATCGACACGATTGCGTCCGAGCCTCTCGGTCATGGGCTGGGGACGGCAGGCGAGATCGGACACCGACAGCTGGGAGATCGCGCCATCAACAACGAAAACTGGTATCTGCAGCTGGCCAGCGAGATGGGTCCGCTGGCGGCGCTGCTCTACCTTGGCGCGGTCGTGCTGATGGTGATGCAGTGTGTTGGCCAGTACCGGCAGGTCAAGGACCCGTGGTTGCGCACTCTCGCGCTCGGCGTCGCCAGCGGCGGCGTTGGCTTCCTGGTCGAGGGCAACTTTTTGCACGCCTGGGACAACACGGTGCTGTCGATGATGTTTTGGCTGCTTGCGGGGATCGCCGTCGGCGTCAGCCGGCTCGAACCTGAGGCGCGAGCGGCATGAGGCTCGCGGTCTACCACAATCATCCATCAGGGGGCGCCCGTCGCGCGCTCTACGGCTTTTGCCGGGAGCTTGCCAGGCGGCATTCGCTCGATGTCTATACCCTGACCAGTGCCGATCAGGCCATGCTGCGGGATGAAGACTTCGCCAGCGCCCTGATCCGCGTGCCATACCAGCTCCGCGGGTCGGTGCGGATGGGGCTGTATCTGAACGACATCCGGCGCGCCGCGAGTTACGCCGACCTTGCGCGCGTGAATGCTCGGGTGGCGGCGCTGATCGACCTCGCCAACTACGACGCGGTGCTGGTGGACGAGTGCCGGTTTACGAATGCCCCGTATATCCTCGACCACCTGCGAACGCCCTCCGCCTATTACTGTCACCATCGCCTCCGGCCGCTGCGAGAGTCCCTGCCGGGTCCACCGGCGTCGCCATATCAACAAGTCCGTGACCTCTGGCATCGCCCCTTCGAGCGGCGGCTTGAGGAGCGCCTCTGGCAGGACGACGCCCGCTGTATGCGCCGCGCCTCCATGGTTCTCACCAACTCCCGATTCAGCGCGGACCAGCTTCAGCGGATCTATGGGATCGCAGCCGTCGTTTGCCCGCCTGGGGTCGACCGCCCCCTCGAGGACGAGCGGCAAGAGCGCGACTACGTCCTTTCCGTCGGCACCCTTGAAGCCCACAAAGGTCATGACCTGGTGATTCAGTCGCTCGCCCTGCTGCCGCTGCCCCGGCCGGGACTCCACATCATCGCCAACGACGGCAACTCGCTGGTACGCCGCCGCCTGGAATCGCTGGCGCGCGCGGGCGGCGTGTCGCTGACCATCCGGATCTTGCCTCCCCCGTCGGAGCTCGACCGGGAGTACCGGGGGGCGCTGGTCTTCGCCTATGGCGCCATCGACGAACCGCTCGGCCTCGCGCCCCTCGAGGCGATGGCCTACGGCGTCCCGGTTGTCGCCGTGGGCGAAGGCGGCGTCCGAGAAACCGTCCTCGACGGCCAAACCGGCTATCTGGTGGAGCGCGATCGCCACCAGTTGGCCGCGCGACTCAGCGACCTGCTGGGGAATTCCGGACTCCGCTCGAGCCTGGGACGGGCCGGCCGCCGCCACGTCGCCGCTCACTGGGCATGGTCAGATCGGGCCGCCGCCCTCGAAACCCAGCTTGGTGACCTCGTGCGGGCGCGCCGTCCCGATGTGGTGGGCGTCCATTGAGAGTCGCCCTGATGGGCCGCTCGCTGCGCGGTCAGTACTCCGGGGTGGTCCGCTACACCTACGACCTCGTCCGGGCGCTCGCCCCCCAACTCGGCGACCGTCTGACGGTCTTCTTGACCCGCGCGTCGGACGGTCTCGATGATCTGCGGGTCAGGCGTATCCGGGCGCCCTTCCCCACTCCGAACGAATACGCACGCGCCCTGTGGGAGCAGACCATCGTCCCGCTGCAGGTGGCGCGACTAGCCCCCCAGGTCTATCACTCGCCGAACTACATCCTGCCGCTTGGCCTTCGCTGTCCGACGGTGGTCACGGTGCACGATCTCGCGTTCCTGGATCGATCGGTTCACCGGCTGCGCTCGCATCTCTACCTCAGCGTGCTCACCCGGCTCGCCATCCAGAAAGCGACGCGGATCATCTGCGTCTCGGCCTACACCCGGGACCGCCTGGTGGAACGGTTTCCACAAGCGCGCGGCCGCACCCGGGTGGTCGGGGAGGGTGTCGACGAACGATTTCGGCGGGCGCCGCCCGACGCCATCGATCGCTTCCGCCGCCGACATGGTATTGATCGGCCCTACGTGCTGTTCGTGGGCACCATGGAGCCGCGCAAGAACCTGGCCCGGCTGATCCGCGCCTTTGGCAGGGCCGTCGACTCGACCGGCTCGCCCCACACGCTGGTCATCGCCGGGGGCTTGGGTTGGAAGAACGCCGATGTGCAGGCCGCCCGCCGCATGTCGGCGGTGGCTGAGCGGATCCAGGTGCTCGGCTACCTCCCGGACGACGAGCTGCCGGCCGCGCTCAGCGGCGCCGACCTGTTCGCCTATCCATCGCTCGCTGAGGGGTTCGGCTTACCTCCCCTCGAAGCGATGGCTTGCGGCACGCCGGTCCTGACATCGAACGTCACGTCATTGCCGGCCGTTGTCGGCGACGCCGCCCTCATGGTGGATCCACTTGACGAGACCGCGATCGTGGCGGGGCTCGCCAGCTTGATGGTGGACGGGGAGACGCGCCAACGACTGGCCGAAGCGGGACCGCGGCGTGCCGCCCGATTTCGTTGGCCGGTAGTCGCGCAGGAAACGCTGGCGGTCTATGCCGAGGCGGCCGGATGAGGCCCGCGCTCTACTATCCCTGGGTCTACGTGAAAGGCGGCGCCGAGCGGGTGCTCCTCGAGCTCATGCAGCGCAGCCGCCACGATTGGGTGCTGTACACCAACCATTTCGACGCCGCCAACACCTTTCCCGAGTTTGCCGGAATGCCGGTCGTCGCGCTTACGCCCATCTCGGTCCGGCGCACCCTTCGCGACGTGGCGCAGGCTGGCGTCACGCTGATGCGGCAACGCCTCGACCTACGGCAACATGATTCGCTGTTCGTGGTCAGTGAGGGGTTGGGGAACCTCGTCGCCATCCACTCACCAGTGCCGACGTCGTGCATCTGCCTGACGCCCCTGAAGATCGCCTACGATCGCGCGACGCGAGCCCGATTTTTCCGTGGACGGTGGCGATTGCACTATCGAGCCGGCATCCGATTCTACGCCCTCTTGGAGCGGCGATCCTGGCGGCGCTACCGGCGGGTCTTCTGCAACAGTCGAGAAACCCGCCGCCGGCTGCTGGAGGCTCGTCTGGTCGACGCGGCGCGCGTCGAGGTCGCCTATCACGGCGTGGATACCGGCTATTTCCGCCCCGGCAGCGAACGCGAGCGCTTCTTCCTCGTGCCGGGACGGATCATGTGGTCCAAGAACGTGGAGCTCGCCATCAGCGCCTGGCGACGTTGGAAGCCGACGGCGGACCGCAACGAGTTCCGCCTGGTGATTGCCGGCATGGTCGACGCCAAAAGCGTCCCATACCTGCGACGTCTGCGGGCGCTGGCCGGCGAGCGTCAGGACATCGTCTTTTCTGAAGCGCCGACCGATCGCGACCTGCTCCGCCTGTATCAGCGCTGTCATGCCGTCGTCTTTCCACCACCGAATGAGGACTGGGGCCTGGTGCCGCTGGAAGCGATGGCCTGTGGCAAGCCGGTGCTGGCCACGGATCGCGGCGGCCCGCGCGAGAGCGTGGTCAACGGCGAGACTGGCTTCCTGCGGCTGGACAGGCCCGAATCGTTTGCCCAGGCGATCGATGCGCTGGCTCACCTCCCGCAAGCTCAACTCGATCGCATGGCCGAGCGGGCCCGGGCGCGGGCAGTTGGCTACGGCTGGCAGGCCTTTGTCAACAGGATCGACCTTCACGTGGAAGAAATCAGCGGGCACCAGCCGGCGCCGGCGGCTGACCGCCCCGCGCTCCTCCTGGGGACCTGAGGATGCGTCTGGGTATTGAGGCCTGGGGTCTGTCCGGGGCGCAGCTGCACACCGGCATGGGCCAGTATGCCAGCCACCTGCTCCAGCAACTGCCCGAGGTCGCCCCCGACCTCGAGATCATCGCCTATGGGCATGCCGGCGAGCCACGCCCCTGCTGGCTGCCGGAGAGTGTCGAGTGGCGACCGGTGGCATCACCCGGACCGGACAAACTCGGCGCGCTCATCTCGCGAGCCCTGCTCCTGCCCCGGCTGGCGCGGCGCGACCGCCTCGACCTCTTCCATGCGCCGGCCGTCCACCTGCGGCCGAGCATGCCACCGGTGCCCCGCTTGCCATGCCCGACGATCGTCACCTTGCACGATCTCATTCCGCGAACCTTCTACGGCACCTCGGCCATGCCGCTCTCTTGGCGGCTTTTCTACCGATGGAATTTGCGCCGAGTGCTCGATGCCGCTGGCTTGATCACAGTCTCTCGGCACGCTCGCGACGACATCGTTCGCGAGACGGGCCTGGCCCCCGAGCGGATCGCGGTCATCTACAATGCCGTAAATTTCGCACCGAATTACGATCGGGCCCCGTTGCACCGTCATGGGATCGAGGCTCCCTATATCCTGTACGCCGGCTCGTACGAGCCGCGCAAGAACCTTGCCCGCGCGCTCGCCACGTACGAACGACTCGCGCGAAGCGGCACCGAGCACCAGCTCGTGGCTATTGTCGAAGCCAGCTCCGGCCACAAAGCCGCGATCGACGCCATGCTCGACGGTTTTCACCTCGGCAATCGGGTGCGTCTGCTTCACAGTCTTCCCGAGGCGGACCTGCACGCCATCTACACCCACGCCGATGTCCTCTTCTTTCCCTCGCTGGCTGAGGGCTTCGGCTTTCCACCGGTTCAAGCCGCGGCCTGCTCGGTGCCGGCCGTCGTCTCCAATCTCGAGGTCCTCCAGGAGGTGCTCGACGGTTCGGCCATGTACGTCGATCCGCGCCGCGAAGATCTGATGGCGGACGGCCTGCGGCAGGTCCTGTCGGATGGCGCCCTGCGTCGCCGGCTGAAGCAGGCCGGACCGGCCCTGGCGCAGCGATACCAGGGAAAGGCCGCCGCCGTGCGACACGCGCAGATCTACCGGCAGGTGGCGAAGGGGAGGTCGGTCTTGTGAGCACCACCGCGCCGCGCCGCCGGCGCCGCTGGCGCTGGTGGCTGGTCAGCGCCGGGGTGGCGCTGATCGCCTTGAGCATCGTCAACCGCCCCCGGGCGGTGGTGGCTCCAGCCATGCCAACACCGACCTATGTCGGCCAGGCCACCCTGAGCCGGCCGCTGGTTTTCACCTACCTCTTCTACTGGTACGACGCCGGGACGAACTACCACCTCGGCCCCAACCAGCCGCTCCCGGTTCACCCGGCCGCGTCGCCGCAGCCCAGCTGGCACAACGTCGCCTGGTTCGAAAAGCAACTCACCGACATGACCGCGGCCGGGATCGACGTCGCCTTGCCGGTCTACTGGGGCTTCGACCGCGAAGCCTGGAGCCGGGATGGGCTCGCCACGCTCGCCCGCGCGCACCAGCAGCTAACCGCGTCCGGTGTTCGAGTCCCGGCCATCGGCATGTTCCTCGATACGACCATCCTGGCTGGGCGCGATCTGACCGATCCGGCCAATATGGCGTACGTCTACGCAAATCTCAAAGACTTCTTCACCCGGATTCCCGCCAGCGAATGGGCACGTGTCGACAGCCGGCCGGTCGTCTGGTTGTGGTGGCCGCAGCCGGGTAACAACTTCAACCAGGGATTCTTTGACTACCTCTACGACCACTTCACGAAGGATTTCGGCGTCCATCCGTTCATCGTGCGCGAGACCGGCTGGTACTGCGCCATTACCAGCTGGGTCGGTCCGGAGCCCCAGCGCGATTGCTCGAAGCCGATCAAGACGGATGCCGACTACGTCTGGGGGGTGGCGTATTCCGGTTATCACGATGCCGGCAGCGTCGCCGCGGTCGGTCCAGGCTACGACGAACGCCAGATCCCGAATCGAAGCGGCAAACTGCGGCCTCGCGACCAGGGCGCATGGTATCGCGCGAACTTTGATCGGGCCATCGCCTCACGCA
>Ga0209471_1001752_pt1 | contig 12725 bp, 14 predicted proteins | sample GraSoiAngelo_128_FD_185885 | JGI IMG/M metagenome (GOLD analysis project Ga0209471, IMG submission 185885) | Grasslands soil microbial communities from the Angelo Coastal Reserve, California, USA - 14_0927_12_20cm (SPAdes) (version 2) | ecosystem: Environmental > Terrestrial > Soil > Grasslands ...
GGGTGCGACACCAGAAGGCGGGACGCAAGTTCAGCCGGAGCACGGCGCATCGCAAGGCGATGAGCCGCAACCTGGTCACGTCCCTGCTCGACCACGGCCGTATCGAAACGACCGAGGCCAAAGGCAAGGAGCTGCGCCGCTGGGTCGAAAAGGTCATCACGACCGCCAAGAACGACAACGTCGCCGCGCGCCGGGCGGTCGACGCCATCGTCGAAGACCGTGAGGTCACCGAGCGGCTCTTCACCAAGCTGATGCCGCGCATGAAGGAGCGCACGGGAGGCTATACCCGCGTGCTCAAGATCGGCCCACGTCAGGGCGATGCCGCGCCGATGGTGCTGGTGGAGCTCGTCGACCGATGAACGTGAAACTGGTCATCGAGTACGAGGGGACTCGCTATCACGGCTGGCAGGCGCAGGCCGGGGCACCCACGGTGGAAGCCGCCCTGCGCGACGCCATCCAGTCGCTGACCGGTGAGTCGCCGGTGCTGACGGCCGCCGGGCGAACCGACGCCGGCGTGCACGCGCTCGGCCAGGTGGTGAATTTCCGCCTCGAGCGCGAATTCCCCATCGCGCAAATGCCCGGCGCCTTGAATGCTCGCCTGGCACCGGACATCGCGGTCCGTCGCGCCGAAGTCGTCGATGAGAGCTTCAACGCCCGCTACTCGGCGAAGGCCCGCCTCTACGCCTATCGGATCCGCCAGGCGCTCCCTCGAGGCGCCTACCAGCGCCAGTATGCCTGGGGCCTTCACGACACGCTCGACGTCGCCGCCATGCAGGCGGCCGGCGACCGGCTCGCCGGACAACACGACTTTCGCGCCTTCGGCCGCAGCCCGCGGCCGGGTGGCCACACCGTCCGCCACGTCCGCGACGTACGGGTCAGCGGCGCCGGCGACTGGGTGACGATCGCGGTCGCGGCCGACGCGTTTCTCTACGGCATGGTGCGCCGCATCGCCGGCGCGCTGGTCGAGGTGGGCCGCCGCCGCCAGCCGGTCGAATGGATCGACTCGCTGCTCGGCGGATCGACAACCGGATTGCGCCTCGCACCGCCCCAGGGGCTGGTGCAGGTCGCGGTGGAGTACTAGACGATGCCCGTACCAGGAAAGACGTACAGCGCCAAGCCATCGGAGATCACGGCCGGCTGGTACATCATCGATGCCAGCGGGCAGACGCTCGGGCGGCTCGCCGCCAACGTCGCCAAAGTGCTGCGCGGCAAGCACAAGCCGATGTACACGCCGCACCTGAACACCGGTGACCACGTCATCGTGATCAACCTCAAGGGCATCCGAGTGACCGGCAAGAAGCCCACCGACAAGGTCTACACGCGCTACACCGGCTACCCGGGCGGCCTTCGCAAGCGCGCCTACGAGGACATGGTCGTCAAGCACCCAACCTATCCCTTCCGGCACGCGGTATCCGGTATGTTGCAGCACGGGACGCTCGGCAAGGAGCAGCTGCGCCGCCTCAAGGTCTACGCCGGGGATGCGCATCCGCATAAAGCGCAGCAGCCGGTACCAATCCGCTTTGGAACGAAAGGAGACATCGAAGTCATTGGCCGATAACGCCACGTACTACTACGGCACCGGACGGCGCAAGAACGCAGTCGCGCGGGTCCGCCTCTATCCTGGCGAAGGCACCATCATGGTCAACAACAAGCCCCCGCTGCAGTACTTCGGTCGCCGGATGCTCGAGATGGTCGTGGTCGAGCCGCTCAAGCTGACCGAGAGCAGCAAGCGCTTCAATGTCAGTGCCATGGTCGATGGTGGTGGCATGTCCGGTCAGGCCGGGGCCGTCCAGCATGGCATCGCCCGCGCGCTTTGTGTCGCCGACCTGGCGATGCGGCCCGTCCTCAAGAAGCACGGCATGCTGACGCGCGACCCGCGCATGAAGGAACGGAAGAAGCCAGGCCTCAAGCGCGCCCGCAAAGCTCCCCAATACACGAAGCGCTAGCTCGTTAGCTTGGCCCGCGGCGCCGCGACATGAACCAGGCAACTGCCGCAACGATCACGATCAGAACCACGACGCCGGCGATGATCTTGTTGGTCGTAATCGCCGTCGTGATCAGGGGCGCGATGAGGGCGAATGCCATGCTCGTAGTCATAGCTCGAGTCTAGGCGTTTTGTCGGGGCCGAGTTAGACGATACTAGTCACCGTTAGTGGACGTCATCCTGCGCGACATCCTGGTGTTCCTCCAGAGCGGGAACATCTGGCGCCATGTCCTCGACCTCATCGATGTCACCCTGGTGGCGTTCTTTCTCTATCGCTTGTTCCTGCTGGTTCGGGGCACCCAGGCGGTCCAGCTCATGTTCGGGGTGCTCCTGCTGGCCCTGATCGGCTTGCTGGCGAACCTGCTCGACCTGCGGCTGCTCTCGTGGATCTTCCGCAATGCCGCCCCCGCCGTCCTGATCGGCATCATCGTGCTCTTCCAACCGGAGATCCGTCGCGCCCTCGACCAGTTCGGCCGGATCGGCTTCATCGGACGGCCGATGGCGCACTACAACCTACAAATCTTCAACCGGATGATCGACGAGGTGATCCGGGCCACCACCAAGCTGACCCAGCGTTTCACCGGCGCCCTGATCGTCTTCGAGAAGGAGACCGGGTTGGAGAACTACGCCAACAGCGGCATTCGGATCAATGGCGAGCTTACGGCGGAATTCCTGGAGGCGATCTTCTTCCCGAACTCGCCCCTCCACGACGGCGCCGTCATCGTCCGGGGGAACCAGATCCTGGCGGCGGGGTGCGTCCTTCCGCTGGCGGAGGAAGGGACCGTCCGGGAGCGGATGGGAACCCGCCACCGCGCCGGGCTCGGCCTCTCGATGCAAACGGACGCCGTCGTGCTGATCCTCAGCGAGGAGCTGGGCCAGATCGCCGTGGCGCACGAGGGAAAGCTGCTGCGCAACCTCGACCCGGACCGGCTGCGGCAGGTCTTGACATCGCTGCTGCAGCCCCGCACCGAGCTGCATCGGCCACCCCTGCCCGTCTGGCGTCGGTAGGGGCAGGCCGGGTAAAATAACCTTCCTGCTGGCGAACCTTCGACTCAAGCTGCTGGCGATCGCGTTTGCCGTCGCCCTCTGGAGCGTCGTCGCCTACGCGCAGAACCCCACCCAGGACCACGCCTATCGCGTGGGGCTGGACACGCCGTCGCTGCCCGCCGGGCTCGTGTTGGTCGGGGACATCCCGCAAGTGACGATCACGGCCATTGGCAGCTCCGACCACATGCGCGCGTTCGACGCCCAGCTGCGTGTCAACCCGAGCATGCTCCACATCAAGGGGAACTTTTCCGGAACGCGCGTCGGAAAGAACGACGTTCCCATCCACGTCAATAACGCCGACCCCACGATCACGATCGTCGCGCCCAGCACGATATCGGTCACGCTCGATGAGCTGGGCACGACGACCCTGCCGGTTTCGATCGAGCGGGTTAAGGCCCTGGCGCCCGGGTTCCACGAGCAGACGGCGGCCACCTCGGTGACCCCCGCCAACGTCCGCATCGACGGGCCGAAGAGCCAGCTCACCGGCATCCAGGCGGTGGTTCTTGTTGAAATGGATGCCTATAACAGCCCAGGGTTCAACCAGCCGTTTTCGGTCGTCCTCTGGGACCAGAACAAGAAGCCCGTGACCAAGTCGATGACCGCGACCCCGGCCCAGGTAACGGTGAAGATGGTTATCCAGGCCGACGCCATCACGGTTGACAAGGCGGTCGGGTTTACCGTCACGGGCCAGCCGGCCGCCGGCTACCGCCTGGTCAACGTCACGATCGCCCCGCTGCTCGTTCAGGCGACCGGGCTCCAGAACACGCTCGCCGGCCTGGTGCTGCTCGCCACCGACCCCATCGACCTCACTGGCGCCAAAGCCGACATCGTGAAAACCGTGACCATCCGGCCGCCGGACGGGGTCACCACGAATCAGAAGACCGCCCAGGTGCACGTTTTCATCTCACCCATCCCAGGAGCTACGCCCAGCTCGAGTCCGTAACTTTGCGGCCACACGCCCGTTTAACCAAAACAACGAACTGAGTTCGCTCGTTTGAGCGTGTCCACAGTGGGAACATAGGAGGCTGCGGGGATATGTGCGGGATTATTGGCTACCTGGGCGAACGTTCGGCGGCGCCCATCATCATGGAGAGCCTCAAGCGGCTCGAGTACCGCGGCTATGATTCCGCCGGGGTCGCCATCTTCAATGAGGCGGACGGCCAAACCTCCGTCGTAAAGAGCGCCGCCAAGGTCGACACGCTGGTCGAGCGCCTCACCGAGGAGATGCCCGCCGGCCGGCTCGGCATCGGCCACACCCGCTGGGCCACGCACGGGCGTCCCACCGTCATCAACGCGCATCCCCACACCGACTGTCACAAGCAGATCATGGTGATCCACAACGGGATCATCGAGAACTTCGCCGAGCTGCGGAAGGACCTGCAGGCGAAGGGCCACGTGTTCATCTCCGAGACGGACACCGAGGTGGTGCCGCACCTGATCGAGGAGTTCGACAAGGGAGACCTCGTGGCGGCCGTCCGCGAGGCACTGGCAAAACTGCGAGGCGCCTACGCCATGGTGATCTTCTCGCAGCGCGACCCCGACCTGTTGATCGGTGCCCGGCTCAACGCCCCGCTCGTGGTCGGCATCGGCGACAAGGAATGGTTCGTCGCCTCCGACATCACCGCCGTGATCCCCTACACGAAGAAGGTCCTGCTTCTCGGTGAAGGCGAGATGGTGTCGGTCACAAAGCTGGGACCGGAGGTGAGCACGATTGGCGGCGCCGCCGTTAAGCCCAAGGTGATCGAGGTCAAGTGGGATATCAGCCAGGCCCAGAAGGGCGGTTTCCCGCACTTCATGGCCAAGGAGATCAACGAAGCACCGGAGGCGGTCTCCAACGCGCTTCGAGGCCGGCTCAGCGATGAGGGCGAGGTCACGTTCGAGGAATTCGGGCTGACCGATCGCCAGCTGCTCAAGATCCACGACATCAAGATGGTGGCGGCTGGTACGTCGTATTACGCCGCCCTTCTCGGCAAGTACATCATCGAGGACCTGGCCCGCATCCCGGTCGAAGTCGAGCCTGCCTCGGAGTTCCGTTACCGCCAGCCCATCATCGACCAGGACACGCTCGTGATCGGCGTCTCGCAGTCGGGTGAGACCGCCGACACGCTCGCCGCCATCCGCGAGGCACGGGAGCGCAAGGCGAGGGTCCTCTCCATTACCAATGTCGTCGGCAGCTCGATGGCGCTGGAAAGCGACGGTGTCATCTACCTGCACGCCGGGCCCGAGATCGGGGTGGCTTCGACCAAGACCTTCATCGCGCACCTGACCTGCCTCTACTTGCTCGGCATCCGGCTAGCCGCGGTCCGGCACCGGCTTGCGCCCGAGCGCCTCGGCCAGCTGACGGCCGATCTCAAAGCCCTGCCCGCCGCTGTCCAGCAAGTTCTGGATCGTGCGGAGGCGTTTCAGGCGCTCGCCCGCAAGTACTCCGGCTATCGCAACTTCATGTACATCGGGCGGGGGATCAATTACCCAATCGCCCTCGAAGGCGCGCTGAAACTGAAGGAGATTTCGTACCTGCATGCCGAGGGGTATGCCGCGGGTGAGCTGAAGCACGGGCCGATCGCCCTACTCGATAAGAATTTCCCCGTGTTCGCGATCGCCACCCAGGCCGCGACCCTCGAAAAGATGGTGAGCAACATCCAGGAGGTCATTGCCAGGGACGCGCCGGTGCTGGCCCTGATCAGTGACGGTGATCGCACGCTCGCCGACGTCGAGCTCGACCGTATCGAGGCGCCGGCGGTGTCCGAGTTCCTATCGCCCATCCCCAATGTCGTCGCGTTGCAGCTCTTCGCCTATTTCGTCGCGACCGAGCGCGGCTGCAATGTCGACCAACCGCGCAACCTGGCAAAGAGCGTCACCGTAGAGTAAGCACCGTGACCCCTCGGGTGGGCGTGGATGTGGCGGCGATTCCGCGCATTGCGGAGGCCCAGAAGCGCTTCGGCGATCGGTTCCTCCACAAGTTCCTCAGCGACCGGGAGATCGACTACTGCGGCGGCAGTGCCGAGCGTTGGGCGGGTCGCTGGGCGGCGAAGGAAGCGATCGGCAAGGCGATGCCGACCGGCGTCCCACGGCCGCGCATGCGCGACGTCGAGATCCTCCCCAGTGACGACGGCCGCCCGCACGTACGGGTCGCGCCGGCCACCACGCTGACCGGGCGCGACATCGACGTCAGCATCGCGCACGACGGCCACTTCGCCGTCGCCGTCGCCGTGATCCCTGAAGCCGAAGCCATCGTGCCGCCCGGCGCGCTTCCGGATGGGTTCCGGCTCCCCGCGCGTCCGCGCGATGGACACAAGGGGACCTTTGGCACCGTCGTGGTGCTGGCGGGATCGCAGGGCTTCACCGGCGCCGCCTACCTGGCGAGCATGGGGGCGGCGCGCTCGGGCGCGGGCATCGTCCGCCTGCTGGTCGCGCAATCGATCTATCCCATCCTCGCCGAGAAGTGCACCGAAGTCATCGTCGGCCCCGTCCCGGAAATCTCGCCGGGGGTCGTTGGCCACGCGTCGCTGAGCGGTATCCTGCGTGGCTTCGCGGGTGCCGACGCCGGTGTGATCGGGCCGGGGCTCGGGCGGGATGCGTCGACACGGCGCCTGATCGAGGATCTCGTCCCCCGCGTGGCGGCACCGCTGGTGCTCGATGCGGACGCGCTTAACCTGCTGTCCGAGCACCGCACCATCCTGCCGCGCCTGTCACCGCAGATCGTCCTCACGCCGCACCCCGCGGAGTTCGCTCGCCTCTCAGGACTGGAGACACCAGCCGTGCAGCAGGACCGCCGTGGGATTGCCTCGCGCTTCGCCAAGGTCTGGAACAAAGTGGTGGTGCTCAAGGGCGCCGGTACAGTCATCGCGGCCCCGGATGGACGTGTGACCCTCAACGCCATCGCCACGCCGGCGCTCGCGTCGGGTGGAACCGGCGACGTCCTCGCCGGAGTCATCGCCGGGCTCATGGGCCAGAAGCTGCCGCCCTTCGAGGCGGCCGTCACTGGCGTGCACCTGCATAGCCGCGCCGGGATGGACCTCGAAGCTTCGATGGGCCAGGCCGGCGTGCTCGCCTCCGACCTTCTGCCGCAGCTACCGCGCGTCATGGAGCGGTTGCGCTGACGCAACAGGGCGCGACGAAGTGGGCCGACGTCGATGCGTCGGCGATCACCGACAACACCAGCCTCGTCAAGCAGCTCGTCGGCGAGAAGACGGCGGTGATGGCGGTGGTCAAGGCCGACGGCTACGGGCATGGTGCCGTGCCCGCGGCGCAGGCGGCGATCGCGGGCGGCGCGACCTGGCTGGCCGTGTCGTCGGTGACCGAGGGGATCGAGCTGCGCAAGGCCGGCCTCGCGGAGCCGATCCTCAACCTCGGGTACACGCCGCCGTCGGCGCTCTCGGCGGCGGTCGCCGCGAAGCTGGCACTGACCGTCTACGACCGGGAGGGCCTGGCGCTGCTCAAGACCGCCGCGACCGCGATCGGTGTCCACGTCAAGGTCGACACCGGGATGCACCGGCTCGGCGCCGCGCCCGAGCAGGCGGTGCAGCTCGCCATCGAGGTCAATGCCGATCCCAACCTGCGGCTGGAGGGGTTCTGGACGCACTTCGCCGACGCGGATCAGGATTCTGCCTTCACGAGAGAACAGTTGCACACGTTTCTGGATGCCCGCTCCGCCCTGATCCGGGCGGGCGTTACGGGCTTCCTCAGCCATGCCGCCAACTCCCCGGGGCTGCTCCGCTTTCCCGAGGCACGCCTGGACCTGGTTCGCGCCGGACTCATCCTCTATGGTGTTCGTCCGGTTCGGAACTGGGACGACCTCCCGGGCCTCCGCCCGGCTCTTCGCTGGCAGACGATCGTGACCAACGTCCTGACGGTGCCTGCCGGCGGGAGCGTCGGCTACGGTCGCAAGTTCCTCGCGCGCGAGCCGGCACGGATCGCGACCATCGCGGTCGGTTATGCCGACGGCCTGCACCGCCGGGCATCGGGTAGCGGTCGCGCCATCGTCCGCGGTGTCGCCGTTCCGATCGCCGGCACCATCAGCATGGACCAGGCGGCGCTCGACGTGCGATCCGTTCCCGATATCGCGGTCGGTGACGTCGTGACGTTGATCGGAGAAGACGGCGGCGCGACGCTGAGCGCTCACGACCTTGCCGAGGCCTCCGGCACGATCTCGTACGAAGTGCTCTGCGCGATCTCGGGCCGGGTCCCGCGCCGATACCTATAATCTATGTAGCCCTAGCGGAGCGGAATGCGCTGAGAAAGCCGGTTCGCCGGCTGACGCTGGAACCTGATCAGGTGATACCTGCGGAGGAAAGGGGCTCGAGCATTCCGTCGCTGCCGGGACGGTGCACATATGGGAGCAGCCGAGGAACGTCGCGAGCGACTTGCGCGCATGCGCCTCTACCTGATCACCGGTGATCGGGGCGACGAGGTCGAGACGTCACGCATCGTTGAGGCGGCGCTCGAGGGCGGCGCCACCATCATCCAGCTTCGGAAAAAGTCGATGCCGATGCGAGAGCAGTACCGGCTGGCGCTCGCGCTGCGTATTTTGACGCGGGAGCACGAAGCGCTGCTGATCATCAATGATCACGCCGACCTGGCGATCGCCGCTGATGCTGATGGGGTGCACCTGGGTCAAGACGATCTCCCGCCGGCCGCGGTGCGCGCGCTGCCGGGGTTTGAGGGGCGGTTGATCGGCCGCTCGACCCACAGCCTTGCCCAGGCACAGCTCGCGGTCCACGAGGGCGCGGACTACGTCGCCGTCGGGCCCGTCTATCCAACACCAACGAAGGAGGGTCGCCCTGCCGTCGGCACCGCGCTCGTGTCCCGGGTGGCCGGGGTCATCGACCGGCCGTTCCTAGCCGTAGGGGGGATCGAGCTGGACAATGTCGCAAGCGTCGTCGACGCGGGTGCCGCGGCCGTCGCGGTCGTCCGTGCGGTTTACGACGCGACGGATCCGGCGGAAGCCACCCGCCGCCTGCACGAAGCCCTCGTGACGCGACTGGAAGTGGCGCGCCGATGAGCCAGGTCACCGTCACGCTCAATGGCAAGCCGCGCACGGTGCTCGATGGCGTGAGCCTCCTTGACCTGCTCAAACAGCTCGACGTCCAGCCGTCCCGGGTCGTCGTCGAGCACAACCGCGAGATCCGGCGCCGTGGCGATTTCGACAAGACGCAGGTCCACGCGGGGGACGAGTTGGAGCTCGTCTACTTCGTGGGCGGTGGCGCTCCGGACGATGCGCTGGTGGTCGGTGGCCGCTCGCTCCGGTCGCGGTTGATCCACGGCACCGGGAAATTCGCCTCCAATGACGTGCTCGCCCGCTGCCTGACGGCCGCGCAACCGGACATGATCACGGTTGCCATCCGCCGCCTCAATCTCGAGGGTGGCCGCTCCGAGCTCGAGGGCATCGATCTGCGGCGGTATACGCTTCTGCCCAACACCGCCGGCGCGACCACCGCGGAGGGCGCGGTCCGGCTCGCGCGTCTGGCCCGCGCCGCCGGGTTCTCGGACTTCATCAAGGTCGAGGTCGTCGGCGACGAAGACACGCTGTTGCCCGACCCGCAGGCGACGCTGGAGGCGACCCGACAGCTGGTCAAGGAAGGCTTCATCGTGATGGCCTACACCAGCGACGACGTGGTGCAGGCGATCCGGCTCTACGAGGCGGGAGCCGCCGCGGTCATGCCCGGCGCGGCGCCCATCGGCACGACGCTCGGCCTGCAAAATCTCTTGAACCTGGAGCTGATCGTGAGCAAGGTCAAGGTGCCGGTCATCGTCGATGCGGGTCTGGGCGTTCCCTCCGAGGCGGCGCGATGCCTCGAAGCGGGTGCCGCCGCCGTGCTCGTCAATACCGCGATCGCCCGGGCACAGAATCCCCCCGAGATGGCGAGGGCTTTTGCCGAGGCGGTCGTCGCCGGGCGCCGGGCATTCAGGGCGGGCCGGGCCCACATCGGCCTCAAGGCCGTCGCCAGCAGCCCGGTCGAGGGCGTCCCCGTTTAGCCAGACGCTCCGTACCGCGGGTGAGCGGGGTGTGCTCCGGTCGCTGCGACCCTATCTCAGTCCGGCGAGCGGGCCTCTCGAGATCGGCGCTCGCGAGGATGATGATGCGGCCGTCTGGCGCACGGAACCCGGCCGTGTGGTCGCTACGGTCGACACGATGGTCGAAGGGATTGATTTCCGGCTCGACTGGCCTGCTTATCCCTTTCGCCTTCTTGGACGGCGGCTTATGGCGATCAATCTGAGCGACCTGGCGGCGATGGGTGCGCAGCCTCGCCATGCGTTGATTTCTCTCTGCCTGCCGGGCCGCGTGCGGCTCCGTGATGTACGGGAGCTCTACCGGGGCATCGGCGAGCGGGCTCGGGCCGCTGGTTGCACCGTCGCCGGCGGTGACCTCAGCGGGATCGACGGTCCCATCGTGCTGACCGCCGCGTTGTTTGGCACGATCCGCCCCGGTCGGCGTCCGTTGCGACGGTCCGGGGCTCGATCGGGGTGGGCGCTCGCCGTCACCGGAACGGTTGGCCGCGCCGCCGCCGGCATCGGACTGCTGCTGGCCGAAAAGCAACCGAAAACAAGCGCAGAACGCCGATGGGTACGGGCGGTCTACGATCCCCAGCCACGCGTGGAGGCGGCGCAAATCCTCCAGTCGGTGGGGATTCGCGTCGCCGGCGACATCAGCGACGGACTCTACCGAGAAATCGAGCGGATCGCTCAGCCGGCCGGACTCGGCGCGGTGGTCGAGGCCGATCAGCTGCCACTGGACGCGGATCTTCGGCGGAGCCGCAAGCACGCATGGGCGGGCGGGTTGATGGAGTCCGAGGACTATGAACTTCTTTGCGCCGCGCCGCGGCCGCTGCTCGAAGCGGCACGCCGGCGTCTGCGCCGTGACCTCGACCTCCAGCTCTCGATCATCGGCACCCTCGAGCGCGGTCGCGGCATTCGGGTACGCGTCGACGGGAAGCTCGTCGTTATTCCAAGCCTCGGAGCAGGCTATGAACACTTTCGTTGAGACGACGTCGGTCGATCAGACCCGCGAGCTCGGTCGCCGCCTGGGGCAGGTCCTCGAGCCCGGTGACGTCATCGCGCTCGAAGGTGACCTCGGCACAGGAAAGACGGAGCTGGTGAAGGGCATCGCGGAAGCCCTGGGCGTGACGAGCGGCGTGCACAGCCCCACGTTTGTCCTGCACCACCACTACCAGGGCCGCGTGCCGATCGAGCACTACGACCTCTATCGTCTGGAGGGGATGGCCTGGGTCGACACCGGCCTCGATGAGCCCGCGCCCGACGCGGTCACCGTCATCGAGTGGCCCGACCGCGCCGGCGTGCTCGACGACTGGGCCACGATCCGTATCGGGTTGACGACCAAGGCGGAGACGCGGCGGCGCCTGACCCTCCTGCGCGGGCCGGACCGGATCCGGGCGGTGTTTCGTGCGCCTGGCGATTGACACCTCCGGCGTGGACCAGGCGCTGGTCGTCCTCGACGGGCGCCGCCTGCTCGCCGCCGACGACTGGGTGAGGGATCGAGCCGATCCCCCGGTGCTGGTCCGCCTGGACGCGGTCGTGAAACGGGCCGGTGGTAAGCCCGACGATCTCGAGGCCGTCGTGGCGGCGCGCGGCCCGGGGTCATTTACGGGCCTTCGGATCGGGCTGTCCCTGGCGGCGGGGCTGGCGTACGCGCGGCATATCCCGCTGTACGTCGCCGACAGCCTCGCGATCCTCGCCCGCCGCGCCAGCGGCGACCCGGCGAGCGTGGCGCTGCGCGATGCGGGTCGTCGCGAAGTCTATGCCTGGCGTGAAGGCGAGCCCGCCCGACGCCTACCTGTGGATGAGCTTGCTGACTGGCTGCCGGCCAGTGCCCGGGTCATCGTCGAGCCCGCCGGCGGGCTGGCCTCGTGGGTCCCCGGGCTGGCGCACCTCGAGCTGCCCGCCGGCGAACGGCGGCCTTTGAGCGCGGCGCTGCTCGAATCCGCCATCTGGACCTTCGATTCGCAAAAACCGCTGCGATATGATGAAGTGCAGGCGCTCTACGTTCAGCCCGCGGCCGCGGAGGAGCGCAGAAGGATGGCCCCATGATGCAGTTGAAGTCCCGAACGCTCGTCGACGCCATGCGCGAGGAAGACATCCCCGAGGTGCAGGCGATCGAGCGGCAGATTTTTCCGACACCCTGGCCGCGCAATGCCTACTACCGGGAGCTGCACCACAATCGCTCCGCCTACTATCTCGTGCTGCGCCGGGACGAGGAGATCGTCGGCTATGCCGGCCTGTGGAAGATGAGCGACGAGGCGCATATCACCACCGTCGGCGTGCGCGCGAATCAGCAGGGCAAGGGCTATGGCCATGCGCTGATGGCGGCCCTGATCCAGCGGGCCTACCAGTTGGGGTCGCGCTGGCTGACGCTCGAGGTGCGGCCGTCGAACGACGTCGCGGTTCGCCTCTATGAAAAGTTCGGCTTCAAGGTGATCGGTCGCCGCCGCGGTTATTACACGGACAACAACGAGGACGCGATCGTGATGTGGTCGGACTCGATCCAGGCGCCCGGCTTCAAGAAGCGCTTCAACGAGATCCTGCAGGCGCTCGAGATCGAAGGACTCGACAGCAGCACACCGCAGTAGTCCAGACGAACCGGCGCGTCCTGGCGATCGAGACCTCCTGCGATGAGACCGCCGCGGCGGTCATCGCCAGCGGCCCGCGCCTGCTCTCCAACGTTATTCGCTCGCAGGAT
>Ga0209471_1001755_pt1 | contig 12710 bp, 7 predicted proteins | sample GraSoiAngelo_128_FD_185885 | JGI IMG/M metagenome (GOLD analysis project Ga0209471, IMG submission 185885) | Grasslands soil microbial communities from the Angelo Coastal Reserve, California, USA - 14_0927_12_20cm (SPAdes) (version 2) | ecosystem: Environmental > Terrestrial > Soil > Grasslands ...
CAACCGAGCTCTTCGCCCGTGCTGTCGGCGGCGACACTGACATTGTCTCCAAAGAGATGTTTTCGTTCACTGACCCGGCTAGCGTGATTAATACTTTGGTGCAGGATGCACTGCAGGCTGGCCTCGGCGTCGATATGAAGAATTTCGAGCAGGCATTCCAACCTTCGATCGAAGAGAAGGTACAGTTCATAAGTCTCCGCCCAGAAGCAACTGCATCCGTGTGCCGGGCTTACATCGAGCATGGAATGCAGCAATTGCCGCAGCCGGTGAAGCTGTATTACATAGGGCCGATGTTCCGGCGCGAGCGCCCGCAAAAGGGGCGCTACCGGCAGTTTTATCAGATTGGCGCGGAAGTGCTGGGCGGCAGTGACGCTCCAGCGATCGACGCCGAAGTGATCGAAATGGTCATGACGTTTTTCGACCGCCTGGAATTGCAGGGCGTCCAGCTCGATATCAATTCGATCGGCTGCCGCGAATGCCGCCCCAAATATGTCGAACTGTTGTGCGCCGCGCTCCTGAAAGTGAAGGACAAGCTCGGGCCGGACAGCCAGCGGCGCATTGAAACGAACCCGCTGCGTGTCCTCGATTCCAAACTCGAAAGCGAGCAGCCCATCATCGCCAAGCTGCCGCGCATCGCCGATCACCTGTGCGAGGACTGCGCGAAGCACTACGCTGCCGTAAAACATCAGCTCGAAATGCGCGGAGTAATCTACCGCGAGAACTGGCGACTTGTGCGCGGCCTCGACTATTACATGCGCACCACGTTTGAAATCACGGCGCAGGGACTCGGTTCGCAAAATGCCGTCTGCGGCGGCGGACGCTACGATGGGCTGGTAGAATTGCTGGGCGGTCCGCCAACCAAGGGTATCGGCTTTGCCATTGGCGAAGACCGCTTGATCTTGTCGTTGCAGGAAAGCGGGAAGTCGCCTGTTCAGCAGGGCCGCGACGTATACATCGCGTGGATGGGCGAGCGCGCGCAAGCGACCGCCATCCGCGCAGCGAAAGATTTGCGCAAGGCAGGATTCAGCGTGGAGCTGCCGCCGGTGGAGCAAAAATTTGGCAAAGCCCTCGGCCAAGCGGACAAACTCGGCGCGAAGTACGCGCTCATTCTCGGCGATAACGAAGTGTCCGAAGGTTTGTGGACGTTGAAGACGCTGGCCGACGGCTCGCAAGCAAAGTTCACTGAGCCCGATTTGCTGGAACATCTTAAGAAGCGTCTGTAGCTCACCCCTTCAGGGGTGAGGCCTTTTCTCTGGAGATTTTGCGGCATAGCGAAAGTAAACTTCCTCGGGCCTGAAGGCCCGAGCTACAGGGTGAAGAGACGTGCTGGATTTTCTTGGCAACCTGAAGCGCACACACTACTGCGGCGAATTGCGTGCCAAGGACGAAGGCCGCGATGCCATTGTCATGGGCTGGGTAGCGCGGCGCCGCGACCTTGGCAATTTGCTTTTTCTTGATGTGCGCGACCGCACTGGCATCGTGCAGGTGGTTTTCAACAAGGAGACGCAGCCCGCGGCGCACGCCAAAGCCGAGCAAGCGCGCGGCGAATTCGTCGTCGCCGTGGAAGGCAAAGTTCTCAAGCGCCAAAAAGCCAATCCGGAATTGGCCAGCGGGGAAGTCGAGCTGGTTGCATCGAAGCTGCACATTCTCAACAACTCCAAGACGCCGCCGTTCCCCATCGAAGACGAAATCAACGCCGCGGAAGAAACGCGCCTGCGCTTTCGCTATCTCGATCTGCGCAGGCCGAAGCCGCACCGCAATCTCGCGTTGCGCCACAAAATCATTCTCGAAATCCGCAAAGTCATGGACGAGATGGGCTTTGTCGAAGTGGAGACGCCCATGCTCACGCGCTCGACGCCGGAAGGGGCGCGCGATTTTCTTGTGCCCAGCCGCATTCATCACGGGCAGTTTTACGCGCTCCCGCAATCGCCGCAAATCTTCAAACAGATTCTGATGATCGCCGGGCTGGACAAATACTTTCAGATTGTGAAGTGCTTCCGCGACGAAGATTTGCGCGCCGACCGCCAGCTGGAATTCACGCAGCTCGACCTCGAAATGTCTTTTCCGTGCCAGGAAGATATTTTTCATGTGATCGAGCAAGTGATGGTGCGCGCGTGCGCCGTGGCAGGAATCAAAGTGGAAGCGTCGTTTCCGCACATGCAGTACAAGGACGTCATTCGCAAATACGGCAGCGACAAGCCCGACCTGCGCTTTGGCATGGAACTTCACGAAGTAACGCATTGCTTTCCGGAGGAAGCCAGACAGAAATTACAAATCGAAGGCCATGTTTTTGCGTTTGCCGCTCCCGGCGCGGCAAGCTATTCGCGCAAGCAACTGGACGAACTTACGGAAAAAGCCAAAGCGCTCAAAGCCCGCGGCGCTTATTTTGTCAAAGTCGCCCCCGAAGGCCTCACCTCCACCGTCGAGAAATTGATCAGCGCAGAGAATGTAAAGAAGCTCGCCGAGGCTTGCAGCGCGAAACCCGGCGATCTCGTTGTCGCCGTTTCCGCCAAGGAACAAATCAAAGGCACCGAAGCGGCTGCGCTCGTCGCCGGACAATTGCGGTTGCAACTTGGCGAAGCGCTCGGCGTGATCGATAAATCTCAGTGGAAATTTCTCTGGCTCACCGGTTTTCCCCTTTTCGAGTGGAGCGAAACAGACAAAACCTGGGTCAGCGCGCAGCACCCCTTCACCGGCATCGTCGATGAAGACCTGGAAAAACTCGAATCCACGCCGTGGGAAGTGCGCTCCAAAGGCTACGATCTTGTTTTGAACGGCTACGAGCTTGGTTCGGGCAGCATCCGAATCCACCGTCAGGACATTCAAGAGCGTTTGTTCAAGGCGCTCGGCCTAACAGAAGAACAACTTCGCCGCCGCTTCGGCTTTTTCCTCGACGCGCTGACTTACGGCACACCGCCCCACGGCGGCATCGCGCTGGGCATCGACCGCGTGGTCATGCTCCTCGCCGGCGAAAAATCTATTCGCGAAGTCATCGCCTTCGCGAAAACCACCGCCGCCCAGGATTTGATGGCCGATTCGCCGAGCGAAGTGGACGTTGCACAACTCGCCGAACTTGGCCTTGCCATCAAGCAGAAGAAAAAAGCCGCCGAGTGATATGAGCCGAATACGCATATTGCCGGAGGCAGTGGCGAATAAAATCGCGGCGGGCGAAGTTGTCGAGCGGCCGGCGTCGGTGGTGAAAGAACTGCTGGAGAACGCCATCGACGCGGGCGCGAAGACCATTCGCGTCGAAGTGGAAGTTGGCGGCAAGCGCATGATCCGCGTGATCGACGATGGCCATGGAATGTCGCACGACGACGCTTTGCTGGCGTTCGAGCGCCACGCCACCAGCAAGCTCAAGTCCGCCGAGGATCTGCTCTCGATTGCCACACTGGGATTTCGCGGCGAAGCGCTACCGACAATCGCCGCGGTTTCGCGATTGCTTCTTGAAACGCGTGATGAAACGGAGGCCGAGGGCACGCGCATCGAATTTGCGGGCGGGAAACTCATGGGAGTAAAGCCCGCGGGATTGCCTGCCGGAACGACGGTCAGCGTAGCCGATATTTTTTATTGTGTTCCGGCGCGCAGAAAATTCCTCAAGTCGGATACCACGGAGCTGGGACACATCGCCTCCCTGGTCACGCACTACGCGCTGGCAAATCCCGCGAAACAATTCATTCTCACCACGCCGACGCAGGAAATCATCAATTGCCCTCCGGCGGAAAAACTCGCTGACCGCGTGTATCAGCTCTTCGGCCGGCAATCGCTGGAAGAGTTGGTCGAAATCCCCGCGGTTTCCGCGCCCTTCCGCGCCGCGATCACCGAGCCGGAACTCGAACCGGGAGAAGAAAAAGCTTCGCTGACCGTTAGTGGCTTTACTTCGCGGCCCGACATCCAGCGTGTGAATCGCAACGGCATCTACATTTTTGTGAACCGCCGCCTGGTGCGCGACCGCCTTATCCTGCACGCGATTCACGAAGCCTACCGCAACATTCTGCCGCCGGCCGTTTTTCCCGCGACGCTGCTCTTCCTGGAGATGCCCTACGAAGAAGTCGACGTCAACGTGCATCCCGCGAAAATCGAGGTGCGCTTCCGGCGCGCGCAATTCGTGCACGATTTTACGCGCGATGCGATTCGCCAGGCGCTGATGGGCGCGCGGCCGATTGCCAGTTTTGCCGCTGCTGCTGCCGCGCCGCAGACGGCCGGCGGCGGGAACGGAGCATTGTCCGGCGGAATCGCGCCCGCTCCTGTGGAATCGGGCGTACCGCGCGCGATCATTCCGCCGATGGAAGAAATCGGCGTGGGCTCCGGCGTCGGCTCGGACTACGGTTCAGGAGGGGGCTTCGATCTCACCGGCGCGCTGATGCGGCCGGTCGAGCAGCGGATTCCATTTACTTCGGGAACTTCACTTGGCCAGGCTGTCGCGCCGGCGCAAATCTCTAGCGCTGGAAATTGGGCCGCGAATCTTGCAGCGCCGAGCGCCGATGCTCCCGCAAGCCTGCCCCACCCCGAACAAATCGCCGACCTCAAGCCTCTGGGCCAAGTGAGTGCGAGCTTCATCGTCGCCGTGAACGGCGAAGGCCTCTGGCTCGTCGATCAGCACGTGGCGCACGAACGGGTGCTCTTCGAGCAGCACCTCGAAGCGCGCCGCGCCGGAAAAATCGAAGCACAGCGCATGCTGATGCCGCTGGTCATCGAACTGTCGCCGCGGCAGATCGTTACCTTTGAAAAAATCGCAGAAGAATTGGGGGCGAACGGTTTCGAAGTTGAACTCATCGGGCCGAAGAGCGTGGCCATCCAGGCCGTGCCCGCGGGAGTGATCGCTCCCGACGCGGAAAAACTGCTGCGAGAAATTCTCGACGGCATCGAGCGCGAGAATGCTGCGATTTCGATTGAAACCTTGCAAGCGAAAATCGCGGCGTCCACGGCGTGCCATGCGGCTATCAAAGTGAACATGCCGCTGGAGCAATCGAAAATGGAATGGCTGCTCGACGCGCTGGCAAAAACGGATTGTCCGATGAGCTGTCCCCACGGGCGGCCTGTCGTGCTGCGCTATTCCATCAAAGAGATTGAAAAGGCGTTTCACAGAATCTGACTTTTGCAGGCGCTGGGCTTCAGCCCGGCCATCGGGAGACTCACCGAATGACTGATTCGCAGAAGACAGCAGTGATCTTCGGCCTGGCGAACAAGCGCAGCATCGCCTGGGCCATCGCGCAGAAATTGTACCAAGCCGGCTGGCGGCTGGCGATCACCTACCAGAACGAACGGCTTGAGCAGGAAGCCAAGGACCTGATTGCGGATTTGCCGGGCGCTTCCGGCTTTATGTGCGATGTCTCCTCGGACCAGCAAATCGCCAAGCTCTTCGATGAACTAAAAGCGCGATACAGCGTGTTGAACGGCATCGTGCACAGCGTGGCGTTCGCGCCTGCGGAAGAATTGAAGGGCGAATTTGTAAACACCACGCGCGAAGGATTTCGCATCGCACATGACATCAGCGTCTACTCGCTGATCGCCGTGTCCCGAGCCGCGGCCCCGCTGATGACGGCAGGCGGCGGAATCGTTACGCTGACGTACTACGGCGCGGAAAAAGTCGTGCCGAAATACAACGTGATGGGCGTGGCCAAAGCGGCGCTCGAAGCCACGGTCCGCTACCTGGCGAACGATCTGGGGCCGCGCGGCATTCGCGTCAACGCCATTTCCGCCGGGCCTATCAAGACGCTCGCGGCGCGGGGCATCTCCAATCTTGGCGACATGTTGAAGGCGCATGCCGAGCGCGCGCCGTTGAAACGCAACGTGGATCCCGGCGAAGTCGGTGGAACCGCGACGTTCTTGCTCTCCGAGGCTGGCTCCGGCATTACCGGCGAGACGATTTTCGTCGATTGCGGCTACAACATCATGGGATTTTAAGAGTGGCACAGGCACTCTTGCCTGTGCTCGATTTGCAGGTGCCGCCTCGTAGCAGAGTCGCACAGTAAGATTGGCTGTGCCGCCAAAATGTCCAGACTCACCATCGCCATTGACGGTCCTGCTGGCTCCGGGAAAAGCAGTGTCGCGCGCCGCGTTGCGGCGGTCCTCGGGTATTTGTATTTGGACAGCGGTGCGATGTACCGCGCACTTGGGCTCAAGGCCCTGCGGCAGGGCACCGCGTTGGACAATGAAGCGCGGCTCGTGGCGCTCGCTAACCAAACACACATCGAGCTGCGTGCTCCCACGGCGGAGCACGAAGCAGCGGGCGCAAAAAACTGTGTCTTCCTGGATGGTGCTGACGTCACTCGCGAGATTCGGACGAGTGAGGTCGCGCAGGCGGCTTCGCGGCTCGCAACGATTGCAACAGTACGCCATGTGCTCGTAGCCGAGCAGCAACGCGCCGGCGCTGGCGGCGGGATCGTGATGGAAGGACGGGACATCGGTACGGTCGTCTTTCCCAAGGCTGAGTTGAAGATTTTTCTGGACGCTTCACCGGAAGTGCGCGCGGAGCGCCGCTGGAAAGAGCATCAGGAAAAAGGCGACCGGATTACGCTCCCGGAAGTTTTCGACGAAGTGATTGAGCGCGACAGGCGCGATCGCGAGCGCAAAGTTTCCCCGCTCGTGCGTGCCGCCGATGCCGTGCTTGTGGACAACACTGCAATGGGCATCGAAGAAACCGCGCGATTGATCGTCATGCTCGCCCAGGAACGCGAAAAAGAATTGGCGGGAGCCGCCGGAGGGAAACCATGATTCGGACTTTGCTGATGCTGGCATTTTCCGCCGGCAGCGCGCCTTTTGTGATGCCTTTGCTGGCATTTGCGCAGACAAGTTCCGGTCCGGCAGAAGCAACTCGAAGATTCCGCGAGTATCTCGACGAAGATTGGAAACGGTGGATGCAGGAATATCCCGAAGCGGCGACCTCCGCCGGGTTTCCCGGGCAGAATCGCCGGTGGAGCGATGATTCGCGAGAGGGTATTGAGGCGAGAATCCGCCACCTTCACGAGAGCTCCGCGAAGCTGAAGTCCATTTCGCGCGATGCGCTTCCTGCCGGCGAGCAACTCAATTACGACCTTTACCGGGAACTGTTGGAAACTGCGGAAGAAGGTTTGCAGTATGGCGACGATCCGATGCCGTTCCGCCATGTGGTGCCGTTCAACATGTGGATGCCGATGACGCAGATGGGGGGAATCCAGCAGGGAATGCCGGCGACGCTGGCGACGATGCCGCATCAGACGGTGGCGGACTACGAAGATATCTTGGCGCGGCTGGAAGCGCTGCCGAAAAACGTCGAGCAGAACATCGAACTGCTGCGCGAAGGATTGAAGCGGGGGTACTCGCCGCCGAAACTCATTATGCGCGATGTGCCCAAGCAGATTGCCGGCCTGATTCCCGCGGATGCGCTGGCGAGCCCTCTGCTGGAGCCGTTCAGTAAATTTCCCGCGGGGTTTCCCGAAAGCGAAAAAGCTCGATTGACGCAGCGCGCGAAACAGCTTTACTCCGGCGCGATTGTTCCTGCAATTCAGAAACTGCATGACTACGTCACGCAAACTTACGTTCCGGCGTGCCGCGAATCCATCGCCGCGACGGCGCTGCCGAATGGCGCCGCCGCGTATTCGTTTCACGTGCGCTGGCAGACCACTACGAATCTGACGCCGCAACAGATTCGCGAGATTGGACTCTCGGAAGTGAAGCGTATCCGTGCGGAAATGGACAAAGTCATCGCTTCGGCGGGATTTAAGGGCAGCTTCCATGACTTCACGGAATTTCTGCGGACTGAGCCGCATTTTTTCTATGACCAGCCGGATGATCTGGTCAACGGCTACCGCATCATCACGAAGAAGATCGATCCGGAACTTGCGCACTTGTTCGGGAAACTGCCGCGCCTGCCCTACGGCGTTTGCGTTATTCCTGATTTCAAAGCTCCTTCGCAAACCACCGCGTACTACCAGCCGGGCGCCCCGAGCGCCGGCCGCCCCGGCTGTTATTTCGTGAACACCTACAACCTGCATGCGCGGCCGAAATGGGAGATGGAAGCGCTTTCGCTGCACGAATCCGTTCCAGGACATCATTTGCAGATTTCCCTCGCCCAGGAGCAGGAGGGCCAGGCGGAATTCCGGAAACACAGCGGGTATTCGGCGTTCGTCGAGGGCTGGGCGCTCTATTCAGAGAGCCTTGGCCAAGACGTTGGCCTGTACAAAGATCCGTACTCCAAATTCGGGCAACTCAGCTATGAGATGTGGCGCGCTGTCCGGCTTGTGGTAGATACCGGAATGCACTCCATGGGCTGGACGCGGCAGCAGGCCATCGATTTCTTCCGTGAGAATACCGGAAAGACCGATCAGGACATCACTGTCGAAGTCGATCGTTACATCGTGTGGCCGGGGCAGGCGCTGGCGTACAAGATCGGGCAGATGAAGATTCGCGAATTACGCGCCGAAGCGGAAAAGAAACTCGGCGCGAAGTTCGATGTGCGCAAATTTCATGATGCCGTGCTGGAAAATGGAGCTGTTCCGTTGAGCGTGCTGGAAGCGCACGTGAAGCAATGGATGGATTCCCAAACGGCACACTGAAAACTTGCCACACTTATTCGCTAGGACCCGCCTTTAGCGACAGCATCCGCTGCGTAGGTATTCGCTGCATGTTTCTTGCGTTGAGAGATAAGGTTGCGGATTGCTAGCTAGGCCGGCGCGGACATCGAGCTCAAAAATTCCATGTTGGCTTTCGATTTTGACAGCCGGCTGATTAACAGCTCCATGGCCTCGACTGTAGAGAGCGGGCTCAAAACCTTGCGCAGCACCCACACGCGGCTCAACTCCTCCGGCGGCAGAAGCAATTCGTCCTTGCGGGTGCCGGAGCGTTGAATGTCGATCGCCGGGAAGACGCGCTTATCGGCGAGCCGGCGGTCCAGATAGATTTCCATGTTGCCGGTGCCCTTGAACTCTTCGAAAATGACGTCGTCCATGCGGCTGCCGGTATCGATCAGTGCCGTGGCTATGATGGTGAGAGACCCGCCTTCTTCGACGTTACGAGCAGCGGCGAAAAAGCGCCGCGGGCGCTGCAGCGCGTTGGCATCAATACCGCCGGAGAGCACTTTGCCGGAGGGCGGCGTTACCGCGTTGTAGGCGCGCGCCAATCGGGTGATGGAGTCCAGCAGCACGACGACGTCGCGCTTGTGTTCGACGAGGCGCTTGGCCTTTTCCAAAACCATTTCGGCAACCTGGATGTGCCGCTGGGGCGCTTCGTCAAAGGTCGAACTGATGACCTCGCCCTTCACCGTACGCTGCATGTCCGTGACTTCTTCCGGGCGTTCGTCGATCAGCAGCACGATCAGCGCGACTTCCGGATGATTGGTGGCTACCGCGTTGGCCATGGCTTGCAGCATCATGGTCTTGCCGGTGCGTGGCGGGGCATTGACCAGCCCGCGCTGGCCTTTGCCGACTGGGCAGAGCAGATCAAGAACGCGGCCGGTCATATTTTCCTTGGTCGTTTCCATCTTCAAGCGGCCTTGGGGATACAGCGGCGTCAGGTTATCGAAGAAAATTTTGTTGCGCGCGACTTCCGGGTCCTCAAAATTGACGGCTTCGACTTTGATCAGCGCGAAATAGCGCTCGCCGTCTTTCGGCGGGCGCACCTGGCCGGAGACGGTGTCGCCGGTACGCAGATCGAACTTGCGGATCTGCGACGGCGAAACGTAGATATCGTCCGGCCCGGGGAGATAGTTGTATTCCGGGGCGCGCAGAAACCCGAACCCATCGGGCAGGCATTCGAGGACGCCTTCGGAGAAAATCAATCCGTTCTTTTCGGTTTGCGCGCGGAGGATTTGGAAGATCAGCTCCTGCTTGCGCATGCCGCTGGCGCCGGGAATGTTCAAGTCCTTGGCGATCTTGGCGAGGTCGGTGATGTTCTTTTCTTTCAGCTCGGCAAGGCTGATGCTCATCGGATTGCTTCCTTCAACGTTCGTTTCTTTTGGCATATATCCTTAGCTTTGATTGTGAAAATTGACCCTGGGAATCCGGATTGTTTCTGAGGTGGCGCCCCGCACTGGCCGTCGACCGCTCCGCGGTCACAATAACCGAAGACGCGAAAACCTGCCGAGATAGGCAAACCAGACTTTCTGCAACCGGAGGCAGCGCCGGGGACGCGGCGAACCAGAGAGTTCCTCAAGCGTAACATCGGCCATGCTGGTGTCAACTCGCGGGAAGGGCCGGGCCCAAAACAACGCTGCTTAGTTGGTCAAACTCTTGTCTTTCTCGGCGCCGGCTACGAACGGTTCTGCTACGGGCGCGACTGCGGCATGCTCGAGCGGCACCGTTGGCCGCTCCAGCGCAATCTGCAGCACTTCATCCATCGTTTCTACAAAATGCATCGTAAGAGTGGCGAGGATCTCCCGCGGGATTTCCGCTAGGTCCTTCTCATTGTCCTTCGGAAGCACTACCGTACGCAAGCCCATTCGGTGGGCGGCCAGGAGCTTCTCCTTGACGCCGCCGATGGGCAGCACTTTGCCGCGCAGCGTGATTTCGCCGGTCATAGTAACGTCACGGCGCACGGGATTCTTCGTCAGCGCGCTCACGATGGACGTGCAGATGGTGATACCCGCGGAAGGGCCGTCCTTCGGGATGGCTCCTTCGGGCACGTGGACGTGAATGTCAATCGTGCGATAGAAATCCCTGGGCAGTCCCAGCAGATTCGAGCGCGAACGCACGTAACTCATAGCTGCCTGCGCGGACTCTTGCATTACGTCGCCAAGTTTTCCGGTGAGCGTTAGGCGGCCCTTGCCTTCCATCAGCGTGGCTTCCGTAGCCAACACCGAGCCTCCCACCTCAGTCCAGGCAAGGCCGGTGGTCAAGCCGATTTCATTTTGCTTCTCGAGCCAGAATTCGCGGTACTTCAGCACACCCAGGAAGTCGTTCACGTTCGTGGTCGTGATTTCCACGGTCGAACTCGCGCCGTCGGTAACCACTTTTCGCGCCATTTTGCGCGCGATGTTCTGAATTTCGCGCTCTAGGCTGCGAACTCCGGCCTCGTGCGTGTAGTGCCGGATGATGTGGAGAAGCCCTTCATCCGTCAACTTGAGGTTCTTGTCGGTCAGTCCGGTCGCTTCCCGCGCGCGCTTCACCAGGAAACGCTTGGCAATCTCTAGCTTTTCCTGCTCGGTGTAGCCAGGAAGGCGTAGGATTTCCATGCGGTCCTGCAGCGGCTGAGGGATGGTGTGCAGTACGTTCGCCGTGCACACAAACATGACTTTCGAAAGGTCGTACTCCACGTCCAGGTAATGGTCCGTAAAGGAGCCGTTCAGTTCGGGATCGAGCACTTCCATCAGCGCCGCTGACGGATCTCCTCGGAAGTCCGTGGACATTTTGTCCACTTCGTCGAGCACGAAAATCGGGTTCACCGTCCCGGCCTTTTTCATCATCTGGATGATCTGGCCAGGCAGCGCGCCGATATAAGTGCGGCGATGCCCGCGAATTTCGGCTTCATCGCGCACGCCGCCAAGCGATACGCGCACAAACTTTCGTCCAGTGGCATGGCCGATGGACATGGCCAGCGAAGTCTTGCCAACGCCCGGAGGTCCGACGAAGCAGAGAATTGAACCTTTCGGATTCTTCACCAACTGCCGGACGGCGAGGAATTCCAGGATGCGCTCTTTGACTTTCTCGAGGCCGTAGTGCTCTTCGTTCAGAATCTTTTCCGCGGCCTTGATGTCGCGAATTTCCTTCGATTTTTTCTTCCAGGGCACCGCGAGCAGCCAGTCCAGGTAATTGCGGCTGACCGTGGATTCCGCCGACATTGGCGGCATCAGTTCCAGGCGCTTCAGCTCCTGGATGGCCTTCTCATGGACTTCCTTGGACATTCCCGCGGTATCGATTTTCTTTTTCAGCTCGTCGATTTCACTCTTTTCGCCGCGGCCCAGTTCTTTCTGAATGGCCTTCAGCTTCTCGTTCAGGTAATACTCTTTTTGCGCGCGCTCCATCTGGCGTTTCACGCGCGTGTTGATGTTGCGGTCGACGTTCAGCTTTTCGAGTTCGATCTCCAGGATGTCGCCGATGCGATTCAGCCGCTCGACGGGATCAACTGTTTCCAGCAAATCCTGCTTTTCATCCACGGGCAGTTGCAGGTTCGCGGCAATCGTATCCGAAAGACGCGCCGGGTCATCCACGCGCGCGGCGGCAATCATCGTGTCGTAATTCAGGCTCTGCGACAGTTTGATGAACTGTTCGTAAAGCCCGGTAATCTTTTGGACGGTTTGATCGACTTGAGGCGAAGGCTCGACGCGCGCGCCTAGCAGCCGAACCGTGGCGCGGAAAAAGCCTTCTTCCGTGGCGATCGAAAGCGCACGGGCGCGCTCCACGCCTTCCACCAGAACTTTGATATTGCCGTCAGGAAGCTTGACGCTCTGCACGATGTTGGCGAGCGTCCCCACGGCATAGATTTCTTCCGGCTTGGGATCATCGACCGACGCGTCGTGTTGCGTGGATAGAAAAATCTTTTTGTCGCCGGCCAGCGCTTCTTCGAGCGCGCGCACGCTCGCTTCGCGGCCGACGATAAACGGGGTCATCTGTTGCGGAAAGATGACCATGTCGCGCACCGGCATCATGGGCACGCGCTTCATTTCCTGTTTTTCGCGAGTAAACATTCAGTCCCCTGGGTTCTGCGCATGCGGCGCCGGGAAGGCCGTATCGTAAAATTCGAGCGAGCGGCTTATCCGGCCTTCTCGAGCAAACTCCAATTTATCTCGCGCGTGC